>Ga0209407_1001224_pt1 | contig 27668 bp, 21 predicted proteins | sample AD_JPNHG3_MetaG_FD_184410 | JGI IMG/M metagenome (GOLD analysis project Ga0209407, IMG submission 184410) | Active sludge microbial communities of municipal wastewater-treating anaerobic digesters from Japan - AD_JPNHG3_MetaG (SPAdes) (version 2) | ecosystem: Engineered > Bioreactor > Anaerobic... | reverse complement strand
TATTTGCTACAAATATGTAGCAGTAAGTGCTTGCCGGGGAACTGAATGCCAGCCTTATGCTTCTGATACTCCTTGTCAGAGCACTTGCAGCCCTAGCGGCGCTCCTTTAACTGGGACTGCTCAACAAACCCAAGCCCAACCCCAATCTCAAACTCAAACTGGCAGTAGCTCAGGTCAAACTTGTCGCTATCGCGATTGTAGAGGTAATGTTTGTAGCATAAGAGAATTAAATCAATCTGTTTGTCCTGCTGATCGATGTAGAACTAACGCTGATTGTGGCGGAACTTCTTCTGGCGGTAGTACTTCTTCTGGTGGTGGAACTAAATATTCTTGTAATACTAATACCGGTCAATGTTATGAAAATTCTGGAGGTGGTTATTCTAGTTTAAGTTCTTGTCAAAGTGCTTGTCATAAAGGTTATAGCGAGGGTTGGTCATGTGACGCGAATGCAAAAAAATGTCATGAAACTAGAAATGGTGCTTTTACTTCCTATGAATCTTGTATGGCGTATTGTAACCGGGGGGGGTCTACTTCTCCCACTCCTTCTTCTGGCGGCGGGACCAGTATTCCATCTTCTTCTAGTCAGTCTCAACAAACCCAGCAGACTTCTTCTGGTGGTAGCTGTCAACGTCAAGAAGGAAAATGCTCAACGGTTGATAATTGTTTAAAGTGTCCTTCTGGCTATTACAAACAATCAGGAGGATGCGGTGGCTGTCCAGGTAAAGGTTATGATTGTTATATTCTTTGTTGTCCAAGAAAGTAACGGATGAATAATAACATTTTAAATATTTAGACATCGCAAGTCGTTGCTAAAAATTAACGACCTGCGATGTTGTTAATTAGATCTGATTGATTATTTTTTCTATTCTCTATTTTCCGTTACTATTTTCTAATACCTGCATAAGTTCAAACACATAATGGAAAATTTGTGTGGAGGTGGCAACATATCAATAAGGTTATAATCTCCAAAAATAATTTAATTTTTCTGACGGCTAAAACTTTTAGTCGGAAAGGAACAGAAAAATAATAAAAAAATATGGATAATCAAAATTTTAATCAATCTGCGCCAGAACAATCTGCGCCAGAAAGCACCCAAACACCGCCGGTTATCTCGGAATCAAAATCTAAAAAAAGGAATTGGGTTATTTTAGGAATTTTAGCAGCCATTATTATCTTGTTTGTTAGTGGTTATTTTTTATTGATTAGTAAAAAACCTGAAGACGAAACCCCCGGACAAACTTTGGCTGATAATATTAAAAATTTCGGAGATGAACCTTCTGGGCAAATTTTGACTGATAATATTAAAAACGTCCTTTTTACTAAGGCTGTTTTAGCAAAAAAGCTAATTCAGCCCGAAGATATAATTTCTACTATTCCAAGTGTGAACCCGCAGGTTCCGGCTTATTCTCTGCCGTTGAATATTTCTAAAGACATTTCAAATTGGGATAAATTCAACAGTCAAATGAATTTAAGCGAATCCGCAAAAAATCTTTTGTCTCAGAACGGCTTTGTTGTGATTAATAATGCCAATCTGTTTTCTTCCAGAGAAGATTTTGCCAATTTCTATTATGAGATAGAGAATAAAGATTTGCCAGTTTTTATAACTACCGACAGTTTACTTCATTATTATCATATTTTTTTCGATACTTCCCTGATGAGAATGGAAAAAGATATCTTTTATGATGATGTTTGGCAGATGAGCAAAAAATTTTATGATGATTCTTTAAGTATATACCAAAACTCAAGCGATCCACTTGTAAAGGAAGCAGCAAAACGCAATGTCGCCTATTTGGCTATAGCTCTTGAGCTGTTAAAACCAAAGCCCGATCAAATAGTTTCCAATAGCAATGTTAAAAATCTTGTTAATTGCTATGCATCGGATGAAATTTGCAGAGAGTTTTATGAAGATGCCATTCAAAATGGAACATTTAGTTATTTTGGCCAGAAAGAAGCAAGCAAATATTCATTTAGTGTCCCTGATTTCGTCAAAGATTCTGTCAATAAAGAATTACAACTTATCTCTGATCATAAAGGATGGGATTGTTCGCCCACGTTTTTGTATCAAGAAGATTATTCACAATATATTCCAAGGGGTCATTACACAAAAACAGAAAAACTTAAAAACTACTTTAAAGTATTTATGTGGTACGGTCGGATGACTGCTCTGATTAAGGGTTCGGATAATATTGAAAAAGGTCAATGTATTAGAGGCGGTATGTCTGATGGATTTATTTCCGCTGATGATGCCAAAATTCAAACCCTGCAGGCATCAATTTTAGCAAGGAAATTCGCGATGGATTCTGATATTCAAAAAAGATGGAAAAAAATTTACGCCATCACGGCTTTTTATACAGGATTTTCCGATGACCTCGGGCCAGTTGAATACAGCTCTGTGCTTCAAGATATGTTTGGAGACAATGCTGATGTAAATCTCTTAGCAGAGAAAATCGCTGACATTCAGAAAACGATAAATGATAAATTCGCAGGACCTCAAATCTACAGCGGTTTAGGAAACGCAGCAATAATTGTAGCGCCAAAACCACCTTTGACAGATGAACAAATTAACGAATTGAAAAAACAAGCAGATCAATTATTGGCAAACACTAAAGGGTTCAGAATGATGGGACAAAGATTTATTATTGATTCTTATCTCTTTTCAAAATTAGTATCTCCTTATTCAGGAGAATATATAGGCCCAGTGAGTAAAGAACCATTTACTTATGTTGAAAGTGAAATGGGTAGAAAAGTCCGTGGGTTTCCAAGAGGGCTTGATATTATGGCATTACTTGGATCAGAACGCGCACAGCAAATTATAAAAAATTTAGGCGATGCTGATTATTCTGACTATCAAAGCCAGTTTGATAATTTGAAGAAAGAGATTGATGCTATTCCTCAAGACAACTGGCATCAGAATCTTTATTGGAATTGGCTTTACGTTTTAAAGGCACTAATTGCTGAGTTTGGCGCCGGATATCCTTCATTTATGCAAACTACTGCTTGGCAAGATAAAGAACTAAATACTGCCTTAGCTTCGTGGTCTGAATTACGTCACGACACAATCTTGTATGCTAAACAAAGTTACACTATGGCTGAAGGAGGTGGTGGAGAAGAACAAAAAATAGTAGGTTATGTAGAACCAGTGCCTCTTTTCTACGCCAGGTTGCTGGATTTAACTAAGATGACCAAAAAAGGACTAGCCAATCTTCTTAGCCAAGACGAATGGGATAAGGTTGGTGTTGGCGAGGCAATGGATGAATTTGAAAATATTTTATTAAGGCTGGTTGATATTTCCAAAGCCGAATTGGAAAACCGTGAATTAACCGATAGTGATTATTACTTCATAAAATATTTTGGTAATTCTCTGGAGTCCATTAGTTCTCTATTGCTCGCTAGGGAAGGCGACATTGATCCTGATATGTTTAAGACGACGCTAATAGCCGATGTACATACTGACGGCAATAGCAAGAAGGTTTTGGAAGAAGGGACAGGATATATAAGGCCGATGATTGTTGCCTACAAGTTGCCTAAAAATTATATTTTAGTTGGGGTAGGTCCGGTTTTCAGCTATTATGAATTTAAGCAACCAATGAATGATAGATTGACTGACGAAAAATGGAGAAATATATTAAAAACTAACCCTCCAAGTGGCCCCGAATGGATAAAAAGTTTTTCCGAATAACAAAGACAACAAAAATGGTGGAGAGAAATTCTCCACCATTTTAACAAATGTCAATGGAATCTATCTGCAAAAAGAATCTTTTTATTTTTTTTGTCCTTCTGTTGATGACGGTTATTTTTGCTTTTCTTTTATGGGATTACTTGTTTTCAGAAAATAATTTAAATAAAAAAGTCTTTTCAAAACAGGAATATAGTCAAAATTATGTTAGCGGTGTCGTTCCTCATCACTTAGTGGCAAAATCCATTATGGAAAAGTTTTTCGTTGAGTTATCCAGAGAAAATAATCCTCAAACAATCATCTTATTTAGTCCTGACCATTTCAACGCCGCTTCGATTTATGAAAATAAATTAATGACTGTTAACCTTTCAACGACTAATATAGGAAATTTAGTAATTGATAATCAACTTCTAAACACATTAAGCGAAATAAACGATTTTGCGTTCAGCGATTACGTAACTAAAAATGATCACGGAGTAATGAATATCTTGCCTTTTATTGAACAATATTTTCCCAATGCGAAAATTATTCCATTTCTAATCCCGACTAATTTTCCTTTTGATAAGACGAAAAAGGTTGTAGAAAATTTAGATGAAGTTTTACCAGATAATTCTTTTATTCTCTCTAGCGTTGATTGGTCTCACTATCTTCCCAATAATGCGGCTGATTTTCATGACACAAAATCAATAAGAGTTTTTTTAAATTTTGAAGAAGAAAATTTTTCCAATATTGAGGTAGATTGTCCCCAATGTTTATACATTAGCCGTTATTTTGCGAAATTAAGAAAGGCGGATAATTATATAAAAATTGATCATAAAAATTCACAAGATTTTTCTAATAGTGAAATTTTAGATAGCACAACTTCGTATTTTAGTGTTCTTTTTTCCAAACAAAAATCTACCTCTGAAATTAATGATTATCCAAAAACCATTTTATTTTTAGGTGATATAATGTTGGATCGGACAGTTAAAGAATTGATGGAGAAAAACGGCCTAGTGTATCCCATTGAAAAAATAAGAAATTTCCTAAAAGGAGTTGATGTTGTGGTAGGAAATTTAGAGGGCCCTGTAGTTATTGATCCTGTATATACACCGGACACCTCAATGAAATTTAATTTTGGTTCAGAGGCATTAGATTTGTTGTCTTATGCAAAAATAAATCTTGTTTCTCTGGCTAACAATCATACATTGGATAGAGACAGAAATGGCCTAACCCAAACAAAGGAGTTCTTGAGCAGAAAAAATATTAACTATTTTGGCGATCCTATAAATTGTCTTAAAGAAAATATTTATACAACTGACGGCATGGTCTTTATAGGATTGAACCAAACCTTTCCTATTAATTGTACTCAGGAACAGATTAGAAAATTAATTAAAGATGCTAGACAAGAAAATTCTGATGATTTTATAGTTGTTTTTATCCATTGGGGAGAGGAATATAAATCAACGAGTAATGCCATTCAAAAAGAATTGGCTCATTTAATAATCGATAGTGGGGCTGATTTAATTATTGGGTCCCATCCACATGTGGTGGAAGAAATTGAACAATATAAAGGTAAATTAATTTTCTATTCTCTTGGTAATTTTATTTTTGATCAATACTTTTCCAAAGAAACCCAAGAAGGATTAGTTGTAGGATTAGAGATTACAGACAGCAAAACACTCGTTCGCTTATTTCCCATTGGAATCTATAAAAGCCAACCTTATTTATTTAATAATATGGATAGGGTAAAATTTTTAGAAAACTTATCTGTGAAAAGTCCGACGATTCCAAAATATCAGATAATTAATGGTTTAATTGCAACTGAGATACCTTAGTTTTTATATCTGCTGTCGTTTACTGTGTTTATTCCCTGTAATGGTAAAAAAGAGCATTATTGAAACTTTAATCCGCTAATAATTCACCCATCATTATTTTCATCGTTATTTTGATTTTTCTTGAAAATATTGTATAATTTAAAAAAGATCTGAAAATGATCTTTTTTAAATTAAGCTAATAAAAGCGGGTGTAGCACAGTGGTAGTGCACTTGCCTTCCAAGCAAGATACGAGGGTTCGATTCCCTTCACCCGCTCTTAAAATGACGACTAAAAATCAAAATCATAAAATTAAGGTTTTTTCCGGCACTCGACCAACGGGTCCTCTTCATTTGGGCAATTATTTTGGTGGCATCAAAGGTTATTTGGAGTTACAGGAAAGAAAAGATTTAGATTGCCTTTATGCGGTTGTTGATCTTCATGGTATTACTTCGCCTTATTCACCAAAAGAGTATCCTAACCAAATTAAAGAATTAGTTTTAGAATATTTGGCTTGCGGCCTTGATTATAAAAAAGCCCATTTAATTATCCAATCGCAAATCCCCGAGCATTTAGAATTAGCTTATTATTTTTCTACTATTTATCCTGTTTCCCGTTTAGAACAATTACCAACCTATAAAGAAAAAAAGAGCCAACAAAAAAACTATATTAATCTTGGTTTATTGTCTTACCCCATTTTAATGGCGGCCGATATTTTATTATATAAGGCTGAATTAGTCCCTGTTGGCAAAGATCAATTGCCTCACCTTGAATTGACTCGAGAAGTAGCAAGAAATTTTAATCGGCTTTTTGGTCAAACTTTTCCTTCTCCCGAGGCCTATTTAACTAAATCTTCTTATATTCCTTCTTTAACTGGTGAGGGAAAAATGTCTAAAACTAAACCAGAAAGTTATATTTCTTTAATTGATGATTATCAAACTATCAAAAAGAAAATTGCCAAGGTCCCAACAGATATTGGCAAAGGGAAAAAACTGCCAACCAAAGGAGGAGTTTTAACTCTATTAATTTTAGTAGAATTATTTGAAGGCGAAGAACGAAGAAAAGATTATGAAAAATTATATCTTTCTACTGGCATTCATTATCAAAGTTTAAAAGAAGAATTGGCTGATTGTCTTTATAAGCAATTAAAACCCATTCAGGAAAAGAGACAATATTATTTAAAAAACGAACAATTGGTTAAAAAAATCCTTCAGGAGGGTCAAGAATATGCCCGACAGATAGCCTTGAAAAATATTCAGGAAGTAAGGGAGAAAATGGGTATTAAAATAATTTAATTTATGACCAACCCTTTAAATCAGAATAATTCTTCAGAAATTATTTCTGTTGAAGATCTATATAAAAATTTTGGTCCTCTAAAAGCCGTTAATCATATTTCTTTTAAGGTAAAAAAAGGAGAAATTTTTGGTTTTTTAGGTCCTAATGGCGCTGGAAAAAGCACCACCATTAATATTTTATGCACTTTAATGAAACCAACTAGCGGCCGGGTATTAATTGATGGTTATGATTTAGTGAAACAACCTCAAGCCGTTCGTCATTTAATTGGTTTAGTTTTTCAAGAAATTATTTTGGATAGTCATTTGACTGCTGAAGAAAATCTCTACTTTCATGCTATGCTTTATGGAATGAAACAAAAAGATTTTATTTTGAAAAAAAGGGAAGTTTTAACTCTTTGTGAGTTATGGGAGAAAAGAAAATGGAAAACCAGCAGTTTTTCTGGGGGCATGAAAAGAAGGTTAGAAATTGCCCGGGCTCTTGTTCATTCTCCAAAAATTTTATTTTTAGATGAACCGACTATTGGTTTAGATCCCCAGACGAGAAATAAAATTTGGGATTATATTTTTACTGTTCGGAAAGAAAAAAAGATGACGGTTTTTTTAACTACTCAATATATTAATGAGGCGGAGATTTGTGATCGAATTGCGATTATTGATGAAGGTCAAATTGTCGCTCTTGATAGTCCGGAAAATTTAAAGAAAATGATTGGTGGAGAAGTGATTATTTTTCGAACCGTTGATAATGATTTGGCTGAAAAAGAATTTAAAAAATCTTTTCCAGAAATTCCTTTAAAAAGAGTTGGCGGTAGTTTTCGGATAGAAACCAATAACGGTGATGAATTTTTACCTGCCTTAATTAAAACTATTACCCCCCGAATAACCTCAATGGAATTAAGAAAGCCAACGTTAGAAGATGTTTTTTTGGAAATTACCGGTCGCAGAATAAGAGAATCAGAAACAGAGGAAAAAGACCATTTAATAAATTTAGATTCTATTCTTGAATTTTTAAATCCTTTTGGACCGATTTTCCCTCAAAATAATTCTGCCGAGGAAAAAAATGAAAACAACAAAACCTAATTTATTTCCTATTTATATTATTTGGTACAGAGAAATTCTTCTTTATTTAAGAAATCATTTAAAACTCTTTACTTCTTTTTTTGTTCCAATTTTAATTTTGGTATTTTTTGGCACCGGCTTAAAAGCTTTTTTACCCCAAAATCTTCTTCATTATGATTTTGTTCAGTTTTTCTTTCCCGGCATTCTAAGTTTAAGTTGTTTGGTTATGGTAATGTCCTCAACAATTTCCGTTGTTTGGGATAAAGAATTTGGGTTTTTAAAAGAAATTTTAGTCGCTCCAATTGAAAGATGGCAGATTGCTTTAGGTAAGATTTTGGGGGCTACAACAACAGCTGTTATTGAAGGGGCTTTAATTTTATTTTCCGCTCCTTATTTTGGTTTTCCTCTTTCTTGGGCTTTATATTTTGAGGTTTTGGGAATTATTTTTTTATTTTCTTATGGGGTTGGGGGACTGGGTTTGTTTTTTGCTTCTCGAATTTCCCGAATGGAAAGTTTTTCTATTCTGACTCAATTAATAATTGCTCCTTTGGTTTTTCTTTCTGGTGCCCTTTTTCCTTTGAATAATGCTCCTTTATGGATGTTAAATATTGCCCGCTACAATCCTTTAGCTTATGGCATAGATGCTCTTCATTGGATTTTTTTGAAGCCAATTGTCTCGCCATCAGAGTTAAACAATTTAATTTTATTCCCTTTTGCTAAAAGTTTATTGGTTTTAATTGCTTTTGACTTTGTTATTAGCTTTTTGGCTTTAAGAGTCTTTAATAGATATCTCATTAAGTGAATTTTTAATTGTCAATCAATGTTTGGATATTATTATTTAGTTAACGGGTTAACGGGTTAACGAGTTATGTTTAAATGTTCAATCTATGAAAGTTCAACTTCCATAATTCCCTTCTAACAACTTTTTTGTTATTCTGAGGCCAAAGGCCGAAGAATCTCTCGCGAATGCGAGAAATGTCAGGGTTTCTGGAACGGGTTCTGAAATAAATTCAGAGATCCTTCGTCGCTAACGCTCCTCAGGATGACATTGTCCACCAGAGATCCTTCGCTTCGCTCAGGATGACAGCAATCTATCAATTTTACAATTTTCAATCAATGTTTTTAAATGTTCAATGAAAAGATTTTAAAAGTTTTTCTAAATAATTAGAAAAACTTTTAAAACTGTGCTAATATATGAGTATGAATATTCAGTATTTCGGTCATTCTTATTTTAAAATAGAAACCAAAGGAGCAACTCTTGCAGTTAATCCTTATTCAGAATTACCCAATTTAGAAACCAATAAACCACCTCGTTTTAAGGCTGATATTCTTTTAATATCCGAGCCAACAGAATTGTTTAATAACCAACAAACGATTCTTGGTACTCCTTTTGTTTTAGCTGAACCCGGTGAAGTGGAAATCAATCAGATTTTAATTAAAAGCATTTTTAATTTTTCTTTTCAAAAAAATGACGTTTTTTTCAATAAAGTAATTTTTAAAATTGAAGCCGAAGATATTGAAGTGGGAATTATTAATGATTTACGGGAAAAGGTTATTAAAGAGAAACTTTTTGAAGAACTTTCTGGCGTAGATATTTTAATTTTGCCAGTAGGCGGTGATTCACCAATTGATTCTGAACTAGCCATTTCTGTTATCAATCAAATTGAGCCAAAAATCGTGATTCCTGCTTTTTATTATCCTTTAAAACAGAAATTAGAGAAAGAAGAAGAAATTTATAATGATTTTTTGGCAACTATCAAGAAAAAACCTGAATTAATGGAAAAATTGACTATCAAAAAAAACCAGTTGCCTCAAGCTACTAAAATAATTATTTTAAAAAATCTTAGTTAATATTTAAAATGGCTAAAAAAGACAACCAATCTAATCTCGAGAAGCCGAAGATTAACGATTCTTCAATAAAAGAACAGGATATTAGTGCTGAATTAAGAGATTCGTATTTAGATTACGCAATGTCAGTTATTATTTCTCGGGCTTTACCTGATAGCCGAGATGGTTTAAAACCAGTTCAAAGAAGGATTTTGTTTGTAATGAATGAAGAAGGGCTGCACGCCAATTCCAAATTTAGAAAATCAGCCACTGTTGTTGGTAGCACTTTGGGTCGCTACCATCCCCATGGCGACATGGCAGTTTATGAAACTTTAGTGAGAATGGCTCAAGATTTTTCTTTGCGCTACCCTTTAGTTGAAGGCCAAGGTAATTTTGGCTCGATTGATGGTGATCCACCAGCTGCTCAAAGATATACCGAGTGCCGCTTGAGTCCCATTGCTGAAGAAATGCTAGTTGATATTGATAAAAATACCGTGGATTTTATTCCTAACTATGATGGTACTCGGCAGGAACCAAAATATTTACCCGCGAAAGTTCCTCAGCTAATTATTAATGGCACTATGGGTATTGCTGTTGGAATGGCCACTAATATTCCGCCTCATAATTTAACTGAGGTTTGTGAAGCGATTATTTTTTTAGTTGATCATCCCAATGCCTCTATTGAAGAACTTATGAATTTTATTAAAGGGCCAGATTTTCCCACTGGAGGGATTATTTATGGTAAAAATGATTTATTAAAAACTTATCTTAACGGTCAGGGTCAAACTTTATGTCGGGCCAAAACAGAAATTGACGAAGAAAAGAATAAGATTATTATCACAGAGATTCCTTATCGAGTTAATAAAGCGGAGTTATTAAAAAGAATTGCTTCTTTGGTGGAGAATAAAAAAATTGAAGGGATTAAAGATTTAAGAGATGAATCAGATAAAGAAGGTTTAAGAATTACTATTGAGCTAAAAAATAATGCTTTATCAAAAACAGTTTTAAATCAGCTTTTTCATTATACTGATTTAGAAAAACGTTTTTATTTTAATTTTTTGGCTTTAACGGCTGATGGTTTACAACCTCAAGTGCTCTCTTTGAAAGAAATTCTTCAAGAATACATTGAACATCGGAAAAAAGTTATTTATCGGCGTACTGAATTTTTGTTAAACAAAGCTCAAGAGCGCGCTCATATCTTAGAAGGGCTTCAGAAAGCTTTAAACCATATCGATGAGATTATTAAATTAATAAAATCTTCTTCTTCTCGCGAAGATGCTTTTCAAAATCTTCAAAAAAAATTTGGTTTTTCTGAAATTCAAGCCAATGCTATTTTAGATATGAAATTAGCCAACTTAGCTCGTTTGGAAAAAGAAAAAATCGACAACGAATTAGAAGAAAAGAGAAAATTAATCAAAGATTATACTTATATTTTAAACCATCCCGAGAAAATTCTTTCCATCATTAAAGAGGAATTGGCTGAATTAAAAAATAAATACGGTGATAATAGAAGAACCCAGATTGTAGAGCATTTGCCAAAAGCCGGCTCTACCGAAGATTTAATTCCTTCAGAAACAACTTTAATTGTTTTTTCAAGCGGCGGTTATATTAAAAGATTAAAACCAGATATTTTAAAAGAGCAACAAAGAGGCGGGAAAGGTATTATTTTATTCGAAAATTCAGAAGATGATTATTTGCTTTCTACTTGTTTATGCAATTTAAGAGATGATTTATTTGTCTTTACCAATACAGGCCGCCTATTTAAAATTAAGGCCTATGAGATTAATGAAGGTTCTCGAATTGCTAAAGGAAAGAAAATCAATAGTTATCTCGATTTACCCGAAGGCGAAAAAGTAGTGATTATTAAACCAGTTTCCGAGAAATCGCTTTCTTCTTATTTGTTTTTAGCAACTAAAAAAGGCATTATTAAAAAAAGCAAGCTTTCTGAATATCAGAATATTCGAAAAAATGGTTTAGTTGCTTTGAGATTGGAAAAAGATGATGAATTAATTGGCGCTCAAATTACCACTGGTAATGATGATATTATTTTAATTACGAAAAAAGGTTTGGCTATTCGATTTGAAGAGAAAGACATTAGACCATTATCACGAGTGTCTCTGGGCGTGAAAGGAATGAGGGTTAGTGAAGATGATGAAATTAAATCTTTAATCAACGTTGGAAAAGAGCAAGAGAAAAACGCTTTTATTTTGGTTGTTAGCGAAAACGGATTAGCTAAAAAAACATCTTTAAAAGAATACCGTCGGCAAAAAAGAGGAGGCCGAGGTATTAAAACTGTAAAAATTACCCAGAAAACTGGTTGGTTAGTAAAAGCTCATTTGGTCACTAATGAAGAAATAGCCATAATTACTTCTCTCAAAGGCCAAGTAATAAAAATTACTTTAAGCAGCATTCCAGTTTTATCTCGTTCTACCCAAGGGATTAGAATAATGAAATTAAATGAAGGTGATAAAGTTGTTAGTATTGCTTTACTTTAAATAGTTGTATTTTTTGGTAGATTCTTTTATAATAATTACTAATCAATAATCAACGATTATAAACCAATCAACGATTATAAACTAAAATAAATATGGCTTTTTTAAACCCTCAGGAGGTAGTAAAACTTCTCCCCTTAAAAGAAGGAATGGTGATCGCCGATTTTGGTTGCGGCGCTGGTTATTTTAGTTTGGCAATAGCGAAAGCAGTTAAACCAACGGGAAAAGTAATTGCCTTGGATATTTGGCAGCCATCTTTAGATGCTTTAAATTTTCGGGCAAAAGTGGAGGGTTTAGCTAACATTATTGAAACTAAATGGGCTAATTTGGAAAAAGAAAGAGGCAGCGGTTTAAATAATGATTCTTGTGATCTAGTTTTAATTGCCAACATCTTATTTGAAATAGAACAAAAAAATGTTTTAATTAAGGAAGCTAAAAGGATTTTAAAAAATGGCGGTTATTTAACTTTAATTGAATGGCATCCTGATAAATTACCTTCCAAAGAAATGCTTTCTCCTATTAGCAAAGAAGAAGCCATGGGTCTAGTTGAGCAAGAAGGATTTAAAATTGAAAGAGATCTTCCTCTCGAGCTTACTCATTATGGTTTTTTAGCTAAAATAGAAAAAGAATAATCTATGAGTTTAACAACTTCTCAAAAAAGAATTGTTTTTGGGCTAATGATTGTGGTAATTGTTTTTATTGGCCTTTTCTTTGCTTTTCGAAAATCTAATCCAAAGCCAGTAAATTTAACTATTTGGTCAGTTGTCGGAGAAAAGGATAGCTTCCAGCCAATTATTAATCGTTTTCGAAGCCAATATCCTCATATTAATATCAATTACGTTTTAAAAGAGGAAGCCACTTTTTATCAGGATTTTATTAATGCCTTAGCCAATAATCAGGCGCCTGACATTTTATTCATCTATAATGATTGGCTGCCAATTTATTCCAGCTATTTAACTTATTTAGATCTAACCAAACAGAAAACAATTAATCTTCTTTATTTAAATCAAAATTATCCTCAAAATATTGTTTCCGGAATGGTTAGTTCTCAGAAATATTTACGAGGTGCTCCTCTTTTTGTTGATAATTTAGCTCTTTATTATAATCAAGACATTTTTAATTATTATAATATTGCTTTACCGCCAAAAAATTGGTCAGAAATTATAGAGTTAATTCCTAAATTAAGAAAAATTAATGACAAAGGACAATTAGAAAGAGCGGCTATTGCTTTTGGTTCGATTGATAATATTGAGCACTTATCAGATATCCTAACGATGCTTTTGATTAATTATAATAATCCGCTAGTTGAATCTCAGCAAAAACGATTTACTTTAAACGATAAAACCGCTGAAGAAGCAATTAATTTTTATCTTCAATTTTCTGATCCAAAATCCGCTCTTTATACTTACAACGAGAATTTTTCCAATTCCATAGAAAGTTTTAGCCAGGGAAAAGCCGCTATGTATTTAGGCTATTTTTCTGATCAAGCCAAAATTAAAAAATATAACCCGTCTTTAAATTATAAAGTGAGTTATCTGCCTTATTTTTCTTCTCCAGAAAGCAAAAAGAATTTTGGCCGAATTTTATTTGGGGTAGTTAATAGAAAAACTTATCATTATAATGAAGCTTGGTCATTTTTGACTTTTCTAATGCAGCAAGATACGGCTAATTTTTATTTTTCTTTAACCAAAAACCCGCCAGCTCGTTCTGATTTAATTAATTATTATTTAAATGATCCAACCAGCGGAGTTTTTATCCAGCAAATTTTAACTACCAAGTTCTTTTATCCTTTTGATTATCAAAAAGTTGATGAGGTCTTTAAAAATCTCTTAAAAGAAATAAGGTATCAAAATTATTCAGTGAGAGAATCTTTAGAACGAGCTAATAGTCGGTTAAATTTCTATTGGCAAGAACAATAAAAATATGATTTTTAATTTTTTTCTTTTTCAGTTCTCTCTTCAGAAGAAATTTAAAAAACTTGTTTTAATCACCTTTTTAATTGCTCTTCCTTTTTTGGCTTTTGCCCAAGATAATGGAGACAATGTTCTTTGTTTTGGCTCTATTCCAGAACGACTGGTTCCTTGTGGCGGACCCAATCAGTCAGATTGTAATGTTTGCCATCTTTTAGAATTAATCCAAAATATTATCCAGCTTATTTTTATGTGTATTTTGCCTTGGATAGTAATTGTGATGATTTTTTATGGCGGGTTTTTATGGCTTTTTTCCGGGGGAAAAGAAGAAAACATCAGAAAAGGTCAAAAACTAATAATAAACGCCATTATCGGTTTTGCTATTGCTATTTGCGCCTACATTATCGTTAACACTTTATTCTGGATAATTGGTCAATTGGGCGGCACTGAATATCAAGGCACTTGGTCTAATATTGAATGTTAATTTATTAAAATTATGAAGAAACTAATCAAAAACAAAAAATTAATCTCAGTTTTTTTGCTATTATTGTTTTTGATGAATTATCCTTATTATGTTAAAGGGCAAGATTCGGGATTTTCTTGGCGCATTCCCAATCCTTTAGATCCAACTGGAAGTGGCGAAGGAACAAATGATATCTGGGAATTGATTGAAACTTTATTAAAAATCGCTTTTAATATTGCCATTCCTATTTCAGTGATGGTGGTCATTTATGCTGGCTTTTTGTATATGAGCGCTGGCGGCGACCAGCAAAAAATTCAACGGGCTCATCGAGTTTTAATTTGGGCCCTTATTGGTTTTGCCGCCATTATTTTGGCAGCTGGTGTTCCAGCTTTGATCATTGATCTTTTGACAAGTTAAAATTTATGAGGTAAAATTTAATTAGGTAATAATAAAAAACTAAAATTAAAATAAAATTATGAAAACAAAGAAATTAAGTTTTAAAATTATTTTAGGTTTTGCTCTTATTTTCTTGGTTTTTTCTGTTTATTCCTTTCCTGAAAGAGCTTATGCTAGACCACTTGATCCCGATATTTGGCCCGGTCCGGGAACTCCCACAAGTCAGGGAACTCCCAGTAGTGAGCCAGAGGAAACAAATAACAATACTTACTCTGGTGACTTAATGCCACTGCCTGATGTCCCTTTTGATCCCTTTGACATACTCTGGAAAGCTCTTAACTGGTTCTTCAATATTGTCATTATTTTGGGAATAATCTTTATTATCTATGCTGGTTTTACTTACATAACTTCTAGTGGTGATCCAGCTAAAACCAAAAGAGCCCTTCAGATTTTAATGTACGCCTTAATCGGTATTGCTATTGCTATTTTGGCGAAAGCGTTAATTAATTTTGTTTCTGACTGGCTTGGAGCAGGAGAAATCCTCCAATAAAAAATAAAATTTAATAAAACACTATGAATATCATAAAACTAATTTTTAAAAGAAAAAAAATTATTTCTTTCTTTGCTCTTTTAATAATCTTTTTCACGCCGATAGCCTATGGGCTCGAAGAGCCACCAATGAGTTTTCAATCAAGTACTCCAGAGAAATTAGAATTTTTTACTCCTGAAGGAATTTTTGTTCGAGTTCTTAACTGGTTCTTCAATATTGTCATTATTTTGGGAATAATCTTTATTATCTATGCTGGTTTTACTTACATAACTTCTAGTGGTGATCCATCTAAAACCAAAAGAGCCCTTCAGATTTTAATGTACGCCTTAATCGGTATTGCTATTGCTATTTTGGCGAAGGCGTTAATTCGACTGGTTGCCGAATTTATTAGTCCGGGAATAGGAACGCAATTAAAATTTCCTGGTCTTTAATCAAATAAAAACAATAAAGAACAATCAAAGAGGTCGATAATAATAAATAATAATAAAATAAAATATGAAAAAAATAACGGTTATCTCGTTATTAGCAGTTTTTTTGGTTAGCATTGCTTTTGTGGGGGTTTATGCCCAAAATGAAACAGAATCTCAAACTCCTGCTTCCCAGACAACTTCTACCCCGGGAGATTTAGGAGAATATCCGGTTGGCTCTTTTCAAGAAATTGCCGGCCAAGCAGAAATTAAACCCGGCAATTTATTAATTGAGGCTTTAAACTGGGTTTTTAATATCGTTTTGGTAATTTGTGTGATTATTCTGATTTATGCCGGCCTTTTGTATGCCTCAGCTGGTGGAGACCAGTTGAAAGTTAAAAAAGCAATGAGTACTTTAATATATGCCTTAATTGGTATTGCTATTGCTCTTGGTGCTCAGGCAATAATTAATTTAGTAACTGTTTCTATTGGCGCTCAGCCAGTTAAAGTTAAACAAATGGAAGAAGAACAACAGAAGTAAACAACAAAGAAACAGAAAAAATAAAATAAATTTAATAAGGCCGTTTAAAAACGGCCTTATTTAAATTGAATTTTTGGTGCCGAGGGTGGGAGTTGAACCCACAAGTCCAAAAAGACACAAGGTCCTAAACCTTGCGCGTCTGCCAATTCCGCCACCTCGGCACTCTCAAAGATTTTTTACTCTTCTTCAATAATTTTTATTCCTTGTTTTTTATTATCTTCAGCCTTTGGCAGCCGGATGGTTAAAATTCCATTTTTAATCACTGCTGTTGCTGAATCGCTTTTAACTTCTTTTGGCAAAATAACAGCTCGGGAAAAACGACCCCAGAAACATTCTTGATAATAAATTTTTTTGATTTCCTCTTTCTCTTCTAATTGTCTTTCACCAGTAATAGTAATCATATCATTGGTAATAGAAATATCAAGATTTTCGGCTTTGACTCCGCCAATCGCTGATTTTAAAACCAGTTCATTTTCTGTTTCGTAAAGATCAATGGCTAATTCTCCTTCTTCTTCTGCTGGCCATTCAATTTGTTCTAAATTTTCAGTTGGGATTTTTTTAATTGGAACCATATTAATAAATATTTATTTTTTCTTATTATACCAAGAATAATTAAATAATTCAAAAAACCATTGAGTAAAAGGTTCATTAACTAATGATCAATAATCAATAATCAATGATAAGATTTTAATTTTAAGATGTAGATTTGAGATTTTATTTTTGAGATTTGAGATATCTATGAGTTCCTTCGGCTTTGCTCAGGATGACATTATTCACCAGAGATCCTTCGTCGCTAACGCTCCTCGCAATGGCAAAAGGGAGGACATGACTTCTTAACCCTTAAACTCTTTACCCTAACCAAATTGGTGGTTTTAAGAAAAAGTTGTTAGTTGTTATCGTCATTGTCATTGTCATCGTTATCGTTATCGTTATCATTATCGTTATCGCCATCGTCATTGTTATTGCCATTGTCCTTGTCCTTGTCCTTGTCCTTGTCCTTGTCCTTGTCATCTAGGCGTTAATTATTGATTGGTTTTTTGATTTTTTCTAATAAAGAGCTGGTTTTTAAAATGCCAATCATTATTAGCCACAAAAATAGGAGAGTCAGGGAAAAATTAATCAAGTTTAAATTAACCATTAAAAGATTAAAGCAGTAATGAGTAATTGTTGCCAATATAAGCCCTAATAAAAGATACCATTTTTTCTTATTTAATCGGCTAAGAGCCAAAAATATTCCAGAAAGGCTGGCGGTTAGAGTATGTAAAAGATTAGCGCCAATAAATCTTAATATGACTAGAATAAAAGCACTGTAAAAGCCAGCGGAAAAAGTTTGGTTAATTAAAATTTCTTCTAAACAAACTCCTAAATTTTCCACAAAAGCTACTCCTAAGGCAAAAACTATTAAATAAACTAAAGCGTCAATGGCTTCATCAAAGTATTTATTTTTTTTAAGAATTATTAGAGGAATAAAAAGTTTAACAGATTCTTCGATTAAAGATAAAATTAACAAAGAAGGGTTAGAAATATTAAGGACTTTCAAATCAGAAGGAAGAAAATTGATTACGAAGCTTTCTAACCAGTAAATAAAAAAAGTGGAAACCACTCCGGCTAAAAATAAAAACCAAAGCCATTTTTTCGGTTCTGGTTTATTTTTGTCTTGCCAGAGATAAAATTTCAACCAAAAATAAATCGGCAAAAAAGCTAAAATTAAAGAAGTACCTAAAGATAAAATTAAAGAGAAGTAGGCCATTTTTCTATCAAAATCATTTTTTCTTTTTTTTCTCCTTTAATTTCAGGCAAAGATTGCCAGACTGATTCGGTAATAAATGGCATAAAAGGATGAAGAATAATCAGAGAATTCTTTAAAATCAGATAAAGTAAATATTGGGCTGATTCTTTGTCTTTATTTTCCCTAATCCTGATTTTCATTTCTTCGATTATTTTATCCGCAAAAGTAAACCAAAAATACCGATAAATAGTTTCAGCTGCCAGGTTGAAACGAAAATTATCTAAATGTTTTTCAACCTTTTTAATTACTCTTTGAAAATCTTTGAAAATCTTTTGATCGCTTTTAGTTAAATTTGGTTTTTTCTTTAAATCATCAATATTTATTAAAACAAAACGGGAAGCATTCCAAACCTTATTAGCAAAATTTCTGAAACCTTTGATTTTTTCTTCAGAGAGAATAATATCCGAACCTAAACCAGTGCCCATAATTAAAGCCATTCTTAAGGCATCAGCTCCGTAATTCTCAATTACTCCCAAGGGGTCAATAACATTCCCTTTTGATTTGGACATTTTCTGGCGATCTTTATCCCTGACTAAACCATGAAGATAGACAGTTTTAAAAGGAATCTTTCCAGTGCAGTAAATTCCTAACATAATCATTCTGGCCACCCAAAAGAATAAAATATCCCAGCCAGTTTCCATAACGTCAGTGGGATAAAATTTTTCAAAATCCCCCTTTTTAGCGGTCATCAAGGTAGCAAATGGCCATTGGCCAGAAGAAAACCAGGTATCTAAAACATCCGGATCTTTAACAATGTTTTGACTATGGCAATAAGGGCATTCTTTTAATTTTTTTTGGCTGACAATAATTCCTTTTTCCTTTTGGCATTTTTCTGTTTTTTGTTCTTGACAATAATAAACCGGGATTGGAATACCCCACCAAATTTGACGGGAAATATTCCAGTCTTTTAAATTTTTCATCCAGTGATAAAAATTTTTTTCAAAATTTTTGGGAATAATTTTTATTTTTTTGGTTTTTACTGCTTCTATTGCTCTGTCCCGCAGAGATTTTTTTTCTTTGCCAAAAGGTTTATTAACACTAATAAACCATTGATTCATGATCATCGGCTCAATAGTACTGTGGCATTTATAACAATGGCCGACTCGATGAGTAATCTCCTCAGTTTTTATCAAAAGATTATTTTGCTTTAAAATTTCAATGGTTTTTTCTCTAGCTTCTAAAACCTTTAGCCCTTTAAGAGAACCAGCGAGTTCATTTAGCCGGCCCTGAAAGTCAATCACTCGTCTTGGTAGTAATCTATGATCTTGGGCAATTTCAAAATCAGTTGGGTCGTGAGCCGGAGTAATTTTTAAAACCCCAGTCCCAAAATCTTGTTCTACTCTTTTATCCTCAATAATAGGTATTTCTCTTTTAGTTAATGGTTCAATGGCGATTTTTCCAATAAGTTTTTGATAGCGTTTGTCGTTGGGATTAATGGCTAAAGCCATATCGCCAAAAATAGTTTCTGGTCGGGTAGTAGCGACTTCAACTGCCCCTCCGTCCTTTAGGGGGTATTGAATATAAAACAAGGTACCTTTTTCTTCTTCGTATTTTACTTCTAAATCAGAAAAAGCTGTTTGGTGCTTTGGACAGTAGTTAACTATTCTTTCTCCGCGATAAATTAAACCATCTTGATATAATTTTTCAAAAGTATTTAGAACTATCTTTATAATATCTTTGTCCAGAGTAAATTTTTTTCGGGAAAAATCGCAAGAAGCCCCCAATTTTTTTAATTGCTGATAAACAGTTTTTTGGTTTTTCTTGGTGTATTGATAAACTAACTGGTAAAATTCTTCTCTGGTAAAATCAAATCTTGATTTTCCTTCTTTTTCCAGTTTTTTTTCAAAAACAATTTGGGTTTCAAAACCAGCATGATCAGTACCGGGCAGCCACAACGTTCTTTTCCCTTTTAACCGTTGATAGCGAGTAATTAAATCTTCTAGACTAACAAAAACAGCATGACCGATATGCAAAGGATCATTGGCATTAGGTGGTGGCATAATAATAGAAAAATATCCTTTTTTTGTTTTCGGCAGATTATCAGGATTAAAATAGCCGCTTTTTTCCCATAAGCGATAAATTTTCTTTTCTTCTTTTTGAGGTTGATAAATTTTTCCTAATGATTTCATTGACTATTGGAATTCACGACATCGCAAGTCGTTAATTTAAAATTAAAAATTTATTTTTAAGTATCATAATATTTCATTTGCTGAAACCTTAATCTTTTGCCAGTTAAAATCTTTCTTTTTTGAGGATTGAAGATAATTTAAGGCGCCAGCAAGAGCAATCATTAAAGCATTATCCTGACAATACTTTAGTTCTGGCAAAAAAACTTTTAAAGAAGGAAAATCTTTGGCTTTTTCTCCAATTTTTTCTCTTAATCGTAAATTCGCAACTACTCCGCCTCCTAAAATTATTGATTTAACAGGAAAATTTTTAACGGCTTTAAAAGCTTTTTCTACCAACACATCAGTAATTGCTTCTTCTAATTCAAAAGCAAAACATTCTTTCAATTGTTTTTGTTCTTTTTTTGATATCTTTTGATAACTATAAAGAAGAGCAGTTTTTAAACCCGAGAAAGAAAAATCATAATCTTTGGTTTTTAACATTGGTCTGGGCAAAGAAGGAAGTTTTTTTCTGTTTTTGTCTCCATTGGTTTTATTTTTTTCCCGATAGTTTTGAGCTAATTGAGCAATTATTGGGCCGCCCGGATAACTTAAACCAAGAATTCTCGCCCCTTTATCAAAACACTCACCAGCAGCATCATCTCTGGTTTTGCCTAAAACTTGATATTTTCCATAATCATTAACTTTCACTAACAAAGTGTGGCCACCAGAAACAATCAGAGCAATCGCTGGAAAAATTTCCTCCTTTTTAGGCAAAGCAATTGTTTGATTGATAGCCGGCAAAAGAAAACTTAATAAATGGCCTTCAATATGGCTTACTGGCACTAATGGTTTATCAAAACACCAGCTTAAAGCCCGGCTGAAATTAACACCAATTAATAAAGCAATTTCCAATCCCGGTCGATTAGTGACTGCGAGGCAGTCTATTTTATCAAAGACCTTTTGAGGATTTTTTATTCGAGGAAAAGCAGTTTTTACTGCTTCGCTAAAAACAAAATCGATATTTTCGCTATGCTCCCGACAGGCTAATTTTGGCACGACTCCGCCGTATTTTTGATGGATTGCTATTTGGCTGGAAATCGTATTAGCCAGAGGTTTAATTTTTAATGATTTTTTAGCTGTCTTATTGACTTCTAAAAAGGCGACAGAAGTTTCATCACAAGAAGTTTCAATTCCCAAAACAATCATAATATTAATAATAATGTTTGAACATCGTAAATTAAATTAATGAGTTAACGAATTAACGAGTTAACGAATTGAAATAATTAATAATCAATAACTAATAATCAAAATAAAATGGGTATGGGTTAGAGTTGAAGGGTAACGAAGCCTGTATTGTTTGGGGTTAAGAGTTAAAAGGATTTTTTACCCTAAACCTTACCTTTTCACCATACTGGCTTTATAACCCTTAAACTCTTTACCCTAACCAGTTCATCAACGACTGGCGGCGCCAATGGGATTTGAACCCATGTTGCGGGATTGAAGGCCCCGTGTCCTAGACCAACTAGACGATGGCGCCCTAAATATTTTTAATATTAACAATTTTTATCTGAAAAAACAAGAGACAAAAATTTTCCCCAAGAAAACCTTGTTTTTTTTCGAATTTTATTTTATAGTATAAAAGATAATTGGCTTTTAAAATTATCTTTTTTGATTTTAAATTCCTATGAAAACACAAAAATACTCTTTGGAAACGATTCGTCACTCTTTAGCTCATATTATGGCTTTGGCAGTCTTAAGAGTTTATGACGGTTATCAGGTTAATTTTGGGATTGGTCCTCAAACCGAAAATGGTTTTTTTTATGATTTTGAGATTCTTGATAAAAATAAGAGAATCAGAATCAATGCTGAGGACTTGCCAAAAATTGAAGAGGCAATGAAAAAAATCATTCAAGAAGGTCTGCCTTTTAAAAAGAAAAAGATTTCTCTTAAAGAAGCAAAAAAGTTTTTCCAAAAAATTAATCAGCCTTATAAGCTGGAAATTTTAAAATCTTTGGAAAAAGAAAAAATCAAAGAAGTAAGCTTATATCAAACCGGTGAATTTGTTGATTTATGCAGAGGCCCTCATATTAAAAACACCAAAGAAGCGCCTTTGAGTTTTAAATTAGTTAAGGTAAGCGGTGCTTATTTTCAAGGCAAGGAAACAAATCCGATGCTCGATCGGGTAGAAGGGCTGGCTTTTTTAACAGAAAAGGAATTAGAGCAATATCTTTATCAACTAGCAGAAGCTGAAAAGAGAGACCACCGGGTTTTGGGGGCGCAGTTAAAATTGTTTGAGATTTCTGAAGAAGTCGGAACGGGTTTAGTTTTATGGCTGCCAAAAGGAGCAATCTTAAAGAGAATAGTGGAAAATTATATTTTGGACGAGTATCTTAAAAATGGTTATCAATTGGTTTCTACTCCCCACTTAGCCCGTTTTCATCTCTGGGAAACTTCTGGTCATAGTAATTTTTACCGCGAGTCAATGTTCCCGCCAGTTCATTTAAAAGAAATTGATCCGGAAGAAACTGATGATTATCAGGTAAAACCAATGAATTGCCCTTTTCATATTATAATTTATAAAAACCAACTTCATAGTTATCGGGATTTGCCTTTAAGGTATACGGAATTAGGAACAGTTTATCGCTATGAGCGCTCTGGCACTCTTCATGGCTTAACTCGGGTGCGAGGTTTTACTCAAGATGATGCCCATATCTGGTGTCGAGAAAACCAATTAGAAGAAGAAATAAAAGGAACTTTAAATTTAGGCTTAAAACTTTTAAAAGAATTTGGTTTTAATGATTATGAAATTTATCTATCAACCCGACCGGAAAAATTTATTGGTGAGAAAAAAATCTGGGATAAAGCCATTAAGGCCTTAAAGGACTCCTTAAAAGAAAAGAAGCTTTCTTATCATCTTGATGAAGGAGGAGGAGCGTTTTACGGTCCAAAGATAGACATCAAAATTAAAGATTCTTTAAATCGCTTTTGGCAATGTACCACTATTCAAGTTGATTTTAATTTGCCCCAAAAATTTGAGATGTTTTATTTAGACGAGAAAGGCCAAAAACAAAGACCAATAATGATTCATCGGGCTTTGTTGGGAAGTTTAGAAAGATTTTTGGGCATTTTGATTGAACATTATGGCGGAGAATTTCCTTTTTGGCTTTCACCAATTCAAATCGAAGTTTTGCCAATTTTAGAGAAAAATATTCAATACGCTCAAAAAATTAAAGAAATTTTGGAAAACAATAATTTCCGGGTAGAATTAAACGATCAGAAAGAAACTTTATCCAAAAGAATCCGTGAAGCTGAATTGCAAAAAGTACCTTATCTTTTAATTGTTGGTGATAAGGAAGAAAAAACTAAAACTGTGGCTTTAAGAAAAAGAAAAAAAGGCGATTTAGGAACTTTTAAAATAGAAGAATTGATCGATCAATTAAAAAAAGAGCAATAAAATCGTTTTTGTAATGGTTATCCTTATTGATTAATAATTATTAATCAATAATCAATAATCAGTAATCATTGAGTTTTTAATCCTTTCAATCTAAAATGCCTCAAAGAAAAATCAAAACAAAAAAAACTAAAATAACCAGCCAGCCTAAATACTCTTTTTCCCAAATTGAAAAAAAATGGCAAAAAGAGTGGGCGAAAAATAACTACGAAATTTTTCATGCTTCAGATAATCCAAAGAAGAAGCATCTTTATATTTTGGATATGTTTCCTTATCCTTCCGGTGAAGGACTTCATGTTGGCCATGTTGAAGGCTATACCGCTTCGGATATTTTGAGCCGCTATTATCGAATGAATGGTTGGGAAGTACTTCACCCAATGGGCTGGGATGCTTTTGGCTTGCCAGCGGAAAACTACGCTCTCAAAACAAAAATTCCTCCCCAGAAAACTGTTCCGAAGAATATCAATCGTTTTCGCGAACAGCTTCGTTCATTAGGTTTTAGTTATGATTGGCAGCGAGAAATTAATACCACTGACCCTGATTATTATCGTTGGACTCAATGGATATTTTTAAAATTATACGAAAAAGGACTTGCCTATGAAGAAGAAGTACCGGTTAATTGGTGTGATAATTGTAAAACCGTTTTATCAAATGAAGAAGTTCAAGAAGGAAAGTGTGAAAGATGCCAAAGCCCTGTTCAAAGAAAACATTTACGTCAGTGGCTACTGAAAATTACTGCTTATGCTGATCGCTTGCTTGACGATCTTAATTTCATCGATTGGCCAGAAAGAGTGAAATTAATGCAAAGAAATTGGATTGGCCGTTCTGAAGGAGTAGAAATAGAATTTAAGATTGATGGTCTAAATGAATATTTAAAAGTGTTTACTACCCGGCCAGAAACAATTTTTGGAGTAACTTATTTAGTTTTGGCTCCGGAGCATCCTTTGATAAAAACTTTAGTGAGTCAAGACAGAAAAACAGAAGTTGAACGTTATATTAATGAAGCTTTAAACTACTCTGATTTTGAAAGACAATTAAATAAAGAAAAAAGCGGTATTTTTTTGGGAATTTATGCGATTAACCCTGCTAACCGGCAAAAGATTCCGGTTTGGGTTTCGGACTATGTTTTAATGAATTATGGCACCGGCGCTGTGATGGCAGTTCCTTCTCATGATAAAAGAGATTTTGAATTTGCTAAGAAATTTAACTTGCCCACTAAACCAGTTATTTCTCCTGATAAAAATTTAAAAGAAATTCCCGAACCTTATGAAGGCGAAGGCATTATGATTAACTCTGGTCCTTTTAATGGTTTACCTTCTAAAAAAGCCAAAGAAAAAATTGCTTTTTATGTTGGCGGGAAAAAAGCTGTTTATTACAAACTTCGAGATTGGATTTTTTCCCGTCAAAGATATTGGGGAGAGCCAATTCCTATTATTAAGTGTGAAAAATGCGGTAATGTTCCTTTAAAAGAAAAAGATTTGCCTTTAAAACTCCCTCCTTTGGAAAAATTCCAGCCAACCGGCAAAAACGAGTCTCCTTTAGCTGATATTGCTTCTTGGGTTAATGTTCAATGTCCAAAATGCGGTGGTCCAGCCAAAAGAGAAACCAACACTATGCCTCAATGGGCTGGTTCTTGTTGGTATTATCTTCGTTATTTAGACCCGAAAAACAAAAAATTTTTGGTTGATTTTAAAAAACAAAAAACCTGGCTGCCGGTTAATCTTTATATTGGAGGAGTAGAACACGCAGTTTTACATCTTTTATATGCTCGTTTTTGGCATAAATTTTTATATGATTTAGGCATTGTTTCCAGTAAAGAACCATTCTTTAAATTAATTAATCAGGGTACAATATTAGGTGAAGATGGCGAAAAAATGTCTAAATCTCGCGGTAATGTTGTTAGCCCTGATGAGGTGATAAAAAAATACGGCGCTGATGCTTTAAGAATGTATGAAATGTTTTTAGGTCCTTTAACTAGTGCCAAAAGTTGGCAAACTAATGGAGTTATTGGTGTTTATCGATTTTTAAATCGAGTTTGGGATTTGGTTACTGGTTCTGTTTTGGCTAAAAAAGAAAAAAAATCAGAGAAGATTAAAATGACCAAAGAATCTCAAGAAAAATTAAAAGAGTTAATCAATCATTTAGAAATCACTAGGCAAAGAACTATTAAAAAAGTTACCGAGGACATTGAGCATTTTCGCTTCAATACCGCGATTTCAACTTTGATGGAGTACTTAAACCATTTAGAAGAAATTCCCAAAGAGAAAATTGATAAAAAACATCTGGAAACTTTAATTTTGCTTCTATCTCCTTTTGCTCCTCATCTTTGTGAAGAATTGGCCTCTAGCTATCTTGGCTTTAAAAAACCATTATTAAAAACTAAATGGCCAACTTACAAACCCGATGTTTTAAAAGAAAATCAAATTGTTATCGTTGTTCAGGTTAATGGTAAAACTCGAGCCACTTTAAAGGTGAAAAAGGGACTGAGCCAAAAAGAGGTAGAAAAACAATCTTTGCCTCTAATTAAAAAATACCTTAATCAGAAAATCAAAAGAATAGTTTTTGTTCCTGATAAAATAATCAATTTTGTTTTTTAAACTTTAAATTTATGGCCAAGACAAAACAATCAAAGTCATCAGCAAAAGCCAAAAAACAAAAAAGAATTGTGGTTATTGGCGGTGGAACAGGGGTTTTTAATGTTTTGACTGGTTTAAGAGATTACCCTGATTATTATTTAACCGCCATTGTCTCCACTGCTGATAACGGTGGTTCTTCTGGGGTTTTGCGGGAAGAATTTGGTATTTTACCGCCTGGCGATATTCGTCGGGCTTTAGTGGCTTTATCTTCCTGCAGTCCAATTCTTGCTCAGCTTTTTAACTATCGTTTTGACAGCAATAGTTCTTTAAAAGGCCATAGTTTTGGTAATCTTTTTATTACGGCTTTAGAGAAAATTACTAATGATTTTAATCAAGCCATTAAAGAAGCAGGGAATATTTTGGCTATCAAAGGCGAAGTTATCCCGGTTTCTTTGGACAATACTCAATTAGTGGCTAAATTGGAAAATAACGAATTTGTTATTGGTGAAACTAATATTGATGTGCCAAAACACAATCCAGAATTAAAAATTCAAAGGGTTTTTCTCTCTCCAGAAGCCAAAGCCAATCCTGAAGCAATTCAAGCTATTAAATCAGCTGATATCATCGTTATTGGTCCTGGTGATTTGTATACCAGTATTATTCCTAACTTCTTGGTGAAAGGTATTAAAGAAGCTGTTAAGCAATCAAAAGCCAAAAAAGTTTATTTTTGTAACATTATGACGAAGTATGGAGAAACTAATAATTTTACGGCTGAAGATTTTTATGCTATTATAGAAAAATATCTCGGTAAAAACGTGATTGATTATTTTGTTGTTAATACCGAAAAACCCAGTCAAAAATATCTTGATTTGTATAAAGAAGAAAAATCTGATTTTGTTTCCTACCATCAGAAAAAAATGTCAAAATGGCAAAAACCAAAAGTGATTTTCTTCCCCTTATTGAAAAAAAGCCCTCTTTTAAGGCATGATCCGAAAAAAATTGCCTCAGTGATTAATAAATTGGCGAGATCGTGAAAGAACAATTAAATGTCTAAAGAAGAATTTTATCAGTTTTATCAACAAAACATTGACTCGATTTTTCGTTTTTTTTATTTTCGAGTCAACTCTTCTGAAACCGCCCGTGATTTATCCGCGGAGGCCTTTTTAAAATTTTTCCAAGCTACAGAAAAAAATAATTCAATCAAAAATCCCCGGGCTTTTCTTTTCCAAATTAGCCGTCATCTTTTAGTTGATTTTTATCGTCAAAGAAAACCAGTCGTTTCTTTAGATGAACTTCAAGAAAAGGGATTGGAAGTTGCTGAAGAGGGTTTTTTGGAA
>Ga0209407_1001221_pt1 | contig 27701 bp, 16 predicted proteins | sample AD_JPNHG3_MetaG_FD_184410 | JGI IMG/M metagenome (GOLD analysis project Ga0209407, IMG submission 184410) | Active sludge microbial communities of municipal wastewater-treating anaerobic digesters from Japan - AD_JPNHG3_MetaG (SPAdes) (version 2) | ecosystem: Engineered > Bioreactor > Anaerobic... | reverse complement strand
CACGCCCGGCACACGGTTGATCTCGGCAAGGAACTGCTGGAGCACGGCATCAAGCTTGACGGGATCACCGTCCGTCAGAGCCTGCAAACGGATGTCGAGTCCCGAGTTCGCGCCCAAGCCCGGTATGGATGGCGGCATAAAGAAGTTGACCGTAGCACCGGTGATCGTGGCGCACTTGCCGCGGATCGTATTCATGATGACGGCGGCATGCATATCGGGCGCGTTACGCTCCGACCAATGCGTCAGCCCGATGAGCACAAAGCCCATGTTCTCCGCACGGCCGCCCATCATGCTAAACCCGGTAACGGCTTGAACGAACTCCACGCCCGGCACGTCACGCGCGATGGCGGTGATTTCGTGCATGATCTCCTCGGTCCGCGTCTTGATCGCACCTTCGGGCAACCGCACGTCTGCAAACACCACACCCTGATCCTCATCCGGCAGGAAGGAGGTCGGTGTTTGTTTGAACCACACCCACGTCAGCAGGATCGTGCTGATCAAGAGCAGGACGCTTAACGCAAGCCGCCGCGCCAGAAATACAGAGAGCGAGATATAGCCGCCGCGAGTGCGGTTCAGCAGCGCATTGAACCAACCGAAGGGGCCGCGCCGGTGCATCTTCGGCGGGTTCAACATCGTCGCACAGATCGCAGGGCTGAGGGTCAATGCGTTGAGCGTTGAGAAACAGATCGAGACCGACATGGTCACGGCGAACTGCTGATAAACCTTACCGGTGATGCCGGGAATGAACGCCACCGGAATGAAGATTGCGAGCAGCACCAGCGTTGTGGCGATGATCGCGCCGGTCACCTCTTTCATTGTCAGGTAGGTGGCTGCCTTGCGCTCCATGCCGCGCGTCTCCATCAGATACTGCACACGCTCCACCACCACGATCGCGTCATCGACAATCGATCCGATCGCAAGCACCAGACCGAAAAGCGTTAGCGTGTTGATGCTGTACCCGAACGCCTTCATCACCGCAAAGGTGGCGAACACCGAGACCGGGATTGTCACCATCGGCACCAGTGTCGCGCGCCAATCTTGCAGGAAAAGGTAGCAGACGAAAACGACCAGCACGAACGTGACAAGGAGCGTGGAGACGATCTCTTTAATACTCGCCCGCACGACCGTCGTGGCATCGTATGCGGTTATCAACTCCATATCTTCCGGCATGCGCTCGCGCAGGCGCGTCAGTTCGCGCTGCACACCGTCCATGGCCTCAATCGCGTTGCTGCCAGGTTTTTGCGCGAGTGCGATCGATACCGAATCCGCACCATTGTAGAGACCGCTGAAACTGTAATTGTTTTCGCCCAGCTCAACCTCCGCCACATCTTTGAGCCGCACCACCCCACCCTGCTCTTCGGTGCGGACGATGATCTCCTGAAAATCTTCCGGCTGGTTCAGGCGGCCTTGCGTCTGAAGCGTCAACACCTGCTTGATCTCACCGGGATTGGGCGCGGCACCAACCGAACCCAACGCAGCCTGGCGGTTTTGGTTCTGGATGGCGGCGATCACCGCCTCGCCCCCCAGTCCCAGCGCGGACAACCGTTCAGCATCGAGCCACACGCGCATGCTGCGTTTGGGGCCGTAGACATCTACCGACCCCACCCCCGGCACGCGCGCGAGCACATTCTTGATGTGGTTGTGAATGTAGTCTGCGAGCGCCAACCGGCCATGGGTTCTCTTCGGCGACCGCAACACCAGAAACCCCAGTATATCCGAAGAACGCGTATACACCGCGACACCCTGTTTGGTCACCTCTTCAGGCAGTCGCGGCACGGCCTGCTGCACGCGGTTCTGAACCTTAACCATGTCAAGGTCCAGATTGGTGCCGATCTCAAACGTCACCGTCAAACTGTAGTTACCGGAATCATCGCAGTCCGAGGCCATGTAGAGCATGTCGTCCACGCCGTTGACCTCTTCCTCCAGTGGAATCGCGACCGTGTTGGCCAAGTCGCTCGCACTGGCACCCGGATAGCGGGCCCGAACCGAGACTTGAGGCGGTGTCACCTGCGGGTATTGCGTGATCGGCAGCGTCTTGACGGCCAAAGCCCCGGCGAGGGTCAGCACAATCGAGATGACCAGCGCGAATCTGGGGCGTTCGATAAAGATATCGGAAATCATTTGGCGTCGGCCTCCTTGGCGGATACGAGCGTCACCGGTTTGCCGGGGGCCACCTTCTGGACGCCCCGCACCACCACGCGTTCTCCCGCCTTAACGCCGGAACGCAATGCCACCCGTCCATCCGCCATCGCGCCGGTGGACACCGAACGACGCTGCACGATCCCGGCCTCATCGACCACATAGACAAAACGTCCTTCGCCGTCCGTCAGCAACGCTTCCTGCGGCACGACAGGCGCTTTCGGCGGCTGCGCGAAGTCCACCAGCACAGTGACATAGCCGTCGGGTACGAGCAGACCGTTCGGGTTGGAGAATCGCGCCCGCACCGACATCGTCGCGGTATCAGCCGACATCGTGTTATCTTCGAAGTCGCGCGTACCGATCACATCGGACACGGTTCCGGTGGGCAGCCGGTAACGGATACGCAACGCATCCTCCATGCGTTCCGCTCCAATTTTTTCGAGTGCCTTGAGATAATCCTTATCCGTGACCGAAAACGCGACGCGAATAGGATCCATCTGCACGATCCGCACCAGCGCCCCCAATGACGGCATCACATAGTCACCCACATTCGCGACAGTCCGCCCGATGCGTCCGTCAATCGGTGCAAAGATGCGCGTGTGTTTCAGATCGAACTCCGCAAGCGCCAAATTGGCGACCGCCTGCTTGACCGCCGCACGCCCCTGCGCGACATCGCTGCGCGCGGTATCGAGATCCGCCTGCGTGATGGCGCGCGCGTCCGAACGCTCCAGCCGGTTCAGGTATCGTTCGGCGCGATCAAGCAACGCCTCCGCCTGACCGATCTCCGCCTTGCGCACCGCGACCCGCGCTTCATACTGCTCGGGGTCGATGGTAAAAAGCAGGTCACCCGCCTTGACATCCGAGCCCTCTTTAAAATGGACGTTCTTGATATAACCGCCGACTTGCGCGCGCAACTCAACGTCTTGAATCGGTTCGACCCGGCCGATATAGGTGTTGGGCAGATTCACCTCCACCTCCTCAACTGCCTGGACTTCGACCGGCGGCGGTCCGCCTGCCCCGCCCATCATGGCCACCGGCGCTAGCGGTTCCTCAGTCGCTTTTTGCGGCGCCAAGGTGCGCGCCATCCACCCCAACCACAGCAGGCACGCAGCTGTCAACAACCAGCCCATAACCTTGGCTATCGGGTGTTCGCGCTTGGCAGCCTTTTTTTGTTCCAGATCTTCGCTCATGATACGGGTACCTTTCTTTCAAAATCAATGCGTAACGCCAGAGGTTCTTGCAAAACCCTTTGCTTACAGGTGTGGCACGGGCATCTTGCCCGTGTTTCATGGGCGGGACGCCCATGCCACGAGGGGTTTTGAAAGAGCCTCGCCATTTAAAACCGACTGAAAACCCAACCGAAGCGCACCTTCGAGGTCGGTTCCCAAGCCATTCGAAATCTCCTGCTCCAACAACCCCAGCCAAATCACCATCAACACCGACGACACCGCCGCAAGATCCGCGTCCGCACGGATAGCGCCCGTGCGCTGCATGTCTTTCAACGCTGAGCAGATGACAACGTGGGGCGTGTCCGCCAACCGGCGTATCCGCTGGCGGACTGGAGTAAGCTTGGGCGATGCCCAGTCCAGACGACGCGTCATGAGGAAGAAGCGCCTGTTGGCTGGCGAACTGACAATCAGACGTGTGCGCACGACAAAGTTTTCGGTCAACGCCTCCGGTGTATCCAGCGCCACCGGATGCGGCAGCGCACGCGCCAACTGGGTCGTATGCCGCTCGGTCATCAGCACGACAAGTTCGGCGAGCAAGTCAGGTTTGCTCTTAAAATGCCAATAGACCGCGCCCTTTGTCAGACCGATACGCTGCGCCACGTCCGCAAAAGTTGTGCGGTCATAGCCTTTTTCGACAAACAGCCTGAGCGCGGCCTTGAGAATACACTGCCGTGTTTTTTCTGCTTCTGCTTTGGTTTTTCGCGCCATAAACCCACTCACTTCCCGTGAATGGGTTGCGTACTATACATACCTGCTGGTAGGTATGCAAGCTCAGGGTTTACGGATATACCCAACTGGCAGACAGAAGCCCCGTCGCACCCGGCGTGCGGGGTTTCGTCCAGAAGCGCGTGTCCCATGCCGCACCCGGCGCATCCACCGCGCCGCACATCGCCACGCGCGGCGTCCACACGGTGATTTCAAGCTGCCCGGCAGCACCGGACGGGACGTCCCACTCATACGGTGCCCAGGCGCGGACACCAAGATCCTTCCCCGCGAAAACGACACGCGCGAAGAGACCGCCCGTGTCCAGACGCAGCCGCGTTCCCGCGCGTGCGGGCACCTTGGCCTCGGCCTTGTAGGTGACGGCTCCGGCGTATGTTTCAAGTCCACACGCCGCCAACGCTTGGACACCGGATTTTTCTGGGCGCGGACAGAGTATGCGGTTGAACACGGCAAAGTCGCCCACCACAAAAAGCGCCGGCAGGAAAAAGTTCTGGTCCGGTTCGCCCGTCACGATGCGGAAGGTGTGGACGCCGGGCGCCAATTCAAACGGTTCCGTTTCGCAGTAGAGCGGGTTGAAATCTACCCCCAGCGCCGTACATGGGCGCGGCGCAGTGAGAGGACGCCCGTCCATTTCGAATGTGTACGGCTCGGCGTCATGGCGGAAGATTTTCTCGCCGGGCGGCGCACTTTCAAAGGAATCCACGGGCCGTCCCGATCCTGTGACGGCGTAGCTCAGCGCACATGTGCGCAACGCGAGCCGCACGTTCCGAAGCGGTGCGGCCACGGTGATTGTCCCCACCTTGTTCGTGTCGAAATTCACGCGCCATGTGTTCGCGGCGTCCAAAGCCAACGTAAAGGAGTCCACATCGAGCGGGACGTGATTCTCAACGGTGGACGACTGCGGCCGTTCGCCCGGTGCGAGCGTCAACACGCCGCGGCCGGGGAGGACGAACGGAACGCGCGCGCCATCCACATCCGCGATGAGTGCCCGGTCCGTTGCGGAGAGATTGAGCACCGCCACCGCGCCGTCCGCATAGTTCCGCACCACAAGTTCGCCCGCGACGGTGCGGCCGTCCGTCTCATAGGCCCTGAACCGCGCCTTCGTTTCGGCAAGCACGGCATCTGCCGCCGCCTGTGCCGTCGCAAAAATGCGTCCGCTGCGCTCTTCGCGCACCGTACCCTCGGGGGTAAACGCGAACACGAACGGCAAATCGGTTTGTTCGGCTTCCTCCACGAGATCGAGGGAAACCTGTCGCGTGGCGAGCGTACGCAGAAGGCCCAGCAGATCCGGCCGTTTTGTGCTCGTATGCGCGTGCAACGCCGCAAGACGCTGCGGGTAGCGCACGGCTGCGACGCGCACATCGTCCTGGCACCGCGCGAAACTCGCCGCCCGCCGCGCATCGTCGAGAAGCGGACGCATTTGGCCGTGCCAAGGCTGGCTCGCGTTCACTGGGGACAGGTAACCGTGTTTTTCCACAAGGCCCTTCATGTCCATCACTTCCATCGACACAAGGAAATGATCCACACCATGTAGCGCCGTCAGCCAAATCATTTGGCGTAGCCTCGCGGGCGTCATGTCGTTAGGACCGAGCGCAAAAAGCTCTACCAGACCGCCGCGGCCGTTGCGGCGTATGGCGTGCTGCACCACGCTCAACGTCACCCATTCCGCCGTGTTCGCTTCGGGGCGGGAACCGATTTCGTCCATGCCCGGCAGGGATAGGCCCTTGAGGGCGTGGAGAGGATTGCCGTTGAAGAGGCAAGACCCGCGTACATCGTTCTCGCTGATCATGTGACCCGTGGAAAGAATGCCCATGCGGTCGCACTGCGCACGGATCGTATCGAAATAGGCACTGCGGAAACGGCGTCCCTTGAGATCGGCGTAAACGCTCCACACGTCCCCCGCGCCTGCGGCCTGGGGATCGGTTATCCAGCGTTCAACGTCAGCGCGGAAATCGCGTCCAACCGTCGCGCGGTAATCGGCTTCCAGACTCGAAAACCGGCGGAAATGAACGACGGGCTTCTTCTCGAAGTGGATAGCCGTGGGGTGGCCGGGCTCGTCCGTGAAGATACCCACGATGGTTTTGTTCGCGAGCCACGGCGCGAGGCGCTTCTCATAGACCTTGTGCGTGAGTTCGATGAAACGTTCCACGGCGTCGGGTTCGTACGCGTTCACCCAGCCCGCCGGTGCCAACACCGCTTCCCAGCGGAATGTGCCGTCGTCGTTGCGGTACACGGCCCATTCACTGTCGCGCCAAGCGGGGTTCTCGCTCGGCACGCGCCCGCGGCATGTGCCGCTCGGCCAGTTGTACTCGTCGTAGAGCCACACTTTCATGCCGCGCCGCTCGGCTTCGCGGCAAAACTGCTCCACGAGCGTCAGCCACTCCTCGCCCATGTAGGTGTACTGGAGACCGCTGCGCGCATAAACGAGAAATTGGTCATATCCCGCGTTCTGGAGGGTGTCCACCTTCTTCGTGACATCCGCCGCCGAAGGCCGCCCGGTGATCGCCACGAAGGGAAGCACGGGACAAAGTTCCGCCGCGCCTCCACGCCAGCAGGTTCCCGCCAGCATCACCGCCGCCAATTTGCAGAGCCAAGCGATCCGCCCCGGCTTCCTCACCACAGGATTCCCCTCGATCAACCGAACATGCGGCCTTTCCGCATCCAGCGTTCCATACAGCGTTGCCTTTTTCATGGTTTCGGCTCCACCTCTTTTCGCGTTTCCAATTTGGCTTTTGTGGTCGCCATAACCCCATCTTTGCGATCCTGCCGCGTCTTCGCGTCTGTCAAAAGATGAAACACTTTTGTGCGCTTGTCAAAAAACTCGATGAGCGGATAAACCTCGTGATTCACGGCACACGCACGTTGCAACAGCGGAAGATGCGGTTGCCCTTCAATGTCGAACATCCCTTTGTTTGCGCCGCCGAGATTGTCCAGCGCTTTGGATTCAGGCGGGTCATCCAGATATTTGAAAAAGTGCCAGCCGACCACATTCGGCATCTCCAGCGCTGAGAGTGCGAAATGTTGGTAGTAACGCGCGCGGTCTTCCTGCGTGCGCACCACCCAACCGGCGCCGTGCGTGTTGGCCAACTTGGGCACCACGTCGAGCGCCTTGGCATACCACTCGGTAAAGAGGATCGGACGGTCGGCCCACGCAGCCCAGTCCGACAACTCATCCGCCTGCACCCCCCAGCGGCTGTAGTAGTTGACCGAAACCACATCGTGAAACGGCGCGAGCATTCTCCAGAACCACGGGTTGTCGAACTGGCCGTGCGAATAGTTGATCCGCGATCCCAGATAAAGGTGGTTCGGAGCATGCTTGCGCACGATGGGCGTCACGATGCTGTAGTAACGCCCGAAGGCATACGCGATAAATTCGTAGCGGTCGCGCCGTGTCAGGCCGGTTGTATCGATCGTTCCCTTGCGGGCCATGAGCCATGCCGCCGCCGCATCGCGCCCGGGTTTTCGGTCCGCATCGGAGGCATCACTCGCCAGATAGCGGTCCAGCAAGTCCGCCGGACACTGGATTTCATTTTCGGTCATGATCCCCAGCAGCGTAGGATCGTTAGCCGTGCTCGCAAGCTCCGGTCCATACGCTTCGCAGAACGCAGGAAACTCCGGATGAAACACCGGCATGCAGCGGTCAGGAAATCCCTGTGTTCCGGACGCCGCCTCGACAAACCCCTTCTTACGCGCGAAAGCGAACAGGAAATCGTGGCGTCGCACCCAGACCAACGGCTGCGCCACCTGTTGCAGCCGCGGACTGGTCCAGTTGCCCAGTCCGTTGAATCCATTGTCGCGAAGTTGCACCGTGACCTTCTCGGCCCATTGCTCGGCCGATCCGAAATGCTTCTGCACATGCCGCGGCTCGCGGACCGCATTGATTGCCACATGGTAAAAGCGGTAGCCGTCGGGATCGATCAACCACCAGCGGCCATCGATCTTCTGCGTGCGGAAAAAGCCGGTCGCGCGCTCGCGCGGCAGGTCCATGCACCCCCCGTAGCGATTCTGTTTCACGCGTTCTCCGGACGGTGTGTAGCCGTGCAGCGTTTCAAGCAGACGCGTCGGCTGCGCGCGCCACGGTCCCGGTGTCTCAGGATTGTTGCCGTGTGTCTCGACGATGACTGTACCGTCAAGCGGCGTGGGCGTGACCGGCGGCGTCCACCCATAGGCCATGCGCCGCTCCTCGAACAATGCGCGAATCTCCTCAGGCGACAATGCGCGGTTATAGAGGCGCAGTTCGCCGATACGTCCGCAGAATGACGGTTTCATCCCAAGCCCCGCCCCGATCAGCAACGGATGTTTGTTGAAGGCCAGCACCGCGCGCTGCTTCAACTCCACGTCCTGCTCCCCGTTGACATACAACCGCACCGTGTCGCCATCCGACGTAGCCGCCATGCACACCCACTGGTCCAGCGGTACCGACGTCCGGGTCTCCACCAGCATCTTCGGCACACCCTTCGCGCCGTATTGTCCGTAAACGACATATCCGCCTTTGACCGACATGCCGAACACCGGTGTGGTCCATTCGGGATTCGTGTTGGGAATACCGAACAGCACGGTACCTGTGCGCAACCGCGAGGCACGAAACCAGAACACCGATGTGATGGCCTTGGAAAGATTGAGCGGCCGCTTCAACTCCACACGCACATGACCGTCCTCCAGCCCGTCCAGCGCCAGCACGACGGTATCTTTCTCTTTGTGCAACGTGCCGGACACGATCACACCGTCATGACCACCGCCGGAATGGTCTTTGACAGTCTTGCCGTCGCAGCCCTCGAACGACCAATGTCCGACCAACCCCTCCGGCGGAACGTCGGCCATAGCGGTCCCGCTGCCAACCAGCAGGATACCCAATATCTTCGCAATAGACTTCATGCTCGTTACTCTAACAAAACGTCAGGAGATAGAGCAAGGTGATCGGCTGGTACTCTGTTGCAATTAAAAACCAACTCATCAATCAATTTGAATTTGTGATTTGTGATTTGTAATTTAGGAGCCCTTAGTTGTTCAACGTTCACGTTCACAGCGCAGCGGTGTACGTTCACGTTCTCCAAATCGGTATCGGTATCGGGTTCGAAATCGACTGTTGCGCCCACGCAGTGGCTCGCAGCGACAAGTGTAATGATGGCGGCGATTCCGATCCCGATCCCGATGGCGATAGCGATGGCGCCGCAATGGAACCCTGGAACGCATGACCTTTGATCGCACCCCTGTCACTAACCGATTCAACCGATCACCAATCCGGAGAAGCGGGGTCGTAGTTTGACATTAGACAAACAGCAGAAAGGCGAAGACAAGGAACGGTGAAATGATAGCGGCTCGGCTGAAAACCAACAAGCTTTGTGTCGGTCGACGGCGCACGTACTGAGGGTGCTGAAAAATGAAATGTCCAATGTCAAACTACGACCCTGATAACCACTGGCCGTCCCGGACTAGCCAATCTCACGGATGAACAGTTGCTTCGCGATTGCGAGGCCATCACCGACAAAGGGGTCACCTATGCGGCACTCGTTCTATTCGGTCGCCGTGAAGCACTCGGGCGTCTGCTAGGACAGGCGGAAGTGATTTTTGAGTACCGATCGTCGGAAGCATCCGGCCCCGCCCAACAACGTGAGGAGTTCCGCCAAGGTTTCTTTTCATTTCATGACCGTTTGTGGGAACTCATAAATCTACGAAACAACAAACAGCATTACCAGGACGGATTTTTCGTCATGGACATACCGACCTTCGATGAGCGCGTGGTACGCGAAGCCGTGCTAAACGCGGTCTGCCATCGCGACTACCAATTGGGAGGCTCAGTGTTTGTGCGGCAGTTCCAGCATCGTCTGGAAGTGGACAGTCCCGGTGGTTTTCCGCCGGACATTACGTTGGAGAACATCCTTGATCGACAATCACCCCGTAATAGGCGAATTGCCGACATACTGTCACGATGCGGAATGGTGGAGAGATCCGGACAGGGAATGAACCTGATGTTCGAATTAAGTATCAAACAGGCAAAGGCCCTGCCGGACTTCACGGGAACCGACCGAATGCACGTCAGGGTCACGTTGCATGGCTTGGTGCAAGACCCGAAGTTGCTAACCATGATGGAGCGGATCGGCATGGAAAAACTTGAGAGTTTCAGCACCGGTGATCTTCTGGTCGTGAATCATATCCACCGCGAACAAGCCATACCCGATGGTCTGCGGCAGCGGATACCTCGGCTACTCGAACTGGGCGTAATTGAGCGAGTAGCACGAGGGAAGTTCATTCTTGGTCGGCAATACTACACCGCTACTGGGAAGAAGGGCACCTACACCCGGAAACGGGGATTAGACCACGAAACAAACAAGGCGCTTTTACTTAAGCACATCCGAGAGAATGCGGATGTTGGGAGCAGGTTGGAAGAGCTGCTTCAGGTTTTGCCAAACCTTTCACGAAGCCAAGTCCAATGGCTCGTTCGGCAGCTCAGGACAGAAAACAAGGTGCGGCTGGAAGGCGTGACACGATCGGGACGATGGTTTCCTACAATTACGGTGGCAGATTGCGCTAAAACCGACGTGGAAAAGCAATCATGACGCAATCCCGCGCAAAGCAATATCTCGTAACCACCTTAATTGCAACAGGTTGCGCGTATTGCGTTAAGTGTCACACAACTGTAATAGTAAGCAATCATAAGCAATCATAAGCAATGATTAGGCTGTGATAAGCAACGATAGGCAATCTGAAAGAGGAGAACGACAATGGCAAAACTACCCTGGAAGCCTTGGCATGAAGTGGTCACGCTGCGGGACGATCTGCGTTCCGGCGAACTACCGATGAACTTGTTTGCCGCAGACCTCTATGAGGTCATGATGCAGAGCGGGAAGCGTCCGATCTACGAGCAGCCGGAGCATTTCTTCGCGCTGACCTTCCCCACCTACAACCTGCGTCAACTGGTGCGGGATGTGGTGCTGCGGCTGGCGGGCAAGAACGACAAGGCTGTCCGCCAGTTGGCCTTGACCTACGGGGGCGGCAAGACGCACACTTTGATCACGCTGCGGCACCTGGTCACTGACCCCGCAAACCTGCCGAACCTTCCCGCCGTGGCGGAGTTCATTGAGGCGATCGGGGAGCAACCGCCGCCGTGCCGTGTTGCGGCGCTTTGCTTCGACAAGCTCGATGTCGAAAAGGGGATGGAGGCGCGCGCGCCGGACGGCAGCCTCCGCACACTCAAGCATCCGTGGAGCGTGCTCGCCTACCAGTTGGCGGGTGATGCGGGCCTTAAGTTGATCCACGCCGACGGCAAGGCCGAAGAGCGCGAAACGGCACCCGCCGAGAACCTTTTGTCGGAGTTGCTGGCGATACCGGTCAAGGATGGACTTGGTGTGCTGATCCTCATCGATGAGGTACTGATGTTTGCCCGTGGAAAGGTCGCACTCGACAGGGCTTGGCTGGGCAAGTTGCAAAACTTCTTTCAGTATCTCACACAAGCAGCCTCCAAAAGCGACCGTTGCTGCATCGTTGCCTCGCTTCTTGCCAGCGACACCGATATGAGCGACACATTCGGTCGCGGCGTGGATGCGGCGCTTCAGGATGTGTTCCAACGTCAACGCGAAGTGGTGGTTGAACCCGTCGTGAAGGAAGATGTGGCCGAGGTGTTGCGCCGCCGCTTCTTCACACCCGAATCCTTGAAGAACCGCGAGACCTTCCCGCAGCATGTGGTGGCGGCGCTCAAGGGTATCGCCGCCGTGGACGAACAGACGGCGAAACAGGGGGCGGAGGCCGAAGAGCGTTTCTTGAGGAGCTTCCCGTTCCATCCCGACCTAACTGAGGTGCTTTACTCCAAGTGGACGCAGCTTTCCCGATTCCAGCGCACGCGCGGCGTCCTGCGGACTTTCGCGCTGGCTCTGCGCGAAGCCGTGCAGTGGGACACGAACCCACTGGTAGGGCCGGCGGTCTTTTTGACCGCGCCGGACAAAGAGGGGCTCTCCGAAGCATTGCGCGAACTGGTGGCCGTGGCGGACACGGAGGTATGGGAAGGCAAGCAGCAGGCGTGGACCGGTATTTTGGACAGCGAGTTCAGCCAAGCGCGCCAGATTCAGACCGAATCGGTAGGACTGAAGCACCGGGAAATCGAACAGGCGGTCGTGGCGACGTTCCTGCATTCGCAACCGATCGGCCAAACCGCGCACACACGGGATCTGACCGTGCTGTTAAGCGCCGCGCGTCCTGACAAGATCGAACTGGAGAAGGGGCTCGTGCGTTGGGCGCAGGCGAGCTACTGGCTGGACGACCAGCACACGGCGGATTCCGGGGGGCAACTTCCGGATACCTGGCGATTGGGCAATCGCCCGAACCTAACGCAGATGCACGCGGTCGCGGCCAAGAACATCCAGGACAACACCGTGCGCGCGCGTCTGATCGATGACATCGGCAAGACGAAGGCACTCACCGCCAACGCATCGGCGGCAGGTGTCCGCACCCATACGCTGCCCATGCAACCCAAGGACATCGAAGACGACGGCGCGTTCCACTATGCGGTGCTGGGACCGAACGCCGCATCGGAATCCGGCAAGCCCAGCGCGGAAGCTAAGCGGTTTTTGGATGAGACGACCGGAGCGGATCGACCGCGTGTCTACCGCAATGCCGTCTTGCTTGTAACACCGTCGAAGGACGGTCTGGAACTCGCGCTGGCCCGCGTACGTGACTATCTCGCGTGGGAAGCCGTGCGGGATGATGTCAAAAAACAGCAAAGGGACGGGGACGTTGACCCGGCACGGATGCAGACGTTGCAAATCAACATCGACAAGGCCAAAGGGCGTATTCCAGATGCCATCAGGCAGGCCTATTCCATCGTGGTCACCGTCTCCGACAAGAACGAGGCGCAGGCATTTAGGCTCACGGTGACGGATGAACCGCACTTCAACATCATCAAGTCAGACGAGCGGTCACGTATCAAAGACACAGCCATCACCGCCGAGGCTCTGTTGCCGGACGGCCCCTACAATCTCTGGCGGAAGGGCGAGACCGCACGCCGGGTGAGGGACTTGTCCGGTTCCTTTGCGCAACTCCCCCACCTGCCTAAGATGCTGAAGGCCAGCGCGATTCTGGATACGTTGGTGGACGGGTGTGAACAAGGCACGTTCGTGCTACGTCTGACGCGGCCTGACGGCACATGGCGTTCCTGGTGGATGTCCCGCCCGGACGAGAACGCCCTCAATGATCCGGCACTGGAGTTGGTTCTGCCGGAGGCGGCAGAGTTGAGCGAAATCGAACCGTTTTTACTTGCTCCAAAGAAGCTGCCGGGATTGTGGGCCACCGACGAAATTACCGCAAAAACCGTGTCCGAGTATTTCAGCGGCGGGACGGTTGTCCAGATTGAAAGGGACGGGTATCAGGAGCCCATGCAGATTCCAAAAGCGTCGCAAACGGTCGTCGAGACGGCAATCGCCACCGCCGTCGTGGATGGCATCGTCTGGCTGATCTCCGGTCCGGCCAGCATCCTCAGCGAACCGATTCCTGAAGGCGTGTTGCATGCGGACAGCAAACTCTGCTTACCGCCCGCACCCATCGCCGCCGCAGAGATACTGCCGGAAAACCTGAAAGATGCTTGGAAGGACAAGATCGCATCCGGCCTATCCGTAGCCACGGCGCTCTCCATGAAGGCGGGCAAAACTCTTCCGTGGAAAACGATAAAGGATGCGATTAACAGCGCGCTTCAGGCACGATTCCTGAAACTAGCATCTGATTCGCAGACTTGGCCGTGTGATTTCCCGTCGGCCCAATTCGTCAAGCTCACAGAAAGCAGTGACCCACCGGACGAAGCGGGCAAAGACGATTTTTGGCGAGAAGATGACAAGAAACTTGTCGCTGCGGCCACCCTCGAACCGTCACAGATTCAGGATCTCGGCGACGTCATGCCCAAGCTGCTGGAACTCAGGTCCAAGTCCAATACTCCGCTCCAATTCCACATCCAAATCGAGATGGGCGACGGCATGACAAAGCCCGCCGAAGAGACCGTCCAGAAGGCCAACGCCATCCTGAAAAGCGTCAACGAGGGGCTGGAATTTCATTTTTGACCCCTGTCACCATTGCTCGGCTCAGTTGCCAAACACATAGACCAAGTTGAGGCGGTCGGCGACTGCGCGGACGCCGGGCATGAAGGTACTGAGCGGCAGGTCGGCCGGTGCGTAGACAAAGAGCAAGGACACCTTGCTGTCGGCCCCGCCGGTCTTTGTCACGAGTTTGGGCAACTCCTCCCAATCCGTGAACGGATAGTCGCGCGGCGTCAACTTGGGATCGAGCCCCTCGACTGTCCAATCCTCCTCAATAAAGACCAGCTTCTTGCTCAACGTACCGTCTTCCGCTTGCGTCACATGCAGCTCGAACGGTTGCGGGTGGCGGTCCTTGTGTTCGCGCCACTTCTCCTGCGGCAGGAAGGCTCTGGGATAGAGCCCGTCATCGGCCTTGCCGTCCAATTTGATACCCTTGCCGTCCAGCATGTCGAAAATGCGCGCCTCAGCCTCCGCGCGACGCAACGGCATCGCATCGTCGAACTGCAAGGTTATATACAGCTCGCGACCGGCCTCGGACTCAGCGCGTAGCCAAGTCAGAGTCTCGACCAAGTTCCCCTTTTTGGCCATACGCCCGTCAGCATGGGTGCAGGTAAGCATCACCTTTTCGCCGTCCCAAGCGGTCGAGACTGTCAGGGGCATCACGCGCGGGCGCCCATCGGCGGGCATCAGCGGACGCAACACGATCTCAAGCGGTACTCCATAGGGCAGGGCTTCCGCCAGCGTCAATCTGCCGTAGACCGCGCCCTGACTGACCCGAAATGGCACATCGAAAACCGTATCGGGCGCATTGTAGAGTGAGATCACAGAGGAGGGCATATTAGTGTCTGCCGAACACGCCCCACCCTCCCAGCGCGCGCCCGTGAAGACCAGACCGCCCTCACCCACCAGCGGGTCATCCTTCTCGGTATCATTGATTAAAACCTGTAGCGGACGGGTCGGCGCATCCGGCACATCAAGGCGGCGCACCGTCGCCGTCACGCGTTCGCCGCAGGGCCAGAAACGGAACGGGCGGCTACCGATGCACCCACCGCGCGCAAGTCCCAAGCTTTCGACGGCGCGCACGATGTCGCCAGGCATCGCGACAGTCACGGCTACTGCCTCGTAGGCGCGGTCACTCAACGGTCCCACCAGCAGAAATTCCGCCGTGATCCCGACCCGGTGTCCGACCGCCTCGGCCAGCAAGCGCACCTCGCGCCGCTGCCGGTCCGCAACAACTCCGCGCCACACGGCGTCGGCGGGCAGATTTTTGGACTGGGCGGCTTGCCAAGCGACCACCGCGTTGGTATGGACCGTGTGCCACTCATCCGGCCCTGTGAAGTCTTTCGCTACCGAGTGCCAGACGCCGCACGCTACCAACATCCCGACGACACCGATCTTGACTCGCATCATCCCGCACCTCCGCATCTTGAAGAAGACAATCCTACCGCGCTCAGCGTACGCTCGACACAGCAGCGACAGCGGCTTTGAAACCAGCCGCCGAACGCTCGATCACCGCATCTTCCACGCTGAAACTCAACCGGAAATATCCGCCGAGGCCGAATCCACTGCCCGGCACGGCCAGCACATTCTGCGCGAGAAGCGCCTGAATAAAGGCTTGGTCGTCCCCGCCCGGTGCTTCCGGGAAAAAGTAGAAGGCGCCCTGCGGCAACGTGAAGCGGATGCCGGCCGCGCGCAATACCTGCGCCATGGCCTCACGCCGGCGCGCATACACGGAGATATCGACGCTCTCGTTGAGTAACGCCATCGCCAGGCGCTGCCCCAGCACCGGCGCGTTCACGAAACCCAGCGTACGGTTGGTCAGAGTGACCGCATTGATGAGCGTCGCCACATCCGGCATAGCGGAACTAGCGACCAGATACCCCACACGCTCACCGGCCATTGAGAGGTTTTTCGAGAAGGAGCCCAGCACCAGAGCGAACGGCGACAACGGCAGGATCGGCGGCACGACCGCACCGTCATACGCCAAAAAGCGGTAGGGCTCGTCGCTCAGCAGATACAGCGACCGCTTGCGCGTGGCGTTGACGCGGTTGACCAACTCAGCCAACGCGGTCAGCGTCTGCTGCGAGTAGACGCAGCCGGTCGGATTGTTCGGCGAATTGATCAGCAACACGCGCGTGCGCTCGGTCACCGCCGCTTCAATCGCCGCGATATCCGGCTGGAAATCGGGCGGCAACGACGGTATGGCCTTGAGCACGCCGCCGAAGTGGCCACAGTAGGAGCCGTATTCGACAAAATAGGGCGCGGGACAGAGCACTTCGTCGCCCGGCTCCAGCACCGCGCGGAAGAAGGAGGTCAGCGCGCCGGCCGCACCGCAGGTGACCACCACCTGCGCGGCCTGCACTGCCACCTGCTGCTGCACGCTCAGATACGCCGCCAGCGCTTCGCGAAATTCAGGCAGGCCGGCATTGGGACAATACCCCATACCGAATGGACGCGCCACGCGATCAGCCAGCCCGTGCAGTGCTTCGGCCGCGCAGGACGGCGGCGGAATGTCGGGATTGCCGAGACTGAAATCGAAGACGTTCTCTGCACCGAACTGTTTTTTCAGTTCGATGCCTTTTTCGAACATGCGGCGGATCCATGAGGAACCCGCCATCTGGTTTTGAATCGCGCTCGAAATTAACTGCATATCATTGACCTACCTTTCGTGGCATGGGCGTCCCGCCCATGAAGCACGGGCAAGATGCCCGTGTCACACCCTGCGTGGCATGGGCGTCCCGCCCATGAAACACGGGCAAGATGCCCGTGCCACACCCCGCGTGGCATGGGCGTCCCGCCCATGAAACACGGGCAAGATGCCCGTGTCACACCCCGCGTGGCATGGGCGTCCCGTCCATGAAGCACGGGCAAGATGCCCGTGCCACACACCCTGAAGAGCCTTTATCATCCTGCCGTTTTTTTCTGGGAACACACACGATGAGCCTTCGCCTTCGTCCGCCCGGCAGTCTTCCCAGATCCAAGCAGACGTGCCGTCACGGCGCCCTGTTGTTTCAAAATTTTTGAACCGCGCGTGATCTTGCACAGGCTGATCCGCAGTTCTTCGGCGATCTTACGTTGCGTGACACCTTCCGCGAGCCGCTCCAGCAACTGCCAGCGCAAGGTGATGTCGCGTACCTCGGCAGGCGTCAGCAATTCTTCTAGGAATGTGCACATCTCCTTGGGTGAGTCGATCGATGCCAGAATACTGGCCACGCGTTTAAAAACAGGCTCGTTCACTGTGTGTTTCGTCCGCATTGTTGACAACCTTTCTTCTTGCACGGTCACCAAGGGCGTGCAGCTTTTTTCTTTGCCGCCTCAATCGCCTCATCCGCCTCGATTTTACGCAGCCGCTCTTCCAGCAGCGGGAACGTGTTCTTGTGTCGGAAGACCTCACCGCAGATACCGATATCGAGAAAGTAGACGCCGCCCTGTTTGAGCCTGTTCTGTAAATCAAGCGGCGATTCAGCATATCGCAGTGCGCTCGGCAAGACGCCTATCAGTGTTCTGGCGGTGCCGTAGGTACCGTTCACGCGATTGTGCCGCTGCCCAAAGAAAAAGATTTCGCCGCGCATCAATGCCTGCTCGTAGCCGACGCGAATACGCTCGATCGCTTCAAGCGCCAGTGCCTTTTCGCGTTTACGCTCTTCCGGAGAGATAGCTATCGGTGCCGATGCGGGTGCCGTAGGCTGAACGGCGGCGGGCTGCGGCGCGGGTGCCGGACCGTCATCGTCGTCGGCAAAGAGATCATCGATGCTTTGCACAGCTTTCGCCTGTGCGTCCGCCGCAGCGGGCTGCGGGGTTGCAGGTTGCGCCTCCTCCGGCGTGATCGGCTCAAAATCACCGTCCGCGTCGATCGCGCGCGCAGCCGCCGGGGCAGGAGCCACATTGCGCGGCCATGCCACAGGCTGCTCGATTTGAATACGGTTGATAAAAATCGCGTTACCGCGCCGTGTCACCGTATAGGGCGGTTTGATGTAACGTCCCTCAATAAACACAAAACCGTTCATGGTCGGCTGCCCGAGCGTGGTCCCCAGTTCGGAAAGAGCCATTTCCGTAACCTCCGGAAGCTGCGCACGCGCCGCGAGCGCGACAATAATAACCGCAAGTCCCGCCCCCTTGACGATCCATGGTGTATGCATGATAGCTAATTCCCTAAAAAAAGCCCCACTTTGCCGTATTGCAGGATCTCTGGAACCTCACTCATGAGGTGGGTGTCCTAGGCGACGCCATCCGGTCCTGCACAAGGCAGGCATCCTTGCTGCGCCACATTCGAACTCCCGATACAAATTGAAGGTCAGAGAAATACTGCGTATCCGCGCACAAAGCAGGGCCCACTTCGTTTCATCCGCCGGGGTCATTCACCATCCCTGGCTCCTCTCAAAGAACAAAAATCGTCAACCTTCGCGCACCTCGACGCCCAACTCGCTCTTCAGCGCCTGGACGATCTTGGTAAAAGCCGCATTTACTTCGGGATCTGTCAACGTCCGGTCGGGCGATCGGAATTCCAAAGTGAACGCCATACTACGCTTCCCTTTCCCGATTTCCTTTGACTCGAATATATCAAAAAGCCTGACTTTAGTCAATTCGCTTGGGGCGGCTTGACGCACTGTCTCCACGACATCACGGTGCGTTACCGCAGCGTCCGCCACAAACGCGATATCGCGGCGCACTGCCGGATATTGCGGCACCGGCTTGATGCTGGTCGTGACGCCCGCACCGGCCAGCAATGGTGCCAGCTTCAGTTCGGCCAGCGGCATCGGCGTCGTCATGCGCCACTGATGACGCAGCGCAGCCGACACCAGCCCTATGCACCCGATGTGTTCGCCGTTGATCAGGATGTCAACCGCCCACCCCTCTTCCATTGCCGGGTGCTCGCCCCGCTCGAATGCCAATTCTCCGGCATGGATGGCAGCCGCCAGATTCTCCACCGCGCCTTTGAGCCAGAGCATCGCCTCCTCGTTGGTGACCGCGCGCCGACGATCCACCGCAGAACGACCGAACGGTCCCATCATTCCCAAGGCCACACGCTCCTCCTCGCCATACGCACCATCTGCGCCCTTGAAAAAGACGCGGCCCATCTCAAAGAGCGCCGCACTCTCGACCTGACGCGACGCATTGCGTCCGAGCGAACCCGCAAGCTGCGGCAGTAGCGAATCGCGCAGGACGCCGTAATCGGCGCTCACCGGATTCGGCAGCACCGCCCGCGACGCCGTCCGGCGCGTGTCAAACGCATCCAGTTCTTGCGCGGAGAGAAAACTGTAGTGCATCGCCTCGCTGAAGCCCATACCCAGCAAGATGCTACGGCAGCGCACTCGCGCATGGAACGGCCGGTCGTCAAGCGTCGAGACCGCCGTCGCGTCCGGCATGCGATCGGGAATCTCATCCAGTCCATGCAGGCGCGCGATCTCTTCGATCAGATCCGCCTCCAGCGTCAAGTCCAGCCGCCACGAGGGAATGCGGAAGGTCGCGCTCTGCGCATCACGCGCGATCACTTCAAGCCCCAACGATGTCAGCAGCCCGACCATCTCATCAGGCGGCAACGCCACGCCGATCAGCGCTTGCGCCCGCGCGAAACGCAACGTCACCTCGCCCGCTTTCCAAGTGCGGTTGTCGACGTCGATCACACCCCGGGCCACGCGCGCCTGCCCATGCTCGACCAGCAAGGCCACCGCCCTGCGGCTTGCCCAATCCGCAAGATCCGGATCGACCCCGCGCTCAAAGCGGCGCGATGATTCGGAGCTGAGCCCTAACCGTGTGGCGGTGAACTTGGTTGAGGCCGGATCAAACAACGCGCTTTCGAGCAACACATGCTCGGAGTCTGTCACGATCTCGCTGCTCGCGCCCCCCATCACGCCCGCCACCGCGCTTGGCACCTTGGCATCCGCGATCACCAGCATGCTGGGATCAAGCGTACGCTTCACACCGTCCAGCGTCGTGATCGTCTCGCCCGGCGTAGCGCACCGCACCACCACCGTGTGGTCCGCCAGCATGCGGTAGTCAAACGCATGCAGCGGCTGTCCGCACTCCAGCATCACATAGTTGGTCACGTCCACCGTCAGACTGATCGACCGCACGCCGCACAGCTCCAGCCGACGCCGCATCCAGTCCGGTGCTATCCCATCCTGCACGCCGGTCATCACGCGCGCCGTGTAGCGCGGACATTTGACCGGATCATCCACGCGCACCTGTGCGAAGCGCTCCACCGGATCTTCGGTCTCGGTAAAGTCTATCGAGGGCAGACGCAGCGGCCGCTTCAACAGCGCGGCGAATTCACGCGCGATGCCGATGATCGAGAGACAGTCAGGACGGTTCCATGTGATCTCCAGATCCAGCACCGTCTCGGGCGGCGGCAGCACATCGCACAGCGGCGTCCCCGGCTTCAACGCCGGGTCCAACTCCATGATGCCTGAGTGATCGTCAGAGAGCTTCAGTTCACGTGCCGAGCAAAGCATACCGAACGACTCCACGCCGCGCAGTTTAGCCTTCTTGATCGTGAACCCGCCCTCGGGAATCACCGCTCCGATACGCGCAAAGGCGACGGTCAGGCCGGCGCGCGCATTCGGCGCTCCGCACACCACCTGCCACGTCTTCTCGCCGTCCGACACCGTGCAGACATGCAGGTGATCCGAGTTCGCATGCGCCTCGCAGGTCAGCACCTCCCCTACCACAAAAGCGTCATCGAGCGTCACGCCAACCTCGTCGATCGCCTCCACTTCTACGCCAGAAAACGTCAGCTTGTCGGCCAGTTCCTTGACCGACAGATCCGACACATCCACAAACTCATTCAACCAACTGATCGGTACCTTCATTTCCGAAAAATCCTTCTTTCGCTCACCACGGCACGCTGCGCCATACCCTCCGCCTCACGCCAACTGACTCAGGAAGCGGACGTCATTCTCGTACAACCAACGGATGTCAGGAATGCCGTACTTGACCATCGCGATACGCTCGACACCGAAACCGAAGGCGTAGCCGTAAACCGTTGCCGGATCGTATGCGTGATCGCCGCGCGCCTGATTGACGTGCTCGTACACGCGCGGATCCACCATGCCCGCGCCGGCGATTTCGATCCAGCCGCTCATCTTACAGACGCGGCAGCCCTTGCCGCCGCAGACGTGGCAGGAGAAATCTACCTCGACGCTCGGCTCGGTGAACGGGAAAAAGTGCGGACGGAAACGCACGCCGGCTTCGGCCCCCATCATCTCCCGCGCATAGTACGCCAGCGTCGACTTAAGGTCCGCGAGCGACACCGGCTTCGTATCCACATAGAGGCCCTCGATCTGATGAAAGTTCGCGCTGTGCGTGGCATCGGTCGTATCGCGGCGATAGGTACGTCCCGGCGTGATGATACGCACCGGCGGCGCATGGCGAGTCATGATGCGGATCTGCACCGGCGAAGTCTGCGTACGCAGCAACCGATCGTCAGTCAGCCAGAAAGTATCGGAAGCATCCATCGAAGGATGGTGTGCGGGCGTGTTCAGCGCCGTGAAATTATTGAAGCAAGTCTCGATGTCCGGCCCGTCCGCGACCGTGAATCCCAGCCGCCCGAAGATCGCGGCCGTCTCCTCGATCACGCGCGACACCGGATGCTTGGCACCCGGCGCGAACCAGCGTCCCGGCAGCGTGCAGTCAAAAGCTGCCCGCTCCTTCTTAGCCGTGGCGGCACCCGCCATGCGCTCAGCCAACGCGCCCTCCAACGCGGCACGCCACGCCTGGACGCGCTTGCCAAACTCCGGCCGGTCAGCCGCCGGCACTTCCTTCATCTGCTTGATGATCGCCGGTAACAGGCCGTTACGTCCCAGATACTTGATACGCACCTGTTCCAGCGCGGCCGCATCCGCCGCCGCAGTCACCTCGGCCAACGAAGCCGCCTGTTGTGAATCCAATTCCGCAAGTGTCATAAGCCCTTCACTTTCTGAATAGGGCGCCAAGTTTAGGCCAACGCCCCGCCGAAATCAATGCCTGCTTGCATCTCTCAGCGTTTAGAAGCGGCGTCGAGCGCGGCGACCACCGCTTGCATCTTTGCAAGGCCAGTACGCGCGGTCTCGGGCGCGGGCTGCTTCCAGTAGGTGGCGTTGAAAAGCTCGACCGAGAGCCAAACGGATACGCGGTTCTGCCGGAATATCGCAAGGATCTCCGTGAGCGGAGCAATGCCGTCTCCCGGCCAGACGCGATCACTGTCCTTGAGGGCTTCGCGTGCCGGCTGGGCCGGATAGTCATTCATGTGGAAGCAGTGCGTCGCACTGCGGCTGAGCAGCCGCAGCGAGGCCGCCTCGCTGCCGCCGCGGTACATGTGGTAAGCGTCCGCCAGCACACAAGCATCAGGATGCGCGGCACGCGCGGCGACATAGATGCACTGGTCGAGGCGCGAGAGATTCGCGGAGGAACCCCAGAATTCAATCTGCGGAATCACGCTCATGCTGCGTCCCAGTTCCAGCACGGCGCGGTAGCGCTCAGCGGCGCGGTCGAGGTCGAGCTTGACGTTGGCCCCGTAGACACCGGCGGGCGACGCCGCGATGTGGGTGCCGCCAATCTGTGCGACGAGATCCATATCCCGCTTCATCTGCTCCATGCCCTTGGCGCGTGCGGCATCGTCGTCAACGGCCCACGCCGCAAAACTGATTGCACTGATCACCGAGAGTCCGGCGTCGGCGCATTGCCGTTTGAGCGTATTGAGCGGGGTACCACCGGCCGCAGCCTTGGCGATGTCGTCAACCCACGGCTCAATGCCGGTGTAACCGGCTTGAGCCGTCAGAACGATTTGTTCCGAGAGCGGCAATTTATAGCCACGGAGGGTAGCGGCATTGAGCGCGTAACGGAAGGTACTGTCCGCCGCCGGTGCCGGAGCCGCGGCGCGGGCACCGGAGACAGACAGCATCCCGCATGCCGCTGTGGCGGCAGACATAAAACAACGGCGTGAAACATCTGTGCGCATGTGTAAAACTCCTTGGTCAGTATCAACTCAGCGGGCGTTTTTTGATGCCAATACCATGCCAGATGTCCGGCTGGTTGGCAATGGCGGCGAGATCTTCATGTCTCACGGCGCGCGCTGACTCGCGTAAAAGTCAAGCAACGCACGCAGGTTGACCCGCGTGTACGGCTCGTCGCAGGCTGGCGTTTTCTTGCCGGCGTCGGCGAACCACATGTCGAGCGTCTCCGGCATGAACACGGCATTATGCAGATTGGAACGCATCGCCACCGGACGTTTGATGATCTCGATCATCACCTCCGGCGTGATCGTGCCGAACCGCGCGTGGAGCCGTTCGGAGAGCGCTTTGGCGCGTCCACCAGCCGAAAGCATCACCGTGTCTTTGGGCACAGGCGGCAGACGCTTATCCTGCTGGCCGGGGCCCAGCACCTCCACCACGCTGGGCGTGGCATAGACACCGACCATGTTGCGTGAAGCGTCGCTGATAACGTAATAATACTCGCAGGAGCGCGGCACCGCACGCATGATCGCGAGTGCCTGCTCGACGTTTTCGGCGCGTTCCGCGACCTCGCGCATCAGGAAGGTCATGGGCATGCCGTCCCAATCCCCTTCACCCTTGCCCCCCATCTCGCCGATAGCCACCCCCTTGAGGTTCATGGCTGTGACCGTCCCCAAGAAGCCGGCATACCCTACCGACATCCACGGGATACCGTCCTCGGGCTGGAACACCTGCAGCACGGTGTAGTTTTGCAGGTGGATGTCGCGCATGTAGTCCAGTACGCGCGCATGTATCACGCGGCCGTCGGCGCTGGCGGTATTGCGCACAGCGACCCCGCTGCAATGGAAGAGTTCAGGGAAGAAATTGCCGCTGAGCGCCGCCCGTTCTGTGATGCCGGCAGCCGCCGCCATCGCACGGCATTCGCGCAGAAAGCGCTCGGGCGTGTGCGGTCCCGCACGCCGGTAGATCTCTTCGATCCGGTCATAGAACCATTCGCCCTTCTTGACAGCGAGCCCCGCGCCGACCAGCGCCATCGTGCGGGGCATCACATTCGGCACCAACTCGGCGAGCAGGCGGCCGTGGGCACGTCCCATCTGTTCCGGCGTGCCGCTAACAAACAGCACCCGCTTGCCGTTCACTTTGGCCAGCAAGCCCTGACCGTCCGGATCGCGCGCGACCACCTGCAGCGTCTCTTGCGCGCGCACCGCCATACAGACGGCGACCATCGTCACCGTCACCAACACCGTCAATAGCGTCTGCCGTTTCATTCTGTGGCCTCCACCAGATATTCAAAAACTGCCGCGAACATCCGCAACACATCCTCATGCAGCACCGGCTGACGCGGCAAGTCGGGCGGCGGCTCAAACAACGCGTCGTCTGAGACCGCGTTTAGACGCCAGTGGCTAAAGCGTACCGTGCCTGTCACATCGCCGAAAGTCCAAGACGCCGAGAGCGGTGTGCCGTCGGCGCTGAAGGCCAGATCAAGATTGCCGCGCGTCTTCTTGTGGTTTACCTTGACCTCGACCAAGCGTTCGCCATTCGCGTTTTTCACTTCGCCCAGCGTGTAGTATTGCTTGAGTGCCTCGGGTGTGAACGAGGCCGCGGCCAGCGCCCCCACCGCCACCCGCATCTTCATCAAGCGTTGCGGATTGACCAACCCGGTGACGGACAGATCATCGCGACGCGCTTCAGTGCCACAGAAGACCCGCTTACCCGCCCCAATCAACCACGGATATGTCCCCTGCCCCAGACCGGCCTTGCCAACTTCGGGGAAAGTGCCTGTCAGTTTAAAGCGCCCACGTGTGCCGCGCAGCATATCGAACGCGGCGGTGTACTGCTTACCGTTGACCCGAACCTCGGCCGTCACGCCCGCCATGTGTGCGCGATCCTCGGTCGGTTCACCGCCCAGCAAGGTCGAGAGGCCGGCCAAAAATCCTCCCAGCAGTTGGGACGCGCTCTTCTCGCCGATCATCGGGGGCGGCTGCCATGAGGCCGGAACGTCGCTGCCGAAAAAGGCGACCACATCCTCCATGATTTTCGGGAAACCCGCCATCGCCGAATAGTGATCCATGCCTTTGAGCCAAGTGATGCGGTCCGCAAATCCGGCGGCCTCTGCCAAACGGCGACTGCACACCGGCGGCACCACCTGATCCTGTTCGGCGCAGATCATACGCAGGCGGTCGGCCTGCGCCAGAAGCTTCAGCCGGTCACTCGCGCGGATGGGATCAAGCCGGTCGATGCAGGCGAAGACACGTTCGCGCGCCTCGGGCGACAGCTTTTCGATAAAGGCGCGCAGCTTGCGCGTCTCGTGCGCCGTCATGATGATCTCGCGCACGTCGCCTCCGCCCAACATGAGGAAGGCCTTGTGGATACGCGGTTCAACGCCGCAGACGGTGGCCGACAGAATAGCCCCCATACTTACGCCGGTGATGCCGACCCGCGCCGGATCCACTCCGGGCAAGCTCTGCATGATGTCCACCGCGCGCCGGGCGTCCTGCAAACCCTGTTCCAAGCCGCGCACGAAAACCTCTGCGTCCGTGACCAGTCGCGCTTTACCCTCCGTTCCGCCGCGTTCGGCGTAGTACGGCTGTTTGAAAAAGAGCGCGGGCACTCCGTTCTGTGCCAACCGCGCACAGAGCATGCGCTCCAAGTCAAAGCTGCCGTGGAAGATGTGCAGACAGACCACCGCCGGAAACACGCGGTCGCGGCCCATGCCCAGCGGTAGGTAGAGTTCGGCTGGCACCGTGTTGTTCGGCTCGAAATCGGTCACCTCCGGCGAGGGATAGATGATGTCATAGCGCTCATGCGATGGGTTGCGTTCCCGCAGCAATCGCGTGTAAGTGAATGCCTCCCCCGTGAAGCTACCTTTGGCCGGGACCTCGATGCGCTCCATCTGCGGCTGCGCAGCGGGTTGCGCACATACGACGCCGGCAACCAACACAGCCGCTCCGATTATTCTGATTTCTCGCATCATCCTGCTATTCACTCCTCTTTTCGCTGGCGGGCCGCAGCCTCGGCCAGCCGGTAGTGCTTACGGAAAAAAGCCGTCCACGTGCTCAGCACATCCAGCCGTGGCTGGCGTGCGTAGTAGGCGAGTGCGCTGGTCCAAGTCAGCGGAACCGGCGTGTCGGGCATCGCCTCCAGTAGACGCATGGCCTCGGGATTGGCCTTAGGCCCGCCGTTCTCTTGAATCACACGCCAGGCGCGTCTGAGTTCGTCGCCTGCATCCAGACACATGGCACGGATTAGATCACGCTGAATGCCAAAGTGGCGGCCGGTCCAGCGCGCCTCGTAGTGAAACGCTTCACCCAATCGATAGGCATCGACATCAGGCTGCCACAAGGGATCGCTCAAATGAGGCCGGTGCCGCTCATGCGCAGCCTGAAACACCGGATCGGGCGACGGATAAAAGTCGCGCCGGATCGGCAGACGGCGTAAGGTGAACTGCGTCGGACCGCCGGGTGTTCCGGCGCGGTAATTCCACAGGCGCTGCCCTTCTTCGCCCAGCAGATATTCGATGAAGCGCACGGCCAGCTCGCGGTGCGGCGCACCCCGCAGCAGACTCACCGGATCGGCTGTCACACTCGTTCCCCCGACCGGTGTCACATAGGTCATGACCGGTGTGCGGCCGGGCGGCGTGGAGAGTTCCGATTGCATCCTGCCATAGAAATCGATCACGATGCCGGCCGCCGCCGCGCCCATCCCGACGTCATTCGGCACCTTGGCAGACGCATCCGTCACATAGCGCGCGTTGGCACCGATACGCCGCACCAAGTTGAGCCCCGCCAGCCACCCCTGCTCCACTGCCTGCTGGTAGGCGGACGGCACATTTTCCGGCAATCCGCTGGTCAACGCTGTCGCTTGCTCAAACATGGCTTCGTAACGTCGAACCTGCTCGCGGCTGAATCCGGCCTCGGCCACATGCTGCGCGCAACGGGCATGGATCATCATCTCATACGCCTTGGCCACGCTGCCGCTCTTGGTGGGATCGGCAAGTCCCAAATGACCGGCATATCGTGCATCGGTGAGGTCTTCCCATGCCGCCGGAGGCCGGTCGATACCGAGATCGGCGAGACGATCCATGTTGTAGCAAATTCCGAAGGCACTCAACACGCACCCGTAGTAGGCGTTGCCACGCCAGACCTCGCCGTTCATGGCTGTGGGAATCAGCACGCGCCCTTCGGCGTCTTCAAAAAGTCCCACAGGCGGACCTGCGGCACCCCAAGCTGGCACGGTCAGTCCCCGCCGCTCCGCCGTCGAATGGTCATACACACCGCCGCCAAAAAAGAGATCGATGCGGCAAGTGATCTCTTCCGGTGCGTCAGATGCGCGAAAAGCCTGCCACAAAGCCCCGCGCGCCTCGTCATCCGGCCGCTTGCCAGACAGCACGGCTTGCGCACCATCCGCCGGCCACTCCATACCCTGCGTTTTGAGAAAACGCCGCGCCGACGCCGCATATTCCGAAGTCAGATAGCGCATGATCTCCGTCGTGCCGCCGATCACCCGCCAATCGACACGGACCGGAGAACCGAACCGCGCCTGATGCCAACGCGAGAACCCCTCGGCGAACTCCTGACGGATTGCCTCATTGTGCGGCGAGATGATAATCAACTCAGCAGCGTCCGCCCCCATTTCCGCCTCCGGCGTGCGCCGGAAGAGGAACGGTA
>Ga0209407_1001219_pt1 | contig 27726 bp, 25 predicted proteins | sample AD_JPNHG3_MetaG_FD_184410 | JGI IMG/M metagenome (GOLD analysis project Ga0209407, IMG submission 184410) | Active sludge microbial communities of municipal wastewater-treating anaerobic digesters from Japan - AD_JPNHG3_MetaG (SPAdes) (version 2) | ecosystem: Engineered > Bioreactor > Anaerobic... | reverse complement strand
AGGCCGCGGCAAAGGCGAACGACCGCGATTTCATTTATCCCTGGGACCTCCCGATAACCAAGGGGCTCCAGGAGAGCATGTCCCGCTATCGCGAGCTGCGTGAGAGCCTGGATCTCGATGCCGTCCTGGGAGACCTTGCCGGCCAGCCGGCAATGGATCTCGCCTACGGCGCCGAAACAGAAGAGAAGATCCCGGACATTGCAGGCGCCCTCGTGGTAAGCCTCGCAGCCGTGTTCAAGGTGTTCGACCCGAACCTCAAGAATCCCATGTCTGAACACTGGGACATGGCATTCAGGTTATACGATATTCTCCTGTAAGCAAGTGATTCCCACCCGCCTTCCCCTCAATACCCGGCATAATCATTTCAGGCCTGTCCTATGATTTTCAGCATTGTTCCAAGCCCCTAGCCATAACATGCACCATGCCCGCAGACACACCCTGCCTTTTTCAACAATCGATGTTTCCGGACAACCTGTCCTGTTATCCGGACACTTTCCAGCTTCCCGGACAGAAATGGCACGGGCCTCTCCATCTATCTCATTGATATTCCTGACTGTTCCATGCTGGCATATGCATTGCTTTATGACTGCGACTACACATTCCCGGACATCGGGATGAGAATACAGGATTGAAAGATTACTGATAAGGGGGTTTCCATCCATGTTCAAATCGTATGAAGACGCCTACCGGCGCTCTCTGGAAGACAGAGAGGGTTTCTGGAGCATTGCGGCAGGGGCGATCCACTGGGACAAAAAGTGGGACAAGGTCCTGGATGATTCGAAGGCGCCGTTTTACCGGTGGTTCGCCGGCGGAAAGCTGAACACCTGCTACAACGCCATCGACTACCATGTAGAAAACGGCAGGAAAGACCAGACCGCCATCATCTATGACAGCCCGGTCACTGGCACCAAGCAGAAGATCACCTATGGCGAGCTCCTGACAAAGGTGGCTCAATTTGCCGGGGTGCTCAAGTCCCTGGGCGTGGAAAAGGGCGACCGGGTGGTCATCTACATGCCCATGATCCCCGAGGCGGCCGTTGCCATGTTCGCCTGCGCGCGCATCGGCGCCATCCATTCCCTGGTATTCGGCGGGTTCGCCTCCAACGAGCTTGCGGTCCGCATCGAAGACGCCAAGCCAAAAATCGTGCTCTCAGCCTCCTGCGGCATCGAGCCCAAGGGCCCCATCCCCTACAAGCCGCTTCTGGACAAGGCCATCGAGCTCTCCAGCCACAAGCCCGAAAAATGCATCATCTACCAGCGGCCCCAGGTCAAGGCCGATCTCATCCCGGGCAGAGACATCGACTGGATGGATGCGCTCACGGGTGTCGAACCGGCCGGATGCGTCTCCGTGAACGCCACTGATCCACTCTACATCCTCTACACCTCGGGAACCACCGGTGTGCCCAAGGGGGTCGTCCGTGACAACGGCGGTCACGCCGTGGCGCTGAAGTGGTCGATGAAGTATATCTACGGCGTTGAGCCGGGCGACGTCTACTGGGCCGCGTCTGACGTGGGCTGGGTCGTGGGCCATTCCTACATCATTTATGCCCCGCTGCTTTCGGGGTGCACTACCATCATGTACGAGGGCAAACCCGTTGGCACCCCTGATCCGGGGGCATTCTGGCGGGTGATCTCCGAATACGGGGTCAAGGTGCTCTTTACCGCACCGACCGCCTTCAGGGCTATCAAGAAGGAGGATCCGGGCGGAACCTATCTGGACAAATACGACATCTCCTGCCTGAAATACCTGTTCCTGGCTGGCGAAAGGCTCGATCCTGACACCTATCACTGGGCGAGCGACCTACTCAGGATCCCGGTGGTGGATCACTGGTGGCAGACCGAGACGGGCTGGGCCATCGCGGCGAACTGTATGGGGATCGAAGAGCTGCCCATCAAGCCCGGCTCACCCACCAAGCCGGTGCCCGGGTATGATGTCCGGATCCTGAATGAAAGCGGCAAGGAACAGCCCAACGGCGATGAAGGCGTCATCGGCATCCGACTCCCTCTTCCCCCCGGCTGCCTGCCTACCCTGTGGCAGAAGGACGATGCCTATGTCAAATCCTACCTCAGCGATTATGCCGGGTACTACGCCACGGGCGACGGCGGATACAAGGACGGGGACGGCTATCTCTACATCATGGGCAGGGTGGACGATGTCATCAACGTCGCCGGCCACAGGCTCTCAACCGGCGGCATGGAGGAGGTGGTGGCCAAGCACCCGGACGTGGCCGAGTGCGCGGTGATCGGCGTCGAAGACCAGCTCAAGGGCCAGGTACCCGTGGGATTCGTGGTGCTCAAGGCCGGATCCACCGCAAGCGAGGAGGAGATCCAGAAGAGCGTGGTCGCCATGGTGCGTTCCGAGATCGGTGCCCTGGCGTGCCTGAAGGACGTGGCTGTGGTCAAGCGCCTTCCCAAGACCAGGAGCGGTAAGATCCTGCGGGCCACCATGCGCAAGATCGCAGACGGCCAGAAGTTCAGCACCCCATCCACGATCGAGGACCCGGCCGTGCTGGGGGAGATCGAGGCAGCGCTGAAAGGCTTGGGCTATCCTCGAGGCTGAGGATGAAGCATCCTCTTCAAGCCCAGGTGAGACAACATCGTTTTCAATGATGCGGGGCAGGCAGGGCCTGCCCCGCTCAAATTGTTCTTTACTTGCTTTGACTGTTATTATATCATTATGTTTTCAAAGGAGGTTTTTATGAAATATATTCTGCATGCGATACGTGGCATCGTGTTTGTTCTTCTGTGTTCCATGCCTGCGTGGACCTGCACCATCACCTATGATTTCGAGAACATTCCGGCCGGCTTTTACACGGAAGACCAGTTCAACAGCTTCTTCGAGGGAATACGGTTTGACAACGTGAACGTCATGAACGACGAGGATGACGGATTCCTCGTGACCGCGGTGGACAGTTTCAACCCTTCCCTGGGTCCGGACTTCTCAGGCCATGTGGTGAGGAACGACCCGTATAACGTTGCTGCGAATTCCACCAAGGTGTATTTTGACACCCCCACCGATTATGTGAGCATCACCATGGGCGACTCCGGCTATGACGAAGACTGGCTCCATCTCTATGCATACGACAGTTCGGGCTGGCAGGTGGGGTCTGCCGTGGTCATCAACCCCTGGGACTCCTATGCCGGCGTAACCCTCTCCATCCAGACCGTCCTGCCGGTCATCTCCTCCATCGAGTTCTTCGGGCCCAGCGCAATCAGTAACAACTCGATCCTCTGGGACAACCTCACCATCGGCGGGGGCCAGGGCTCACCCGTACCCGAGCCGGCCACCTTCCTGCTCCTGGGTGCCGGGCTGCTGGGGCTGGCAGGGGTGCGCAGAAAGATGCGATAGGTTTTTTCATCCCGGCATGCGAGGCGCCCGCCCGTGCTTTTCACCCCTTGAGATACCTGGGTGAAACGCTCTATCAGGGCGCCTGAAAGATAACTCGGTTTGAAGCGTATATGACTCAGGGAAAAGAAGCGCACGCCCCGTGAACAGAAGACGAAACGTTCGCAAGAGCTCACGGCCGTCCGTAAATCCATCCGCACGGACGCCCCTGCAGGTATATGACCCGCTTTCCTGTATCATGCGCTTCATTTTGGCCGCGCTTTTCGGCGTTTTTATCGATATCGTCCTGATATGCCTCTACGGAGCGGTGATACTCATGGGTTACCGCCCGGGATTCAACGGGCTCTTCTCCATCATGGTGGCTGTTCCCCTCATCTGGGGAGCGCTGGGCGTCTTCTTTTTCAATGAGATGCTCGACCTTGCGACCGAGATCGTTGAGCGGTTTTTCCTGTTCTGGCGGTGATCGAAACCTCCCGGGCCGAAGGGCATGAGCCGTCCCGCCGGAGAATCGGAGTATGCCAGGGGTCATCTTTCGCTGATGGTGCCAGTCTCGGCAGGCAAAAAAGAGGATAGATCCGGTATGAATCGAGGGGCCCCTCGCCGGGGGGATGGGCGTTTCATGCCGGGAGGCCGGATGACCGGCCATCCGGCTCATGGACCGGTGCGAGGGGTATTGCCGCACCGCAGCCCGAGCAGGTGAGCCTCCGCGCCCTGAAACGAGGAGAAATCTCATATGCATGGCCGCAGCCGGTGCAGGTGATTTTCTGCCATGTACCGGGCAGGTAACGGACCTCTCGGGTCGGGAGGCCGTCCCGGCCTTCGCGCCCGCCCCTGTTCCTGGGCTCTTTCCCTCCCGCTGATGCCGCTCTGCCCATGACCGCAGATGCACTCAGGACAGAGCCCACGCTCTCACTGTCCGGCCTGTTTACGGGATGCTCGCGCCTGCAGCGCGGACAGACGAAGCGCCCTTCCCGGTACTCGGGTGGCAGCTTGATCTTCAGTCCGCACGGACAGGTGATGAAGGCAAAGCCGTTCAATGCCCGGATGATGTCCCCCGCCCTCCTGGTCGACTCCGGACGGGCCGGCTGCACAGGACCGCCCGCCTGCCCGCCTTTGCGTATCTCCACCCTGCCCTCATCCCGGAGCTCGGAGGCGGGAATGAGCTTCTCCCTGCGATGGGTAACCTCGACATATGCCCTGAAGTAGTCGAGATAACCCGCTCCCCGGCTCATGGCCCGCAGGATCCTGATCCGCTCTTCCAGCGGCGGATGGGTGGCGAAGACGCTGTTGCTCAAGTGCTGCCGGTAGGGATTGACGATGTAGAAAGGGGCGGTTGCGCTCGGTGCAGAGGTGAGCATGTCCGTACTCTCTCCGATCTTCTGCAGGGCCGAGGCAAGCCCTTCCGGATAGCGGGTGAGCCGTGCGCTCGTGGCATCAGCAAGGTATTCCCGCCTGCGCGATATGGAAAAATAGAGCACACGCGCAAGGATGGGCCCAATGACGGCCAGAACGAGGGAAACGATCAGGAGCGGCCCGGCCGCTCGACCTCCGGTGCGCCTTGAGCGGGAGGCCAGACGCACGGTCGATGAGTATCGGAACGAGCGGGCGAATATGTCGGAAAGCAGGAGTATGGAGCCCAGCATGGTGGCGGCAACCGTCATGTACAGTACGTCCCGGTTCAGGATGTGGCTAATCTCGTGCGCCACCACCCCCTGGAGCTCATCCCTGGTGCACATCGCCAGCAGACCGGCAGTGACGCAGATGCAGCTCTTCTCGGGCGACTTGCCCATGGCGAACGCGTTGGGTGCCGGATCATCGACCACGAAAACCCGGGGCATGGCGGGAAGCGACCCTGCAATGACCATCTCCTCGACGACGTTGAAGAGCTGGGGATATGTTTTCCGGTCGATCTCATGCGCACGTGACAGGCCGAGCAGGATGGTGTCCGAGGCAAACAGGCTCGTCAACAGCATGATGATCCAGACGGCCCCGGCCAGGGCCGTGCCGATGAGACCGGCATAGGGGTGATACACGTCGGCGAACGCCATGCCGATCATGCCCCCGCTCAACACGAGGAGAAGGCCCATCAGAACGATGAGCAGGACTGTCTTGCGCCTGTTGGCGGCAATGACGGACCAGAACATGTCTCTCAGCCGAAGCTCACCCTGGGTGCCGCGCGCTCGCCCTGCTCCTCAAGCTCGAAGAACTGGCCTTTCCGGAAATGGAACATGCCTGCGACGATGTTGGAAGGGAACATCTCCACCTTGTTGTTCATGAACAATACCTGGTCGTTATAGGCCTGACGAGAGAATGCGATCCTGTTTTCCGTGGAGGTGAGCTCTTCCTGGAGTGCGAGAAAGTTCTGGTTCGCCTTGAGGTCCGGATAGTTCTCCACCACGGCCAGAAACTGCCCGAGGGCGCTGCTCAGGGCCGTCTCGGCCCGGGAGATATCGGGCACGGTCTTTGCCCCTGATGCCTGTGCCCTCGCCCGTGTGACGTTTTCCAGGGTCTGTCGCTCATGCGCCATATACCCTTTCGCCACCTCTACCAGGTTCGGGATCAGGTCATGTCTTCGTTTCAGCTGGACCTCGATCTGCGACCAGGCGTTTTTGATCTGGTTCCTCAAGGCCACCAGCGCGTTAAAGGTAATCACAAGATAGAGCAGAACCACAAGAACGGCTCCCGCCAGTATGATGAACACCACCGTGCCTGCCGACATGTATCGATCCCTCCTTCTTTGGTCATTCTCCGCTTCCGGGCACAAAGACCTCGTCCAGCAGCCGCACCAGGCTTTCCGCCAGGTCCTGCCCTCTGTTATTGGCACATGCCTCTTTCAGGACCCCTGTCAGCTCGCCATGGTCGAACCACATCCCGTGGCCGGGGCATTCGTCGATCAGGATGCGATTCCCGCCCACAAGGACCTTTTTCATGCCTTTTGAGCATATCGGACACGTGCGCTTCTTTTCTTTACCTTGTGCAACACTTAAGGCCACGGGCAGGAAATCTCCCCCCTCCCGGTCAAGGAGCATCCTCAGCTCTCCCGAGTCGAGCCAGACGCCTTTGCAACCGGGGCAATGGTCGATCTCGATACGGTCGAACTCCAGGGTCACGAGTATCCCCTCACACTGCGGACAGTTCATGTCTCCTCCCCGAAACCGCCATCTTCGCCATGTGCTGGTCTGCATTTTTTCCGTTCATCCTTATTCGGCAAAAACCCTTCCACACACAAGGCAGAGAAGGAGAGGCGGCGAAGGGCGATCGGATTCGCTGAACATTTTTCATGCCCATACATGGGAGGTGATGAGGAAAAACCACTGGTGTCACGAGTCAGGGCCACTGCCCGACTGCTGTTCACTCCACGGAAGTGCTTCGAGGAAGCTCTCCTGAAAGGACTTAGCCTGTCTGAGGTGCTCCCGGGCGTACGCGAGGTTGGTCGGGTCGCCCGACTCCACGTAGTTCAGGGCCTGCTCCACCGAGGCCTCCAGGGACACGATCTGCAGGATCTTGATGTCCCGCATCATGAGCAGGGAATAATCGGGCAGCCTGAGCTCGTTCCAGGCGGCCTTGAGATCTTCCAGTGCCTTGTCGCGCGACCGGAACTCGCGCTTGAGCTCCTTCCTCCTGTCCGGATCGAGAACCTCATCGACCGGTTCTCCGTCTCCGGACATCTCCTTTAGCTGATCGGCATGGACCCGGAATATGTCCTCTTCCTGATCCAGGAGTGCCAGAACCTGTGCACGGAATTCCTGCATGGCCCGATTGCGGAGCTCCACCTGTTCTTCTGTGAGATCATCGGCCCTGATGGAGGGGACCTCGTAGGCGTTCAGGGGCTCGCGGCCCTCGTCAGAATAGAGCAGGCTGCCCTGGATCCAGTAGCCGCTTGTACCGATCGTCTCGCCGGATGGACCGGTGATGAGGTAATCGGCCCAAGCTGCCGCCGCAGGGAAGATATTCAGGATGAGGCAGCACAAAGCTACTGCCGCAACTGTATGCCGAGCTCCGAGGAAAGGGTTTGTATGACCTTGTCCTGCCATTTATTGATGATTGAGTCTTCCAGGGTCCTGGTTTCGGACTGGTAGGTGAGCCTGATGGTGATCCCCTTTTTGCCTGGACCGAGTTTCTCGCCGGTATAGATATCGACCGCCGTGATCTGCCGCAGCTCTCTGATCTTGAGACCCTCGATGGTTTTTAAGATCTCCGAGTAGGCCACGCCCTCGTCCGCTACCAGAGAGAGGTCGCGCCAGGTCATGGGGAACTTCGGGATCTCCTGCACGCCCTTGAACGTCTTACTGAGGACTGCATCTGCGTCAGCCTCCATGGCGTACACCTCGTCGGTGATGTCGAGCATGGACAGGATGTCTTCGCTCAAGGCCCCCAGGTGGCCCACGATCCGCTCGCCCAGGAGGATATCGGCCTGGTATCCGGGCTTGTAGAAGGGGTGCTCCGAGGGCTTCACCGACAACCCCGGCAGCAGCGCCTCGGCCAGGCCCTTCATGTCGTAGAAGTCCACATCACGCGGCTTGCCGGACCAGTGGGTCTCTTCACGCTGGCCGGTGAGCACGGCTCCCAGCCTGACGCTTTCGTGCGGCAGCCTGCCCTTTTCCGTGGGGATGAAGCACTTGCCGATCTCGAAGAGGCTCATGTCCCTTCGCTGGAGGCTCTTGTTCCTGCCCGTCACCATGGCAAGACCCGGGATCAGGGACGACCGCATGACCTTCATCTCATCAGAAATGGGGTTGAGGAGCTCAAGCGTCTTGTCTCTGAAAAATACATTCCACCTTGGCGAGATGAACGAGTAGGTGATCACCTCGGTGTATCCCATGGCGCTCATGGCGGTGCGCAGGTTATCGAAGTTGAGCCTCTCTACCGGCGAGATCACGGGCCTGAAGGTGGGCAGCTCGGCATTGACCTTGTCCATGCCGAAGACCCTGATAAACTCCTCCACCAGGTCGATCTCCCGGGTGACATCGTGCCGGAATGCAGGCGAGTCCACGTTCCAGCCGTCTTTCGTGCCGGTAAGAACGAATCCGAGCCTGGTGAGGATGGCCTCCACATCGCGATCGTCGATCGTACCCATACCGAGGACCCTGCTCAGATAGCTCTTCCGCAGCGCGATCCGCCTCGGCTTGAGGTCGAGGTGATTCACGTCCACCACGCCCTTGAGCACCCGGGCGCCGGCAAGCTTCTGCATGAGATGTGCGGCCCGGGTCGCGGCCTCGGCCTGGATGCCGGGGTCGATCCCACGCTCGAAGCGATAGGACGCCTCGGTCGAGAGGTTCAGGCACTTGGACGTCCTGCGGATGCCAACCGGGTCGAAGAACGCGCTCTCCAGCACCACGTCGGTGGTGGTGTCCATGATCTCGGAGTTCTCGCCTCCCATCACGCCGGCAAGCGCCACCGGCTTCTCTTTGTCACAGATGAGCAAATCGTCGGGTCCCAGACGCCGCTCCACTGAATCCAGGGTAGTGAACAGCTCGCCTTCACGGGCCTTGCGCACCACGATCCCGCCGCCTGCGATAAAGGAGGAGTCGAATGCGTGCAGGGGCTGGCCGTACTCGAGCATCACGTAGTTGGTCACGTCAACGATGTTGCTGATGGCCCGCACGCCCGCCTGGAAGAGCCGCCTGCGCATGGTGAAGGGGCTCTTGCCGATCTTCACGCCCTGAAGAACCCTGGCCGCGTACCGCGGGCAGGCGTCTTTGTCGAGGATCTCAACGCTCAGTCTCTGGGATGCCGGGGGGTCCGATTCGACCAGGGAGAGATCGGGCCTCTTCAACTCGGCCCCGAACACGGCGGAGAGCTCCCGGGCGATGCCGATGACCGAGAGGCAGTCGCCCCGGTTGGGTGTGACGTTAATCTCGAACACCCAGTCTTCCAGATCCAGGGCATCCACCAGCACATCACCGGCTTTAAGATCGGCCTCGATCTCCATGATGCCGGTGTGGTCGTCGGTGAGGCCGAGCTCGCGCTCCGACACGAGGACCCCGAACGACTCCACGCCCCTGATCTTCGCCTTCTTCACCTTCATGCCCGGACCCAGGTCCGTGCCGATCGGGGCGAATGCGCTGAGCATGCCCTCGCGGCAGTTGGGGGCCCCGCACACCACCTGGAGCGTTTCCGATCCGGTATCCACGATGCAGAGTTTGAGCTTGTCGGCATCGGGGTGCTGTTTCACCTCGATGAGCCTGGCGCAGATGACCTCCCGAGGGATGGTCTCGTGGATGATCTCCTCCACCTCGGTGCCGCTCATGGTGAGCGCATCGGCAACCTCACGCGCCTCGCGCTTTATGTCAAGATATTCGAGGATCCATTTGTAACCGAGTCTCATGTCCTTCCTTCTCAGGCGAACTGGCTTAGGAATCTCAAGTCGTTCTCATAGAACAGCCGGATGTCGTCGATCCCGTATTTCAGCATGGCGATCCGCTCGATTCCCAGACCGAACGCGAAGCCGGTCACGCTCTCGGGGTCGATGCCGACATACTGGTAGACATTCGGGTCCACCATGCCGCTGCCCAGGATCTCAAGCCACCCGGAGTTCCCGCACACCCGGCATCCCTTGCCCTTGCACATGATGCAGCCGATATCCACCTCGGCTGAGGGCTCGGTGAAGGGGAAGAACGACGGCCGGAACCTCAGCGGCACATCCGTGCCGAAGAGCCGGTGGATGAACTCGTAGAGCACACCCTTGAGATGGGCCAGGGTGATGCCCTCTTCCACCCACAGGCCCTCGATCTGGTGAAACATGGGCGTGTGGCTCACATCGGAGTCGCACCGATAGACCTTGCCCGGGGCGATGATCCTCACGGGCAGCCCGGTCTTTTCCATCACCCGGATCTGGACCGGCGAGGTGTGCGTACGCAGCAGGATGCCCTTGTCGATGTAGAAGGTGTCCTGCATGTCGCGGGCAGGATGGTGCTCGGGGATGTTCAGTGCCTCGAAGTTGTGATAGTCGTCCTCGACCTCGGGGCCTGACGCGATGGTGAATCCGAGGCTCATAAAGATGTCTTCCAGCTCGCTGATCACCGAGTTGATGATATGGATGCTGCCCCTCCGGGGGGTCCTCCCGGGCAGAGTCACATCGATGCCGCCCGCGGCGGAGACGCGCTTGAGCTCGTCGAGCTTGTTTGCCAGGGCCTGCTCGATGAAGTTTTTGAGCTTGTTGGAAAGGGCGCCGATGCGGGGCCTCTCTTGCGGATCGAGGGTGCCCATCTGGCGGAGAATGGAGGTGAGCGCCCCCTTTCTCCCCAGGTACTTCACCCGCATGGGCTCGATGTCTTCAGCTCGATGTGCCTGATCCAGCTCCTCGCAAAAGGACTGCTTTAACGCTTCAAGCTGTTTTTCCATTTATGATTGGGATACTCTCTCGACGATGTAGGAAAACCCCTTGGGATCGGTTACCGCGATCTCCGCCAAGACCTTTCTGTCCAGGCCGACGCCCTTGGCGTCCAGCGCGTGGATGAACCGGGAATAGGTGTATCCCCGCTCCCTGACAGCGGCGTTGATCCGAGCGATCCACAGCCGTCTGAACTCACGCTTGCGCAGGCGCCTGTCGCGATATGCAAAGGCCATACTCCTCTCCAGAGTCTCCTTGGCCGCCCTGAGGAGGTTGTTCCTGCCGCCCACAAAGCCCTTGGTGAGCCGGTGGAGCTTTCTCTTCTTCCTGATTCCGATAATGCCGCGCTTTACTCGCATGGATCTTTTTCCCTCTGTTGTTTATAGATAAGGCAGCATCCGTCTGACGCCGCTCATGTTGGCGGAATCAACCACGGTCGCCTTTCTCAAGTTCCGTTTACGCTTGGGGCTCTTCGATGAGAGAAGGTGGCTCGCGTATGCCTTGTTTCTCTTTACCTTGCCCTTGCCGGTCAGCGAGAATCTTTTCGCTGCACTCCTGTTTGTCTTGATCTTCATCTTATTGCTCCTCATGTTTTCGGGGCGAGCATCATGACCATGGTGCGCCCTTCACTCTTGGGCCCGCTCTCGACGGCGGCGAGTTCCTCAAGATCCGAGCAGACGCGATTCAGCATCTGCATCCCCTTGTCTATATGGATGATCTCCCGTCCCCGGAATCGTATCACAACCTTTACCTTGTTCTTCGCCTTCAGGAACCGCTCGATGTGCTTCAGCTTGAACTGGTAGTCATGCTCATCGGTCTTGGGCCGGAACTTGATCTCCTTGATGACGACCACTGTCTGCTTTTTTCTCGCGGCATGCTCGCGTTTCGATTTCTCGTACTTGTACTTGCCATATTCCATGATACGGCAGACAGGAGGGTTGGCAGTGGGCGCAACCTCAACGAGGTCCATGCCATAATCCCGGGCGCGCTCGATGGCCACGGGCACGGTCATGATCCCAAGCTGCTCTCCATCGGGCGATATGACTCGGACGCTTTCTGCGGAGATCTGGTCGTTGACCCTGATCGTGTCCTTGCCTTTTCCGATTTTTTTCTCAAAGTCCTTAGCTATAACACCCTCCTTGGGAAAAATTACGCGCTTTTGTAACCTAGAGATATACTTATTGTCAACATGCTTTAAATCACAGGCTGCGCCTCGCGGATGATTTTGATGAACTCATCTACGGTCATGGTCTTCTGGTCGCCGCTGCGCTCGCGCACAGTGATGGTGCCCTCTTCCTTCTCCCGGTCGCCCATGATAACCATGTATGGGACCTTCTGCTGCCTGGCCTCCCGGATCTTGTAGCCGATCTTCTCGTTGCGCGTATCCAGCTCGATCCGGACATCGTTCGCCCGGAGCCGGGCCGCCACATCGGCTGCATAGTCGGCCTGAGCGTCTGTGATATTCATCACCACTGCCTGAACGGGTGCGATCCACACCGGGAACGCACCGGCGAAGTGCTCGATGAGCACGCCGATAAACCGCTCGATGGAGCCCAGGATGACCCGGTGGAGCATGACGGGCCTATGCCGCTCGCCGTCGGAGCCGATGTAGTGCATGTCGAAGCGCTCGGGCATCTGGAAGTCGCACTGGATGGTGGCGCACTGCCATGACCTGCCGATGGCGTCTTTGATCTTCACATCGATCTTGGGGCCGTAGAACGCGCCGTCACCCTCGTTGATGTCGTAGGGCAGCCCCTTCTTGTCGAGAGCATCCTTCAAGGCCTGCGTGGCCATATCCCACATCTCTTCAGAGCCCATGGACTGCTCGGGCCGGGTGCTGATCTCCATGTCGTAGGAGAACCCGAAGATGGCCATGACATCGGCGACCATGTCGATGATCGCGGTAATCTCGTCGATGAGCTGGTCCGGCCTGCAGAAAATGTGGGCGTCGTCCTGGGTGAACTGCCGGGTGCGCAGCAGGCCGTGGATCACGCCCGATTTCTCGTTGCGGGTGACGCTGCCCAGCTCGAAGTACCGCAAGGGCAGATCACGGTAGCTGCGGACCTTTGATTTGTAGATCATGATATGCGAGAGGCAGTTCATGGGCTTGATGCCGTAGAGCTGGCCGTCGAGCTCGGTGAAGTACATGTTCTCCTTGTAGTTGTCCATGTGCCCGGAGATTTCCCAGAGCCTGCCCCTGAGGATGTTCGGGCCATAGACGATGTCGTAGCCCCTGCGGAAATGGAGCTTTTTCTCGAACTCCTCGATGAGGCTTCTCAGCCTGCCGCCCTTGGGCATGTAGATCACGAGCCCCGGGCCTGCGTCGTCCGAGAACATGAACAGGTCGAGCTCCCTGCCGAGCTTGCGGTGGTCGCGCTTTTTGGCCTCTTCCAAAAAGTCCAGGTAGTTTTTCAGCTCCTTGGGCGAGCTGAACGCGGTTCCGTAGATGCGCTGGAGCATCTGGTTCTTCTCGTCTCCCCGCCAGTAGGCGCCAGCGATAGACAGGAGCTTGAATGCCTTGATATACCCGGTCGACGGCACGTGCGGCCCCCGGCACAGGTCGACGAACGAACCCTGCTCGTAGAGCGAAACGTCGCAGACATCATCATCCATGTCCTGGATGATCTCAACCTTGTAGGGCTCGCCCTTTTCCCGGAAAAAGGCGATGGCCTCCTGCCTGCTCATATCCTTACGTATAAAGGGAAGATCGGCCTTCACCAGCTCTTCCATCTTCTTCTCGATCTTTTCGAGGTCTTCCGGGGTGAAGCTCTGGCTCCGGTCGAAGTCGTAGTAGAAGCCGTCCTCGGTTGCCGGCCCGATAGTGGGTTTTGCGTCGGGGAAGAGCTGCTTGACCGCCTCGGCCATGACGTGCGCGGCCGAGTGGCGGATGATGTGCACGCCCTCATCTGAGTCTGCGGGCACGGTCTCGATATCCTGGCCTTCGTCCAGAGGGGCGCTCAGGTCGACCAGCCGGCCGCCTACCCTCGCGGCAACGGCGCGCTTGTCGCGAACGACGTCCCTGATGATGGATCCATCCGTGGAAATGCTCTTGCCGTCCACGGTCACGGTACGCTGAGACATATGTTCTCCATAAAAATAGTAGACACGATAGGAATGCGAACGCTGTGTCGCTTGCCTTCAACGTGCCTGATTTACGATCCTTTTTTTGCTTGATCTGTGCTCGACACCGATGCCGGCTGCTTGCCGGTACCTTGTCAGTTACCCGGAATTAGCACGATTGAAAAATGAAAGCAACAAAGTTGTAAAAAATAATGATTATAGAGTGTTGTTGGCATGAGCCCGGAACAATTCTTCCGAATACCTTTGCCTTTTTGTAAAAGGCATCAGTCCTTCAAACATCTGGATAATGCCTTAATATTCTTGCTTCTATCACCGGCGCCCGATCCCGGCAATTCCAACCGGGAATCCCCGGTCCCGATGACGTTGAAACTACCGCAAACATTTCTCGTTGACAAGGCTTCGGTTTTACTATGTTTTTTAGATCCACTTTTAATTTCGAATGGAATTGACTTATCTTGAGGAGCCCGCCATGAAGAAGACTGCGTATGCCTTGATTTTTTCGATATTTTTTCTCGTGTCCTGCTCGGATTCTCATAACAGCAGTACTGCCCTGTACAGCGAACAAAACCCAAAACCTGTTGCATTGGTGGGTGAGCTCGTAGTGCTTATTGAGGAATCAACGGCACCTGACAGCGACAGCGACGGCATTCCCGATGATGTCGAGACCGACATATTGGGTACCGACCCCAATCATCCGGACAGCGACAGGGACGGCCTGTCCGATTATCAGGAGATTTTTGCATCCGCGGTTTTCGGTCCTTATGATTTCATACCGGATGAGGACCGTGACGGTGTGATCGCCTCTCTCGATCAGGATGACAACGGCGACGGCATCCATGACGGCGAAGGCTATGACAACGATTCCGACGGCATTCCCAATTACCTTGAGATGTATGGCTATGTGTATGACTCAGGCAAGTGCCTGCCCTGGGACACGTTCAGCCTTGACCGGCCTTACTATAAAACAGACCCCAACCAGCGTTCATCCGATCAGGACCCGTTCGACGATCTGCTGGAGGTGAGCGGCCTGAACATGGACGTATCGGTCCAAACACCGGGTGATTATCCCATGGTGCCTGCAACTCCAGATATTTCATTCGATTACTCGGGTACAGCGTGACCCTGAACCAGGACATCGAATACTCTCAGGGGGAGTCGATCGAAAAGGGGACCTCCTGGACCACCACCAACGAAATCAGCAGCTCTGTCTCCCATGAATGGCATATAAATGCCGGTGTCGAGGTTATGGTGGGTGCAGAATACAAATTCGGAGGCACCGACTCAGGCCTGACAGCCAAGGGAGAGGTCAAAACCAGTGTATCGGGTGGTTACAGTAATACTTCCTCGCATTCCACGACGTATTCACACGCCTCCGAAAGCCATGAAGCTTCAACCGAGCAGTGGTCGAAAGCCGTCACGACCAACCCGGCAAATGCCGCCAGCATAAAGCTTTATCTCAAGGCCTATAATTACGGCACGGCCATTGCCAGCAACATCAAGCCGACGCTGACCCTTCAGATCGGCGGGCGGCCCATTGCGACCCTGACCCCTTCCACAACAATCAAGATGCTCGAACCCGGATCCACCTATCCCCAGCAAAGCGGCGTGTACTGGGTGGTGGACAAGGATGATTCGGGCGATCCGATCGTTCTGACCCTGCAGGACCTGCAAAACTTCGAATGCGGCCTGCCGGTCAGCATTACCATGACCCAGATCGAGGCGGACGTCATGAAGATGGATCCTGATTCCGGCGAGTATGTCAACGTTGGAGACTAGAACAACTATATGGCCCGCTGCAGGTCGGTCTGTGCCGATCTCTTCATGGAAACGGGCGACGGCAATCTCGTGCACCGCATGATCTATGCCGATGACAGTGTATCGGCCCCGCAGACTACCCTGTGGGATGCATTCCACTGGGGCGTCAACAATATGAAGGACCTTTACAGCGATGCAATCGTCTTTAATTATTACGATGCCGCAACCGGGCAAACCAGAACCGCCGATATCAGCAACTGGAATTTCCGTATCGATGCCAACACGCTCGCACTGAACAACATCCACGATCTCGCGGACCTGGATAGTGATTTCAACATCGGCAGCCTGCGTCTCAATGCAGACAGCGTGATCTATGCCAAGGCCCCACGCAACCCGGCCATCCACGGTGATGGGCCTGCCATCTATTATGCCTACCATGACCGGGAGTTGAAGAAGGTTGTGGCCTGCGTGAGCGATTATGACGGCATCGCATCGGTGGAGTGCCAAATCGAAGACAGCGATTATTCCATGACCCGCCTGTACGACGGTTCCATGATATTCGGGTATTCCTACGATGGAGAACCGGCAACCGGAGAGATATTCGTAAGAGCGACAAACAGGGTGGAGGGCGTCACTACAGAGAAGGCCCAGGAGAGACACCTGCTGGTCCTGCCGCCCGAGGCCCCTGAAATAACCATGGCCACAGCAAACCCACGGTAATGGGATTTGTTGAGCTGCGGAACAGCATGAATGAAGGGGAAAATGGTAGGCACGCAGGGATTTGAACCCTGGACCCCCACCGCGTCAAGGTGGTGCTCTCCCCCTGAGCTACGTGCCTGTATGTGCCCTTTCGATATCCTGTATCTTTGCCATTTGTCAACCGGATTTTACGGGCCTTCCCCTCGTGAAATCCGCATGAGTTCTTAAATAATATTCCATGACTCAAAAGGTTCCCTTACCGGGTCAGGTGTGATACAAAACAACCGCGAGAACATTATCGAGAGAAAGACGAGGAATATCATGCTGAAAATCCCTGCAAAGGAGATCGCCTTTGATTTCGACGGCGTCGTGGCAGACACCTTCCGGCTGTTCGTGGAGATCGCCAGGAAGGACTATCATGTCTCGGTCGAATATGAGGACATCACCGATTATGACTTTCTCAAGGTGATCAAGATGGAACTGGACGATGCCATGCAGATCATCGACACCATCACCTACCTTCCTCATGAGATCGATCTGCTTCCCAACCTGGGGGCCATGGATGTTCTCTCCCGGCTGGCGCGGATCTCGCCGGTGCTGCTGGTCACGGCGCGGCCCGTGGCCGAGCCCCTTGAGCGCTGGTTCAAGAGGCACGCCCCGGAATTGCCTGCCGGGCATATCAGGATCATAGCCACCGGGACAAACACCGCAAAGCTCGAAATCCTCCAGGAAGAAGGGGTGCGCTACTTCATCGAAGACAGGGTGGACACCTGCCACCTGCTCGCGCCTGAGGGAATCACACCCATCATTTACGACCAGCCCTGGAACCGCAAGGATCACTCCTACCTCACGGTCAAAAACTGGGACGACATCTCTTCGCTCATCAACTGGAACGGCCTGGAGTGAGGCCGGGGGCCGGGAGGCTATGCCGAGCGGGGCGGGGACTGTGCTCACCTGTCATGAACACGCGGGAGCAGCAAATTACTTGCCTTGCACTCTGCTTCGAGCCTGACAGCTTGATGGGGGGATGTGACCCCGCCTTGAAAAGCCCTCCGCGAAGCCGGCGCCAAAGAAGGAGGAATCAAGGAATAGGCCCCGGCTTTGAAGGGGGCGGGGATCAACCCTCTTCCTTGAAGGCCTTCTTCAGGGACTTCTCGATATAATCGATGTGCTCTACGGTATAGGCCTTTGCCGCATCCGCATCGCGTTTCTCAATGGCATTATAGACCTTCATGAGCTGGTCGACGATCGCGGTCGAGCTCCCCTCGATCCTGGCGAGCTTCTTGCGGCTGTAGGGGAACGCACCGGTGAGCACGTGGGCGATGGTTTCCCTCAAGTGCACGAAGATGGTGTTTTTCGTGGAATCGGCCAGGATGTCGAAGAAGTCGGAGTAGAGCTTGCCTCCCTCCTTGGAGACCAGGACCTTGTCCGCACCGATGACGCTCAGGCGGTCGATAATCTTCTTGAAGCGCTTCTTCTGCTCCTTGGTCACGTTCATGGCGGCAAGGTATGCGGCCTCGGAATCGATGAGTCTCCTGACGGCGAGAAGCTCCCAGATCTTGTCGTGGTTTACGGAGATCAGGTCTTCGATGGACGTCTTCACGTTGTCGGTAAGCGAACGGACATACTTGCCCTTCCTGTCCCGGGATTCGATATACCCCTTGGCTTCGAGCAGCTTCATTGCCTCACGCAGAGAGATCCGGCTGATGCCGAAGAGCTCGGTCATCTCCTGTTCGGAAGGCAGCTTCTCTCCGATCTTGAGCTTGCCCTGGGCGATGAGGTCGATGATCTGGTTCATCACCAGGGTGGGGATATCGGGCGATTTTTCAATCCTGGATAATCCTGTCAGCTTGGTCTTCTTCACCTTGTTCTCCTGCTTTGCCTAATTGGCATATGATATAACTATATAGGATTATGCCTGTGAGATAAAGATATACTTATAATACGTTGAAATACAACTACAAAAACATCTTCACGCCTCAATGATGAACTTGGGGCGGAAATTGAGATAATCGGCGGACACGAACTCGAAGCGGATGCCGTCTATGGTCCGGTTGAAGCCGCCGTAGTCGAGGCTGCCCAGGTGCATGTGCCCGAACACCCAGACATCACATCCATATTCACGCGCTGCCTCGACCGCACGGCTCTCTCTGCCGTGGAGGGAGATGGGGGGGAAGTGGGTCATGACGATCTTCCTCTCCAAGCCTCCGGGCAGAGACGCCAGGGAGAGCTTGAGCCTCTCCACCTCCCGATCCCAGATCTTGCCGTCGTCGGGCGAGGCGTTCTCGAGCTGGAGCGAAGGGTCGATCCAGAGTCTGGTGCCGGCGATGCCGGTGCTGCCGAACACCACGGAGTTGTTCTGCAGGGGGATCACGGAAGGAGGCAGGGCCTTTCTCACCTTGCTCAGGCTCGACCACCAGTAGTCGTGGTTTCCCCTGATGATCACCTTGGTACCCGGAAGCTCTTCGAGAAAGGCGAAGTCCGGGGCCGCCTCGGCAAGCCGCATGGCCCAGGAGATGTCTCCGGGGATGAGCACCACGTCGTCGTTCTCCACGGTCCCGGTCCATGCCTCCCTGATCCTCCGGGGGTGGTCCGCCCAGGCAGGCCCGAAGATATCCATGGGCTTGTCCACGGCGAAGGAGAGGTGCAGGTCGGCGATGGCAAAGATTCTCAAGGGGTCTTCCTCTTGGAGAGTATCTCCCGGGCTGTCTTGCAGTCGGCTGCGATCTGCTCGATGAGATACTCCTTGTCGGCGAACTTGATCTCGCCGCGGATATATTCCACGAACTCCACGGTGAGCTCGCGGCCGTAGAGGTCTCCCTCGAAATCGAAGAGAAAGGCCTCGATCGAGGTGCCTGTGCCGTCGAAGGTGGGGTTGTTTCCGATGTTCACCACCCCTTCCCACTCCCGGCCGTCCATGCGGATGTACACGGCATAGACCCCGAAGGCGGGGATGAGCTCCTTGTCGGGCCTGATGTTTGCCGTGGGAAATCCCAGCTCCCTCCCCCGCGCCATGCCGTGCACCACGGGGCCGTGGATGCGGAAGGGAAATTTCATGAGACGCGATGCACCCGCGACGTCGCCTGAGAGGATCATCTTCCGGATGCAGGTGCTGGACACCACGGTCCCTTCGAACGTCACGGGCTCCATGCACTCCACGAAGAAGCCCATTTCCTCGCCCGCGCGTTTGAGAAACGGGATATTACCCCCGGCCTTTTTCCCGAACACGAAGTCGTGTCCCACCACCACGCCCTCTGCCCCGATCTTGCCGACGATCACGTCTTTGACGAACACGAGAGGATCGGTATCGGCGTACTCGCGGGTAAAGGGGATGATGATGAGAAAATCCATACCCATGCAGCGGATGGCCTCGATCTTTTCCTCCAGAGTGAAGATGAGCTGCGGGGTCACGCCCTTGATCACGGATGCGGGATGGGGATCGAAGGTGTACACCACCGACACCCCGCCCAGCTGCGCGGCATGTGACCTCACCCGCTGAAAGATCTTCTGATGACCGATGTGACACCCGTCGAAGTTGCCGATTGTCATCACAGGCCTGGTGAACAGTGAAGAATCTATGCTGCTGTGGTCCCTTATCACTTCCATCAGATACGTCCTTGACATTTAAAAAGTGCAAAACTATATATGGGAATCACCTGATGATTTCAAGTATCAGCGTGCCGGGATGGCGGAATTGGCAGACGCGCCAGATTCAGGTTCTGGTGGGCGCAGGCTCGTGCAGGTTCAAGTCCTGTTCCCGGCACCACACTCCTCATACAGTATTCCACGCTGTATTTCCTCAGCCACTTGGCATATAATGCACATAACAAGCGTGAAATATCTTTCAATGGGATGACTCCGTCACGCAGACACCCCTTGGACGATGTATCCAGGAGGTTTGCCTGGGGTCCTTTCTCCTGGCGGTGAAAGGGGCCGGCTGCAAGGGGCCTCCCTTTAAGCGACAGACAATGCTGAAGGAGCGTCCATACATGCTCTCTGATGAAAAGAAACATGTTTTTCCACGGCTCAACGACGACCAGCGTAAGGCACGCCGGGATGCCATCATCGACGCGGCCGAGGCAATATTCGCTGAGAAACCCTTCAACAAGGTCAACATGCGCGATATCGCCAGGCTGGCAGGCATTTCTCCGGCACTCATCTACCGCTATTTCCCCAATCAGCAGCATCTGTTCATCGAGGCCTTTCTCCGCGGGGCCAGCGACCTCATCCCGGCCCTCGACAACTGCATCGACACCGTGCAAGAAGACCTCATCGAAAAGGTGGCGGGGATATTCATCGCCTATCTCACCGAGCACGAGCAATACTTCAAGATGATGACCCATTTCATGCTCGAAGGATCGATAAACGAAGATCTCCAGGAAAGGCTCAATACCATCGAGCGATCCGTGCTCGACCGGTTCGACCGGCTCTTCGTGAAAATGGGCGCAAAGCAAGACGTGCGAAGGCTTTCCCACGCCTTCTTCGCCGCGCTCAACGGGATCCTCATCACCTACCGGCGGCATCCGGGAAGGACTGTGGACGAGGTCTGCGAACACATGAGGCTTGTGGCGCGCATCATCGCCCGTCTTTTCGAAAACGAGGTGCGGTCCGGGGCCGTTGAGAAATAAAACGTCGCCGCTGCAAGCAGCGGTGTATCATTCAAGGCCTTGGAGAGGGATCAGGCCGTTCTCGGCACGCTTGAACATGCTTCAACGTAGAGCGGTTGGATCATACCTCTTCAGTCCACTCAATAAGGACTGCGATTGAGGGCACATTCCCCGCCGTAAGCGGCCGGGTCCGGGGCTTGCACAGCAAAGGTGCATACATTGAACCTCCGTGCCCTTTCTTCCCGGCCCCTCCTGCTCCCGGGTATGCCTCTCACATTCCCTGCTCTTTCGCGGCTGCCTCTCCGGCTCTCTCCACCTCGTCGAGCGCCAGGTCCTGATAGGCATGGAAGAACTCGTGGCAGAACGCATCCCACCGCCTGCAGATGTCCATGGTCTTTTCGTCCATGACAAACAGGCTGGGGCAGGCGATGAGCTCGTCCATCTCGGCCCCGAACCTCTGGATCAGTTTCTCATCGGCGCCTGCAAGCGCGTGCCGCACAAACTCGGAGGGCCGGTACCAACCCGACACCCGCTGGAAGTCGCGATGCATCTGGGTGAGCAGGACGTTTCTCGGGCCTTCCCAGAGCTCGTTGATGGCCGAGTCACGGAACAGCCGGGGCAGCGCCGAGAAGTCCTCCATCACGCCGTGACCGCCGAAGACGGACATGGCCTGACGGATCACATCGGTGCAGTCCCACGAGGCCGTGATCTTCTGGAGCATGATGAGCTCGCGCACATCGAAGCGTCTCTTCTTCTCCTCCTCTGACTCGTCGGTCACAAGCCCTCCTTTGAGTCCTCCGGGCAGGGTCAGAAAATCCCGATAGAGTCTGAAGGCAGCCGCTACAGTCCGCTTCGAGAACAGCTCCATGGCGCGGAGCTGGCCTTCGAGCATGGGGAAGTTGTCGATCCGCAGGCCGAATGCGTCACGGAACCCGGCATAGGCGCGCGCCTCCCTCACCGCCCGGGCCATGAACGCAGCCGCGGAAAGGCCTACCGTGAGCCTTGAATAGGTGAGCACGATGCCCACTACGTTGGCCACGCCGCGGTTGAGAGGCCCTACCGGATAGGCGATGGCGCCATTGAACGTGAGCTCGGCTGTTGTGAGCTCGGATGTGCCCATCTTCCACTTGATGCGGTCGATGGTATAGCCGTTTCTGATCTCTTTTTCCTTGTTGCCCTCCAGCCAGGAAGGCACCACGAATAGGGCCACGTCTTCAGAGCCGGCGGGCTTGGCCGTGACCACCGCATAGTCGGCGTGCGTAGCCGAGCAGAAGAACTTGGTGCCGTAGAGGCGCCACTGCCCGTCCTCATAGACGGCCTCGAGCACGTTGGAGGGTACATCCGAGCCGCCCTGGATCTCGGAGAGATACTGGGCGCCGATGGCGAAGTCGCCGTCGATGCCCTCCTTGCAGTGCTGAAGGATGCGTCTGGTCTCGGGTGTATCGGCATATTTTTCCAGCAGGGCCACCAGCCCCTCGGTGCAGGTGATCGGACACGCGATGCAGGCCTCGCCGTTCTGATAGATCAGATACATCTTGGCGAGCCTGAGCCAGGGCGAAGTTTTTTCGGAGAAGAAGGCCTCGGAGAAGATCTCCTTTTCCATGATCTCGGTCTCCAGGGGCCGCACGATCCGGTCGATCCGGTGGTTGTGGCCGTCATAGTGCTTGATGTAGGGCCTGTGCTCGGGCCAGGAGATCTTCTCGGCAAAGTCCCGCCACCGGTATGAGACCTTCTCGGACATGCGATCCAGGTCCCTGTCGATCGCTTCCCACTCCTCCCCGCAGAAATGCATAAGCACCTTCTGGAAAAACGCATCGTCCCGGTAGTAGTTCACCTTGCTTCGCCACTGAAGAAACTCATCGAAGCTGTACGGATTGTTCCTGTTCGGAAATGACATAGCTCACCCTCCCTCTGCTCCCGTGAACGGGATATCATCGCCATCCAAATACAATTATAGAAGATTTTCCCTGAAGTGTAAACACTGTTTACACTCCCTGAGATGAAAATAATCGATAAGAAAGAAGACACAAGCCCTGATCGTTCTTTTCAGAACCCCACGCAGGGATCCATCATCTCCAGCATCGCTATGGCGGCCCTCTTTCCGCCGACATCCATTCGGCCGAAGGTAAAGGGATGCCCTGCTTACCGTTCGATCAAAACCGGTATCTGATCCTAGAGGTTGTGATTTTGGTGCAAAGACAGTCAGACTCGTCATGAACAGGCCGCCCTGATGCAAACCCCGGCGCCCTGAATCTCCCACTCCTATTTCTGAGAGGCCGCCTGCGCGACAAGCCACGCAGTCAGCTCGTCTTGGATCGGAATGATGTAACGAACAGGATAGGGCGCCTGCAGGGAGCTGCTCGAGAGGAATTCCTCATACCACCGCTTCTGCACAGGGATGAGCCGGGTGAGGATGTACGATTCGTCCATGCCGAGCCTTTTGGCGAGCTCGACCTGGGTCATGAAGACCGGCCCTTCCTTAAGCCCGCTGACAAGGTAGCTGAACATGCTCGCCTTGACGATCCGGATGGCCTTGTCCTCTATGCGGCCTTCCCACTCGGCGGGCACCTGGTCCCCTGATTCCAGGCGGGATCTCAGCTCGTTGAATCCTGCCCCGGTGATGTTCGTGCAGAAGTCCAGGAGCTCGGCCTGGGTGAGGCTTCGGGAAGGCACCCTGACCTGCCGGTAGGGCCGCACGAGGTACATGACCTCGTCGTACCCCTTGACAATCTGAAGCGAGCGCCGCTTGCCGATGTTAAGGAAGTGGCCGTTGACCTTGACGCCCCGCATGTCATCGCGAGGTGAATCCAGGAACTTGATCAGGGCCTGGGGAGTATCGACCACGGTAAAGGTGAGCGGGATCACCCCCACAATCGAGAGCGCCCAGACAATCATGATGAGGAAGAACCCGGCCCCCAGCACCCATATGGTGCGCATCAGCTTTCTTTTCTGTTCAGCCATCCCTGCCCCTTTTTGATGCACTGTCAATCAAACAAAGAAAACGTTTCCCGCCGGGACCCACCCGCCATGTGAACGCATCCGGATGAAAACCCATCCCCGGCTTGAGCCGGGATCTCTTCCATACAAACCTCTTCTCTTATACCATATTTCACTGCCGATGCTATAAATGTGAATCCGTCCCCGACTAGGAGTCGATGAGCTGCATCACCGCTTTCCTGAGCTTCGGGTCCTTGATCTGTTTCACGTCTTCCGGATCGATATTCAGTTTCACTACTGGCCGCTTGGCAGGTGTCCGCCTCTGATACGGACGGCTGTTCAGGGAGAACTTTGCCTCGACCTTGTCCACCTTGATCCTGGCCACCTTGTGTACTTTATCGGCCAGGGCCGGTCCGAGGACCCCCATCTGCTGCACCCATACCGGCGAGTCGCAGATGACCGCGAGCGTACCGTCCTTGAGGTGAACCGGCTCGGTGTGGGCTGCCAGCACGTCTCCGGCGATCTCTGTCCACAGATTTCGGATCTTGATGATCTTGCCGAATCCCCAGCGCTTCCTGTTGAGAATGTCTGAAAGTCTCTGCATGCGCGTATAATCAACCAATGCGGGCAAAATTGTCAATTCCTTTTCTGTTTTACGTGTTTTGTGGCGATTATTGAATAATATCTCACGGGTTTTATCATTTTCGCCTGTCTCCTTTCCGCCCGATATCCCTCAGGTGCATTGCAGGCATTCCGGCTGTCCTTTCAGCACGGCTGCCGCTCGTCCAGAAGGGCCGCAAGGGCTTTCATGTCTTCGGGCATCTCTGAGGTGAATTCCATCCATTGCCCTGTCACCGGATGGGTGATCCCCAGCTTCCAGGCATGGAGCATCTGCCTGCCCAGCCTTTTTACCCGCGATCTGACCACCGGATCGGTGATGGTATTGGCCCGTTTCCTGCCCCCATACTCGGGGTCACCCGCCACCGGGTGCCCCATGTCGGCTAGATGCACCCGGATCTGGTGGGTCCTGCCGGTCTGGAGCGTGAGCTCCAGGAAGGAAAACTGCTCCCACTGCCTGATCACCCGCCAGTCGGTGACAGCCCGCCTTCCCTGCACGACCTTGGAGCTCATCTTTTTCCGGTCCTTCGGGTGCCGGTCCATAAAGGTCTCGATCCGGCCGCTCTGCCCGCCCATGCGGCCATAGCAGATCGCCTGGTAGACGCGGGTATGCCGGTGCTCCTTGAAGGCCGTGATCAGAACGTCATACGCCCCGGACGATCGGGCGATCACCATGACGCCTGAGGTCAGCCTGTCGAGCCGGTGCACGATCCCGGGCCTCTCCGGGCTCCCCACACCTGCGATCTCGGGATACTGATGCAGGAGCGCGTGCACCAGGGTTGCCCTGTGCACTCCGGCCCCAGGATGGACCACCAGTCCAGCGGGCTTGTCCAGCACGATGATGTCCCGGTCCTCATAGAGGATGTTCAAGGGGATGTCCACAGCCTCCAGACTGGTATCAGCCTCTTTTTCCCCGAAGGCTTCCGCCTCGATTCGCATGCCTGCTTTCAGCCTGAACGAGGGCTTTCTCGGCCTGCCGTCCACCAGGACCAGCCCTTCTTCGACGGCTCGCGCCGCCGAGGTGCGGGTGACACCCAGGCTGCGGGAGAGAAAGACATCGAGCCGAGCATCTTCCTGTCCACTGTCGACTATGACATCGAGCGCCTTTTCCACAGGAACCTCTTGATCCTCGCTGTGCGCATCGCCTTCTTCAGGGCGGGCACGGCCCGGGCCGCGGCCTGGTAGCCTGCGGTTATGTATTCCTCGATGTTGCTGAAATCCGACCACGGTGCGTCGCCCACCTCGGGGTAGATCACAAAGTCGGCCTGACGGATGCGCAGCGTGTTCATCAGCGCCCGGGCAATGTCGTCCGCGCGGAAGAGAACGTCCATGCTGTTGCGGATCTGTTCATCGTACTCGAGCAGTGCGGTCTCGCGCGACACATCGACACCCAGCACGAAGTCCGCCCCGAGAAACCGGGCCGCTGACACCGGGACCCGCTCAGCCCAGCCGCCGTCTACATATCTGCTCCGGCCGATCTGAACCGGGGGCAGCATGCCCGGCACCGAGCTCGATGCACGGACCGCCTGCCGGACAGAACCCGAGCGCAGGATCTCGGGATATCCGGACACGATGTCCAGGGCCATGCAGGCAAAGGGCAGTTTGAGCTCGGAGAAATCCTTGTCAGGGATGAGATCGTCCACCCCGGCAAAGAAGACCCCGGCGGGAATCATGGACTTCATGAACAGGAACCGGTAGAACAGGTAGCCTTTGCGGGCCTTGCCGTAGATCTGATCGAAGAGCCCCTGCTCGTCGCCCGGCGATGATGCGAGGCGCCGGGCCTTTTTCTGAAAATCTTCGGAACAGAGCGCGCCGCAGACGATCTCGCGGGTTTTTGCGATATCGAGGGTGTCGGCATAGAGGGCGCCCACGATGGCGCCCATGCTCGTGCCGGCGACCATGTCGGGCACAATGCCGGCGTCGAAGAGCGCCTGCATGACCCCGATGTTGGCAAGCCCGCGCACCCCTCCCCCGCCCAGGGCCACTCCCAGCTTAAAACCCATGGTCGAAGGCCTCGCGGATCTTTTCAGCCAGCACCGGGATGAGAGAGGAATCAACGGCCTTCATGTCGAAGATGAGCCGGTCCTCCTCTATCCGGGCCACCACGGCGGGTTTTCCTCTGCGCAGCCGCGTGTGAACAGCGACCGCCAGCGGCGAGGTGATCATCAGTCCATATGAGGGAAAGCTCTTGGTCGGGGCGGAACCGCCGCCCACTACGGCCCGGGTGGGAACTATCTCGGCATGCTCTATGTTCAGGAGCGATTTCAGCTCCTCGGCCCGTGCGCGCACGCTGGTTATGTCCTCCATGATCATCCGCAGGACCGGGATGTCGTGATACCTTCCCTTTGCGAGGAGCCTGAGTGTGGCGCCCAGAGATGCGATGCCGAGCTTGTCGATACGTATGGCCCGGTGCAGGGGGTTGGCGGCCATCTGCCCGATGAGCCCGGACTTACCCAGGATGATGCCTGCCTGCGGCCCGCCCAGGACCTTATCGCCGCTGAAGGAGAGCACGTCGGAAAATTCAAGGCAGCCCGGGATGGTCCACTCCCCGGGGATCCCGTAGGGCGTGAGGTCGAAGGGGATGCCGGAGCCCATGTCCGTGTAGAGCGGGATGCCGAACTCGCGGGCCAGGCCCGAGAGCTCTTTGAGCTCCACCTCCTCGGAAAACCCCACGATGGCGAAGTTGCTCCGGTGCACCTTGACGATCAGGCCGGTGTTGTCCGTGATGGCGGACCGGTAGTCTGAGAGCCTGGTCCTGTTCGTGGCCCCCACCTCCCGCATGAGGGCCCCGCTCATGGACATGACCTCGGGCATGCGGAAAGAGCCGCCGATCTCCACCAGCTCGCCCCGCGAGACGATCACCTCCTTGCCCCTGGCGAGCGTGCTCAGTACCAGCAGGACGGCGGCCGCATTGTTGTTGACCACCAGGGCGTCTTCCGCACCGAAGCAGTATCTGGTGACGGGCCGGATATGATTCTGCCGCGACCCTCGGGCACCTTTCTCCAGATCGTACTCCAGGTCGGAATATCCCCGGGCGGCAGCGATCACGGCCTCGACAGCGTCCTTTGCCAGGGGCGCCCTGCCGAGGTTCGTGTAGACCACCACCCCCGCGGCGTTGATCACCTCTTTGAGGCCCGATTCCATGACCGCCACGATCTCCTGCGCCACGCCTGACGCCACCCTGAACGCATCCGGGCTCTCGCGAAGCCCGCCTGAAGCGATGGACTCCCGGATCTTCTCCAGCTCGCCCTGCACCGCCCGTTTGATCAGCCCCGGCGAATAGGGCAGATCTGCCAGCGCAGACTCTTTCAGAACGACATCCACCTTGGGTATGCTCCGGTACGCATCTTT
>Ga0209407_1001216_pt1 | contig 27773 bp, 33 predicted proteins | sample AD_JPNHG3_MetaG_FD_184410 | JGI IMG/M metagenome (GOLD analysis project Ga0209407, IMG submission 184410) | Active sludge microbial communities of municipal wastewater-treating anaerobic digesters from Japan - AD_JPNHG3_MetaG (SPAdes) (version 2) | ecosystem: Engineered > Bioreactor > Anaerobic... | reverse complement strand
AATATAAGAAAACAGGAATTGACGCAAGCTATGAAACAGGTACAATCAATGTCGGAAATCCTAACACACGAAATGGCCCTAACCCAGGGGGACAGTCAATCCGAATCCAATGCTCCCGCGGGAAATCATAATACGACAGCGTTTCAGCGATGCCTGCACGGAGCGTTTCGGCCGCCTTGGATAGCTTCATCGCAACCAGCCTCTCGACGACCGCTGCCACCTTCTGCAACGCCGCGTCACGGCTCTCCTGGGCGTGGATCGCCTTGAGCATCCCGGCGACCGCCTTGACCTTGTCGTTGGGAACGCAGCTAAACACGTTGCGGTAAAAATGCACCGTACACCGCTGCCATCGGGCATCGGCAAAGAATTCGCCCAACGTCTCAACCAGTCCCAGGCATTTATCAGAAATCACCAACTGAACGCCCGTCAGACCCCGCTGTTTCAAGTGCCGCAGGAAACTCCGCCAGCTCTCCTGGTCTTCCTTGATCCCCTCGCAAACGCCCAATATCTCACGAAAACCCAGTGAATCCACCCCGACCGCCACCAGGACGGCAATATTGCGAACCTCGCCGCCCCAGCTGCGCTTCAAATAAATCCCGTCCAGGTACACATAGGCGTAAGAGCCTTCAAGCGGGCGATTCCTCCACAGCTCGATCTGGCTGTAAATCTTCTTGTTGAGTTCACTGACCGTGCCGGGGCTGACCTTGGTGCCCCATAACGCCTCGGTGATGTCCTCGATCCGCCGGACCGAAACCCCGGCCAGATACATCTCAATCAGAGCCTCTTCCACCGAGGCCTCCCGACGGCGATACCGCTCGATAATCGCCGTCTCAAACGTCGTCTTGCGCAGCTTGGGAATCTTCAGAGTCAGCGGACCGACCTTGGCATGATAGGTCCTCGGATAATGGCCCGCCCGCGTGTCGGTGCGGCTGTCGCTGTGCTCATATCGACCCGCATTGCACAGCCGGTCCGCCTCCTCGTCCAGCAGCTTGTTGAGCGTCTCCTCAACCGTGCTGCGAACCATGCTGTCCAGGTGCGAATGAATCTGGGCCGCGTCAATTTTGATCACGCCATTCAAGTTTTTTCCCACGTTAACCGATGCTTCTTTGTCGCTCATAACAGGCCCTTTCTCTGCCGAATGGTTGTGTTCCTCTAAACTCTTCCATCGACCAGAGCGAGGGCTTTTCTTTTTGGCCCGATAATAATGTGCGAAAGATAGTGTACGTTATCCCATGGTCATTTAAACAAAAAAACCGCCCGTGGAGAGAAGGAGGAAGAAGCAGGTGATGCTTCTTTTTAAGCTCCACAGGCGGCAGAAGGAGCGGACGGACATTATTACTTTACATCAGGATTCACTATCAATCGCCGGTGCTTGCTTTTCGTACTTTGACATCTCTTCAAGCAGACGATTGTAGGTGGCAATACTATCGCCACACTTCACCGTTTCAGTTTCAGGGGCAGGAATAGTAATAACCGTATCACATGCCTTGCACCGGATTCGTTTGCCGGCGTATTCATCTGGGACGCGGTAGTTATGCTCACATTTGCTGCAGTCAAATCTAATCATACAAGCTCCTTTTTAATCCGTAACAATTTGACATTCGTTGGCTATAGTAGCGGTTTTTAAGGAATGAAACAAGTAGCTGTTGTGTTTAATTTTAGCAGAAAACTGCTAAAATGGCGCCCTCCGTTGAGATTTGGGTATTTCCCCGTATTGTCAATCTGTACTTCTCCCTATGGGGACTATTGAACAGATGTTCTTGCCATGGAGACAAAAAACCGCCTGCGGCAAAAGGAGGAGGAAATTGGTGCAACTTCCCAGGGCTATCCGCAGGCGGCAGAAGGAGCATTCCAACGGCGTTATTGTAACAAAACCCACCCCGACTTGTCAATCACCAATTGCCTTGGGGACACTTTTCTGCCTCAATCCTTGCCTTCCGGGTAATCCGGCACTTGCAGATTCGACAATACAGCAGATTGCCGACCTGATATTCAGCTTTCGGCAGTGGTGGCCAACTCGATAAATCGTCTAACTCCGCCATAAACTTCATTCGTCCACCATGGTCGGCCACCCACTCCCAATACTCTGAAGCACTCAGCCACGTACGATTTTCACAGTTCCGACAGGTCCGAACCCTCCCATCCGTAAACTCATACTTGATACCAAGCATATCTGCCATCGTCCCTTTGGCGATATGGATGACCTTCCGAATGGTTTTTCCACAACAGGACATTAAAATTCTACCGCTGTTAAGTCCAGAACACTGGAAAACGACCCCATATCCCAATCATCATAAACGTGCAGATCGCCCATTCCAACACGAGAGTCTCCCGAATCTCGTAGTACGGTGTTGAGCCGGTCATATCCCCACGACACACATTCAGCGTGATTGCAGGAAGGATACAGAAGCACGCCGGCCGGCTGTATCGCTCGTTTATTGGCAAAATTGTTCGGATCAACCAGATATTCCTGGTCCATGTATGCATTATTTCGTACCCTTAAATAATCCCCATAGCGCCCAATAATTGCACCGCCGATGGCACTTGTGATGTCCATAAAACTGCCGTTTGATAAATCAATCTTAGATGCTGTATTACTCGAAGGATTGCCCGTATATAAAAAACCGCCCATAGAGGCATAACATCCCAAATTCAGACCCGAAGAAGATACCCGCCATACGTATTTTCCTTTTTCAAGCCAATCCAGATAATCAGCATCGTCTTTGCGGACCAGATAGTTATAGTTATCGACAAAGACGACACTGGGTGAGTCTATCCCTAAAATACGCATCACCCATCGCGTTGGTACGCTGGAACCGAGTTGTCCCCCATACCACGAGCCAAACCAGGATACCTGGCCTGTTGTAAGATTCATTTTGGCAAAGGCCGAAAACGGGTTTTCAGTGCACCACCCACGGCCACGATACATAGAACCACCTTCATAATACATCGTTGAATCACACGCCACGGAAACAAACACTTCATCCCCAATGACGGCGGGATGGGCGGGGTAGGGAGAGGTTGTATTGCGGGCCATTTTAACCCCCCCGCAAGGGGTATAGGTGGCATATTGCGTTTCCGTTATCTGTTCAACCAGCGTCCCCATCCCACTCACGTCGCTATTGACAGTGTTGGCATTCACGCCTGAATCGCTATAAACAAAGTTCCAGGATTTAACATAGCCGCCCGTAAGTTGGTCGGCCGTCGGAATCACATCATAAAATGTCCGGCTGACGTTGCACATATTGGCTTGCCCCGAAATCGCTGATAAAGCACCATTATAATTTAGGGATCTGTCCCAACTGAACGTATCGACTATCTGGGCGATCCGCTGGCCCGAAGGGATGGCTGTGACAATAAACTTTGCAGTCGGATTACTTGCCGAAAAACTCTCCTGTATCCAGCAGACGTGCGGACCAAACCACATCCAATTGTCTTCATAGCTCCAATAGCCCGATGCCGGATATTTGCTTATCGGCTTCCATCCGATATAGCCGATTGTGCCTGTGTGCACTTTATAGGCCGTTAAGATTTCCTTTTTCAAGTACGGAGGCGCATCGTCAATATATTTTTTGTAACGAAAAGAGCATAAATACTGTGACGGCATAAACAGTTCGGACAAACACACGGGTCCGCAGCAGCGACAGGTGGGTTTGCCGTTTCGGGAAAACAGCCGTCCGGTATTCAGGTTGTATTTGGGCAGTTTATACATCCTGACAATCCTCATCGGCCGCCTGGAACGTCATGACTGAACGCCAGATTGTGCCATCATGCCACACCGTAATCGGGTCACCTATAGCAAGACGCGGGAATGCCAGATTCAAGGCGCTCCCCCCGCAAATGGGGCAGGTCACCGTAACAACCGGACCGGTCCCATTGGTGTCTAAGTAGCAATCTATGGAATTGGCCGCCCCTGCATCCGTTTTGGCAAAGGCAATGTGAAGACCGCTGCCGCTTGCCCCTAAACGAACGATAGACCACAATAGACCCGTCCCGAGCGGCTTCCAGAGAATGACACACGGACCGGCGTCGGCACTTACAAGGGAGGCACTCGAGCCATTGGTAATGTCGGCATAACGGTGAGATTCACTCGTAACATTGACCTGAACCTGACAGACACCGACAATCCAGCCATATCCCAGATTGCCGGCCACAATGGGCTCGTTCAGTATGACAAACCGCCCATCTGAATGAGTAGTACTCGATGGTGTTGTGCCGCTGACAACCACCTGCTGTTTGAAGGCCTCCAGTGCATCGGCAGGGTCAAAGATAATCCCGTCAATTCCAAGGACGGCAAATTGGGCACAATCAGCACCGCTGTTGTTCTTAACGAGCACGCGGGTGTCGTTGACAGATGCCGGATGGGGACGCACGCCGGCATTCTGCTTGCTGGCCAGGTACTGACGGGCTGTGTCGATAAAGAGGTTATAGGCTTGGGCCGGAATCCGCAGCGGATCGCCTGAAGTTACCTTTTTTAGCGAGTCACCCATCCGTCAAACTCCCAATAAGGCAAAGTTGCCATACGGATACACCTGCTCGATATGGACTGACAAGGGCCGTTTGACGAGGGATTTAGCGGTTGTATCCTCCTGGTCGATATACTGGACCCACAGATAATGCCAGCCCTGTTTGGCAATCCCCGTAATATCACCGATGGTAAGCCCCGTCATATTGGGGCTGGCGGCAAAGCGAAAGGAGAGCTCCCAATCGTCAGAGCCGCGTTTTGAGCCGGAGGCACCCAGGAACAAGACCTCCCCCGCTGCATAGTTGCGCCAGGCGGCATTATTAACCCGACCCGTCAGGGCAAAAAGTGTCGCTTTGTAGGCGTCGGTGACATCCGAATCGTCCATGTATATAACTTCACTGAAGCTATAGACGGGCACCGTAATATCGACGCCATCGACGCTGCCGCCGGTGACACCAATCGCCCCAAAAAAATTCGGTGCTGTAAATCCCGGCCGTCCGTAGCGAGATACAGTCGCCAAACTCTGGGTAATATGCTGAGTCCCCCCGCCGGTATCGAATTGATAGACAGTCGAGCCGGTCTGTTGGATAGTCTGGTAGCCATAACGGACAAAGCCCAGCCAGAGGGTCTCGGCGATGGGTTCGACGCCATAATTGAGACGGGGCAGGCTGTCAAAAACGGTCGGCGCAACCGTCGCCAATTCAATCAGCGCCAGGTCGTGGTCGTCGGTGCCGGCAACCACAAAGTTCAATTGTGCCGACGGATTGCTGCCTCGGACGACATCGCGGGATTCGAATTTTTCTGTAACGGTAATTGACATTCGCGTTGCTCATTTGAGACCTGAGACCAGAGGCTTGAGGCCTGAGGAAGAAAGGCATATTCTTTTTATGTGCTCAAGTCTCACGCCTCGAGTCTCAAGTCTGATTTCATGTAAACCTCGCCGCACCGTTTTTCGTCTCGTCCAGGATACGTTTGGTGTTGCGGGCGGTCTCCTCAGTCGCCTTAGCCGTCCTGTCAGCAGCATTACCCGTACCTAGACCCCAGGCGGCTGCGGCGTTAAAGGTTCCCGTCACACTGATTTTATTAGCCGCCTCGGTCAGTGCATCGCCCATATCCATCCAGGCAGTGTTGGCTTTCTCAAAGCCAGGGGCGGCGCTTCTTTCGAGTTCCTTATCTGTGCGTTTATCTTTAGCCCGCTGGATGGAGTCTTTCCATTCCTTCCGTGCGGCCTCTAAATCCCGGGTGTTCTCAGCCATACGGGCATCGTATTCAGCATCGAGGGCCTGGTATTTGGCGGCATGCTGGCGGCCAATCTCCTCCAGGGTCGCATCATTCATCCGTGCCGCCTGGTCCCGCTGGGACTGACGTTTTGCCTCGCGCTCGGCTAATTTTCGCTGCTGTTCGTCCTCGATAGCGGCAATCGCCTGCTGACGCTGGTCCTCCACCATTTTGTTTTCAGTCTGGAGGTCAAAGGAGTCATCAAACAGTGATTTTATCCAGTTCCAAGTCTTCTGTGCCCCGGCCTTGATGTTTTCCCAGCTCTTGGCAAAGAACGATACAAAGCCCTGCCAGCATTTACTAAAGAAGGCTGTCGTCTCAATCCAACCGACCTCCAGACCGTGCCAGACAGTCTGTGCTGCTGCAATCATGCCATAGAAGGCGTCATAGCCGATACGGATAAAGAAGTTGCGAAAGTCCAGCCACGCCTTTTCCAAGACATTAACACCCCGTGTCCACTCCATCTTGAGTGTGAGCCAGAGGATTTTAGCCGCCAGCGCCATATCGCCTGCTGCCATGGCGTCAGCAATCCCCTGGTAGGCAGTCATGGCATCGTCTTTGAGAATACTGAACTTCTGGCCCAGCCATTCAACCGCTTTACCCGCTGTGTCCGTCGTATAGATAAGATATGCACCCAAGGCAGCGACAGCGGCAATGACAAGACCGATGGGCGATGTCAAAAACGCAATCACAGAACCGAGTGTCTTGAACACAGCGCCGATACCGGTAATAATGGCACTGAGTTTGCCGAAGGCCAGACCTAAGCCACTGATCGTTGTGCCCAAAACCACCATCGCCGCACCGCCGGCAACCAGCGCTGCAGCGAATTTGGCAATCATGACAATGACAGCCCGGTTTTGTTGTATCCAGGCGCTGATCTTAACAACCACATCAATTACCGCCTCGACCATTTTTTGCAGAGCAGGAACTAAGGCAGCGCCAATATGGAAGGTCGTCATCTTAACGACCGACCAGAGGCGGTCTAAGGTGTCGCCAAAGACCTCTGCAGCCCGTGCATCTTCACTGCTCATCGTAAGACCCAACCGCCGAGCCTCCTGCTGCAGGGCATCAATCCCGGCAGCTCCCTGTTCAAACAGGGGCAACAGCGCCGTTCCTGAACGGCCGAGAAGTGTCATCGCCACAGCGGCCTTTTTAGTCGGGTCCTGGATGCCATTGAGCCGTTCTGCGATAACCTTAAATTGCTCTTCCGGAGATAGATTCTCCAATTGCTTATAAGAGAGTCCTAAATCGGATAATGCATCCACAGCGGTGCTGAGGCCCCGGCCGGCGTCATAAATGCTCCGCTGCATGGGGCGAAGACCGTTTTCCAGGGCCTCGATTTCGATACCACTCTGGCTGGCGGCATAAGAAAGCTCACTGACAGATTCGACCGACAGACCCGTCCGTTTGGCCATCTTGGCGACGGAGTCGCCCATGGTACTGAATACCTTAGCAGAGCCGGCCAGAGGCGCCAACATGGCAGCGCCAATGGACATCATTTTAAGACCCATTGTGCGGATAGAATCGCCGAAGGCGCGGAGTTTGCGTTCTGCAGCCCGTAAGCCCCGCACTAATTGGGTATTGTCGGCAAATAGCTCGACAAACGCTCGACCCGCCCGAATTGCACCCGTATTAGCCATGAAAAATCTCCGATTTTTTAGCTGCCAGTTTCCAGCTCCCAGCTTTAAAACAGGCTTCCCTGTCCAATAAGCTGGCGGCTGGGTGCTGGTCGCTGGAAGCTCTTCACAGCGGACTGCCGGAACTGCCCCGACCTCTCAATCCTGAGGGGATTGCGGGTCTCTCTTGACCCCTCGCCCGCATCAATACGCCACACTAAATCGTCATGCTTGGGATAATGCCTGGTCCAGTTGATGGGACTTTCCTTGAGTAGTTGCTTTCGCTGTTTATGACCGCATAAGAACTGACAGTACCGAAATTGCTTCCCGCGAATCCGCCGAAGGCCCAACCCCGTCCAGACCGCTTTGCTGCGGCTGCCGAATCGCGTAATCATCAATCGCGGATGGACCGGTTCATGATTTTCGGTCAGATAGATTTCCGTATTGATAAACCCGCCATAGAGCCAATTAGCAGCCTGATAAACATAGCCGGGTTTGCCGCGAATACCATCGGCCCAGGTATAAAGTACCTGCCGCTCGGATTGTTTCTGGCGGAACCACTCCGCACACCCAGCGAGCAATTGGCTTTCGGTATTACGCGGCAAATCCTCCCGGCAGCACAGCCGACACAGTTCCCAATAATCCGACGTATCCAGCGAGGGGAACAACAGCTGAATGGTGTGCCTGGGCCGCACACCCCAGCCCCAGATGGCCACACCACCCAGGCCCTGTTCATCATAGAAGCCCAGAGATACCATGCAGTGCGGCGGAAAAACATCACTGTAGTGATAGTCCCTGCACAATTGTTTGGCCTGCTGGATGGGAACTGTGTCGACTGCAATCATGGTTACGTGGTCGCCAAGACGTTGACTTTCAGGTCGGTGATGACCTTATCCTTACGTCGGTTGTCGGCAGACGTACCCAACCCCAATGCACCGCCCAATAAACCGATTCCAATCGGAACTAAAGCGGTGGGATTCAGCGTCCCTTCGGTAGCGCCGATGGCAACGACTCCAATCGTGTCGAAAAGCTGCTGCTTAAACTCATCATGTCGCTGCAGATCGTTCAGTCCCGCCTGGATACGTTCATTAAATGCCTTGATCTCTTCATTGAATGTGGCGGCCAATCCATCCAGTTCGATGCGTCGAACGGCGAAATCTTTCTCGCCGACCAGCGCCTGTCGCTCGAATTCGCTGCGGGAAACTTTGGTCGCAGTGCCGTCAGCGGCAACGGTCAGCCCGGTGGTCGCCGATTCACAGCCGGTCAGTCCCACCACAATGCCCATCGTCAGGATAAAGACCAGCACCGATGCAACGGTGTAACGATTGTGATCCAGCCAATTGAATACCGAGTGTACTACATCATTTTTCATTTTTTGTCTCCAATAAAAGCGTGTTTGAGTTGTGAAATATTTTCTTTCGTAACGACAATCACATCCGGCCGGGATGTTTTTGGAACATAGGGGTTAAAGTCTGATGGCTTAAAGGCCCGAGTTTTTTTTGGGTCACGATTGACATTAGCAATCAGCGCCATGATAGAGGCTGTGTGCTGCCAGGCATCGCGATGATGACCTTCGGCCATCCACAAGAGTTGCCGCAGCGTCAGGGGATGGGGATCGACCCCGAGGTATCCGGCAATGTGCCAGACAGTGCACCATCGATCAGGTTGTCCAGGTCCATCGCGTCGATCTTGCCTTCGACGGCGGCCGTCGCCTTGTCGATGAGCTGCATCTGAGCCGCGACCGCTTTGGCTCGGTCGGTCCGGCCGCGGCTGCGGAAAAAATCGATGAGTTCCTCATAAAAGGCCTTCTGTGCGGCCAGGAGCGTAGAACCGTCAAACGACATGCGAACATCGGCATCGGTTACATTGTGTTTTTCAAACTGGGGACCGAGCAAGGCACACAAGACCTCACCTAACAGCATTTCATCGGTGCCCAACTGCGTCAATAGCGGTGGGTCGCCGTCTTCGGGCCGTAAGAGGTCAATATTCAACTTCTCTTTGACCTGCATGGCCGTACCGAGGTTCAGGGCAATCGTCCAGGTGCGGCCAGCGGCGTCATTAAATGTTTTCATAGGTTCCTCTTTTCTTCATTATTCGTTATTCATTCGTACCTACGCCGCTTCAAACCACTGACCGAATGCGGCCAGCTTGGCGGTCACGCTGACGGTGACGGCTTCTTCCAGGGCTTCACTCCGCGAGAAGTTGGTGATGGACCAGTTGCCCACCGGGCCTTCGGCTCCGGATTCGTTATGTGCACCGGTCAAAACCGCTAAGGCGACGGTCCCGGCCGACAGGAATGCTGATTTAATGGCCTCAAAACCCACATCACCGGGTTTCCACACCATCTCGAACTCACAGGAACATTCCCGCAGGGTCGGTGCGGTTGCCCGCCATCCACTGTTGGCACGGGTGGTAATGTCCGCTTCGCCTGCTTCCAGTGAGAGTGTTACATCTTTGACGTTACCCATCTCGGTCAGCGTTGCCGGGTCCAGGGTGGCAGGGTCGGCCGCCGCTGCGCCCTGGTAAATCTTGGCATTCATGCCCAATAAAAAGTCTGGCATTGGTAAAGTCTCCTATTTGATTGAGTTTTTCCACAAAGAGGGAAGAGTGGATTTTTCTTTCTCAAATGCCGGTCCCATGAACGGTCGGGAGCGGATTCGCACACGTGTTTTTTTCTTTTTGGCCTGGATGGTCGTTCGGCCGCCGTATTCCAGGATGGAGGGTGCCTCGCCACGGTTGTTCTCGGTCAGCCGGGTTGGTCCGATGACGACACTGTCTTTCTGTCGGTCATAGCCGAAGAAGATAAACCGCTTTAAGAGTCCTGTATGACTGGACGGCGGCGTTCCAGGCGTCGACGATTTCTTTCGCTTGCGGATGCTCTGTTTCGCCGTTCGACGGACAAAAGCCCCGAACCTCGAGAGAACCTTTCGGGTGGATTTATCGACGGCCCGAATGACTTTGGGGCTGTCAAAGAACAGATGGGTGATCTTCATCATCTTAGACTGACTCGATGGGCTTGACTGCCACGGATTTGAGCTTCTCGCGGGCCTCCACAAAACAATCAGACTTATGATAATGTTTCGCAACACCATCCTCAAAGACGGCGCTGATTTCGTTCGGGTCTGTAATTTCCTGTTCGCATTTGTCACAGAAGATTTTCATCATGGTTAAAATCCTTTCAAATGCATCGCTTGATAATCCGGATGCAGGGTGACATACCAATCCGGGTTCATTTCTTTGAGAGATTCGACGGCCCAGCGACATTCACATTTTCCCTCGCCGGTATTCCATTTGATTTGTTTGGCAATCTGGGTTTTCATTAAAATCGCGCCAAATTGGACATGATCGGCAAGCGGATCATAGCGAACAGCGACGCCTTTCCGATTGGCGTCTTCATCCATATATTCCTTTAAATCCAGCAAACAATGACCCTGCAGCAGCACATCACTGTCCAGAAAAAACAGATACTCCGTCTCGACCGCCTGGGCCAGTTTATGACGCATGTACGGGATGTTTTTCTCGCGTCCGCCCAAAAGCTGAGGGGCTGTTTGAAGCACGATGTCAGCGGCTCCAAACCATTTATTATCAATAACCGCCTGCAGCATCTCGACGGTGCCGTCTTTGCTGCCGTTGTCGATCATTAAAATCGTCGGTTTGACATCCTGATGAAGCAGACGTTGCAGAACAGACATGATCGTGCAGGCGCTGTTAAATGTTGGAATCGCAACAGTAACATCCATAGAATTTAGTCCTTTCGGATAAAGATAAGTTCATAATAAGGGGGGATATTCGATGAACTTTGGGCATTGACATACATCGGATGGGTATGGCCTTGAGCAGCTATCTGACAGGAGCAGCCTCCATTGACCATATAAAGGGAACCCTGTGCACATCCGATATAACTCTCCATGTTATGGGTATGACTTGCAGAGCCGCCTTGTGCGCCCATTTCAGCATTCGCGCCTCGGATGAATTTTTGGCGCAAGTTCGGTGTGCCATTGGTGCCATCGCAAACGCTCCAGCCTGCCGGTACATTACTGAGCAGACCGGACCACATGATGATCATGCCGGAGTGGATTTCGTTTGTTCGATACGGCATTACCAGGTTCCTCCGTTGAGGGTGATGATATCACCGGCGGTCCCTTTAACCTGAATCGACGCCAAATCCACATGATGCAGCGTGTGCCATTCGCCGGGGATCAACGGGACATCCTGACCGGTATCGCCCAACAGATAAGCGGTATTGGTATTCGATGGCAGCGCCGACAGGGTTACCGTAGCCACCGTTTGCTTAGCGGCCAGCGGTTGATACGTATCGGTTAACTCAATTTTTCGGGCAATGATATTGTTCATTGGATCACCTTGTAGTGAACAGTCAGAATAGACGTAAACAGTCGTTTTTCAGACAGATGTTCCGGAGCATAGACCGGCTCATTGGCAATGGAAACAAACACCGCGGCAGGAAAACCTGTCAACTTTCGTCGATTCATAAACATAACAATCTCAGAAACCACGCCGCTCAAACGGGCAACTTCGGCATCGGTATCTTTGCCGATCTTCTGCTGAATCCCGACGTCAACAGCGACCTCAAAGCTACTGGACTGTCGCGTGATGTTGGTTATCTGAACAGATTTGGGAACAACCGTGACGGTTAATGCCTTCAGTTCGGCAATTTCGTACTCCGGCAGTACCCGCCGAGCTATTACCAGCGGTTCACTAAAGCTGTTGCCAGCCAGTTCGGCGACAATCCCATCTGCAATATATAATGCAAGCTTCATAGCCACCCCATAATCAACGAAGTCAGCACAGCACCGCCAACGCTTGCGGCAATCCCTACCAGGAACCAGGTTACCTTGCTGCGGGTCAATTTTTCTTGTTCCAGCCGGTCCAGTCGCAATTGGATGCCGGGCTTGCCGTTGCCCCGGATGGCCTCATCAAGTCCATCGAGTTTTTTGTGAAGTTCGGCGAATTCGCCTTTACACACATTTTCATATTGTTCGCTGTTACACGTCATCACCAATATCCTTCGTATGGATGCGATAGGTTTTTCGGTTCGGTCCCGTCCATCGCCAACAGCCCTGACCGGACAGGTTCATCACTTCAAACAAACGCCCGTTGACCACGATGAGGTCACAGACATCCGGTTCAAATCCCAGCTTCTGTGCGTCAATTAGAAAATCCCACACAAAACTGCTGACCGAGATGCCGGTTTGGTCTTCGACCTCAATGTCCGTTTTGCCGAATACGGCATCAACGGTTTGTGTCTGAGCATCACGCCGGTACTGGACCGGGCTGGAGCAGAAGCCCATCAGCCGCTGCTCCAGCCAATCTAATCCTTGATTAAGCATTTACTGCTCCAGTCGGACCCGGACCTTGGCGTCATCATCACCAGCAGCAACGATGGTTTTGCCCAGGTATTTATTGGCACCGGCTTCATCATCTGCCTTGGCCTGCTGATCCGCTACATCCCAGTAGACCTTGGTGCCCACCGCAATCCCGGTGCCGACCCCGGTGGCTTTGTCGATGTCAAAGACACCGGCTACCGCAACGGCCCCCAGTTGGTTGGCGGCGATGTCGATCTGAGCAACGCCGAGCAGATCACCTTGCACCACGATGTCCCCGGCACTGACATCAGCACCGGGTGTATAATCAATCGATTTTCCTTCTTGAACGAATTGTGCAACTGCCATAAAATATCCTCTCTGAAATTAAAGGTTATCATCCACACAAGCTTAAGGGATGAGGTTTACACCTCACCCTTGAGCTTGATTGCCCCGCGGAAGTCCTGTTCGCGAACCCCGAAGTCGATATAGCCGCGGAACTGAATCCCCAGTGTGTTGAAGTCCGCATCGGTTTTTTCCACCGTCGGACGGTCCACACCGTTCAGGAACGCCACTTCCAATGCAGGCAGGCGGTTCGGGTCAGCGAACAGATACCACGCCTTGCTGGACGCACCGGCGAACGAGGCGTTAGCCAGGTACGCACTGGAAACGACACCGAACTTGCCGACATGCGGATTGTTGGCGGGTTTTCCCTTGTTGGCGGTGGTAGTCTCGTTCAAGAGAACCGAACTCATCAACAGTTGTGCAGCGACCTTCAGCGCCGTCGGCACCAGCAGAATCGAGGCACCAATTCCCAGCGGCCGACCGTTGGGTTTGGTCTGTCCGCTGAAAAGGATTTCTGCGGCCGTCAGCGAATCCACGCTGAGTGCTGTGTCGGCACCATCCAGATAGTTTTTGTTGCCTGCCGAAAAGAAGCTGTTGGGATTGCTCAGCAAGAGACCCCAGACGGCATCGGCAATCGCCTCGGCCGCACCCATGCCAATCTGACGCGGGATGTCCGTGAAGGCACCCATGTCATCGTTGATAATCATCTGCCGGGTCAGGGCAAACATGATGCCATGGGTGTCGGCCTTCTGGCCATACTTCATCTCATCGAGCTTGCCGTGCTTGAGTTCGCCGTCCGGGCCGACCTGCTCGAACTTGAACGCACCGGTCATCCGGTAACGGCTGTGTTCCTTAAAGTCGTTGACCGAGGCGATTTTGCAAATTTGACGCCAGGCATCCTCGATATAGTTGTAGCCTTCCAGCAGCATCTTGTTGGCGATGTTGGAAAGAATCCCCGGCAATGAGGTGGTACTGAACGCTGCCTGAAGCCAACCGGAGGCGTCCCGCCGGAACCGCGGCAACTGCATCCCGACCACCTGCTCGCAGAATTCCTGGATGCCGATGCCGCGCAGTTTATCGGCGGCGTCCAGTGTGGGCCCATCATAGATCGCCTCCAGGCGGGTGTTGCCGATTCCGGCGGCCATGAGGGCAACTGCCTCGAAGATATGGGGCGTGTGAACCGTTTTTTGAGTATGCACGGCCGGTGCCTTTGGACGCGAAGCCCGCAGCACTTCCAGTTCACACTTAGTTACGTCCCAGCCTTCTTCGATGGCCTTGGCCTCGATATCGATGTGCTTGCCGTTGCAGACGGTGCGGATGGCCTGAATCCGTTTGGTTTCGTCGGCAATACTTTTACGCATGTCCGCCACCGGATCGGGCGCAGCCGCGGCTTCGACTTTTTCCGGCGTTTGTGCTTTGCAGGGGCATGTGGCTGTTTTAGCCGGTTCGGGTGTGACCTCTTTGGCCTTGAGGTCGGTTGTTTTTGTTTCATCGTTCATCTGTTTTTCCTCTTTGGATTGTGCCGCTACCTGAGCGGACGTGTTGGTGTCTGCGCCGTTATCCACGAAGCTGATCTCCTTAAGAATGGATTGTCGAATGACATATAAAGGACCGTCAAAGGTCCTGCCGTTTACCTGAATCTGATTGCCATTGGGAATGAATTCGGCCTGGATAATGTCTGCCCCGATGCTGGCCTGCCACGGGAAGCCGTTCTTGCCGCTTTTAATCACATCCCGTGCCCAACTGGTGTCGCGAGAAATTAAGCCCTCCGCCATGACTTGGCCGTTCTCGATGACGACACGGTCGGTATGACCGACGCCTTGTTTGGGATTATGGTCCAGGCGAATCGGGATGTTCTGGCGGTCGATGGACAGGCCTTCCAGGTCAACCACGACCGGATGCGTAAACCCGGCAATCTTCATCGGCCCGCCGGTATAGGCCACCATTGAAAACTTCGGAACCGCCTTATCGTCGGCAGCGGCTTCGATATCCAACGGGCATTCAAAATGAAAATTATTGGGGATGTTATTCTTCGTCATCGTCGTCCTCTAATAAAGTGGCGGTTTGATTTTGAGTTTCAGTCAGGCCCAGGTCGGCCATGAGTTGTTTTTCTTTGGCACGCTGCTGCAATTCGGTTTCCCAGTCCTTGCCCTGGCGGGCGAATTCGGCAGCGAGCGTGGTGGTATTGGAATCCAAGCGTGTCTTTTGGGCATTGGCCTCTTTAGCCGGGTCGACATGCTCGGTGCCGTCAAAGAACCATTGATGCGGCAGATACTGGAGGGTTCGCAGTACCGAAAATTCACTGGACAGCATCGCCTCATACATCCAGGCGGCTAAAATCTGGTCCAGAACCACCGACGCCATATCCGCCTGTTCGACACGAATGCTCTTATAGTAGGTCTGGTGGTCCAATCTTCCTGACGCGTAGTTATAACCAGATGAATTACACGCCGCGATATTGTACGGAAGGTTCAAACAACGGGCGATTTCGTTCAGGATTTCACGTTTGAATTCACCATAGGCCGTGGCCGGTTGTTCAGCCTTGATCTGGCCCAGCTTCCAGCCGTCCGGCAGGACCGTGGCCATGCGTTTTTCCAGTTCGACGATGTCCATCGGTTCGACCTGGGCCGCCTCGCCATTAGCAGGTGCATCGGTAAACAACACCGCCGCAAAATCCGCCGCCGTTTCTGCAGCGCCCAGCACCGCCAAGGTGTACCGCCGCAATTGAGCAAACAACGGCAGCGATGGTGTGATTTCCGGCACCCCTCGGTGCTGGCCTGGACGGTCGACTCGGAACCAGTGGATGACCGCATTGGCATCGACAACATCATAATCATTGATGGCCGCCCGCAGGTCACCCGGATGAAACCGCATGATGTTGTAGCGGACAGGTTCGCCGCTATTATCCATCTCAATCCCGTCGACCGTATTATCATCCAGCAGTTTTGGATACGGTGTAGTCACCCGGTCGGCCTCGACCAGATGAAGGTCTAATTTCACGGGACCGTATAGGTTTTGATTGCCGGTTAAGATGGCGAATGTCTCGCCATCGGTCGATTTGGCCATCCGCATCGTGCGAAGCTTGGCGGCCAGGCCAATCATTTGTGTCCAGGTGCTAAAGGCGGACTCGATTTTTTTATTGAGTTCATCATCCGCCGTCAAGACCTGCAATCGCGGGCCTGTGCCGACACAATCATTGGCCAGCGTCAGAACAATGCCCTTGGCATAGGAATTATTGGCCACTTCATAGCGAGCCCGCTCACGGAGTTTCTTGCGGACATCGCTGTTGGCCGCCGCATCCGCTGAAAGTCCATCGGCCATGATCCAATGCCGGATGTTCTCACGCGTGGTCTGCGCTGCATCGTATTTGGCATGCAGGGTCACCGGGACGGTGGAGCGGATGGTTTTGGATTTACGCCGAAATGGCCACATTAGACAGTTCCTGAAGGTGAAATTTTAAGTAGCTTGATACCCAGACCCTTGCTTTTCATGGCTGCCCTGGACTGGAGATGTTTGTCGGCGGCAATCTGGTCGGGCAGTGAATGCTGCTCAACCGAACCGGCATCGCCACTGGCACTTTTGGGACCCGTGGCGTTTTCTTTAATTGAATCCTCTATTTCAGGCATTGAAAGGCATCGGTTTGAGAGGTTATATTTTTCAGTTCGTCCAGCGCTCGCTGAATTTGTCGAGCGACACGTTTGCGGGACAGTTGTTGGCGATTTGCGATTTGGATATCAGTCAGTCCCAACCAAAATCGCATGAAAAGTAGTTCTGCAAGTTGTTGATCAATTTGTTTGAGGAGAGATTCAATAAACTCACTGCGTTCAAAATGCTGAATACCCGGGTCATTATAAACCAGGCTTGGACGATCTTCTTCTACCTCATCGATATCAATGATTTCAATGGGGTCGTCGTTATGATTCCTGAATTCCCTGGGAAGCGGATCACGTTGCCGTAATCCTTCCTTGATGGCATAATGAATTTTTTGATTCGCATAATTTTTGAAGCTCTTGTGATGGCTGGGATCATAGAGGCGAATTGCGTCCCACAATCCGATCATTGCATCGGCCTCTAGTTCTTCTAACGTTGCTGGATAAACCAAAGGACGGTATTTCAACAAAACCTTGTCCACCAGATACAGATTGTGAGAAAAAAGAATATCAATGGAATTGTTCATCGGGAATCCTAACTGAAGGGCAGTTCTTGAAGCAGGGAAGAAAAGTTGTCCCTCCCTATATACAATCGGCAAAAAATCAAAGTCGTGGCCGGTTCCGAAACAAAAAAATAAAAATAATTATCGTTTTTTTCTCTGAAGCTCGGAAAGTTTCATGCGATTGGTCTGACGTGGAGTATTGAATTCGGTTCCGAACAGCTTAACTCCCTCCATCGACGCCGCTACCGCACATCCCACCAAACAATCCAGCCAGTGGTTGTCCGGTCGGATGGCCTTAAGCTTCCATTCATCCACCGTACGGTCCCGTGCCATCGTCTTGATACGGTATTCGGCCGTCAGATGCTCGGCCAGCAATCGATGCGTGGTTTCATCCCGCCCGAACAGCGACACTGCACTGGGATCACCCATGGCTACGGCTAATCGGGCGTGGACAAAGGTCTTCCAGTAGTTGGTGTCGATGAGGACGTGCCGCATGGCGCGTTTGCCGGTTGTATTGGGAATCCGCCAATGTAGACCTACCCGGTCGCCACGCTTACGCTTGTATTCAGAAAATGGGATGCTGGAAGCGCCGACAAACTTTCCGTGACTGGGCAATACAATCCCCGTAAACCGTGATTGGCGACAGAACTGATAGACCACATCGGTCGATTGTCCCCAGTTGGCATCAATCAGGCAACGGTCAATCTTGATATCCAGGCCGTCTTCTCGGTGATAAAGGCAGGCCAGTTTCTCTTCGGTCAGTTGTTGGAGGGCATGATAAATCGCACCTTCCAGCCCGGCCCCCGGTTTTTGCTGGGCAATTGTGCGTCGGATGTCTCGCAGCGTAAAATACAGCCGTTTCTGTTCCGGCCATGTGCCATAGTCCAGGATATAGCCGGTAAAATCAGTCTCCCACCCACACAGCATCCAGAACAGAGCTTTCTGCTGAACGTCAACAAACATTGTCAGGTTATGACAGGAAATCGGAACGACGCCACGGTTGTATCCATTGAGTTTGGCGACGATTTGGTCCGCATTGAGCATCTCCTCGCCTTCAGTCTCGACAACCGGTTCATTTTGGTATTCGGCAAAGAACGCGGCCTCATCGCGGAGCCTCAAGTTCATGGCATGCTGAATAGCCGACAATTCATCGATGTTGTGCCGTTCGGGCCAGGCAATCACAGAACCGGCATCCATTGCCTCGCGGTTTTCACGATAGAACTCCGTCGCCTGTGAACCATCCCCATCATTCCGCAACGAATCAGCACGGATCTCGGCATATTGGGCCCAGAGTTTCTCATTGGTCGGGAACACATAGACCATCTTCGTCCGTTCCCCTTGCCATTCGGGGTGTTTTTCGCGGTCCAGGATGTTATCCGCCATATCACCGGGCCGGATGACGGTACAGGCCATCAAACCGGATATCTTCTTACCGGGACCGGCCATGCCCAGGACATCGCCCGCTAAAATAGCCTCACGCCGCTGGGATTGGGAGGGACTCCAGGCCGATTCGGTCGTCTGCGGGTCATCAACCATCACCAGTTGTGGGCGGACCACCTTGCCATCCGCACGAGCATGGTTTTGACCGCGGATGTCCGAACCCTTCATCCCCGAACAGGAGATTACCACGCCGGATGCGGTGCTTCCCTCGATGGTAGGAAGGACAATTTTATCCGCGGCCCATTCAATGCGGGTGGAGACACCATTATGTTTTTGACCCTTTTGACGGTTGGTAATCCGCTCCAATGCCAAAATCGGCAACGTCACCTCGGGGAAATCTTCGTGCAGACGTTCATTGGTCTCCAGCCAGACCTTGATGTTTTCCAGCAGGTTTTTGGCGCGGTCCGCCGAAGCGGCAATCAGACACACAAACTCTGTCGCCCCAATCAGTGCTGACCACAAACAGGCCATCTGCATTAAAACCGTTTTACCGCTGCCTCGAGGCATAGCCAAGGCGAACAGACCACCTTTCAGAACCGCCAGTTCAATCTTGGCGATAACCTTGTGATGGTCGGCCGACCACGTCAGGTAGAATACATCCGGAAAATAAGCATCGCAAAAAAACTTAAAACTGGCCATCGCCTTGGTTTTACGGTCCGGATTGACCACCGCCGGGATATGACCGATGTCCTGACCGGCCCGTGCCAGTTCGGCATTCCGTAACCGGGCCGCTTCTCGAATCTGGTCATAGTTACGGGATTCCTTCGGCGGCGCTAAATACTGCTGTGTCAACCACGCTGCGTATTGGAATAAATTCACCGTTCGGGCGTCGCCGATGGTGTAACCGGCACGGTTCCGGTGGCGACGGAGCGTGCGTTCATTGAGCACCTCCCCGAATCCAGCAGAATTCAGAAGCCGCGTCAGGTCGGTGGGTTTGAGTTTGGTCGGATTAATCTGCGCCACCGGCGACCTCCTGGGATAAAAACGCGGTGTAATCAATCAGGTTAATCGTGCCGTCCGGTGCCACGATCCCGGCCATTTCGGCAATTGCCAGCACGTCTTGTCCGGATATCGCGCGACGGCTTGCCTGGCTTAACAATGTGGCCAGTTCCTGTGGCGTTAATGCGGTAATTTTGATGGGATTTTTCATTGCTTACAACCTTTGTCCGGAACCTAAAAAATAATGCAAGTTCTTTGAAAATAATGACTTAATTCGCTTGGATTCCATCCCCAAAGCCGGTAGATCATGATCAGAATTGAAAAATAAAAACGCCAATACAGGAGACAAAACCATGGCAACAAACGACGTAAAAACCGCATACGAAAACGCCAAAACCGACATCGCCAATCTGCTGGGATTCTTCGAATGCGAAATGTCCAAAGAACCAGACACAATAAATTGGGGCCACGTTGGCAGCCTCAACAAAATCAGACATGACTTGATCGAAACGCTGTCCTTCATGTCCGGATTTGATGTCAAGGAAATCGAAAACACACTCGAAGAAACCAAACTGTAAGAAAGGAACAGACCCATGCACGTTATCGAAATGAAACTGGCCGGACGTATGAAAAAAGGCGACGTACCGGAATACTTCGCCACCATCCACCGCGTCCCCGGCAACGAGTACATCACCGTCAAACTCATCAGCGCCGACGGCGAACGGGAACATTTGGTCGAAGCGAACAACTCCGACGATGTATTCTCGATGGCCGAATGCCTGCAATACCACCTGGACGGATGCAAAGGCACCAATTCGATGATTCACGACTATTACCGTATTTTGGAAAATTTTACAGACTAACATTTTTTTGAAAGGACCAATCATGAAAAAGTCAGACGTTAAAATTGGAAACCACTACAAAGCCAAAGTCACCGACAAGGTGGTAACCATCGAAATCCTCGCCGAAAATCCGCATGGCGGCTGGGATGCCAAGAACCTATCCACCGGCAAGACGGTGCGGATCAAGTCGCCGCTGCGCCTGCGAGGGGCGGTCGCCAAACCCACCACGTCGGCCCCGGGTGGCAAACCGAAGCAAGAGCCGAGCAAGGATACCCCCAAACCAAAATCTCCCAACACGGCCAAACCTGTGCAGAACACGCTGCGAACCAACAAGATGTCCATCCTGGATGCCGCCGCCCAGGTTCTTTCCGAGGCGAAGGAACCGCTCAATTGCAAATTGATGGTTAAGGCGATGACGAACAAAGCCTACTGGCAACCATCCCAATCCGGCAAAACACCCGCCAATACGCTGCACGCGGCCATCAGCAAGGAAATCAAGACCAAGGCAGCCGACTCCCGCTTTGAAAAGGTGGGCCGAGGGCAATTTGCCCTCAGCGCCACAAAGTAACGATAGCATTAAACCGTTACCGCTTCTTGAACCTCGGTATCAACTGCCGAGGTTTTTTCAGTGGCCACGATCCGCTCGGCCTTCTTTCCCGTAAACTCTTCCCACCGCTGGACAATCACATCGCAATACGGCGGGTCGATTTCCATCAGGAATGCATTACGGCCGGTCTGTTCGCATCCGATGAGCGTGCTGCCGGACCCGCCGAACAGGTCCAGGACATTCTTGCCGGGTTTGGAGGAATACTGAATGGCACGTACCGCCAGTTCCACTGGCTTTTCCGTCAGGTGAATCATGCTTTGCGGATTGACCTTTTTGACATGCCACAGGTCGGTTGCATTGTTTGGGCCGTAGAATTTATGACCGGCACCTTCCTTCCAGCCATAGAAACAGATTTCAAATGCACCCATGAAGTCCTTGCGGGTCAGGACCGGATGCTGTTTATCCCACACAATCCCCTGTGAAAAGTACAGGCCCGCGGCTTTAAGCGGCCCCGGATAGTTGCCCAGGTTGGCATAGCCGCCCCAGATATAGAATGAACCACCCGGGCGCAGGACGCGTGAGGCGTTATTAAACCAGGCGAGAAGCATTTCATCGAAATCCTCTTTTGAGACAAAATCATTCTCCAGGGGTCGGTCCTTGGCACGGAGTTTTGGGGTGGTTTTCTGTGCTTTGGTCTTGTCGCGAGCTACGTCAAAGGACTGATGATGCTGGAGACCTTTGCCAAAGCTGCTCAATCCGGCAGCAATGGCATTATTGCTCCGCGGTTCGACCTTGACGTTGTATGGCGGGTCCATATTGACCAAATCGATTGTTTTGCCGTCCAGCAAGGTATCCAGGTCAGCCTCACTGGACGAGTCGCCGCACATCAGGCGGTGATTGCCCAATACCCAAACATCCCCAAGCTGGGTAATCGCCTCATCCGGGGGTTCGGGAACCGCATCGAGATCAGTATTACCCTGGGTCACATCCGTATCCAGCAGTTTGACCAGCTCTTTTTCATCGAAGGCCAGCAGGTCCATATCAAATCCGGCATCCTGAAGTTCGGATAGTTCAATGGGCAGGATGTTATAATCCCATTCGGCCAGGTCGGCGGTTTTGTTATCGGCGATGCGGTAGGCCCTGATCTGCTCTGGCGTCAAATCCGTCGCCACATGGACGGGGATTTTCTTGAGGCCCAACTGCAGCGCCGCCTTGTAGCGGGTATGCCCGCAGACAATGACGCCATCTTTGTCGACCACAATGGGTTGGCGAAAGCCAAACTCCTTCAGGGATGCGGCCACCGCATCCACTGCGCCGTCGTTGATTCGCGGGTTTTTGTCGTAGGGATGGATGGCGTCGATGTTACGAAGTTCGATGGTAAAATTCTTGCTCATACAATTCTCCAAAAATGGGTGATTAAAAAACCGGACAGCAAAAACAAACTGTGTTTAACAATGCGACGCGTTCCCGTGCAGTCACGTCTTGAATCACGGGGAAGTACCTAATCAGTTACCGCATAACCTACACGCGTACACGCGCTAATAGATCGTGTGGTATATATATGCGTTTATGCGGTAACTATATTAACTTATTATTATATAAAGACTTAAGATTTTCAGTTGCCGCATTTTGCCTATGCGGTAACTATGCGGTAACCGGCTGTTTTATGCGGTAACTACCCTGAAACACCCCCCAGTTACCGCATTTTTGCCAGTTACCGCATACCTGAAAATGCGGTAACTAAAGAGGTTTGTACCGGTATCCAACCGGCCCACCTTTTCTGGTGCTGCCTACTTCGACTGCAATTTCGAGGCGGGCTACCAGCGCTTCTCGCACCATCTCGATATCCTTCTCGCTCCAGCCTTTGAGCAGGCGGGCCAGATACCAATGGGGCATCCATTCGGTGCCTTTCTTTTTCTGCCAATTCGCTATCACCTGCAGAAACCGCTTACATTTCTTATCAAATTCGTTTTCGAATACGTGCTGACCCACCAGGTAGAGCATCCGACGTATCTGGTGTTCGGCGAACCTGACCGCCCAGGTTGCGCCCTGTTGCGAGATCTCCGGCGATTGGTATCGTTCGCTTGCGGCGTACAAGAGCGCCAATTTACGGGCGTTCTCGTTGGCCCTGCCCCAGATGGACTTGGCAGACTCATCATTTTCTGCTTCGGATTTGGCGTATTCACTATCGGCGGTATATCGAAATTCATCGAGTATATCTCGCGCCGCATCTGTCATTGTTATCACTTCCGGCTTGGGGTGAAAGCTGATGAGATTACCGCGTCTCTGCCCGGGGCAGAAATCGTCCCACCACTTGGCAGTCTCCAGAATCCGCTTTGGCATAGTATCAACCAGACCGGCATCTTGACCGGTGCCGCGGTATCCGATGTCGACGACCATCATACGGGCAAAGAATCCGTTGGACAGCATCCGCTCGCTGAGCGATTCATAATAGTATTTGGGCGTAGCGGTCCCGAAAATGGTCAAATGTGGCTGGTCGATGATCCCGCCGGATTGTTTTCCTGCTTTACGACGCATGGGATAGACCGAGCCGCTGGACGTGTACATGGTCAGCAGTGTGCCCATGATACTTTCAAAACGGCCATCGCGAGATTTATTCAGCGAAATCAATATCCCGTCAATCTCATCATTTTGAAACAGCATCGATGGCGTCAGGTTCATCGCGTCCTGGATACCTTCACCGGAAGCGAATTTATCACCCAACGCATCGGTCTTGCCGATTTCCATGAAGATGTGCGCGTTTATCTGCCGGGGCCAATCTTTTCCGCTGGATGAACCGGCCAGCGCTAATAGATAAATATTGGTTCTCAGATTACCCGGGTCACGGATTTTTCGGCCGCACAGAAAGGACTGCATACTCAATGCTCCGCAGAATGCCAATCCCAGATTCGGATAGGGAGCGGTTTGCATGCAAAAATCCATCAGTTCAGAAACAAAACCCGGAATGCGTAATAATTCATCCGGTAATTGACCGGGGTCGAATAATTCTGTTTTGGGTTTATCTTCTGGAGGACTGAGAATACCGGAGAGGTCAACATCATCTGTTTCCGGTGAACTCACGGGCTGACCATATCCTTGTTTTGAAAGTGCCAGAGCCGCTTTGCTAAAATCACCACCATGTTCCAGAATGGTGTACATCATGAACGGCGAATAGGCTTTATTCGACTCAAATGGGCCAGCGTTGGAACTGAAGACATAGAATACGTTGTCGGTGGTGCGTAACGTGGCTGACCAGCCCTTGGCCTTATCGGGTCTGCGCCAGCGTTGATTATCACCGGATGCATTGACAAACTGCCAACCATGCGATTTGAGCAGGTCGATGACATTTCCCCGAGCATTGTAATCATCGCCTGGCCGCAAGGCCGAACCGTCCGAATGTTGGGAATGCTGAATCGGTTCAGGGATATGTTCATTCAGTGACCAAGCAGCTTCGAGCAGGATTTCACGTTCAGATTCGGCCAGGACAGAAAGAGCGGTCAATTCTCCCTGCATGAGTTCATATCCGGCCGTCGGTGCACATAAAAACAGCCCGCCTTCACCGCGGGTTTCAATGAGCGTGTGGATTTTACTGCCGTCTTTGCGCTGGGCCAGCTTCATATTACCGCTGATGGCGGATTCACATCGATAAATCACATGCCAACCGCCAGATGGCGTCTGTTCGACAACCAGCCGATTCCGCAGGTCAGCAGGGACAAGCGCATACCATGCATCAAATAACTCGCCACCGTTATCAAAATCGATGATTTCAAGATTCCCTGAAATCCGGCCTGTGATAATGCAGATTCCATCCTGGGGGTTGCTGAACCATGCATCCAGTTCCATCTGAGTCGGCAGACGCTGCTGATACTGCTTCCAGGAGCCGATGCAGGGCCGTTTGTCCACACGTTTAGCAGGCAGGACCGACAATCCCTGCTGTAAATAGTGTAAAGATGCTTGTTGTATATGATGATTCACCAGCTATGTCCCCTGTGCTTGTCCGCAATAATCACACTGGCAATCCGTGATAGAGGCATGTTTGCAATAACCGCAATGTTCACAGTGGAGAACGCCCAGACCGTCAAAGTCCTCATATTCAGCGCCGCACTGGGGGCAGGCCATTGTGGGGGCGGTTTTATTATGCTTTCGCATGGCCTGTTTAAATGAGGCAAGAGCGGCCGCCTGTTCAATTTCCTGCATCCCATCACCATCCGGTCCGAAGGCATGTTCCAGGGCCTGACGCCCAAAGACCTCTTTTAATAACTGCATATCCTGCGGATCATTGACATCTGCCGAAAACAGCGGCTGCGGTGTCTTGAATTGGTCCTCATATTTTTTGCGTTCCAGGTGGCACTGGTTACAGCCACGTCCGTTACACCATGAACAACGCTCAAATGCGCCTTTGTAAAATGTTGTCATAGAAGTTTTTTCCTAAAAGGGGATATCATCTTCGGCCCACGAATAGTCCGGCAGGTTTCCATCATCCCGTTCTTGGCTGCCATCCAACAGCGGCGGTTTTGTTCCGAGTCGATAATTGATAATGCGGTCATATTTCTGTCCCGTAATACTGCGAACGGTAATTTGTTCGGTTGGTGCTAATGCGCCGACCTCAGCCAGTTCAATAGCCTGCTGGACAGTATTGGGGACCGGTTCATTACTCCGTGCACGCCACCAGCCCTCGGCCTTGTTGCGGGCATAGCCGGTATGTTCCAAACAAACCCATTCGGAAATCCATTGGTTAAATCCGATGTTATATTCAACACGCAGGGTTGGCGGATCGTCGGGACCGGCATTACGCTTCATGTGATAGTGATACAGCGTATCATAGACCTGGTAGTCCGTGTCTTCCGTCTGCCCCGACAAAATCCCGGCGGTACTGGCACGCGCGTCATGTTGCTGACGTTCCGGCGGCGGGAATTCATAACCACACTCCGGACAGGTCGCATAGGCGGCATGAATGACCGAATGGCACTCGGGACATTCTTTAGCGGGTGCATCCCCGTTGCCGGAGGAGCGGTCCTTAATTTGCAAACTATCCACAGGCCCATGCCGAAGGATATTGCCGCCAAAGTCCAGGACCAGACAATCCTCTTTCGATGGATGTAGCCGAAATCCACGACCCACCATTTGATAGTAGAGTCCCGGTGAATTAGTCGGGCGCAACAATACCACACAATCAATATTTGGGGCATCAAATCCGGTGGTCAGGACATTGACATTAACCAGGTATTTTAGCGGTGGTTTGTTATTGCCGAATAAATCGGCCTTGACGATTTGGCGTTTGAAGCGAGCCAGCAGTTCTGCACGTTCGCCTGCCGGTGTGTCACCCGTCACTAATCCGACTTCTTGACGGGTGCGCTGCTGCAGGAGTGTCTGAATATGGCGGGCATGACTGATGCCGGCCGCAAAAACTAATACACTGTTCCGGCTGGCTGTATGCTCGATGATTTCACTGCATGCCGAAGAAACCAGTGCGTCCTGGTCCATCAAATCTTCGACTTCCGAAGCGATAAATTCACCACCCCGAAGGTGTAAGCCTGAGGTGTCAGCTTTTTGCCGCCCGGCCTTGCTTTTCAAAGGACAAAGGTAACCCTGAACAATCAATTCCCGAACACCGACCTCAAAGCAGATTTCATTGAGCAGATTATCCGGACCGCAGATCATACCTGATGTCATCCGAAATGGTGTGGCCGTTAGACCGATGACTCGCAGATTCGGATTGACCACCACCGCTTCCTGCAGGAATGTGCGATACATGCCCTCGCCACTGGGAGGGATCATGTGGGCCTCATCAATCAGGACCAAATCGAATGCACCCAAATCACACGCTCGTTTATAGACAGATTGAATACCTGCGACGAGGATGCTGTGTTCAGTATCACGACGATTTAAGCCCGCTGAATAAATCCCAATATCCAAATCCGGTGCAATCTGACTGAGTGTGCCTGCGGTTTGTTCCAGCAGTTCTTTGACATTCGCCAATACCAGTACGCGGCCCCCCCATAGGTTGACCACATCTGTGCAGATAGTCGACATGACCGGGGTCTTACCTCCAGCGGTCGGGATGACAATACAAGGATTGCCATCCCGATTCCGGAGATAATCATAGACCGCATGGACTGATTGTTGTTGATAGTCTCGTAATTGCATGCTCAATAGGTTACACAGGTTGTCAGGATTGCCGCGGCCAGCCAGTACACGACATGCCGCCAATCGCCCGAAGGTAAATAGGCCAGCGCCGCACACACATCCAGGATGATTAACAAGGTTGGGAACAGTTTTTCAAATCGCATTGCCTATTCCTGCTCGCTCAATTCACTGATCTTGGATTTAATCCCGCGCCGAGCCACATCAGCTTTCAGGCTGACGATGTGAATCTGCTTCTGCGTTTCCTGAAGGTCATCCAGATGTTTTTGGGCTTGGCTGTTCAGCTCATCAACTTGATGGTTGACATCGGGCTTGGAGGCACACTCCTGGCCGATCAAGATCCCTATGAGCAGTCCTACACAAGCACCCAAAATGAGAGCAATTACAATTTCCGGGAACCTCTAATAATTTGATTTTTGAGGATCAAAATCTCAGTTAACGTTTTTTAGATAAATTTTTGAACACAGTATTCCAAAATTTCGGTTTTTCGGCGTCGATAAACGGACAATCGACCCGCTTATCAGCGGTTCGCCGGGGCGTTTTCGCCCATCCGACACACCGGGGGCGCTTATGCCGTCGCCAACAGACAGAACCGGTCAATATTATAGGCCAGATTCCGCAATCCGATCTTGGCTGCCGCCCGTGTTATCCCAATGGCACGCATGATCAGGCAGCCCGCCCGC
>Ga0209407_1001212_pt1 | contig 27816 bp, 14 predicted proteins | sample AD_JPNHG3_MetaG_FD_184410 | JGI IMG/M metagenome (GOLD analysis project Ga0209407, IMG submission 184410) | Active sludge microbial communities of municipal wastewater-treating anaerobic digesters from Japan - AD_JPNHG3_MetaG (SPAdes) (version 2) | ecosystem: Engineered > Bioreactor > Anaerobic... | reverse complement strand
GAAGCGATTCTCGCCTATGCGTCCGGCGGCGGTGGGGCTGGCGGCGGCGCTGGCGGCGGCGGCGGCGGTGGCGGAAGCGGCTGGGGCGGCGGCGGCGGCGGCGCGGGTTCCAGCGGCCTTTTGGTGGGCGCGCCGATAGCCGGTTCGCCCGGGGCGTCGAATGACGGGCTGCCGGGCAATGGTGTACAACCGGCGGCATCGGGCGCGGGTGGCAACGGTGCTTTCAATATGACCACATGGCAGGCGGCCGGCGCGGGTGGCGCGGCATCCAGCGGCGGTAGCGGCGGATCAGGCGGCATTGGCGGCGCGGGCGGCAGCGGCGGAACGGGTGCGCAGGGCGCGTCCGGCGGTGGTTCATTCATCCTTGCATCCAAAGGTCTTTTGAAGTTTACGAATCCGGTTCAACTCAATGTTTCCGCAGCGGTGCCCGGCACGGGCGGCTTGGGCGGCGTGTGCCCGGGTCCGGCCAATGTCGGCGGCGCCGGTGGAACGGGTGGCGCAGCCAACAACACCGGTCGTGCCGGCGGAAGCGGCGCGGGCGCAACGGCCGGCAACGGGGGCGCCAGCGGCAGCGGCGGCAATGGCGGCAATGGTGGTAGCGGCGGTTTGGGTGGCGCCGGCGGCGCGGGTGGTGCGGCCGGTGCGGGCACACCCGGCATGGTCAAGCTGATGGGATCGGTCATTGTGGCCAATTCCGCGACCGTGGCCGCGGCAAACGGCGCTTCCACGGCGGCCAATCATTCGGGCGCCTGCACAATGGTATCCAATATGACGGCAACAGCCCGGACAACCTACAAACCGATCATGGGCGCGGGCGGCACAAACGATCTACCCGTTTTGGGCGCGGCGCGTCATGATGCGGTCCTGACGCGGCCGACCAATGCGCCGTATGAAACGATCGGAACGGCCTATCCCTTGCTGCCCAACTTGGTCGGTGGACCAGCCACCTATGGTTGGTGTGAAGCCGATTATTGGAACAAGGCCGAGGTGGATGCGAATATTCCGACGCATAGCGGCATACAAACGATCGTCTTCCGGCAGACTTCCACACCGCCATCGGTGTTCAGCGGCTACGATCAATTCGTGGTTGTTAACTATTCCGACACAGAATTTACCAATTTGGCCATTAAAGTGGGCAACAACGATCCAGTTCTGATTACGGATGTGGCCGATGTGCCCGCGAAACGCGGCATTTTGGCGCCCGGCGAAGCGTGGACCACGACGGTCAAGGCGGGTTCCGTGGTTGTGGCGAGCCAGGCCGTGAGCATCGTCGGACAACCCGCTTCCATTACGGTCAATCCGGATACGCTGGCCTCGTTTACCGTGGTTGCCACCGGCTCGCCGCTTTATTACCAGTGGCGGCGCGGCGCCGAAAACATTTCCGGCGCGACCGATGCGACCTATTCGTTCACGGCGCAGGAAGCCGATGACGGGGCTGTGTTCCGTTGCTTTGTGACCGATGCCCCGACCGGTGAACCGTACGGCACGTCGGCGCTTTCGGATCCGGCCACGCTGACGGTCAATCATCCGGTGGTGATAACCAGCCATCCTGAATCGCAAACGGTCGCCTACCTGGGTTCGGCCACCTTTACCGTGACCGCCACGGGCACGCCGCCGTTGGCGTATCAGTGGGGCAAGGATACGGTGCCGATTCCCGGCGCGACGGATGCAAGCTACACCGTTTCTTCGGCAACCGGGGCGGATCAGGGCGTCTACCTGTGCCTGGTCAGCAATGTCGTGAACAGCGTGCCTTCCAATGAAGCGACGTTGACGGTCAACGATCCCGGCATTGTGCAGCAGCCGGAGAATGCCAGCGCCGTGACCGGCGCCTCGGTCTCGTTTACCGCGGTGGCCAGCGGCTCCGGTGTATTGACGTACCAATGGCAGAAGTCGGACGACGGAACCACGAACTGGTTTGACCTTGTCGACGGCGGCAACGTCAGTGGCGCGCAGACCAACCAGTTGACCCTCAGTAACGTGCTTGATGCGGACAAAGGCTACTATCGTCTTCGGGTTACGGGGACCAACATGATTTACAGCAACGTGGTGCAATTGCAGGTGAGCGATCCGGCCATCCAGTTGCATCCGGTTTCCAAGACGGTCAATCCGGGCGAGTCAGCCAGCTTCACCGTTGTGGCCATCGGCACCCCGATAGGGAGCGACTTCCTCTATGAGTGGCGGAAAGACAGCGCCACGATTCCGGGCGCCACGGCGAATACCTATACCGTTCCGCTGGCGCATTGGTCCGACGAGGGCGAGTATTTGTGCCATGTGACCGGCCAGGTCGGCTCGGTGAATTCGAATCCGGCCATGCTGGATGTGCGCGGCGCGGCGATTGCGCTCGATCCGGCCCATCCGCAAAGCCAGGCAGTCTATGTGGGCAATACCGTCAGCATGCGTGTCGTGCCCAGCGGCGGATTTGGCGAAAGCGGCACACCGGCGTTCAATTACCAGTGGTGGTTCGAAAGCGCGGCCAAGTCTCCGCAGCCTGTCGGATCAAATACCCAAGTGTTGGTGCTGTCGTCGGTGAACCAAACCAATGCCGGTGGTTACTTCTGCGTCGTCAGCGATGACTCGCCGTTCTCCGCGACATCGAATACGGCCACCTTGGAGGTCGGCGACCATCTGAACATCACGCAATATCCGGCCGGCGCCCATAAATTGGTGGGCGAGACGCACACCATGACCGTCGCCACGTCCGGCGGCGTGGGCACGCTGACCTATACATGGAAGAAGAACGGCGGCACGGTCGCATCCGGCACCGGTTTGTCAAGTTACACGACGCCGGCGCTGACGCTGGCCGACAATTACTCGTCCTATGTTGTTGAAATAGACGACGAGGGAATTGATCCGCCGGTAAGCACCGCGAATTCGCCCGCGATCATTACGGTTGAACAGGCCACAAACCCGGTGCCGGTCGTTGGGTTGGTGGGCGCCGGACTGCTTGCGGCCGCTTTGACGATCGGCGGTATGGTTACGGTTCGGAGAAAGCGGCGCTAACGGGTTAGAGTCATCTCTGGCATCGAGTACAAATTGAGGCCACCGGTGGCAACGCCGGTGGCCTCTTGTCGTGTGTTTTCAATGAGGCTGGGCGCTCCCGATCCTGAAACTGGCTCGTGAAAGCGATTCTATCGCTCATATTATAGACGAAATGGACTTTGTGGACCCCATGGGATTCTGCCTGGAAGGCAAAACACCTTGCGTGTCCATATCGTCCATGAAGTCCGTTTCCATGGGGATAAGCAGGGAGCCTTCAATTTTTCTGCCGAATTTAGAATGATGGATGCCGCACTGTTGCCCGGATAATGGGCAAAATGCTCCAAGAAGAAGTGGATTTCGTTTATTAAAGAAAAAGATGTTCCGCAGTCGGTTGTTGTGAAGTAAAGGGAGGAGTAAAGGACATGAAGTACAGTAGCAGGGCGATGTTTGCAGGGATGGTTTTGTTTCTGGCGTGGGCGATGACGGGGCTGGCTCCGGAGACGGCGGCGCTCGATATTTCAATAGAGTGGGTACGGCCCGATCTACCCCAGCCATGGTATTTCACCCGGCCGCAGGGTATTGCGTGTGATAGCGCTGGCAATATCTATGTTGCCGACATGTTCAATGATCGCATCCAGGTTTTTACTACGGAGGGGGTATTCATACGCCGGTGGGGTGAGCGTGGCAGCCAGCCCGGCCAGTTCATGTCGCCTGCCGCGGTTGCGGTGGACGCCTCGGGAAACATTTATGTTGCCGACACCTATAATTACCGCATTCAGAAATTCGACTCGAATGGCGCTTATCTTGCGCATTGGGGTGGATTTGGCGATGGCGATGGACAATTTAAAACTCCGCAAGGTGTTTCAGTGGATGTAGGGGGAAACATCTTTGTCGCGGACAGTGGAAATAACCGTGTGCAGAAATTTTCCAGTCAGGGTGTTTTCCTGTCCAAATGGGGAACATTGGGCAGCAGTGACGGGCAGTTCAAGAGTCCTGGATGCGTCGCCTTTGACAGAGAGGGCAATATCTACGTTGCCGATACCGAAAACCATCGAATTCAAAAGTTCGACGGCAACGGCGTTTTTCTAACCCGTTGGGGATCCTACAGCCAAGCGATCGACGGCAAATTCTGTTTTCCCCGCTGTGTTCTGGTCAATGCCGCCAATGAAGTACTGGTCGTGGATACCAACAACGACCGCATCCAGCGTTTTGATGTTTCCGGCGTTTTTTTAGGCAAGTGGGGCGTGGCCGGATCCGATAACGGCCAATTGTGGAATCCGTGGAGCGCTGTTCAGGACAATGCAGGCAACATATATATTTCCGATTCTTGGAACAACCGCGTGCAAAAGTTCGATTCAGAGGGCCAATTTCTGGCGAGTTGGAGCGCATCCGGCAATCAAGACGGCATGTTTCAAAATCCCAAGGGAACGGCCGTGGACAATTTGAACAATATCTATATTGCGGATACATACAACAATCGAATTCAGAAGTTCGATGCACAGGGCAGCCTCTTGGAAATATGGGGTTATGAGGGCGATGCCGATGGCGCCTTTTACGAACCGGAAGGGATCGCGGTTGACGGCGTTGGAAACGTCTATGTGGCCGATACCCAGAATCATCGAATCCAAAAATTCAACAGTTCCGGTGATTTTGTGGGCAAATGGGGCGTTCAGGGGTATGAAAACGGCGAGTTCGACACGCCCAATGCCGTTGCCGTTGACGGTTCCGGGAACGTGTTCGTTTGCGACAGCCGAAACGATCGCGTGCAGAAATTCGATTCCAACGGCGCTTTTCTTCTTGCGTGGGGAGATTGGGGAACCAATCCAGGCCAATTTCGCTATCAATACGGTATTGCGACTGATCATGCCGGCAATGTCTACGTTACCGACGGCAACTGCCGTGTACAAAAATTCAACAACAACGGCCAGTTTCTGAGCGTGTGGGGCGAATACGGCCAAGGCGAGGGACAGTTCGACGATCCAAGGGGAATTGCTGTGGACAATTCCCTGCATGTCTATGTCGTTGACAATCCGACGCATCGAGTACAGGTGTTCGATTCCGCAGGATCGTTCTTGTATCAGTGGGGAAGTAAGGGAGATGCCCTTGGCCGCTTTTACGGACCCAGTGGTATCGCTGTTGACAATGAAGGCCGTGTTGTTGTGGTTGATTCCGGAAATTCGCGCATCCAGAAATTTGTCGTCACGCCTGGAGGCGAAGGGGAAGGCGAAGGGGAAGGCGAAGGGGAAGGCGAAGGGGAAGGCGAAGGTGAAGGCGAAGGGGAAGGGGAAGGGGAAGGTGAAGGGGAAGGGGAAGGTGAAGGGGAAGGGGAAAATGGGAATGATTCCGATTTGGATGGATTGACCGACAGCCAAGAGGCCGCCCTTCAGACCGATCCCAACAATCCGGATACGGACGGCGACGGTATGACCGATGGGTTTGAAGTGGCCAACGGTTTTGATCCCCTTGTTTCCGACGCCGACGAGGATGCGGATGGCGACGGTTTCTGCAACCTGGAGGAATTTCTTCGCGGCTGGGATGCGTTGGATGCCGATTCTCCCAACGCGCGGATCTTTGTTTCACCCACAGGAAGCGATACCACCGGCGATGGTTCGGAGACAAATCCCTTGCGCACGGTAACGCATGCGTTGAGTCAGGCTGGCGCCTCGGCTGGCGCACCGGTCAGCGTGCTTTTGTTTCCGGGGATTTATACGGAAAACATTGTGCTTGCGCCATGGATCACGCTGTGCGGCACGGCGCCGGATGGCGCGATTATCGAAGGCGCGATTACCGGTGCGTCCTCGTCGGGCATCCGAAATCTGGAAGTGCGTGAGCCAGGAACGGCCGTCGCCGAATTGCTTTTGATCGACAACGTTGCCATGACCGTTGAGAACGTTCGTTTTTCCGGAAAAACAGGCAGTACCACCACGGGTATCAAGGTGTTGGAAGGCGGTTCCGAAAGACCGCTTATCGATCGTTGCCTGTTTACAGGGCTTGCCACAGGCGTGGATGCGCTTGGCGGCATTCCCTTGATTCGTCGTTCACTTTTCGAGAATCTGGGCGGCGACGGCATTGTCATCAGGGCGATTTCAAAAGCCGCAGGCGGCGATTTGAGCGATGCGCAAGACCCGAACGCCGGATTCAACACTTTCCGTATCGGCAGCATCGCGGGCCATGCCGTCGTAAATGAACGATCTCAAACGGTTCTTATGCAAAACAACGACTGGGATACCGACAATCCAGTTGAAATTGCCGCGGCTATTGCCGGTCAGGCCACTTTTGAGCCATTCCTTGCCAAGGGCGCGGGACTGATTCCGGCCGGCATTGTCTGCATGGTATGGAATTTCGATACGAAAGAGGCCATTTCCAACGCTTCGGTTCAATTGCAGCCGGGAACCTTCCGTCCCGTAACCGAAAACAGCGGAGGAATATATTCAATGGCATGTCTCGGCGCGGGGAATTATACCGTGACCGTCTCGGCTCCGGGATACGCGAACGTTTCACGGAATGTGGATGCGGTGGCCGGCACGTTGAAAACGCTTGTGTTCGGCATGAGTACGGTCCCGGTTCCCCCGGCCAACGGCGGTGGTTGTTTCGGCGGCACGCTAAGCGACATGCCGTGGCCGGTGAATCCTTCTTTGGACGCCGATAACCTTCTTCCCTGTCTGGCGATGCTGTTGTGCCTTGCATCGGCCTCGCGCATGGCGAAACGCGGGCGTGCATCGCTGCGCCGTGGAGATTGAAACGGAGCGCCAAGTACGGCTTCCGGGCTGGCGGGCCAATAAAAAAAGGCGTTTTCCTTGGAAAATGCGTTGTGTGCATTTTTGCCGGAGGTAAGGTAAGATGCCGTCATGCCGGAGTTCCGCAAATATGAACGAAGACCCTTCGACGCGGAGGGCTGCACGCGGTGCGGGCGCTGTTTGTCGGAGTGTCCGGTCATGCGCCTGCCGGAGCCGGAAGCGAAAGCGGAGATTGCATCGCTCATAGCCTGTCTGCAAGGGGCCGGACTTGCGCGGCCGTCCACGGAGGCCGTGCTGCGATCATGCACGAGTTGTTTTGCCTGCGACGTTCTGTGTCCGCAGGATTGCCGTCCGGCCAACCTGTTTCTTGCCATCTGGGGCCGGCGGTTCCGCGAGCGCGGTCTGCCGGAGCGTGCGCGGTATTTTCTGCCGCACAGCCGCCCGAATTTCCGGACCTACGTCCTGGAGCGGATGACCGCCGAAGAGAAAGACGCGGTCGAGTCGTGGAAAAGTCTCGAACCTGTCGAGACCTTTTTCTATCCGGGCTGCAACCTCATCACGACGCCGTACCTGACCTTCTCGAAGTTGTTTGCCGGACTGCCCATTCGCGGCGCGCTCGACTACTGTTGCGGCGAAATGTACTTTCGTATGGGTCTGGAGGACCTTCTCGAACAGGTGGCGCGGAAGTGTACGGCCTACTTCAGGACCCTTGGCGCGAAAACGGTTTATCTGCAATGCACGGCGGGGCTGAATATGTTTGCGAACGTGCTGCCGCAATTCGGCGCCGATTTCGCGGGCATCCGCTTTGAGCCGTTTCTCAAGCGGGTGTTCGAGGGTCTCGAATCGGGCGAATGGCCTATCGTGAAGCGGTTCAACGGCCAGACCGTCGCGGTCCAGGATTCGTGCCACGCGAAAATTTATGAGCCGGGTTATGCGGACTGGCCGCGCAAGACGCTTTCGTTGCTGGGATTTTCCGTGCGTGAGGCGCCGCGCCACGGCGATACGGGTCTTTGTTGCGGCATCGGTGCCGGGTTTTCCCACGAAGCCGCGTACGGCAAGTTCGATCTGATTCGCGGACAACGCGCCTGCGTGCACAATCTTCGAGACGCCCGGGCCGATGTCGTGGCGGTGTATTGCAGCGGCTGCCTCGCGATGATGTCCGTGGCGCGTTACGTGGCGCGGCTGGGAAGCCCCGTGTATCACATACTCGAATTGATTCAGGAAGCGATAGGGGAACAGCCCTTGCGCCGGCATCGCGGCGTTGCGCGAAACTTCCTGATCGGCACGTTGCGCAACCAAGGCGGCGGAAAACGGCGGTTTCGTCCCCCGCCCATTGAACAATCGGGAGACCGCCCATGAACCGGATGGAAACGGAAGCAATCGTGGTGGGATCGGGTCCGGGCGGAACAACGCTGGCCCGTGCGCTCGCGCGGCAGGGCAAACGCGTTCTGCTGCTTGAGCGAGGCTCGGATCATCGCGGGGCCTTTTACTACGGCACCTATCTCGGCCCGTTGATTTACTCGGATCGGGCAAGCCTCCTTTTCACGAAGGAGGGATTGAACATCGTGCGGCCCCTGATGGTGGGCGGCGCCACGAACATGTTCTGCGGATGCGCCGCCCCGCCCCCGCCGTGGCTCAAGGAACAGTACGGCGTGGATATGGACGCGGAAGTCAACGAGACCATCGCCGAACTCGAAATCGCGCCCCTACCGCCCGAATTGCGCGGTTCCGCCTCGACGCGCATCGCCGGGGCCGCTCAATCGCTCGGCTATCCATGGGAACCGCAGCCGAAATTCATGAAGCCCGCCCGGGCGCGGGCGTTCGACTGCGGCGCCAAGTGCATGCTCGGCTGCCGGTGCGGCGCGAAATGGAACGCCGCGGAATATGCGGACGAGGCTGTGGCCATGGGCGCGCAACTGGCCACGCGCACGTGTGTAGACCGCGTAATCGTCGAAAAAGGCCGTTGCGTGGGGGTCGCGGGCCGCAGGGGGAGGAGGGCCTTTGAAGCGCGCGGCCAAGTGGTGATCCTCGCGGCCGGCGGAATCGGATCGCCCCGCATCCTGCAAGCCTCCGGTTTTCCGGAAGCTGGCAACGGCATGACGATGGACATCACGGTCATGGTGTACGGTTTTGGGAACGAACCGGGCATCGGCAAGGAGCCGCCGATGACATGGTCGTGGGAAAATCCCGACGAAGGCTACATGCTCAGCACGCTTGCCGACCCCTGGCTGCTGTTTCCGTTCATTATGGCGCTGAAAGGCCTCCGCTATCCCCTGTACTGGCCGAAATGGAACCGCCTGCTCGGCATCATGATCAAACTCAAGGACGATATTTCGGGGGGCGTGTTTCCGAACGGAAAAATCAGCAAGCCTATGACGGAGCGCGACCGGTCGCGCATGGCGAGCGCGCAGCGCGTGTGCGAGCGAATTCTCGAAGCCGCCGGCGCGAAACCGTCGTCCATTTTCGTTACCCCGCAACGCGGCACGCATCCCAGCGGCACCGTCCGCATCGGCACGATGCTCGACGAAAACCTGCAAACGAAAACGCCCGGCTTGTACGTGTGCGATGCCAGCGTGTTTCCGGAAGCGCTGGACCGGCCGACGGTTCTGACGATTATCGGTCTTGCCAAACGGCTGGCGAAACACCTGATCGCGACGGAACTGGCCTGACGGGAACAATCGGGGCGACGGGCTGGTTCACCCGTCCCCGACGCATTCACCGATCAGGTTTTGAATTGACAAACTATGTCTGCCTGTTTGTCTGCATTTCCATGATCGTCTTGGCCGTTGGCGCCCACGCTGTAGAGGACGAAGCCGTTTCCCTCCGTACGATAGATGAACGGCCGGCCCGAGAACGGGTCCAAAGGCACGACGGCGAGATGGGCGGGAACCAGTGCTTCCGGATTCGCGGGATAGGCCCCTTGCGCGTGTTTGAACTGCCGGAGAGCACAGGCAATACGAAGCGCGAGGCAGTGGGCGTCCGTTGCTGCCTGATGTTCACTCGAACGCATCAAATTGGGCATGATATAAGCGGTCAAAGGCGTGCGCCAATCCAGTTCAGAATTTTCCTGCCAAATTTGCGTGAACATGGGCTTTGCCTCGTAATAGGGCCGCTGGCACGCCGCTATGATGCGGGTTTGAAGTTCGAGTCCCCGGAGTTCGTCCATATTGCGCCAGAATCGTAAAGCGGGACTCCCGTACAATCCGAGTGCAAGGCGCGTCGCTGTGCTTGTCTGTTGTGCTAAATTGCCGCGGAGATCTTGGAATCCGTCAATCAGGAAAAGTCGTTCGGACTCGTAAGCGCGCGCCAGTTCGCCGGGTCTGACCGACCGATCGAGGACTTGGGCGAAAGCCGCAAGGGCGGCGTCGGAGAAATCCGCCTCGTTGGCCAGAGACACGGCCAGATTCGTTCCGATATTCCTGATGGCAACGGTAATCATTTGGTTGATGAGATTAGGCCACATACCCGCCAAGTGGTTGGCGCCGTCCAGTATGCGGCCGGCCATGTCCAGCGCCTCGTCCGGTTTGCCATCCTTCAGGAGCCGAAGGGCCTCGAGCGAAAGCAAATTAGCCGCGCCGCGCTGCGCTAGCAGATTGGGCAGCTTGATGGCGGCAATTGGGACGGGTTGCGGCGCCGCGGCATCCAGCGCGGCGCCCGGGCTGTCCGAAGGCAGCCGGCTAATTTCAACGATCTTGGCGAGCAGGTCGCGATTCTTCTCAAGCGCCTCGCGCACTTTCGCTTCGACTTCCGGCGACCATCGGGCCTGCACGTCCGCAATTGCCGTGGCGCAGTGTTGGCCAAAGATCATCGGAAGCGATTTGTCTTCCGGCAGCTGGTAAAAATCGTCCGGATCGAGCGACATGATGAAATCCACCACCGGACGACGACCCCTGGAATCGCGGTCGGCCAGGGCAAAAAGCGCTTCGCGGCTTGTGACGGCTCCCGAAGCCTTCAATCGCTCCAGTTCCGCGTTGAGCGCCTTGCCGGTTGTGCGGTCCAGCACGAACCACACGATCGCCAATGCGGCGAACAAGATGCCCAATCCGATCAAGAACCCTTTCCGCGGCCAAATTTTATTCGTGTTGGCCGTGGCGCCCTCTTCTTGAGCCTGCTGCATGCCACCCTTCCTTTCATGTTTTAGCCACCTTGGCCGGTTTTGTGAAAAACAGGTACTACTGTACCGCCTGGACAAAGGAACGGAAGACAGGCTGTCTCTCCTGCTCCGTGTCCTTTGTCCACCGGTTCTGTAAGAGGCTGTAATTCCAAATGGCGACGAATTACCGCCGGCAGGATGGCCTCCTGTGCCTCCAAAAAGCAAATGCCGCCATGCAAGCAAACGCGATGGCCCAGAAAACGATGCTGAACATGCCCGCGACAGGCAATGAGGCGGGTTCCACAATCAATTCCACGACGTATTCCGCCGGCGCCTTGGAACCATCGTCATACACGCAGCGATACGTGCCGGAATCGGATATCTTCACGTTGGCCAGGCACAACTGCCGATATGTCTCGTTCAACAACGGCGATTCGTTGAAATACCATTGGAACGAATGCCCTGTTTCGCCTGGCACGCAAAGGCAAAGGTTGTCGCCGACCATGTGCACACCGCCCGGCGAACAACCGGCGGGCAATGTGTCGGTGCGCACATCGCATTGGGGCGAAGAGGAAAGAATCTGGCCGCGGATTGCGCCTCCGGGATGGGCGGTGTCGTGAATGTTGGCATAAAGATTTCCCGCCAACAGATCGGCCACATCCGGCGCGGTCAGGGTGAATACTTGATGGATAGGATGGGCCGCGTTCGTAAAGCCAAAGACGACCGGTCCGGCAACGCCGACGGCGGCCCGGTGGATATGCGCCGAACTGGGTGAGGATACCCCGTGCAGAATATCAATCGTGAGGGTCGTCCGATCCGCGCTGAGCACCGCCGTGCCGCATCCGGTTGCGCGGGAACCGCTCGGCGGGACTTCCTGGCCTTCGTTGAGCGGGAAGAGGAACGTTATTTCCTCGCCCTCGCCCTCGCCCTCGCCTTCACCTTCACCCTCGCCTTCACCCTCGCCTTCGCCAACTGGTTCAGTCACACAAACACCTCCGCCTTGCTGGATTCGGATGGTCGCGGTCGTCGAACCGGACATACCGGCGAGGGGACCGCCGGGCGCGCCGACGAAGTCAATGCGATACTCGATATCGAAAAAGCTGTCTACCGCCCAGTTGCCATCCGGCAGACGGGTCAGCGTGGTGTGGCCGGGGCTGGGCAGGCCGAAATTGTTGCCGGCCGTCACGCGCAACAGATCGAAGTCCGGATCGCCGGGCGGAAGTTGTCCCTGCATGGCAAACATCGTGGTGTCGAAGGACTGGACGGGATTGCCGGGGGTTCTCGGCCCTGTGTGGACCTCGAAGACATGCGGAATCACAATCGTGCGCTTGTAGGTTTCCAGGGTTCCCGTGCCGCTCCAGTCGAGTTGCAGGGACGCGCTGAACGTTTCCCGTTCGCCGCCCATGCTACCGCCGAGTTCTGTGAAAATATCGAAGAAACTGTCCATGGTGGCTTGGGCGTTCAATTGGGTTCCATCGGGCAGCCCATCCTCGATCTTCATCGAGCCGCCTACGCCATAGGCGGGACAGGTCGCCGGGAGCGTTCCCGAACCGTTGAGATCGTCGGGCGTGGCGCATGCGGGGGGCGAAACGGGCGCGGGCGTGCCTTGGTGCATGCGGATTGTGGCGGTTGTCGAGCCGGATTTGCCCGCAAGCAGACCGTCCGGCGCGCCCACGAAATCTATCCGGTAAGTGATGTCGAAGAAACTGTCCACCGTCCAGGTCCCGGATGGCTGCCTGGTCAGTGTCGTGTGGCCGGGGCTGGGCATGCCGAATCCCGTGCCGGCGGTAACGCGCAGCAGGTCGAAATCCGGATCGCCCGTAATCTGGCCCTGCAGCCGGAAGAGATCGGTCGTGAGTTCTTCGTTTGAAACGCCTGGCGTGCGCGGCGACGTGTGGACCTCGAGGATGTGCGGGAGAACCAGCGTCCGCGAGAACGTGGCAAGGGATCCGGTACCGGTCATATCGAGCCGAAGCGAGGCTCTGAAGATTTCACGTTCTCCGTCCAGGCTGCCGCCGAGTTCGGTGAAGATATCGAAGAAACTGTCCAGCCGTGCCGAGGAACACAATTCCGTGCCATCCGGCAAACCTTCCGTGATATTCATGGTCGCGCCGTTTTCGGGCGTGTAGGGACAATCCGCCGGAAGGCTAGCGGTTCCGGTGGCGCCTGTTGACGCAGTGCATGTGTCGCCGACATAGATAGGAACGCCCTGCCGGATGCGGATGGTACCTGTGGTCGAACCGGAATGGCCGGCCAGCGGGCCGCCGGGCGCGCCGACGAAATCTATGCGATAGGTAATATCGAAGAAACTGTCCACGGCCCAACGGCCCGACTCTGTGCGGCTGATCGTGGTGTGGCCCGGGCTGGGCAGGCCGAAGTCCGTGCCGGCCGTGATGCGCAACAGGTCGAAGTCCGGGTCGCCGGTAATCTGGCCCTGAAGCCGGAACATGTCCGTATCGAAGGTCTGGACCGGATCGCAGGCCGTGCGCGGCGCAAGGTGCACCTCGAAAACATGCGGCAGCACGAATGTGCGCGCATACGAACCCAGCGAGCCGGTTCCCTTCATGTCGAGCGACAACGACGCGCTGAACGTTTCGCGTTCGCCGCCCAGACTGCCGCCCAGCTCCGTGAAAATGTCGAAGAAACTGGATATGCGCACCGAGGATTGCAGTTGATCTCCAGGGGCAAGCCCGTCAACGATGTCCATGGTTCCATTTTCGCCGAGGTAGGGGCAGGTCGCGGGCAACGCTCCCGTTCCATTTCCATTGTCGGCAACATCGCACGGCTCGCCGCTTGTCTGGTGTTGCGCGGGGACCGGCGTGACGCACGCGCCGCCGCCTTGCTGCATGCGGATGGTGGCGGTCGTCGAACCGGACATGCCGGCAAGAGGTCCGCCGGGCGCGCCGACAAAGTCAATTCGATAGGTGATATCGAAGAAGCTGTCCACGGCCCAACTGCCATCGGCTTGGCGCGTCAACGTGGTATGGCCGGGGCTGGGCAATCCGAAACCGGTGCCGGCGGTAACGCGCAGCAGGTCGAAGTCCGGATCGCCGGGAGGCAACTGGCCTTGGAACAGGAACATGGTGGTATCGAAGGTGAAAGGACCCGACGGAGTGCGTGGCGGGCTGTCAATCTGCGAGGTAATCTGCATCTGCAACGTGCGGCTGAAACCGGCAAGCGCGCCCGATCCCACGAGATCGAGTTGCAGCATCTCGGTGCAGACCGCGCTCTCGCCACCCAGGGAGCCGCCCGGATTCCGCGAGATCACGACAAGATCCTGCAAACTCGCGGCGCCCGAAAGCCTGGAGTCCGGCGGCAGTCCATCGGTGATGTCCATCGTGCCGCTGGGCGAGGTAAACGGACACGACGCCGGAAAATCGGCCATCCCCGTGCCGTTGTCCGCCTGCACGCATACCGGCGGAAAAACCGGGTCCGGGGCGCCTTGATGCAGTCGAATGGTTCCCGTTGTCGAACCGGACATGCCCGCGAGTCGGCCGCCGGGCGCGCCCACGAAATCTATCCGGTAGGTGATGTCGAAGAAACTGTCCACCGTCCAGGTCCCGGATGGCTGCCTGGTCAGTGTCGTGTGGCCGGGGCTGGGCATGCCGAATCCCGTGCCGGCGGTAACGCGCAGCAGGTCGAAATCCGGGTCGCCCGTTATTTGGCCTTGCAGGCTGAATAGATCGGTCGCGAGTTCTTCTTTTGAAACTCCCGGCGTGCGCGGCGACGTGTGGATTTCAAGCACGTGCGGCAACACGAGGACGCGCTTGAATGAGTCCAAGTCGCTTGTTCCTTGCATTTGCAGAGTCAGCGAGGCGCTGAACGTCTCGCGTTCTCCGCCCAGGCTGCCGCCCAGTTCCGTGAAAATGTCGAAGAAACTCCCTATCGTTGGCACGGATTTCAATTGGGCGCCGTTCGGCAGACCCTCCGTGATGTCCATCGTGTCGTTGTCCGCCAATAACGGGCAATTTGCGGGCAAACTAGCCACTCCGCTGGCGCCGGTAAACGTGGCGCACGTTTCGCCAACATAGATTGGGCTGCCTTGCCGGATGCGGATGGTACCCGTGGTCGAACCGGAATGGCCGGCCAGCGGGCCGCCGGGCGCGCCGACGAAATCTATGCGATAGGTAATATCGAAGAAACTGTCCACGGCCCAACGGCCCGACTCTGTGCGGCTGATCGTGGTGTGGCCCGGGCTGGGCAGGCCGAAGTCCGTGCCGGCCGTGATGCGCAACAGGTCGAAGTCCGGGTCGCCGGTAATCTGGCCCTGAAGCCGGAACATGTCCGTATCGAAGGTCTGGACCGGATCGCAGGCCGTGCGCGGCGCAAGGTGCACCTCGAAAACATGCGGCAGCACGAATGTGCGCGCATACGAACCCAGCGAGCCGGTTCCCTTCATGTCGAGCGACAACGACGCGCTGAACGTTTCGCGTTCGCCGCCCAGACTGCCGCCCAGTTCCGTGAAAATGTCGAAGAAACTGGATATGCGCACCGAGGATTGCAGCCGATCTCCGGGGGCAAGCCCGTCAACGATGTCCATGGTTCCTTCTTCGTTGACATACGGGCAATCCGCGGGAAGGGCCGCCGTTCCGTCGCCGTTGTCCCGTGCATCGCACGTTTCCGCGTGGGCGGGCGGCGCCGCATACGGGGCCGAAAATGAAAAAGCGAATACGAAAACTGCGATGAACCAGCCTGTACGTTTCATGACACGTCTCCTTGCCTGAAATTGAACGACGTTGAACTGCCCGGGCGCCTGCCTCTTTGCACTGAAGGTGGATTTGAATGTCCACTTTATTCTGGATATAATTGTCCACTATTATGCCGAAAAAGTCAAGGCCTTTTTGCGGATTTTTTCGGGGCCGGTCCAGTCGTTCAGTGGCAATTCCGCCGGGATTCCGGTACAGTAACGTCCCATGCAAACGGATTGGACGGGAAAGGACATTGGATATGGATCGCAGGCGTTTTTTACAGACGGGACTGGGCGCGGGGCTGGCTGTCACGGCGGCATCGGCCGTGGCGCAAACGGAAAAGAAGACCTATCAGGCCGGGAAAAGCCCGTGGCCTATCGTGCTGAACGCGAGCACGATCCGTCCCGCACCGCTCACGGACAAGATCCGCGTCGCGGCGGAAGCGGGATACGACGGCATCGAGTTATGGGTGAACGAACTTGAAGAGTTCGAGAGTGAAGGCGGCGACCTCAAGGCATTGGGCGCGGAGATTCGCGACAAGGGCCTGTTCGTGCCGAACGTGATCGGCCTGTGGGATTCGATGCCGATGGAACAGGAGGCGTGGGAGAAGTCGCTTGAAGCGACGCGCCGGCGCATGCGCATGTCGTCAGCCGTCGGTTCGCAGCACGTGGCGGCCATTCCGGCGCCGGATCGCGCGGATTTCGATCTCAAGATCGGCGCGCAGCGCTATCGGGATCTCCTTAAAATTGGGCGCGACGAATTCAATATCATCGTTGCCTGCGAATTCGTCGGATTCCTCAAGGGCGTGCACCGGCTTGGCCAAGGATCGGCCATCGCGCTCGACGCGAACGATCCGGACGCGTGCCTCGTGGCGGACACGTTCCACCTGTATCGCGGCGGATCGGGTTTCGACGGTCTCGCGCATCTCAACGGCAATTTCATCGCGGTGTTTCACTGGAACGACGTGCCGGCCGATCCGCCCGTGGACCAGTTGGGCGACGCGCACCGGATCTATCCGGGCGACGGCGTTCTGCCGCTCAAACATGCGCTCGGCTTGCTGCGCCGGATTGACTACCGGGGCCCGCTGTCGCTCGAAATGTTCAACCGCGAACATTGGAAACAGGATCCGCTTGTGGTCGCCAAGACCGGCCTCGAAAAGATCCTCGCGTTGATGGATTAAGGTATGGGTATGCGGAGAACCTCTTTTTCACGGGAAAAGAAGTCTTCCCGCGGACAAACGGCAATAGGAGAAAATCATGCGTTTCGAAACAGCCGTTGTGCATGCGGGCCAGGCGCCGGACCCGGCGTATGGCGCGGTGATGCCGCCGATTTACCAGGTGTCCACGTTTGCGTTCAAAGGCGTGGGCGAACCGGGTCCGTTCGACTACACGCGTTCCGGCAATCCGACGAGGAAGGCACTCGAGGACTGTCTGGCTGCGCTTGAAGGCGGCGTGCGCGGGTTTGTTTTCGCGACGGGCATGGCCGCCGAGGCGACGGCGCTGTCGCTGCTGCAATCCGGCGATCATTTGCTGGTCCACAACGACCTGTACGGCGGAACCTATCGCATCGTAACGCAGTGGACGGCGGCGCAGGGCATCGCGGTGGATTTCGTGGACATGCGCGATCTCGATGTGTTGCGCGATGCGCTGCGTCCGAATACGCGGCTGGTGTGGACCGAAACGCCGACGAATCCGGTGATGAACCTGCTCGATTTGCGCGCGATTACGGACCTCTGCAAGGCGGCGGGCGTGACAACGATTTGCGACAACACCTTCCTGTCGCCCTACTTTCAGCGTCCGCTCGAACTGGGCATGGACATTGTGCTGCACTCGACCACGAAATACATCAACGGGCATTCGGACGTGGTCGGCGGGGCGCTGATTACGGGCAATCCGGCGCTTGCGGAACGCATCGGTTTCCTGCAAAACATGCTCGGCACCGCCGAGTCGCCGTTCGATTGTTTCCTGGTGTTGCGCGGCCTCAAGACGCTGCCGTTGCGGATGGAAGCGCACAACCGGAACGCGCTGGCCATTGCGCGCTGGCTCGAAGCGCACCCGAAAATCCGCCGCGTGAATCATCCCGGCCTCGAAAGCCATCCGCAGCATGAACTGGCCCTGCGGCAGATGACGGGCTTCGGCGGAACATTCTCGTTTTGCGTGAAGGGCGGTGAAGAGGCGGCGTTGCGCCTGCTGGCCAACGTCAAACTGTTCATTCTCGCGGAATCGCTCGGCGGCGTCGAATCGCTCATCGAGCATCCGGGGACGATGACGCACATCTCGATGCCGCCCGAAGCCCGCGCCGCCGCCGGCATTACTGAAGACATGATCCGGATCAGCGTCGGAATCGAACATGTCGAAGATCTCATCGAGGACTTGGAGCAGGCCTTGGCCGCCTGTTGACGGGCCAACCGGTTGACAGCACGGATCGCCAGCCCTAGAATTACTCTTGCAGGCGGCAAACAAGCATGGCGCCTGAGAGGATCATGACCAGAGAAGAGATTCGCGGGACGTTGCACGGCATCAATCCCCGAATCGGGCGCGAATTCCGCGCGGACATTGAAGGTTTCTTTGGTTCGCGGGCGCGCAGCGATGCGCGAGACGACAGCGATCTTGACGTTCTCGTGCGTTTCAGGGAAGGGGCTTCCCTGTACGATCTTGTGGGCTTGGGGGATTTTCTCGAAGGCATCTTCAAGCGCCGGGTGAATATTGTTTCGACCCGTTCGCTTTCGGGCGAACTCGCTCCGCGCGTTTCCCGGGACCTTGTACGGGTATGAAAGCCGCCAGACTTATTCTTGAATGCCATAGTATGATTACTACATAATAATATACAAACATATTAATATTAATGTATAGTATAATTTTGTTATGCCTTTGCCATTCTCCATGCGGTTTGCAACATAATCTTGGAAGTAAGGAGGTTTTTTCTCATGAGCACGATTCTTTGCATGATGATATGCATCGTGGCGGCGGGGGAACCGCGGGATCCTCTGGACAACGCGGCCCGCGCGCAAAATCTCTCCAGCCTGCGGTGCGGGATGTTCATTTGTTGGTCGCTGAGCACGTTTTCGGGGCATGAATGGACGCGGGGGGTGACCAGTCCCGATTTCTTCAAGGCGACGGGGTGCGACACGGATCAGTGGTGCCGGACGGCGCGAGACGCGGGGATGGGCTATATCCTTTTCCTGACAAAACATCACGACGGGTTCTGCCTGTGGGACACGAAGACGACAGAGTTCAAGGTTACGAACAGCCCGCTCCATACGGATGTCCTCGCGAAGTTGCGCAAATCGTGCGACAAATATGGACTGAAACTGGCGCTGTATTTCTCGGAAGGGGATTGGACGTGGATCAAGGATCCCTTGCCCCGGGACGGCCTGCTGCCGGGCAGTCCCAACTGGGGGAATCCCGTCTGGGCGTCAAGCAACAATCCCGAAGCGAAAAAAGAGCAACTTCGCGAGTTGATCACGCAATACGGCCCCATCGCGTTTTTCTGGATGGATCATGCGCAAGGCGATGGCGGCCTTGGCCATCGGGAGACCGCCGAATGGGTGCATCGTTTCCAGCCGGACTGTTTCGTCGGATTCAATCATGGCGAACCGGCGGGCGATCTTTGCCTGCGCGAACGGGGCGCCCCGGGGCCCATCGGCGACGCGAGCGCGTCCGCGTACAATAAGCAGGCGGAAGAAACCTACAAGGGATACCTCGTCGCCGAATTCACCTATCCGATACTGCCGCCGCATGAGGGCGGCGCCGACTGGTTCTATTCGCTGCCCAAGCACGACGCGTTGTGCCACCCGGCCGAAAAATTGTTCGAGGACTATCTCGGCGCGGTCAGGCACGGCAACATTTTTTCCATTGACGTGGGTCCGGACTACGCCGGCCGATTGCGCGCCATTGATGTCGCCACCCTACGCAAACTGGGCGATCTGATTCGAAAACACGCGGAATCCGACGGGGATAAACCGTAGTCTACCGTTCACTGAAATAGCCCAGAAAACTCCTGACCCCGTGGAGTTTGGCCTTCACGTCCGCGAAGGTGCGGATGTTGCCCAGCATACGCGCCATCTGGGAGGGGCGGAGGTAGAAGCGGCGAAGGCCTTCATCAATGAACGCGTTGATTTGATTGATGGAGAGGTCGGGACAGCGGACGGTGGCGCATTGTTCGAAATCGGCGTCCACCCAGTCGCGCCAGCGTTCGGGAATGAGGCAGCCGTTTTCCTTGGCCCATGCGTGGAACGCCGTGCCGGGATACGCGACCATGCCGCTGAATTGCGCGGTATCAATGGGCAGCCGCAGCGCGAGTTCGATGGTTTTTCGGGCGGTATCGGGCGTTTCGCCGGGGCCGCCGAACATGAAACAGCCGTGGATGCGTATGCCGGCCTTCCGCGCGTTTTCGGCGAACGAAAACATCTGGGCGACGGTCGTGCCCTTCTTGACGTTGTCGAGTATCCGTTGATCGCCGAACTCGAATCCGACGCAGAGCATCCGGCATCCCGAGCGTTTCATCAACCGGAGAATGTCCAGGTCGTCCATGTCCACGCGGGCGTTCGCGCTCCAAGAAAGCCGGAAGTCGCGCCGGATCATTTCCTCGCACAGCCGCGCCAGACGGTCGCGCGTGGCGTGCATGACCAGCGTATCGTCCTCGAACATGATTTCCTGCAAACGCGGGAACAAACGCTTGTCGTAGGCGATCTCCCCGACGACGTTTTCGACGCTTCGCGCGCGATAGCCGCGTCCGTTCATGACCTGCGGCAGTTGACAGAACGTGCACTGTCCGTAACAGCCGCGCCCGCTGATCAGCGTGAGGAAGGGAAACAGTTTTCCGGCGTCGCGATAGTCGCCGATGTCAATGTGGCGCCATGCGGGAAAGGGGAGCGCGTCGAGGTCCGCGATGAGCGGACGCCGCGGATTGATTCGAAAATGGCCGTCTTCGGTCCATGCCAGGCCGGGGCATTCGGCGCATGCGACACCGCCGGCCAAGTCGCGCAGCGTGTAGTCGTACTCGCCGACGGCGACGGCGTCCACGGCGCCTTGTCCCCGCGCCAGCGTGTCTTCCGGTTCGGCGGAGACGTGCGACCCGACGAAGACATTGCGTGCGCCCGTCGCGTCCTTGCACAAGGCCGCCGCCGCGATGTCGGAATCAATCGAGGGCGTCGAGGCGAGATGCACAATCATATCCGGCCTGAAGGCCCGCAACCGGGGCAGCGCTTCGGCGGCGGGCATGTTCTTCGCCTGTGCATCGAGCAGAAACACATCATGCCCGGCTTGTTCGAGGACCGCCGCGGCGGTGCAGAGGTAATCGGGATGGCGCTGGACACGCCCCCGCGACCGCGCGAACCATCGCGCGGACTTCGTGAAGTCCTTCCCGAACATCGAATTCAAAAAAGCGACACGCATGCCAGCCTGCGATCCGGAGACGCCGGTGCGCACGGCGCACCCTGCCTTCGCCGCGAGTATAGCATGGGCGCGGGAACGGCGCGGAGCGGATGTTTGCGCGCCGAGGCCTTGCCCGCTATTCCTTCCGGGCCACCGAAACGGCATACACCTGAAGGGTCCCGCCGGTGTCCGATTGAAACACCACCCATTTGCCATCCGGCGTGAAATGGACATTGGGTTCGGGATGCGATTTCCAGGAATGGCCCTTCATGCTGCACAATTTTTCGATGCGCAGTTTGCCGTTTGCAATCCGGTACAGAAAAATCCATTTGCCCGACGGGCATAGGCGGAAACTCCCGCCCTCGCCGTCGCCGCAGAACATGCTTTGATCCCGCGAAATGTTGAAGTGGCGCGAGGCGTAACGCATCTTGAACGGATAGCGCGTGGTTTCTCCTGTGCGCACATCGGTGCAGGCGAGGGAATGTTTCGGATAGGTGAACGCTTCCATGAATCGTGTAATCCGCGCGGGAAACGCCGGAATCTGGAAGTCGCTCCAGATCTTGGTTCCGTCAGGCGACCAGAATTCGTGCGTCTGGATTTCGCGCGCATATTTCTTTTCAAGAACTTTTTGCAGCCCGGTTCCGTCGGATCGGATCATCCACATGCGCTCGACTTCGCGGGCCGGTCCCTCGTGGCAGAACTCGATCAGGGTCGGATCGACCGGCGAAAACTGCACGTGGCCGAGCCATTCGTTCTCGTGGTGAATTTCGCGCACGACGCCCGTGGCGATTTCGATGGTGTACAGCGCATTGGGCAATTGGGCCTTCCATATAGCCCGAATCCACTGGTTGCGCGGCATGTCCGACTGATAATACGTTTCCTCGCCTCGGCAATAGCAGCCGGCCAACAGGGTTTCGTCGCTGTTGACGCTCAGCCCGCGTCCCCATGTGTAGTGATGGGGTATCTTCGCGATTTCCCTCGTTTCGAGCGTGTCGAGATGCGTCGAATACACGCTATCGCCGTTGACGTAGAACAGTTGGCGGCTTTTGGGCGCGACGACCTCGAATCCGACGTTGCGATCCGTGATTTGTCGAATCTCGTAGGTCTTCAGATCCACCGTAAAGGCGCAGCGTCCATTATCCGTGGAACCCATGAAGACCATTTTGTCTCCCGCTTCCGTAAAGGGATTTTGGTGAAAATAGAAGACCTCGTTGTTCCCTTCGCGGCGGGACAGGCGGATAACCTTGTGGCCGGTTGTTTTATCTAACCACTCGTTGCGCTCGACGGACTGGGGCGGCCATGCGCCGGGATCGGAGACGGAGACGCAGCCGGGCAATAACGCAAGGGCCATCAACGGCATGAAGATTCTGGACATATTCAAGGCTCCCGTGCTGTTTATATCATTAGACTTTGCCCATACCGTGCCGGTTTGGGCATGATAAGGGTGATTTCGGCCCGTTTTGGGGTAACGACAAGGAGCGTATTTTATGACGGTTGACCGATGGCTGCGTCTAATAGCCGGTACCTTGGTAACGGCATCCGCCGTGCTGGCGGCGGTTCATAGCCCCTATTGGCTTTTGTTCACGGGGTTTGTCGGAGTGAATCTGGCCCAGTCGGCGCTGACGAACTGGTGTCCCATGATGACGATCCTGCGTAAACTCGGCGTGCCGGGTTGAGCCATGCGACGTTGGAAAGGTTGGAGACGGACGAGAACCATCAAGCCGTACAACATGTGGAGAATCGCGCCAATGAAACCTTGGGGCCGGATGCTGTTGTTTTTACTCGCCTGTCTTGCCGCCGTGGCGTGGGGGAGCGAGCCGGGGTATCTCGACTACCGTTCCATCGAACTCGACAACGGCCTCCGCGTGATTACGCTCGAAGACTTCTCGTGTCCGATCGTCAACGTGAATCTCTGGTACCACGTCGGATCGAAGGATGAGGATCCGGAGCGGCAGGGTTTCGCGCACATGTTCGAGCACATGATGTTTCGCGGCACGGATCGCCTGGGTCCGACGAGCCACTTCGATCTCGTGCGGCGGGCCGGCGGACGCTGCAACGGCTATACGTCGTTCGATCAGACCGTCTACTTCGAGGCGCTTCCGGCGAACCAAATCGAACTGGCGCTGTGGCTCGAAGCCGAACGCATGAGTTTCCTCAAAATCGATCAGGCGTCGTTCGACACCGAACGCAAGGTCGTCGAGGAAGAGCGGCGGCTTGGCCTGAATGCGCCATACGGCACGCTCAACGAGGAGGCGCTTGCGGAAGTTTTCAAGGTGCATCCCTATCGTTGGTCGCCCATCGGCAACATTCCGCATTTGCGCGCGTCGTCCGTGCCGGAATTGCGCGCATTCTGGACTTCGCACTACACACCGAACAACGCGGTCCTCGTCATCGCGGGCGCCGTCCGGCACGAGGAGGCGCAGGCGCTCGCGCAACGGTATTTCGGATGGATTCCGCGTTATCCGGACCCGCCGCGCGTCACCATTCGCGAACCCATGCCGGACCAGCCCAAGACCGTCATCTTCAAACAGGACAATGCCCCCGCTCCGTTGGTTGGACTCGGCTATCGCACCGTGCCGGCCTCGAACGACGATTTGACGGCGTTGCAGTTTTTGGGGCGCATCCTGGCCGGGGGCGACAGCAGCCGCTTGTACCGCCGTCTCGTGTCCGAGAAAGGCCTGGCGGTTCAGATTGCGTGGTTTGATTGGAGCCTTGAGCAAGACGGCGTCTTCGTGGTCGGCGCCGCGCTCCATCCCACGAGCACGAAATACGACGAGACGCTGGCGGCGCTCGAAGAAGAAGTCGCCTTGTTGCGTTCAACTCCTGTGACGGAACGCGAATTGACCAAGGCGCGCAATCAGATGCTTCGGAACCTGGTCACGGAAGACTTGTACGTTTCGAGCAAGGCGAGTGTTCTCGGCCGGGCCACGGTGATTGAAGGCGACACCGCGCGCGTCAACAGGCGTCTTGAACGCATTCGGAGCATCACTCCGGAACGGCTGTTGGAAGTGGCGAGAACCTATTTTGATCCTCAACGGGTGTTCCGGGGCAAGGTCGAGGCGAACATGGCGGGCCTCTTTTCAAAAAAGAAAAGCGCCGAAGACGAGGCGCCCATCACGGCGCCGCCGGAGACGAATCCGCCGCCCGCCGGACGGCCCGGGGTATTGCGTCCCGCCGATTTTCCCGCGTCACCGCCGTTCGCCGGTTTGCTTGAATATGATCCGACGCCGCACTTTGAAACGCGATCGCTCGCGAACGGACTCAAGGTCGTCGTTGTCCCCAACCACGAGGTTCCGTTTGTGAGTTTCCAGTTAGGCCTTCGCGCCGGCGCATGGACGGAAGACAAACCGGGAACGGCGGCGATGGCCATGAGCATGCTGACGAAAGGCGGCACCGCCCAACATACCGCCGAGGAACTGGCCGATGAACTCGACACCTACGCCATTTGGCTTGATGGGTATTCGGGCATGGACAATGCCGCGATGTCGGGCGGTTGCCTCACCGAACACCTCGAACGCGCCGTGAACCTCATGGCCGAGACCATTCTAACGCCGCGTTTCGATGCGAAAGAATTCGAGAAGCGCCGCAAGGAAGAAATCACGAGCCTCACGGTGCAGGAACAAGAACCTTCGTATATCGCATGGCGCGAATTCGAACGGCGCCTCTATGGCGAGCATCCCTATGCGCGACGGCCCTTGGGGTGTGTCGCGGACGTCGAAGCCTTGGCGGTGAAAGATCTCAGAAATTGGTGGAAACGGTTCGGGCGGCCCGACATGGCTGTGCTGTATTTCGCGGGCGACGTGAAACTCGATGAGGCCGTCCGTCTTGCCGAAGCCGCACTGGGTCGTTGGGAGGCCAAAGGAAAACAGCCGAGACCCGAGGTCCCGCCCATTCCCGAATCGCGGGCGACACAGATCTATCTCGTGGACAGGGCGGGCGATCAGGTGCAAATCCGGGTGGGACAGCGCGGCATTACGCGCGACGATCCGCGCTATTTCCATTCCCGCGTCGTAAGCGGGTATTTCGGCGGCGCGTTCGGCAGCCGCCTAAACGACACCCTCCGCGTCAAGAAGGGTCTGACCTACGGTGCGAGCGGCGGCTATTCGGCACAACGGATGGCCGGTCAGTTCGCGCTGGGCACCTTCACCAAGGTTGGGACGGCCGCCGATGCCGTGAAAACCTGCCTCGACGAAATCCGGCGACTGCGAGACGAACCGCCGGCGCCCGTTGAGATTGACGATACAAAGGCGTATATCGCCGGAAGTTTTCCCGCCGATCATGAAACGCCACAACAGATCATGGGCGATCTGTGGCTCATCGAATCCAATGGGCTGCCGGCGGATTATTTCGCGCAACTCCTCAAAGGCGTTGCGGGCACAACCGCGGATCAATGCGTGGATCTCGCAAAAGCCACCCTGGATCCGGATCGTCTCGTCATCGTGGTCACGGGTCCCGCCGACGTGCTGAAACCACAACTTGAAGCCATCGCCCCCGTGACGGTCGTCCCGTCCGGCGATAACAAGGCCGTAAAGCGGTAACATTCCGCCCAACGCCTGTTATCGTTACTGAGGACGCACACAAGATGACCGGCAGTATGACAGGCAACGACGGATCGTCGCCGCTTCATTTCCCTTGGTGGGGACGGGTGCTGCGCGTTTTGTTGTACGCGGGATTCTGGACCACGGCGCGCATCATGTTTTGCGTTCGCGTCATGGGGCGTGCTCAACTGGCCAACCGGCCGGGCGCTGTCTACATCGCCTTGCACAAGCGCGATTCGGACGGTGTCGTGGCGCTGGGCACGGTGTATTGGTTGTGCCGTGGGCGCGGCGCCATAAGCCGCAGTGTCGTCATGTGCGGCGAGCATGTCTACCTTCCCGGGTTCATTGCGGGGTATGCCGTTCGCCGGCCCCGGTGGCTCAGTTTTTTGTTGTTTCCGGTGCGTGTCGGCGGCTTGATGCGGGGCATGGGCTGGCTTCCCATGGCGCTTGCGCGGCGGCGATTCCTCATGGCGCATCTTTTGGATGCCATCGAGGACGGGGGCAACAAGCCGCTCGGGGAAATCCTGGCGGAAGACGTGGAAACCGTGGTTCCCGGCGCATCGGCGCAAACCCCAATCGCCGAATTGTTGCGCTGGCCGTACCGCGATGCCTTGTTCACGCTCCGGGAAACGTCCATCTTCATGCCCGATGTCGCGGAACGGCTTTGGGAACGGCACCGCGCGCGGCTCGCGGAGTGCCTCGAACGTTTTGTCGCCGTGCTCGACTCGGGCGGCTGCGTGTTCATGTCACCCGAAGGAATTTTGTCGCCCGACGGCCGGATGGGGCGCATCCGATCGGGATTGTTTCAACTGCTTCAGGGCGCTTCATGCGACACGGTGATGCAATTCATCGCGATGACCTACGATTTCACGACGACCGGCCGCCCGGCGGTGTTTGTGCATGTCGGGCCGCCTGTCCATGGCGCGAAAGCATGGTCTCAGGAGGAACTGTCCCGATGGGTTCGCGAGACCGCACGCCAGCTGACGGCGATTACCGTGGGATATCTTGCCGCCGTCGAATTCCGGACCGCGGCCAGGAGCGGCAATTCCGATATTTCGACAAGCGAATTGGCGGAGCACATTCGGCATGCCGCGCGACGGCATGCGGCGGACGGTTTCACTGTGGATCCGCGGCTGCTCGATCCCCGTTCGTTTCAGCGGCGATGGCGAAAGTTCCTTCGTTACTGCGAACGGCGCGGCATGCTCGACGCGGAAAAGCGGCACATTCTTGTGCGTGAAGAAGATTTCGCGGATTGCGGCGCCGAAAACCGCGCGGCGGCATCACCGTGGCAGTATTGTCTCAATGAGGTCGAGGGACTCGATGCTTCTTGAACCGGGAATCGGTGGTTGAAAGCGGTTCCGGCCGTGGATTCCGGCCGGCGGTCAAAAAGACACTCAGAAGTCACTCGCCACCAGTAGAACCGGCGGCTTGAGGAAGGTCCTTAGAAGGGGCCAGTAGGTTCGTGCACGAGCACGAGAAATGCCGCTTTTTCTTGGGTGACCCATATCACTCGTGTATCCAATCCACGAGCGCGGCGGTGAGATGGCGTTCGGCGATGCGGGCCGCCGCCAGCAGGCGGCGGGCGCGAAACCAGTCGCGCGGATTGCAGGCAAGGGCGATCCACATTCGGAGGTTGGCTTTTCCTTCCGCCGTCAGATGCCGCATGGCCGAAGGAAGATCTTGGCGGGCGGTGTCGCTTACGGTGCGGAATGAACCATAGGGGACATCCCGCATCCGGCAGACATCGCGGACCGCACCGCTCTCCATGTCAACGGCGATGGCGCCCGATTCCCGTCCCAAGCGTGTTTTGTCTTCAGCGCGCCACAGCACCACCGGCGATGTATGGATCCCGCCGAGATGAAATCCGATGTTCCTTGATGCGGCAATGGCGGCCACACGGCCGGAAAATCGGGGATCGCTCGACTGGTTGTCCGCCACAAGGTCGCCCACTGCGAGTCCGGCATCGAGTCCGCCGCAGAAACCGGCCAGAAGAAGAAGATCGATCCCTTGTCCGGCGATTCGATTCGCCTGCCTGCGCGCATTGTTCAGTCCGATGCCGCATACTTGAAGGATGACGGTGGTCCCGGGGAGTCGGCAGACATACGTCTCCGCATCGCACCGCTGCATTTTCATTGCCGCGATGAATCCGCGCGCTTCGCGCGGGGTCGGTATCAGAATACCGATTTTTCGCAAAGGCATGATTCCCGCAATTCGCGCATGGAGATACTCCTTCGATTGCGATTGAGGAGCGCTTCGTATTTCCCGGTGAATAGTGTACCTGTCCCGGTTCAGCGGGAATTGGACAATCGCCGATTTTTCTAAGCGACTACAGTCGGTCGTAGCCGCCGGTTCAATTGTGCGTTTTTTGAGGCATAGGCGGTCTATCAATCCGATGAGTTGTAGGAG
>Ga0209407_1001205_pt1 | contig 27900 bp, 21 predicted proteins | sample AD_JPNHG3_MetaG_FD_184410 | JGI IMG/M metagenome (GOLD analysis project Ga0209407, IMG submission 184410) | Active sludge microbial communities of municipal wastewater-treating anaerobic digesters from Japan - AD_JPNHG3_MetaG (SPAdes) (version 2) | ecosystem: Engineered > Bioreactor > Anaerobic... | reverse complement strand
GCCTTGTATATCTTCTAATTGACAACGATAGTATAAGCGAGTGGATATGAGGTAAATGGGAATTTTATCTAGATTTTGGAGTCGCAATGGAATCAATATGTCTGTTTGCCCTTGTTCTACAATTTCTGGTATGTGCATGTACAATGCTTGTATTTTTGGTAAGCTGGTGTCTTCTATGTATTCTTCGGAGCTTGGTCTATGTGTGATTTTTTCTGTATATAGCATAGGATCATAGTAATTTTCTTCACCTATGAGTTCTCGTTCTGGCTCAGCTTGTTCTTCTATAATATCTCCGATTTCTGAGATTTCCACGACTGTTTCGTCAGTGCGATTGGCTTGTTCACTTTCTAGTTCGTGTTCTAGTTCTAGTTCATGTTTTTGTTTTTGCTCTTGTACTGGTACTGGTTGTGGTGCTTCTGGTTGAACCCAACGTGGTTTTGGCTGTACACTAGCCACTTTTGCTTTTGGTTCTTCGGGAATTCGAGAGGATATACCTAATGTTGTTTCTTTTTCTATTTTATTTATGTTGTTGTCTTTTTGTTGTATTTCTTTTGAAAAAAATAAAGAGGCTATCCATGTAAAAATGTTTTTTTTCTGGGATTTTTTCGATATTCTGCGTCCAAATTCTTCTCGTATTTTTTCATTTTGAAATGCCATAGATAATGTAGGCATTCCCACAGAGTTTTTATCTGTAATTTTTTTAGCACGTCTTTCTGCTTTTTTTTCTTGCCAATACGAGGAGATGATAAACGTTAATATGATGCTAGATAAAACCCATAATAATATTTCCATCATTTATACCAGTCATGTAAAAAATTTTTTCATCAACTATGATGATTTGTTTTGTTATACACTTGCTGTGTATCTAACTTTTATGGCTTGTTGACTTTCACGGATCTTTTCTTTTATGGCTTATTGACTTTCACGGATCTTTTGTATGTAGTTATAGTTTTTTTATTCTGCAATGAGTACAATAAAGGAACGGGAGGAAACAAGGTATGTTGTGTTAAAAAATGTGGTTGCTTTTGTTTTGTCTACTATATCGTTGGGAGTTTTTTTAGAAGTGTCAACATAGAGTTTCCAAGTTTTGTTTATTAGGCTAGGAATTTCAAATTGTAAATCTTCCCAAAAAGCGTTCATTGCAATATAGATATGTGTATTTGTTTTTGAGATAATTTCTAATGCTAGGCTGTGGGATTCGTAACTCCAATCAGGTTTGTTTAGTTGAATTCCATGCCATTTGATTTTCCCATCTGTGGAATAGTATTGTTTCCGTAATTTAATTAAATGTTTTGTAAAACGAAATATTTCTTTGTTTTTATAAAGGAAGTTCCAATCTAGCCATGAAATTTTATTGTCTTGGCAATAGGCATTGTTGTTGCCTTCTTGTGTACGACAAAATTCGTCCCCTGCTAATAACATGGGAACTCCTTGTGAAATAAGGAGTGTTGTTAAAAAGTTTTTAATTTGTCTTTTTCGTAGTTGTAGTATTTTTTCATTTGTAGTGGGACCTTCTTCACCACAATTCCAGCTATAGTTATTTTTGCATCCATCTTTGTTGTCCTCACCATTTAAGTAATTATGGGGTTCGTTGTAGGAAACAAGGTCAGCCAATGTAAATCCATCATGGCATGTTACAAAGTTGATGGAATGATAGGTTGGACGTTGTTTTTCTTTGTACATTTGAGGACAGCCAATGAGACAATTTGCAAAGTCAGCAGATATGCCAGAATCTCCTTTTAGGAAAGCACGGACTTTGTCGCGATAGTAACCATTCCATTCTGCCCATCGATTGTAATGGGGAAAAGAGCCAACTTGATATGCTCCACCGGCATCCCAAGGTTCTGCTATGAGTTTGCAATTTTTTAAGATGGGGTCTTTAGAGATGCGTTCTATTAAAGGAGGTGATTCTAGCATTTTTCCTTGGCAATCTCGACATAGTATGCTTGCTAAATCAAATCTGAATCCATCTACATGCATTTCTGCTACCCAATATCGTAGCACATCTAGGATGAATTCTTGGACTACAATATGTTGGCATTGAACTGTGTTTCCACAACCACTGAAGTTCATGAAATTGCCTTCTGTATTCATAAGGTAGTAGATGCTGTTGTCTATTCCTCTAAAATGTAATGTAGGTCCTTTTTCATTCCCTTCGCACGTATGATTAACTACAATGTCTAAGATAACTTCTATATTGGCTTTATGGCATGCTTTGACAAATTCTCGAAATTCTATGCATGCATTTTTGACAGCATAGGCAGATTTAGGAACAAAGAATAAATTTGTGCTATAGCCCCAATAGTTGTAGAGTCGTTCTTTTGTAATGGGATTGTAGTTTATATTTTCTGTTTCATAAAATTCATGGATAGGAAGAAGTTCTACTGCATTGATTCCTAGTTCTTGTAGATAGGGAATTTTTTCTTTTAGTCCTAAATATGTTCCAGGGTGTTTCACACAAGAGGAATCGTCTTTTGTAAAGCCTCGGACGTGGAGTTCATACATAATGAGTTCGTCCCAAGGGATGTTCGGAGGTGTATCATCTTCCCAAGAAAAAAAAGAGTTTGCAATCCAAGGCTTTGTATTTTGCATATTTTCTCCCCAATTTGAGTGGGGAAAGAGTTGTTTTGCATAGGGATCAAAAAGTAGTTTTTCTTCTTGAAAAAAATGTCCTTTTTTAGGGTTATATATACCGTCCATGCGATAGGAATAGCGTAGATTGGGCAATAAATTTTTTATGAAAATATGCCATATGTTGCCTGTTTTATTAATTTTTGGGTCAAGTTCTATTTCACACCAAGGTTGTTCTTCATGAAGAGAAAAAAGAACTAAGGTAACTTTTGTAGCATGTTCTGAAAAAATAGCAAAGTTGATCCCATGTTTATAAATAGTTGTGCCAAGAGGATAAGGACAACCTCTTTTTGTATGAAAATTCTGTTGTTTTTTAAAAAATGAAATAAATTTCATTGCTAGTATCCATGTAATAATTAACGAATGAGGCGAGCACCTGCCCAATTGACAAAATCATGTACATGGGCGTTTTCTCCAAAATCTACAAGTAATTTTAGGGTATATACGTTTCTAATGTCTATATCTAGTTCTACTGGTTTATTAAAGATTGTAAATTCTTCGCTATGGTAGGAGAGGATGGAATCTGTCCATACTTGAATATTGACGTTTCCACCGATCATTTTGGAATTTTTTGAATAAGCTTGGAGGACAGAATCATCAAGTCCTACTGTGCATTGGAATCGTTGAAATTTTCTTTGTAATTGGATGATGATTTCTGTTCGAGAACAGACGCCCCAGCCTTTATAAAAGTAACGATTATTTAATACAATAGAGCCGCCTTGTTGGTTTTTATCTTTTTTTGCAGGAAATGTCACGTTAAAATAAGGTGTGTATTTGATATGATATAATTCTTCGTCTAAATCGCTAATATATATAAATTCATTGCTTTCAAATAAAATATTGCTGATTTTGTTCCAAGGAAGAAGAAGGGGGTGTTTTATAAATGATGTTAGAATAGTGACTCCGTCATTAGTAATATTGAGGATATTTCCATGGATAAAACTGAAATCTTGAAGGATTCCTATAATGGACATTCCCTTAGTTTTGTTTTTTTCTATGTTAAAATCTAGTGGAACAAATACAATTTTAGCTAGGTTTTCAAAATATTCTTTTTGATTTCCTAGATGTTTATGTTCGATAGTAACGATACCTTGACCTACACTTTCAATGAGACCTTCTAAAGTATCACCATTTTTAAAATATAGACAATCCATATCTAGATGATGTTGAGATTCTATTTCTTGCCAAACAATCTCTTTCAGCTGAGTCAATTCAATTTCTATGTTTCCTAAAGTAGGCGATTCCCAAATGATTGATCGTGGTGTTCCGTTTGTGATATGTCCATATAATACAGAATTGTCCCCAAGAATGAGTTTTGTATCATCTTTTGAAATAGTTGGTTGTTTGCCACTAATTTCTACAATGTTTTTGCATAAGATGTTTTGGGAAGATATATCTCTTTCTTGCGTGATAATTTTATTTTCAAGTTTATCCCATTCAATGTAGTCTGTATTTACTTTTAGAGTTTTATCTATCATATAAAATTGAAAGATTTCTGCGGAGATTTTTGCTGTGGGATACCAAATTATAAATAAAAGTAAAAAACAAAATAATTTCATTTTGCATCCTTATATGTTATATATTTTTACAATTTAATATCTTTCCCAAATGGGCACAGTTTCTAGATTGTCTTTTGTATGGATAAAATTTTCTTTGTCCATGGGAGCTTGTATATCTTGTTCTGGTGCAAGAATAAGTGCAGAAAATTTTATTTTTGTTGTAAGTATGTCTTGGTGTTTGGTTACAATTTGCACTTCAGATAATAGAAAGAATGTTTTGTCTTCTGTATCTTTGCACATTTCTTGTAAAAAGCTTTGTAAGAATTGATAATTGCTTTCTATTGTCATTTCTATATCAATTTTTGATAAGAAAATTTTTTCTATTTCTTTTTCTAAATCAGGATATTGAATGGAAATGATGTTTCCTTTATCTTTTTTTTCACATATTTTAAAAAATCGTAGGATGATTTCTTGAATAAAGTGCAATCGAATCCAATGGTTATAAGAAATAGAAGAAATAGAATCAAAGCCCAGTTCTATAGGAAATTTAATGCCTAGTTTATTTGCTATGGGGCGTAAACTTTGTAGTTTTGTTTCTTTTTCGCTACGAAAATCTAGAATGCTAGTAGAATATTGCGAAAGTTTTTTTATGCCTACTTTATTGCAAATATTTTGAATGTTAGATTCTATTTCATTTTTTTTGGCTATCCATTTTAAAAGGGATTCTTCTTGTAAATCGTATTCACTAGAGTGTAAGGTAGCGATGCTTTCTGTATGTTCTTGAATGCTTTTTTTGGAGCGTTGGATTTGTTTTTCAGATGGTCTTAAAACAAAAAGGTAGCAACAACACCATCCCAATATTATGACTGCTGATAAAATGAAAAACCTTTTTTTCATGTTCTATCCCTAGCAAAAATATAAAAAAATTGCAAAATTTTTTCAAAAAATTATGTGATGATTCGATCATTATAAAAAATAACAATGTAAAATACAACTAAAAATACAATGAATATTTTTGAATGTTATATTAGAATTATATATTTTTTAATTTAGAATGTCAGAGATGTTATATATATTTTCTTGTATCTACCACTAGTCGAATTTTCCCTGTTTTTGGATTTTTAAGCATAGTGTAGTCATCTATTTCTTGAATTTCTACGTATTCTATATTTCTTTGAATCCAATTGGATATGATCGGGTGTTTTGTTTGTAAAAAATTTTGAAAATCATCATGCAATTGTTTTTTTTCTTTTTCTGTAGTTCCTGGGAATGGTTGGTATCGGAAGGTGAGACGATTGTGAGGTGCATTGTTCATGTTCACTTCATCAATATAGAGTTGCAAATTTTGACTGATTCGATTTCCTAAATATTGTGTGAGAGGTGTGACAATGTCGCTGTAAGGACATTTTAAAACGCATAAGTCACCAACGCGACCGCTAATATGAAAGAGTTGTGCTGGATCTCCACAAGCACAAGGTTTGTCTTGCCATTCAATGAAGTCGCTCAATCTATAACGAATGCAAGGAGCAACTCGATTGGCAAGGCTTGTGATAACTACTTCGCCTTTTTTTTCTTGCGGCGTGTTGCTTTCTGGTTTAAAAAGTTCGATGTACACGTCAGGACTTTTGTGAAAAAAACCTGGTGGACAATGTTTACATTGGTAGCCTACTACTCCAGATTCTGTGGCAGAATAGATAGGAGATGAAATTTGTGGAATGTATTGTTTGATAAAGGAATATTGTTCTTTTGTAATTCCTTGGCCAGCATACAGAACTTTATTAATATTTTTCAATGCTTGTTCTGTTTCTTCTGTAGATAGAAGATGTTCAATGAGTGCCACAAGGATGTGAGGCATACCAATAATTACAGTAGGGTGAAATTCTAGAATGAATTTTACGATTTCTTCCATAGAATGATGATGTCCTAAAGGAATAATAGTACAACCTGTTTCTTCTAGCCCTCGATTGAATCCTTCAAAAGCACCCCACATCCCTGGTGCAAATAAATTGAGTACAATGTCGCCAGGTTGGATGCCTAACTTTTTCATGGCTTGTGATAAAATAAAAATTTGGCGTTTGCTATAGGATAAGTTCCAAAATGTAATTTTTTGAACTGCAGTACTGCCTCCTGTAAAACATGCTAGGTTGCATTCATCTTGGAGATTGTTAAGGTCTTTTCGATCGCAACGTTCTAAATATTCTTGTTTAGTCACAATGGGTAGACTTTTGAATACTTCTTCTGTAAATGGAGAAAGTTGTTTATTTTTATATAATTCTTGATAAAATTTAGAATGCTCCAGTGCAGCTTGAACCCGCTCTTCAATTGTTTTTAAAAGATTTATATCCATATTTTATTTTCCTAATATATTTTTTTGTGCTACATTGTAACAAAAAGAAAATGAAAAAACAATTTTTTTAACAATTAGGGATTTTTCTTTTAAGGATTTATATAAAAGCAACATCAGAATTTTTTTAGGGATTTTTCTTTTAAGGATTTATATAAAAGCAATATCAGAATTTTTTTTTGTTGTTTCTTGTCTTTTTTAACTGTATAATACTAATTAGTCTATTTGATTTCACAAATTTTGTGGCAAACAATAGTTTTTTGCGATGATCAAATTCTTAGTAAGGAGTGGCGTAACAGATACGCCTATAATGTTATGGACGATTTTTGGGTAAGCAAAAGTATAGAAGATTATCGACTAGAACGGTGGATACATTCAGGGAAATCAAAAATATACTTAGCATATTCATCAAAGATGCAAAAACATGTTGTAGTAAAAATTTTTGAATCTACTGTCATAGATGAAATGAAATCTTTTAATGCTTGGAATATGTTTCTACAAGCAGCAAATGCATCTGTAGGGTTAGTCCATCCCAATATAATCACTAATTATGAAGTCCAAGAAAAAGAAAATTTTTTTTATGCTGTTTCTCAATATAATCCTGGAATAAATTTAGAAAAATGTTGCCAAGATAAGGGTGTATATTCTTTAGATGAGGTGATAGAGATTTTAAAAAATATATTGCCAGCTTTACAGTGTGCTCATGATGCAAATATAGTCCATCGAAATATTAAGCCTGCAAATATTATATCTAAAGGTTTAGACGAATATTATATTGGTGATTTTGGATTAGCATGTCCTAAGTCACTAGCATCTGTAGCATTGTCTGGTTTTTCTTGGGGAAGTTTAGGATTTATGGCACCAGAACAAGCTAGAGGTATACAAAAGATAGATCATCGCACAGATTTTTATTCTTTAGGATGCACCATTTTTTATTTATTAACAGGTCAAGCTCCGATTACAGGCGAGAATAAAGAAGAAATTTTGTTCAATCATAGTTTAGGAAATTGTCTTTATATTCAAGAGTTTTGCCAAGGTTTGCCAGAATTATTTGTACGCATTTTAAATAAAATGCTAGATAAAAATCGCAATAAACGGTTTAATCATGCACAAGAAATTGTACATGCCTTAAAAAATATGCAAGAAAAAGCCATGTTTTCTGTTTCTCAACCTGCTTTCTATCAAACACAAACAGTAAAAGAAAATACTCAATTGCTTTCTTCTGTTTTGTTTCAAGGAGAAACAGATTTATCACAGCATCTTTGCCGTTGTTTTAATTTAAAAGATCCAACGCCATGCTCATTTAAAACTTGTAAACAAGAATGGAGCTTGGAAGATGTGCACAATAAAAATGCTGTCTTTTTTCAAGGTAAAATTTGGTGTCCAGAATGTTTATGGACAACGTTTTCTGAAACTATGGTAGATAGTCGTGTAAAAAAAGTTTCCACTTTGTCGTTTGCAACTGTTTATCTAGCAATTCAAGGTTTAGAAAAATATATTCCAGGTAGTCCTATTCGATATTTTTATAAATTTGAATTAAATCGTGCTAAAAAAGGTTGGAAAACTGTTTTAAAAAGAATAGAACGTGGCTATACGATTGCGTCAAAAATTTGTGCCAATCATATTTTGTCTGTGGATAAATTTGTAAAATATCAAGAATTAGGATATGCATATGTTCCTGCAGAATATATAGCTGGAGTGACTTTGGAGGAATTATTACAGAAAGAAAGATTGCCTATTTCTGTAATCATCACTATTCTACGACGTTTAGCACAAGCCATGAATACTTTATATAAAAAAGGGATTGTTCACCGTGGCATTTCTAGCAAATCTATTTATATCAGTTTAAATGGTTCTTTGCGATTAGGAAATTTTTTTGTAGCCAAATATTGGGAAAAACCAGATGCTTCTTTGGGAAACATTACACAAAGTATGAAAACTGCGATTGGCAATCTTCATTATATGTCTCCTGAACAAACTATCAATTCTTTTCATGTTGATTTTCGTTCCGATATTTGGGCTTGGGGTGTGGTTGCTTATGAGTTAATAGAACATAAAAAGCCTTTTACTGGTGCCACTGCATTAGCAATTGTTCATGAAATTCGAGAAAAACCATGTCCTAGTTTTCATCCTACTGTTCCCAATACTTTACAAAGTATTGTTCAAAAAGCATTGAATAAAAATGCTAAAGAACGTTATTCAAGTGTCAAAGAACTTTTAGCTGCATTAGATACTGTGAAAGTTTAGGTGAATGTTTATGCATCATATTTCAGCTCTTTATACATCTCCATTGTCATTCATTTTTTATATAAAATGCTTTGGATTTTGCATTTTTATGGTATTGGTGAATTTTTTTGCATTATTTTCTATGCCTATTCCCAATATTACTTTAATTTGTTATGGAGTTGCCTTAGTATTATTATGGCAATGTATGCCAAATATTTCTCTTGTATACCTTACTGTTCAAGAACAAAGAGAAAAAGTAAAAGCAATGTCAAGATTTTTTTTATTGTTTTCGCTTTTATGGTTAGCTACTACTATTTTAAGTTTTAGATCTTGTTTTTTGTTGTTTCCTCATCCCTTGATCCATGCTTGTCTAGCAGGTGCAGTGTATGTTGTTGGATTTATTTTAGGAGGAATCTTATTTTATCAAAGTTGCCAAGCGTATCATGGTCGCATTTCTCCTTTAGAAGAACGATATTATCAAACTATGGTACAATATAAAGAACGACTTCAAGAGTGGAAAGATTTAGCACAACAAAAAATGGAAGAAAATGAATTCAATTCTTCTGAAAAAAGACAGAAATATATGCAACAAGCTTCTACCACAACAACGTATTCTATTAATGTTGGAAAACATATAGGACGTCACCTTATTTTTATTTGCCTTTGGTTGTCTATTCCTTTTTATCTTTTTATGTATATTCCTTATCAAAATCATGCACATTATAGTGAATTTCCTTTATTTTATCAATTTGCTATGATTTTTACCCTATTGTTTTCTGTGGCATGGATAGGCAAGTTATTGTATTTTACTTTTCAAACGTATATTATTAGTGAACGTGGAATTCAAATTAAAACAATGTTGCAGACATTATATTGGCCATGGTATTTTATCCAATCGATTACAATCCACGGGGAAATACTTACTATAACTTCTTGGGAATCTCAAACTGTATCTCTGGCTTGGCCAAGTTTTTCTACACCAAAAGTGTTTTTAGATATTCTCTCTACAAACCTTCCTTTTAGCTTATTTTATATTTCTTTTTTAGGTCAAAGAGAATTACAAAAAATACTTAAAAAAGATTATATCCCATACAAAAAAAAATATGAACAGGCATATTTGCTTCAAGAAAAACCTGAAAAAAGACACAAAAAAAGTAAAAAATAGTTATATACACTTTAGAAGCTTATGTAAGATTACAATCAGCAATTAAGGTATCGCCGTATAAGGAAAGAATTCATGGCAGATTTTTATACTTTCGGAGAAGTACTCAAAGTACTACAGTCCAATTCTCAAGAACTCAATAAATGGATTGAGACAGGAGAACTGCGACCTACGATCCATGAGGGGGATCTTAAATTTCGCGGAAGTGATGTGGAAAGAATTTTAGCTTCTAAGCAGAGATATAATTGGAATCAAGTTCTGAATGCATTGCAAATAGAAACACCAGAATTACAAAATTTGATAAATGAAGGAACATTTCAAGTTTATAATGATAATGGGAAAATCACATTTGATAGACAAGAAATTGACCAATATATTGCTCTGCGTCAAATAGATGCGACTATTGTAATGGCAAGTGATAGTGATGTGTCGTTAGTGGATGATGAATACGACGATGATTTTAATTTTTCAACAAGAAGAGATAGCAAACCAGACTATTCTCTCGATCCCTTAATGGATAATTTTAGAGCTGCTAATCAATCAAAAGATGTCTATACCTTAGATGGGGCTTTAAGTATGCTACAAATGGATGAGGCAGAACTAGAAGCAATGATTGCAGATGGTGAAGTTTCAGTATTTCATAATGCACAAGGGATGCCAGAATTTCTTAAATCAGAAATTGATGCCATTCGAAGCGAACGTATGGTAGATGCCACTATGGTTGTGGAAGCTGCTTCTTCAGGTCATAAACAAAAACTTGCCATACCTCAAGATATGATGAGCAATGTATACACTTCCGCTACTAGTTTGAAATCTGACCCTTCTTCTGCGATAGAATATTTATCTTTTGATGAAGCTTTATATGAATTGCAAATAACTCCCAATGAGCTGAAAAAAATGATTGCTCATCAAAAAATTGAGGCAATTCCTGACCAAGGGAAAATGAAATTTAGAAAACAAGATGTTCTTAAATATGTTCAAAAAATTGAACCTACTGTTATTTTGCCAGAAGAAGAAAAAGATCAATTTGCATTTCCAGAAGACACAATTTCTTTTTGCGATCCTCACACACCTATTGCTATAATTTCCCCATCAAGATCAAATTTTCAAATTGATTTTACAAAATTGAGAAAATCGTTTTATCCTTTGCGTGAAGTGGCTGAAATTTTACGCATTCCTATTGAAACTTTGCCAGAAATATTGAAAAAATATCAAATTCGAACATATCATTACCAAGGAGAAACAAGTTTACGAAAAGCAGATTTTCAAAAATTTTCAGATTTATTAGAAAAAGAAACAGAGGATTCATCATCTGCAATTTATCATGCACCGTCTTCGTCTGTATCTTCAACTATGCAACAAGACGATATTGCTATGCAAGGTGTTACTACATATTATACGTGGGATGAAGTATTGCAACTCTTAAATATTGATTCTAGACAATTGCAGTTAATGGTAGGAAGAGCAGAATTACAAACTACAAAAATTGGAAAAGATCAAGTCAATGCAAAATGTAAAACATCACAAAGCATAGAACCCACCTTGATTAAAGATACTCCTTATATTTCTTCCATGCCAACGAATCAAGTAGTGGTCAATCCTTATCCTAGCAGAGGTTCTTCGAATGTACCTGTATCGCCCCATCGATCCATGGTGCCACCGATTCCACCACAAAGTACAGTGCCATCGATGCAATCCCATCGATCCATGGTACCACCGATTCCACCACGAAGTACAGTGCCATCGATGCAACCACAGCGATCCATGGTGCCACCGATTCCACCACAAAGTACGAAGCCACCGATGTCGTTCCAACGTTCTATGGTACCACCCATTCCGTCTCGAGTTAGCGTGCCACCTATGCCTTCTAGTATACCACCGATTTCACAACGCCCCAACGTACCACCTATGCAATCACGTACTCCTAGTATAGAAGAGGAAACTTGTAGTTTACAAGAAGCTATGAATATTTTATCTGTGTCTAAAGCTGATATTCATCGTTTTATTAGAGAAAAATTGTTGACTATATTGCCCAATGGACGTTTAAAAAAGAAAGATCTTTTGAATTTGCAACAAAATAAAGATGTTGACATTACTATGGTTTTGCCTTTGTTCCAAGATGAACCAGAAGAAAGTGATGACGATATGGTGTTCCTACGAAATCCCGTAGCAAAGTCTAGTGCGTCGAAAAATATCAATATACCTCAGCCTCCTGTGAATCGTCCTATTATAGGACACAATATGCCGTCTCCTGTAAAAATTCAAGAACTTGGTATGTTGCCTCCCAATGTTTATTATTCAGCGTTACAAACGAGCAATGAGTTGCAACTAGAACAAAATGAAATACAACAACTTATTAGAAAAGGAAATTTACCAGCATATCGATACCAAGGTCAACTCTATTTTCGAAGAACAGATGTGGAAGAAATTAAAAAAGAAAAAATGATTGAACCAACGATTATGGTTGGTGGTGAAGATGTAGATGTTATTTTTGAAGATGATGATGATTTATTTATATAAAAACTAATGGAACCAACGATTATGGTTGGTGGCGAAGATGTAGATGTTATTTTTGAAGATGATGATATAAAAATGTGCAATTTAGGTGAACAAGAATGCCATATTTTATTTTAGGTTGCCCTTGCGGAACAAGGATCGAAATTAACACGGAAGACATGCGTTCTGAAATTCGATGCAATAATTGTAGACGCTATATTAAAATACCAAGATTGAATACAAGCATTCAATTTACGACAAAGACACTTTTGGCCAATAAAAAAGACAACCTAATTGGAAAAATTCTTGCCAAACGATATAAAATTGAATCGTACATTGCAGATGGTGCTATGGGTAGAGTGTATCGAGGCATTGACTTAAGCTTTCAATTGCCAGTTGCTGTAAAAATATTAAAGAATACAGATTCTATCACAGAACACCAAGAAAAACGATTCATTCATGAAGCACGAATTGCCTCATTATTGCAACATTCAGGAATTGTTATGGTGCGAAATCTACATCGTAGCAAAAAAGGTGGATACTTTATGGTCATGGATTTATGCCCAGGACGTAGCCTTAAAAGTATCTTAGAAGAAAAACGTAAACTTCCTATTCCTGATGCATTAGAAATTGCATATCAAGTTTTAACAGCATTAAAAATTGCACACGCGAAAGGGATTATTCATAGAGATATTAAGCCTGCGAATGTTATGATTGAAGAAACAAAAGAAGGCATGAAAGTTCGCATTCTAGATTTTGGAATTGCGAAAGTATTTTCTAATTTTGCAGGATTGGAATTTCAATCTCTCACAAAAACAGGATATATTGTAGGAACTACGCATTATATGGCACCAGAACAAATTTTAGGAACAGAATTAGGTGTTCATACAGATATTTATGGCGTAGGAGCATTATTATATCATCTTTTAACGGGCAATCTTCTTTTTCAAGGAAGTCAAGAAAAAGTGTTGCGTTCTATTGTGCGCGACAATCCAGAACCAATGAAAAATTGTCCTTTGCTTTTAAATTGTCTTGTTCTAAAAGCACTTCAAAAACAAGGTAAACATAGGTACAAAAGTGCAGATGAATTTATGCAGGCAATTAATAGATATCGTAGGTTTTCTTATGTTACCATTTACGATACAAACCTTATAATAGAAACATTATGGCATCGATTAGGTGGAGAAACAAGGCATATTATTGCAATGACTGTTATTTTACTTATTTTATTTTTAACCATAATTTTTACTCAATTTTTTTATTTACATAAAAGTTATGAGAGAATTCAAATTGAACAAGAATTGCAACATAAAAATTATATGGGTGCATATCAAATTTTATTAAAATCACCATCCAATGTTCTTCCACAAGATCAGCGAGAGTTTATTATTCAAGAAGCCTTAAAACAAACATATAAAAAAAATCAACTTACTATAGAACAAAAATTAGATTTTCTCAAAGAAATCATCCATCATTATTCTTCAGAAATTAGTGACTCTAAATGGCAACATATTTTAAATAGTGCGTTAGAAGAGGAGTATATCTTTCATAAAGTAGAAAATTTATTGCAACAGAAAAAAATTCAAGAAGCAACACATGTTCTCCAAACGCCAGTTCCTAAAGAACTACAAATTTTCACACCGCGAGACAATCAAAAAAAATGGATTCAAAAAATAAAGTAAAAATATACGAAGAATTAAAGGAGTTGGACATGGCAACGAAAAAAATTATTGGCGTTTTTCAAAAATCATTACAAGAATTAGAAGACAAGGGCGTGCGAAAAGGGCATGAAATGGTTATCACTGGCATTAAGCCTGCCCAAGCACCTTATGGTCCTCGATACTATGTGCAAGGATATGAGGGGAAAGAATTTATTAAGATGAACGCCAATTCTTATTTAGGCATGTCACTCAAGCCTGAATTAATCGAAGCAGAAGAAAAAGGTAGCAGAGAATATGGTGTTGGTCCAGGTGCTGTTCGATTTATTAGTGGTACTTATTTGCCACACGTTAAGCTAGAGGAACGACTAGCACAATTCCATAAAAGAGAAGCTGGTATGCTTTTTAGTGCTGCTTATACTACAAGCATAGGAGTAATTTTCCCACTCTTAACAAAAGAAACGATTGTGATTAGTGATGAACTTAACCACAATTGCATTATCAATGCTATGAGAATGGCTCGCCCAAGTGATAAAAAAATTTACAAACATAATGATATGTCAGATCTAGATCGTTGCTTGCAAGAATCTATAGGAAATGCAAAACGAGTCATTGTTGTTACAGACGGTATTTTTAGTATGCGAGGTGACAATGCTCCTTTGCAAGAATTTGTCAATATTTGTAATAAATATGATGACAAATTTGAAGAAGGTGTTGTTACTATTATGGATGATTCTCATGGCGTTGGTGCATTTGGAGCTACAGGACGAGGTACAGAAGAATATACAAACGCACGAGTAGATATACTGATTGGTACATTAGGAAAAGCATTTGGGGTAAATGGTGGTTACGTTGTTTCAGAAAAAGAAATCATTGCACATCTCCGTGAAACAGCACCTACTTATATTTATTCTAATCCCATTACAGTGGGAGAAGCTTGTGCAGCTCTTACATCTATTGACATTTTAGATAGTCCTCAAGGTCTTAAAATTTTAGCTCATCTAAAACAAGTCACAAACCAATTTCGAGAAGGTTTGAAATTGGCAGGTTGGGAAACATTACCAGGTGATCACCCTGTTGTTCCTCTTATGGTTCGAGACACTGCCAAAACAAAAGCACTTGTTCATTTTTTAACAGAAAACAACATTTTAGCAACAGGCATGAATTTCCCTGTAGTTCCCAAAGGTGATGAGGAAATTCGTTTCCAAATTTCAGCAGACCACACTGTTGCAGACATTGATTATGTCCTAGAAGTTTTAAAATCATATAAAAGTTAAATATTCTTTGCTAGAAAAAATATTTTGAATTATTTTGAGTTTCCAAGGGATTAGGAAATTCGTTTCTAAATTTTAAAAGATCACACGATTGCAGATGATTATGTCCTAGAAGTTTTAAAATGATGATGTTTTAGAAGTTTTAAACTTATATTATTATAGAAATTGATTATATTCTAGAATTTCTAAAATGATGATATTTTAGAAGTTTTAAAATCACATAAATATTAAATATGCTTTGCTAAAAAAATAAAAATATTTTTTCTAGCAATTAAACAATAAAACTGATATATTAATAAAAATTGATTTTGTATTCTATTTCTTTCGTTTGATGCAATGTATATTAGGGATTGTGTCGAAAAACAAATTTTTTGTAAAGGGATGGATATGGATTCAAATTCTTTTCAGTTAGCATGGGTGACAGACATTCATTTAAATTTTCTAGAACCAGAACCATTGGAAGCTTTTCTAAGCATGCTAGAAAAGAGGTTTTGGGACGCGTTGTTAATAACGGGAGATATTGCAGAAGCTGTAGATTGTAGCTATTTTTTAAAAATGATGCAAACAAGATTAAAACGACCCATTTATTTTGTTCTAGGAAACCATGATTATTATTATGGTTCTTTAGAAAAAGTACGCTCCTCTATATATCATTTGCATATGGAAAATTTGTTTTTGAATTGGCTTCCTTGTTCTGGAGTCGTTCATTTAACTGCAGATACAGCTTTAGTCGGTCATGATGGTTGGGCAGATGCCCGATATGGTGATTTTATCAACTCTATTGTTATTATGAATGATCATTTACTAGTTAAAGAATTGGCTGATTGTTTTCATGAAGAAGAAAAGACAGCTTTACAAAAAAAATTACAATCATTAGGAGATGAAGTTGCGGAATATTTTCGTCATATTCTTCCCAAAGCTTTGGAACGTTATGAACATGTGATTTTAGCAACCCATATACCTCCTTTTCCAGAAATTTGCGTTTTTGAAGAAGGTATGGATGAAAACGATTGGTTGCCCCATTTATGTTGTAAAGCAGTCGGAGAAGAATTAATCCACATTATGGAGCAATATCCTCATAATCAATTGACTGTTTTATGTGGTCATACACATTCTTTTCAATGTAAAAGTATTATTCCTAATATTCAAGTATTTAGTGGAAGTGCAGAATATGGTTCACCAGAACTACAAAAAATATTTGATATTCGTTATTGTACTTTAAATTATGCTTAATTTGCTAAGATTTTACAACAGGGAAGGTTGCGTTTAAAACGCTTAAAAATTATGGAAGAAAAAGTTTTTCATCAAAGGTTTGTAGCCAAAAAACTCTTAAAAACAGCCGATGATTATTTTCAATGGTTGGGCGAAGATATGCAAACGCATAAAATGGTCGTAATTAAAGAATTTAATCGTCAAACTCCCAATCAAATGGCTGCAAAAGAATTCGCCAGAGAATGCCAATTAATTCATAAAATTTCTCAAATTGTAAACCCTAATATTGCAAGAATTTATGTTATTGATTTAAAAATTGGCTATTATGTTATGGAATATGTGCCAGGACAAAATATTCATGATTATCTTGTAGGCAATACAATTCCTGAAGACCTTGCACTTCGAATTATTATTAAAATTGCCAATGCCTTGCATATTTTATACTCTAAATTTCAAATTTTACATCGTGATATTCAACCTTGTAACATTCAATTAGAAAGTGGAACATTAGAACCAAAAATCGTAGATTTAGGAATTGTCAAATCGCTAAACTCTGCCCAACTTACTATGATGAATCAAGTCAAAGGAACATTTTTTTATTTAGCTCCAGAGTTGATTTATCAAGATGCAGATTATTCCATTCAAAGCGATATGTATGGACTAGGTTTAACTTTATTTTATTTACTACAACGAACAGATCTTTTTGAAGAACCAGAACACGTATTGCATTTTGTACAAACAGGCAATGTGCCAGATAAATTTAAGCAAATTCAAAATAGAAATCTGGCAAAAGTCCTTTTTAAAATGATAGATCGAGATCCTAAAAAACGTTTTCAATCGTATCCAGAATTGCTCCAAGCTTTAACAGCACTGGAAGCTTCTATACGTTCGACTTCTCCTGCTGTTGCTCCGCAACAAGCACAACAACAACAAGCACAAGCACAACAAGCACAAGCACGATTGCAACAAGCACGACAGCAACAAGCACAAGCACAACAAGCACAAGCACAACAAGCACAAGCACGATTGCAACAAGCACAAATGCAACAGACTGGTTTTCCGAGAGACCAAGAATTTCTTCAAAAAAATCAGCAAGAAGTAGGTAAACTAAAAAATACATTGCAAGAATTGATTCAATATATTAAAGTTTTAAAAGATGCGACATTAGAATTTGAAGGCAACAATAGAAATCCACAAGGTCTATCTCCACAAAGCATCAATATATTGAAACATAATCTTCAACAAATGAATAACTTTAAACAAGACATCAATTCCTTTATTCAATGTATACGTAATATAAAAGATAGAATTACTGCTTTAGAACAAATCAACGGAGCGATACAATAAATGCCACTTTTTGAATTTATTTGTCAAGAATGTCAAGCAAAATTTGAACTTCTTGTTCGAACACAAGAGAAAGAACATCAATGTCCACAATGCTATTCTAGGAATATTAAAAAAAAATTTTCACCATTTGGAATGAAAAGCAACAATAAGTTTATTTCTAGTATTGGAGGTGGATGTGGCACATGCACTTCTCATAATTGCCAAGGATGTCATTGTGAATAAAGGAGAAAGGCGTTTTCTATGGAAAACGCCTATCATTTTATGAGAAAAATTATTTTAAAATTAGGTGGTTCCATTATTACAAAAAAAGAATCTTATCCGCCTAAAGTCAACACGAAAACATTAAAGCGTTTAGCACAAGAAATTCAACAAGCATGGGATCCAAAACAAGACCAACTCATAGTAGTTCATGGTGCAGGTTGTTTTGGGCATATTCCAGCACATCAATATGGATTGATCAACGAAAAATATCATGAAAAAAAAGCAATAGGAGCTCAGATCATATACCAAGGAATGAAAAAATTACATGGAGCAGTTGCTAAAGCGTTTTGGAAATATGACCTTCCGTTTGTATCTTTTCCTCCTCACGCTTGTTGTAGCATGAACAATAAAAAACTCATAGAAATGTCTAGTTCATCCATTATAAAAATGACAGAATACGGCATGATTCCTGTATTATACGGAGATGCAGTTTTAGATCAAACCACAGGAATAGATATTGTATCAGGCGATCAAATTGTGTGTTATTTAGCTAGTGTGTGGAAACCAAACTTAGTAGCTTTAGGAACAGACGTAGATGGCGTTTTTGAATCTGATCCAAAAATTCAAAAAAATGCAAAATTGATTCCAGAAATTTCCTCTGACAATTGGGAAAAAGTATTTCCTCAATTGTCAGGATCTACCCATATTGATGTTACAGGTGGAATGGCTGGTAAAATCCAGCATCTTTGGAAATTGGCAAAAGAAGGCACAGAGAGTTGCATTTACAATGCCAATAAACATACACTATTAACGAAAATTTTACAAAATGAAAAAATATGTGCAACTTGGATTTATGAATAATTTTCAAAATAAATTTTCAAAATACATTTCTACTTTTTACTTTTCTTTTGAAAAAAATTTTGTATATTATTGATAATAATTGCCAATAATTAATTTATATATATTATTGATAGTATTACCAGTAAAAGTATTGATATTACAAATAATATTTTCTAGCATGAAGGTAAAAAATATGTTCGAAGAATATCAAGATATATTAACCACTGATGAACTGGCACAAATTCTTCGCTTGAATGAACGAACTGTGATAAAATTAGCAAAAGAAGGACAGTTGCCTGCAGCTAAAATTGCAAGTCAATTTCGTTTTAGTAAAGAAAAAATATTAGAATGGCTAGAGTTGCAAATGAATCATTATTCAGATGATTTATTAGCAGATATGGAAAAAGGAATGTTAGAAAAAGCCGTTCCCGTGCATAAATTATTAGTGGAAAGTCATATTGAATTAAATATGAAAGCTACCAATAAAGAAGAAGTATTGGTAGAATTAACAGAAATTGCAAAAAAAACTGGACTTTTACGAAACCAAGATGAACTTTTAAAATCTTTACAAAGTAGAGAAGAATTATGTTCTACAGCCTTGGGAAATGGAATTGCCATGCCACATCCTAGAAAAACAAGTTGGGACGTGGTTCGAAACTTAATTATAATTATAGGCATATCTAAAAAAGGCATTGATTTTGGAGCATCTGATGACCAACCTGTCCATATATTTATTATGTTGGCCATTCCTCTATTGCCATTGCATTTACAATTTGTTTCACGTTTAGCACGTATTTTTCATGATAAAACTGTCATGCAAAAAATCATGGATAGCACATCTGAACGAACAGTCATTGAGATTATACAAGAAAAAGAACAAGAATTAAATCAAAACAATGAACCAGTAGAATAAAATTTCTAGCATAAAGACATTTGAATTTTCGAAAGGGTATCTCATGACTGAACAGGCTAAATACAACCAAATTCTCCAAGAATTAAAAGATCAAGAAAGTTCTATTCAAGCACTTGCATTAGTAGATGAAAAAGGTAAATTATATGCTTCCAATCTACCGGAAGATATAGATGTTGATGCTGTAAGTAGTGTACCGTATTTTGCATTTTCTATGTTTGAAAAAGAACTTTCTAAATTTCATTCTAGTCATTTAAAACAAATCAAAATTCAAGGAAAAGAAGAATATATTCTTCTTTGCTCTATCAAAAAAAACTTTCTTTTAGCAATTTGGGTTGCTACAAAAGAAAAAACACCACAACTTCAACAAAACGTAGCGTCTGCCATCTCCAAAATTTTGGGAGCATAACAATGTAATCATGGTGGTTTCTTGTAATTTTGTATACCTTTTCAATACGGAGAAAAAGATTGTTCAGGAAAAAAGAAAAAAAACTCGTCCTTCTTGTCGATAATTTTGATCAAGCTAGGGATATAACAAAAACATATCTAGAAACTAGTGATTATAAAGTAATTGCAGTAAGTAATGCTATAGATGCTATGGCACAATTAGAAAAAAAACTTCCTAATTTGATTATTTCTGAAATAGAATTACCAGGACAAGGTAGTATTTCATTTTATAATCAACTGAAAACACAAAAAAAGACTCGTTTTATTCCTTTTATTTTTTATGCCCGTAAAGACAATGAACGCTTAGAAGAGGGCGTTAAAAAATTTCAAGATATTGTCATCTCAAAAAATTTAAAATGGAAAGAAGTTTCTGAAATAATAGAAACATTTTTAGCAAAAAGAGCCGTGCTAAAAGCAAAGAGTTTTAGAGTTTCTAAACAAAAGGCATCACGTCCACAAGGTGTGCAATCACGTCCACAAGAGATGCAACCTAGAAGACCCATGCAACCATCCCAAAATGTTCAGAGTCCTACTTTAAAACAGCAAGAAGTAACAAGACAAACAGCAAAACAAGGGACAATTTCCCAAGAAACTATTTCCAAAGTAGCCTCTTCGCAAGTAAAAACACAGGATAAAGTAGCCTCTTCGCAAGTAAAAACACAGGATATGGTTAAACCATTGGCACAAACTCAAAAAAATGTTATGCCAAGACATTTACCAAAACAGCAAGTTGCCACAAAACAAATAGTAAAAAAACAAGTCGAACAAACAGAAGCAGAACTAGAAAAAACAGTATATGAACCTAAAGAAATTGTATTACATGCTCCTCTTCCTAGTACAAGAAGAAAAAAGCGAAAAATACATATGGAGTTTCCTATTGAACCAGGGGAATCTACACGAGGTTTTTTAATACCACCTTCTAATTTAGAAGCAGAATTGCGTAATGATTTTCATTTTTCAAATTTTTTACATAAAAAATATGATGTGCTTACTTTTGAACCATTGGTCATTCCCAATACTGGATTGAGAGAAAAGATTCGTTTTGAAATTGAATCAGAAGAAAGTCTATCAGATCATGATTTTATTTTAGATTTAGAAGAAGACACAGATGTCTTTGTACAAGAAGAAAAAAAATCTGAACAAGATGAAAGTAAAAAATCACATTATCTTGATGATATTGAAGATATTCTTGTTTCTTTAGATGATGAAAGAGAAGACGCTCAAAAAGCAATTGAAATTCCTGAAGATGAACAAAAAATAGCAGACGATGAAACTTTAGACGAAGAAGCAGACGATGAAACTTCAGATGAAGAAGCAGATGTTGAAACTTTAGACGAAGAAGCAGACGATGAAACTTCAGACGAAGAAGCAGAAGATGAAACTTCAGATGAAGAAGCAGACGTTGAAACTTCAGACGAAGAAGCAGACATTGAAACTTCAGACGAAGAAGCAGACGATGAAACTTTAGACGAAGAAGCAGACATTGAAACTTCAGACGAAGAAGCAGACGATGAAACTTTAGATGAAGAAGCAGACATTGAAACTTTAGACGAAGAAGCAGAAGATGAAACTTCAGACGAAGAAGCAGACATTGAAACTTCAGACGAAGAAGCAGAAGATGAAACTTTAGACGAAGAAGCAGAAGATGAAACTTTAGACGAAGAAGCTACAGATAAAGAAGAAACTGTAGTAAAATCTAAAGAAGAAATTGCTACAGAAAAAGTTGAAGCAGAAATTGCTACAGAAAAAACTGCAGAAAAAGAAACTGCGGCAAAAGAAGCCAAAGAAGAAACTGCTACAGAAAAAGTTGAAAAAGAAACTGCTACAGAAAAAGTTGAAAAAGAAACTGTTACAGAAAAAGTTGAAAAAGAAACTGTTACAGAAAAAACTGCAGGAAAAGAAACTGCGGCAAAAGAAGCCAAAGAAGAAACTGCAGAAAAAATGGTTGTAGAAAAAGTCCAAGCTGGAGCAACAAGTGTTGCCTCTATTCCAAAAATTTCTTCTCATAGTATTGCTATGGAAGAAGAAGAAGATTTATTAAAAACAAAATTGATTTATTATAATAAAGAAGAAGATCAGTGGATTCAAGAAATGGATCATTCTTTCCAAAAACAAGAATTTGCTATATGGGGCTATTCTGCATTTTCTATGGCAAGTTTATGTTTTAAAATTATGAAAATGAATCATGTTGTGAAAAATATTAAGTTAGAAACTTTAGAAAATCAAATTGTTTTGACAAAAATTGATGAAAAACACATTTATAGTGCTTCTGTGGTTCCTAATGAACTATAAATGTAAAAAAATATTAGGAACAAACCAATGTAATGTTACATTTGGAAATTTTTCTATTTTTGATATAGATTTGAATCTAGGAGACTCTTTTTATTTGTCAAATGTCTATAAATAGAAATGTATAAAGATAAAATGTATAAAGGTATAATACATTTTATTTATAAAGATATAATACATTTGACAAATAAAGTAGAGAATGACATAATTCCTGATTGGAAAGGTTAGTTATGGAAATTATCGGTCTCTTGGGTGCTATTGTAGTTGGAACGCTCATAGCGTCCGTAATGGCCTGTCTCCCCGCGCTTCATATTTATAATGTTGCCGGATTTGCTTTACTTTTTGCTTTACCTGTTATTCGTGAAGGTCTTATTTCTAGCTCAATTTTAATTGCCTTTATGATGTCTTTAATCGTGGCATATTCTATTTTGAATACAATTCCATCTATTTTCCTAGGTGCTCCTGATGAAAGTGCTATTTTTGTTACTATGCCAGGAACACGAGCTTTGATGCAAGGCAGAGGTTTTGAAACTGCTATGTTGACAGCTGTAGGAAGTTTAGGTGGAATTGCTTTTTTACTTTTAGCCTCGTTTATTTTTCCCTATTTTTTGCCTGCTCTTCGTACAATTGTTTCACCCTATATGCATTGGGTTTTAGGGTGTATTTTAGCTTTCATGATTATGGCAGAATGGCCTAAGGGTGAAAATCGTGAAAAAACAAGATGGTTACGTTTTTTCAATGGTTGGAAAAATTTATGGGCAGGTTTATTGACGCTTCTATTGTCAGGTATATTAGGTTTTATTGTGATGTATAAGCCCATGATGCCTATAGAGATTTCGTTTCAAAATATTATGCCTACATTTGTAGGGCTTTTTGCTATTCCTTGGGTATTACAAAATATTATTTCTAAAACAGAACCACCAAAACAACATATTGCTGAAAGCCTAGATGTCACTCCTCGTGTGTTTTTACGAGGTGCAGGTGCTGGTTGTTTAGGTGGAATTTTTGCTGCGATTTTCCCTATTGTTACAGGTGGTATTGGCGGTATGTTGGCAGGTCATGCTACTGCTCAAAGAGACGAACGTATGTTTATTGTTTCACAAGGTGCATCCAAAGTAGTATATTATGTAGGTGGATTTTTACTTTTATTTGTACCTGGTGCATCCTTTACTCGAGGTGGTATGGCTTATATGTTACAAGGTGTCTATACATCTCATGGTCACTCTGATTATTATATTGCACTTGCAGTGATTGGTATCTCAGGAGCCATTAGTTTCTTTACTATGTTGTATGGTACAAAAGCAGTGATTTGGCTCATTGGAAAAATAAATTACCGTTTCATTTCTATATTTACTTTTATATTTATTACAAGTGTTGTATATTACATGGGAGGTTTCCCTGGAATTGCAGTCATGCTTGTGAGTACAGGTATTGGTATGATTCCTGTTTTTTTTCATTCTCATAGAATGAATTGTATGGGCGTACTATTGATTCCTGTTATGCTTAATATGTCTGGTCATGGTCCTATCATTGCACATTGGATGGGACTTTTATAAAAGTTAATAAAATCATTATTATAAAGGTAAAAAAATGAAAGGGTTAACTCATTTTATTTCTGGCGTTGCAGCAGCTACATGTTTTCCACAAGCTATGCAAATATCGCAATTAGAGAATTCATATATTATTGTACTTGGTGGGATTTTTGGAATTTTACCAGATACAATAGATTTTAAATTTTGTCAATTTTTTGAAAAATACGATTATATTGTAGACCCAGATCCTAGAAATCCAGATCCTCAAATGATTGCTGATACTATTGCCCAAGCTTTGAATGATGCTCATGATTCTCAACAACCAAAATCTATTATCATGCACACCATTAAAAAAGGCTCTGATACTTGGCGACAATATCGCATCTTTTTTGATATTGATAATAAAAAAGTTCGCGTCACTATGGGAAATCTTGTAAATTTTTCAAAAGTTCCTTATCCTAATACAGAGCTTTCAGGAAAAACAGTAGCAGAAGCAGATATCCATTGCCAAATTTCTAAACAAGTTTATGATAAAGAAACATTTGTAGATATTATGACAGGCCCATCTTTTATGTTCATTCCACAAAAAGATGGTACGATTAAACTCGATTTTTTATCTTGGCATAGACGTTGGAGTCATAGTTTAACTTTGGGCGTGTATTTAGGCTTGATTGGATGGTTTTTATTAGGTTTTTGGCTAGGCTGGTCGAAAGCTGTGATTTATGGACTCGTCATTACTTCAGGAGTATGGGTTCATGTTTTACAAGATCAACTAGGTTATATGGGAAGTAATTTATTTTGGCCATTTACAAAAAATAAGACCATAGGCACAAAAACTATGCACTCAGGCGATGCTTGGCCGAATTTTTCTACAGTTTGGCTGGCAGTTACGATTATTCTTTTTAATATGGACGCCAATAATGCTGTACGCATGATCAACATGCCTTTTTGGCAATATTTCATATTTATTTATTTAGGACCTCTTGCATTGATTTATTTAGGAGATAAACTCATATCTTTATGGGAAAAATATGATGCAAAGAAAAATCCTATTCCTGATTTTACTCCTACAGGCATAAAAAAAGATATACTTCATCAGACAGAAGTATTAAAAGAAGTAGAAGATAGTTTTGCATAAAACAATGGATATTAATATAAATTGTTTTATAAAAAAAGTTCGTTGAAAAACAACGAACTTTTTTTTATAGTTTTATGCTTTTATAAGTTTGGATAAATTCTTTAGCATCTTGTGTTGGAACAACGATTCCATATATAGTAACAGGATGAGGATTGCCTAATTTCCTATGTGTTGCTAGTACAATAGGATCTTTTAAGGGAACAAGCCAAAATTGACCAATAATATATCGCTTCCCCGCTTTCAGAAAGAATAGGCGTCTGGCACGAAGGCTTTTCGTCATGAAGGTTTTGACTTTTTGTTTTGTTCTATTCATTGTATTTTATATTAAATGAATTTTGTTTCGATGTTTTTGTATATTTTTAGTAGCATTTCTTGTATCTAGAACAAGATTTGCACATTCTACTAATGTTTCATAATCTACTTTGCTATGATTTGTGATAATCAAAATGGCATCGTATTTTGCAAATGTAGAGGGATTCCATGGTATAGATTGGATGCCTTCGATTTCTGGAAATTCTCGAGTGCTAGGAATTACTGGTATAAAGGGGTCGTAGTAGTCAACAATGGCTTTTTTTTCTAAAAGGAGTCGAAAAATAGTTAGACTTGGACTTTCCCGTATATCGTCTACATCTTTTTTATATGCCATCCCTAATATTAAAATGCGAGAGTTTTGTAGATGTTTATTTTGTTCATTGAGTTTTTCCATAAGTTGTTGGATGACATAGCTTGGCATTTGTGTATTGATTTCTCCTGCAAGTTCAATGAATCTTGTAATTTGACCGTACTCTCGTGCTTTCCATGTTAAGTAAAAAGGATCAATGGGAATGCAATGTCCTCCTAAACCAGGTCCTGGATAAAAAGGCATGAAACCAAATGGTTTTGTGCTAGCTGCATCAATGACTTCCCAGATATTAATCCCCATTTTTTGATAGATCATTTTTAATTCATTGACAAGTGCAATGTTTACAGAACGAAAAATATTTTCTGTAATTTTTACAGCTTCTGCTGTTTTTGTATTGCTTACAGTGACTGTTGCAGGAACAATAGTGCTATACAATGCATTTGCTAAAATTTTCCCTTGTTCTGTGTCTGATCCTACTACTTTAGGAATTTTTCGAGTGCTATATATTGGATTTCCTGGATCTTCTCTTTCTGGTGAATATGCTAAGTAAAAATCTTTGCCTTCTTTGAATCCAGTTTGTTCTAAAATAGGTTTGAGTACTTCTTCTGTAGTGCCAGGATATGTGGTAGATTCTAAAATAATAAGTTGTTGTTTTTGTAGATATTGTTGAATTGTCTCTGTTGTTTGAATTATGTATTGCAGGTCTGGTTCATGGTGTTTCCCTAAAGGTGTAGGAACGCAAATAATGATAATATCTACTTCTTTTAATCGAGAGAAATCTGTAGTGCCTTGAAAACTATTTCTTTGGTTGAGTTTTTGTATACTTTCAGAAGAAATATGTGTGATATAACTTTTATTTTCTTGTAGTTGTTGAATTTTATTAGGATCAATGTCAAAACCATATAAATGAAAATGTTCTTCACTAAAAGATATTAAAAGAGGTAATCCAACGTATCCTAAGCCAATAATACCAATTTTTACAGTTCGATTTTGTATTTTTTCTAATACTTTTTCCATATTTTTTAAGTTTCTCAATGTAAAGATAAATTATGAATTTTATAAAAGAAAGTAATCATAAATCCATTTAATAACAATAATAAGACACTCCAAAGTGTATTCCAAGTATGGAGAGTAGGGGTCAATTGAAATAGATATTGAATAATAGGTATTAGCATGGAAATGATGAAAAATCCTACTAATCCCATATGTATAATGGCATGTTTTTTTTGCAAGAATAAGCACATTAATATTCCCAAAACACAAGGAACAATGTATCCGTACCAAGGCATATTATAATGAAGACCAATGGGCAGATATGCAAATGGAAAACCAATCATGCCTAAAATCCATAAAAATTTATCCCAAAAATGAAGAGTATTCTGTGGCATATTTTCTATTTTTGTTTGGTATGGAGTTTTTCTTCGATTTTGTTTACTTTTGTCTTTAGAATCTGAAGTTTCCCAAAGTTGTTCTTTACAGTGATAACAAAATCCAGTTTGGGACATATTTAAAACTCCACAAGAAGGACAAAGAACTTTTCTCACTTCTACAGAAGATTCAATAGATGCTTGTGTATCTTGTTTATCAAATGTAATGCCTTCTTCTTCTATAGATTTGGATTGTTGCAATGCATTGGGCGATACACGAATTTGTTTTTTTATAGTACTAATTCCTCGTTGTAGGGAATGTAAACTCTGGGGAATATTTGGATTTACAGTGCGTTTTATATTACTTCTAACAGGTTCTACAGACGGAACTATAGGAGTACTTCGAACAGGTTCTGATGAGGGGGAAGGTGCTATAGGAGTACTTCGAACAGGACATAATGAAGGCGAAGGTGATATAGGCGTACTTCGAACAGATCCTGAAGAATGACCTATAGGAGGAGTGGAAAGAGCAGGAGGTGTTGCTATAGGTGGTACTGGAAAACCTCTTGGGGGAGATACTGTATTAAAATTTTGCGAAGCATTATGGTTTCGATTAGGTTTAAATGAATTGAATTGTTGTGTTGTTCGATTAAAACTCCGATGTGAAGGAACAGTATTGAAAGTTTGAGTAGCTCTACTGAAATT
>Ga0209407_1001203_pt1 | contig 27952 bp, 44 predicted proteins | sample AD_JPNHG3_MetaG_FD_184410 | JGI IMG/M metagenome (GOLD analysis project Ga0209407, IMG submission 184410) | Active sludge microbial communities of municipal wastewater-treating anaerobic digesters from Japan - AD_JPNHG3_MetaG (SPAdes) (version 2) | ecosystem: Engineered > Bioreactor > Anaerobic... | reverse complement strand
TTCTTCTATTGATTTACATTGAGATAAGTAAAATAAGGCATCTATAAATGAGATATCAAACTGATTATTATTTACTTTCTCTCTTATTAAATCAATATCTAATGTTGTTTGTATATTGTTATCAAATTTTAATTGTGGACAATAATCACCATTAAATTCGCTTGTTACAAGATGAGCATAAACTATATCTTGAATACATTCGTCCTCTTTGTTTGTCCAATTAGTGGATGAACCAAGACAAGGCCTATCTGAATCTGAAGAAACATTTCCATATGGAAATCTATAAAATTTATTATTTATTCTCATAAAGATGTTCACACAATCATAATTATATAATGTTTCACCGTTTTTTTCGGATTCTTTGGTTATTCGTTCGAGAATTGTATATATTTTGAATAGCGGCAATCTACAAGTAATAATTGGAAGTTTTATGAAATTGAAGTTTTCGTCAACAATAAACTCATCATTGTTATCGACGAGTTCTAATTTGAAATTTTCAGTTTCAAATTCTTTTATATTTTTATAAAGATAGTTATAACTTTTTTCAATAAACTGTTGCTGTTCTATTTCTGATAAAATATCCGGAATTGTATTATCTATCATCTTAATCGTAGTTCCATGTAGCTTTCTGATATCCGTATAAATTTCTGGAATATTTACAATTTTAGTTCTGATTTTTGGGGCTGTCAGTTTATTAATTTTAAAAGTTAATAATGCAAATCTATTATCCTCATGATATAATGGTGTAAAGGAATATAATCTCCCATCATTAATTTTTATATACATTTTATTAAATGTTTCTTTCCAAGGAGTTGATTCACATTTTATTTGCAAATAATCTTTTATATTATACGAACTTGTTAAAATGCTTTTACCAGATAATACATCTTCTATCAAAATACTACAATCATTTTTATGAACGTATATTATTATTCTAAATGGAGAATTTTTAACTTCTACTTTTTTTGTGATATTAAGTTCTATCTTTTTTTGTACAGAGTTCATGTCTCATCCTCTTTAATCTCTAATTCAAGTTTTGTATCAGATATTTTTATTAGAATTTTGCTATCTAATTTATGATAATTAGATTCTATTAATGTTGATATACTATTATATAATAATTTAAAATATTCCTTATCTATGAAATTAATTAATTTATCCATTGGCCGATATTGATTATACAAGTAAGAATAAATAAGATTGCGATGGTATCTTCTGGTAAAACGCGGCGTTGTTAATATTAAATCTATATTGTCTCTTTGATTAAAATTATCTTCAATTAATTCAATTAATTGTTTTCTCATTATTCGTCTCCCTCACTTCATTGTCTAATATTTCAAGCGCTCTATCCGCATAAAATAAAATTTGGCAATCTGTATTTAAAACTTTTAAATTTCTAATAAATGCATCATATTGGCACATTCTCATAACTTTTTCCATTATTCTCCCCAATGGTAATTTATAAAGCTGACTTTCTGGATGTGTTTTTAAATAATTTGATATTTTTTTTAAAAGTATAATATGCCAAATCGTATTTGTTAAAAAATGACGATTTCTAGATTTGAGTTTCAAAAGTATTAAATCTTCTAAGGATATGTTATTAATACTTTCTAGGTCAATATTAATCGTTTCAGTTACAAACATTTAATTTCACCTCTTTCTCTATCAGAAATTAAAAAATCGGCTGAGATCACAAAGACCCCAGCCGATTTAAGTTTTTCCTATCCTTTCGAGCCCGCTATAACTTTAAATTTAATAGTTCTCTTATTATTGGATTCATCAATTTCAGCTTTATCTTTAGCAATTTCTTTAAAATAAGAACTTACCATATCAAAAGCCTGATCCAGTGTTAATAGACTAGGAACAGTCTTAATTGTATTATTATTAACAATAATCTCAGTTGTTTTCTTCTCCGCCTTCTTCTGAGTTACTTTTACAATGGGTTTCTTTTTTTGTGGAGTTGTAATAGATATAAATTTCTTTCCACAAGTCTTGCAGATCCATAGTTGTTCACCGTCTTTATTGAATCCTTTCTTTGTTACCTCTCTTGTTTCTTTACAGTTGGGACAATACATTAACGCTGCTGCCATTCTTATGCCTCCTTACTTTTTATTGAACTTCTGTTTGTTGTTCTATCTGAGTTAAAATATTATCGATTATGGATTCAACATCTCCATAATCACCATTTTTCAAATCAAATATTTCTGTATCTGTAAATTTTATAATAAACGGATTGCCACCTTCTGGATCTTGCTCTAGCTGTGAAAATTTTTCGCTACCAAGTTTATTTTTTAAATCAGTTAAAATTTTAGCAACATCTAATTCGGCAAATAGCTCTTGCCGAATTTCATCATTAATTACTTCCGGAATTTTTTGACTTGAAACTACTTCATCAAGGATATATATTAACATATCAATTTCTAATGTATTTAATTTAATAATTGTGGTATCATTTGGCATTTTTTACCTCACTTATATTATAATTTGTTTGATAAAATCAATGGGTATATAAATGTTTTTATATAATTTCTTGGATCTATATTTCTATCTTTTTCTCTATTGATATATTTGCCGTCTGCGGCAAGATATCTCTTGTTGTCACAAATATAATATTCATTTAATAATTCATGAAGATTATTCATTAAAAGAATATCTAAATATTTTCTTGTATAAATTTTAGAAATTTCTTGGAAATTTTCAAAAACATTTAGAAGTATATCTTTTCGTATATTTTTGATATAACTTGGAGAATGCTTGTATATCCCTTTTACAATAATATCATTCCCCGTCAAGAAATAACTCGTTCTATTTGAACGAATATATTTTTTATGTTCAGTTATGTGAAACTCAAAATTATTTGAGAGAGCATAATTTAAAAAATCTTGATTCGGAGTTATCAATGTTTTATCATTAATATTTAATAGTTTTGATAATGTTTCATCATCACAAGAAACGATTGCACCATCTTTTTTGAGTTCAAGAAGTGTAATATTTCCGATCTCAAATAAAACTCCACATATGATAACTTTTGAAATTATATTTAAAAGACGCAGATATTCTGTATTGACTAATGAGGTTGCAATAAATATATTTCTAGATTTTTTATCTTCAATTTGATTCATCTGAATTATAAAATTATTTAAAGGATCAAATAGACATCTACAAATTGTTGTAAACGCTTGTCTGATATCTATTTCGACTATATTGATATTTTGTTGTTTTGATACTGTTACAAATTGTCCAGATGAATCTGCCAGATACCAACTAATTGATTTGTCTACTTTTGCAACTTCTTGATATTGTTCTGGAAAATCAATTTTCGAATATTTTGATAACAAAGTTTCAAAAAACATAATAGTTCCTTCAATTAAAAAATCGGCAAGATCTTAACTCGATCTTGCCGATTAGTTTTTTATTGGCTGGGGTGGCTCGGTTCGAACGAGCAGTATCCGCCTTCAAAGGGCGGCGTTTTTCCAATTAGACTACACCCCAATTAAATTTATTATTTCTATATGATTTTTTCAAATTTCAAAGACTTATAACTTATCAACTATGCAAATTCGTTCAAAGTCAAATCTTTTAATTCGGATCAAATGTTGAATTTTGCCGAAATCTAAACTTGACATAGTTGCCGCATAAATTCCTGGAGATTCAAGAGAAATATACTCAATATTTGTTTTTGGATCTGATCCAATAATATCTAAATCATCTACAAATATTTTCCAGGCTATTGAGTCGATATCAGTTGTATTAAAATCTTTACCAAGATGAACATTTTTAATTCCTGTGTATTTTACATCTATTATATCTTTACTTGGTACAAAAATTTTATAATAATCTACAAATTTAATAGCTTCTTTAATAGAAGTTGTTTTGCCGCTTTGACGAGGAGCAAAAATTAATGTTTTTGGTATTAATAGATTGCACACCATCTCATGTGGTTCAATTAGAGTTATTTTTATATTTGGTGTCATTATTTATCTCCATTTAAAAGATGTTGATAAAATCTTCATAAACATGGGAATCTGATATTAAATATATCTCTTCAATTTGTGGCATAGCATTTTTTGTTTGAACATACCATGTAAAATAGAATTCCGAAATTTGGGTTCCTTTATTAATGAGCATCCGAAGCCCAGCTTCTCTCATTCTAATTGTGTCCATATACATAATAAATATTATATCACTAATAATGTGATGTGATAAATTATTGTCAGAGTCATGAACATTATATAATTCAAACGATCTGTAATTTTTCCAAAAAATATCTAAGCTTCTATCCTTCATAAATTCACAGAATTGAATTTTGAGTCCAGCTGGTATAGATATTTTAAGTTTTAATCTATGAGTTGTTGAAAGGGCACTTGAAGAGATTTTAATAATATCACTTGTCGATAAATTTAAATCTCTAGGAAGGAAGATTCCGAAAGTATCTGGAAATTCGCTAAGTTCTTTAATTGTATCTTCCTCTAAAGGGTGAACACACATCACAATATTATTCTTTTTATCTAAGTTTGATAGAAAATCTGGGTCAACATGACCTTGTCTTATAATTTTCATATAATTTCTCCATCTCCTGATTTATTAATTTGTTCTTTAATGGGTTTTGCCCATTTTGTCAAATGTGATGTTTTAATTTCAGCAATATGATTATTCTTTACACCTTCTTTATTGATATAAGTTTTGTATGAAATCGAACCTTCTACTAATACTAATGATCCATTTTCAACAGTATTGACTGCAACTTCTGCTATTTTCCCCCAACACACTGTTCTGTGCCATTTCTTTTGAAATCTTGCTTCACCATCTTTATTCTTCCACTTATCGACAGTGCTCAGTGAAAAATTAGTTACACTAGTATTATTTGTTGTTTTTCTTAAATCTAATTCTGATCCAACATTACCAACAAGAATGATCTTATTTAAGCTTCCTTCCCATTTGGTTACATTCGTTGCTTTAATTTCAGCAACTTTAAGACTTTTTCCATCTTTTTCATAATGTCTGTACGAAATTGAGCCCTCAACGAAAACTGTATCTTCTAGTCGTAATACTGTTGCAACTTGTTCTGCCATTCGACCCCAGCACACAATGTGGTGCCATTTTTTATATTTTTGTTCCTCTCCAGCTTTATTTGTCCACTTGTCCGAAGTTGTTAGTGTAAAGTTTGTAACAGAAGTTCCATTTGTTGTTATCCGCAGAGGTATCTCAGATTCAATTACTCCAACTAGCAAAACTCGATTGTAGTTTCGTGCCATAATTGTTTGACTCCTTGTATAAGTTTGTAGAGATTTAATATAAAGAGTAGGATTTGATATATTATAATTTTATTCATCTCCTACTCTTTTATTTTTTATTGAAGATGTTGTTGGGCCAGAAGTTCAAATCCTTTTGTAAAAGTAAATTTACAAGCATGGAGAAACGCATCTCTCTGCCAACCTGTAAAATCGTAGAAATATGATCCATATTTTGGATCTTTCACAATAAATCTAATTTTTTCTTCATTCTTTTCAATAGTACAAACTGGACGCTCTTGTTGCCACTGAGCACCAGGAATTTGTCTGAATAATTGTTCAAGACAAGTTATTGCAAGTCTTTGTGAATTATAGGTATTGAAAGCTGTTGCTGGGTAAATAGTTCCAGATACAAGACGCTTTAAATTCTCAAGATATACGATGTTGCCCTGAATCGAATTATTTGTTAAATTGAAGAATGAAATTCTCAAATTTCCAAAGTCTATATTAAATGAAATAATTACAAAGTGAGCTTCACTTTGTACTGGTTGTTGTTTTGCATAAAATTTTGAATTAATCAACCAAAACAAATCTATAATTTTGTATTTTTGTTGGTTCTGAACTGGAGCAGGTTGTTGAAAGAGTTCAGTAAAAGAATCTGAAACTGGAGTTGACATTTCTGGAGTTGAAATAGTTGGAGAAGGTTCATCGAATGGATTTCCAGAAACATGTTGTGGAGTTTCAAATTGTTGATTTCCTGTTTGGATAAAACCAACCGGTGGTGTTCCAAAAGGAATTGTGTTATCATTTTCCATATTGTGCCTCCCTATTTCACTTAATTTATTATTTTTTTGGTATGAAAAGTTTAGATTCAAATTCTGTCAAAATTGCATTATACGTTGACTTATGGGTGCTAACGAATTCGCTACTGAATTTTTGAATTGAATTGATAATTTCTTCAGTTTCAGATCTTGAAATTTTTTCAGTACTCTTTTGAATTTTGAATGCTCTAATAGCTCGATCTTCCGCTGTATCTCTACCAAATTCTTTTATAGGCGAATCCATAAAACTGCAAAGAGAAATGCCTCTACAATAAATCTTGGTCTTTGGATCTTGAATAATACAAACTGTGATTCTCGGATTATTATTTGAATCTCTAAAATAATAAAATCTTCTATTAAATTTATTTACATAGAGAAAATCTTTGTTCTTTTTAAATCTTCTGATATCTTCAAATTTCTGTTGAAGACATTTGTATTCTTCAACAAGTTTGAACATTTCATCAGCTTCTCGATACTTTTCAAATGCTTGTTCTATCATGTTGCTAATCCTTCCCGTATAAATTTTAACTACTTTTGTTTCAGCAAACATTTCTGTTCTCCTCTTATAGTTCTTTTACCTCAATTTGTAAATGTTTCAAGAACCAATCTGCAACTATTCTTCTGTGGCAGAAATCACTAACTCTTTCATAACACAAAAGAATAGCATCTTCTCCTAGTTCTTGATAAGTTGTTGCTGGATCTAAATTGTTTAAAGTCTCATTATAATATCTTATTGTGTATTCTTCTTTTGTAATCTTTCCAGACTTATAATTCAATACTAAATCCCAAGAAGGGCATAGTGGTTTATAAATTGGGACAAATGCTTTAATCCAATATGGTGGTTTTCTTGCAATTGAAACTAATCTTGGATCACCTTTTATAATTTTTTTAGAAGCGAAATATGATGTATTCATACAAGTTAATTTTCTTCTTGATTTAATAATCGGAGCAAAAATTCTTTAACGGTCAACTGTTCAGATTCTTCATCTGATAATTCATGAATTTCTCGATTGTAAATATCTTCATAGCTGTCGTTTAATTCATCAAGTTGATCAAGAATTTCTTCTAATGTCATTATTTGGGATCTCCTTTTAAACATTCTAGATACATTTCTGCTATGATCTGAGCTACTTTTAAGCTTAATCTACCCTGCGTCGTGATACTTTTGGCTAGATGTTTATTACTAAAACGATATGTACTCTGTCCAAAGAGCCCATATGTAGTATTGCTTGTGACCTTAATAGCTTTTTGCCGCATATCATAAAAATTATATTCATCTGATCCTTTTTTAAATTGATCTCTCTGTTTTTCATATTGATTTCTCATATCTTTGAGATTTTTTAAGAAATCAATAAATAATCCTTTTTTAGTTTCATGTTTTAGAAATAAACATCCTGATAAAGCTAAAATGAGATTATTCTGCTTTAGATAATTTTCAAAACTCTTTATAGGAATTTTTACAACTTTAATAGAGGGTTTTAGAATATTTTCAATTATATATAAATATTCAAAATCTTTCGGCAAAGAATCATTTATAAGATATTCATGACAAAAGCTGTTGTACTCTTTGCTGTTTGGATGTATATCATCGAACATATCGATCATTGGAAGAAAATATCTTTTCAAAATTATATAATCATCAATAGCATTCTGATTAAATAATTGATCGAGAGATTTTTTATGATCACTTATTTTTTTAATCAAATATGCCATAATTATATAATAATTTTGAACATAATCTCCTTTATTTTGCGGTTTCAATTTATCAACATATTTCACAATCATTTCATATAATTGTGAGTAAATATTTTGAGGAATCGGCATTTTAGCTGTTAGAGGTTTATCTAACATTGCTAAAAACTTATATGTTAAAGGATCGATAATTTTTCCAAAGAATGTATCAAATGATATATTTAATTGAGTGATCATGCTGGGATACAAACTCGAAGCATCTAAGTCAACTATTATACCATCTTTACTTGTTAGAATTTGGGCATTTGATTGTTTTACATATGCACCGGCAAAATGACCAGTAATTGATCGAAAAGTTTGTTGACTAACATCTTTTATTGTTTTTTTCATTAATTTTGGAATAAATAATGTAGATATTTCATCTTCAGAAATAGACAAAGTCGTTTCATCTAAAATTCCAAATCTTGTATATTTTCCTTCTTCATTTAATTTATAATTGACATACGTATCAAATAAGATTGATGAACCTCTTAACGAAGATGTAAACGATGTTTTCATCAATCTTCTCAAAAGATTGTAAGATTCAATATGGCGAAGTTTGTCATTCATCCTAACACAAAGTGCTACGTCAATAATGTTATAAAGAAGAAAATTAATAGGGTCTCTTTCATAAAAATGATCAAGACTCATTCCTTCACTTTTATACTCTTTTTTCTTTAAAGACAATTCTTCTTCAGCTACAAAATCTAATGCGTAGCTACTTTGTTTTGATCCCATATTTAAACCACCATCGTCTCGGGGTTTGTAGGCATATAAAAGATCGAGAATTGGATATTCGGGAATTTTTATTAAGAATTCATTACCAAATTTTTCAACTTTTATCTTACCGAATTTTGATAAGATCTTGCCGATCTCAACTTCATTTTTATTTAAGATATTACTTAATCTAAAATAAATATAAGGCAAATCAAATCTATCTGTCGACCAACCACTTAATATAGTTGGGTCTATATTTCGGATTTGATTCCAGCACGCTCTTATTAAATCTATTTCAGTTGTGAATATATAAATCTCCAATTTTTCATCAGATAATATATATTTATCATCAAGAAGTTCTTTTACAAAAGACTGAACAAGATTTGGGATTTCTTCTTTTTCTGGAAACTTACTAATATTAGAATGTTGTAGTAAAAAATATGATCGAAATGTTTTGTCGAATGTTGAGTATATTGTGATTGCATTAATTGGAAATTTTGCTTGATCTGGCTTTGGAAATACTCCAGCATTATTAGTGAATACTTCAATATCCATAAATAAAATATTTAAAAATTGATCTTTATCAATTGTATCAGTTTTATTTTTTAAATAATTTTGTATTGAGTAATATTGCTGATAATCTAGATCTAAACCATATACTTGATATGGACTTATATCTAGACTTTTGAATTCTTCAAAAGAAACCGTTTGCAAATAAATTTTCACCTCCTTTATATTCTTAATCTTATTATTTCTATATGAAAGTTGAGAAAATAAAAATAGTGAAGGTGGCTCGGTCCTCATACATATGTGGCTTTAGCACCCACTTCGTTTGAAGCTCGTACCGCTTGGACGATTTTTTCCTCTTGCCGGTTTACTTAACCGGTTTAAGATAGGATGGAATTTCTTTCTTATTTTTAAATTGTTTCGGAATTGAGATATTATTATTAGATGATTCATTAGAATTTTCTTTTGAATTATTATTAATATTTTTCGGCAGATCAACTTTACATAATTGATGAACTACTCCATTCATAGTAAATTCAGATCCTCTAATTTGTTGATCATCTAATTTCCATGTAATTTCTGACAATTTAAAATCTGAGGCTGGAATAAAAGGACACATCTTTACCTGCCACCAACCTGGTTTGATATCATTTATTACGTCAATTATATATGCATAAAATCCTCGTATCTTGTTTATTTTAATCAAGATTATTTCTTCAGGATTTGCAATAATTGAATCGTCCATATTTTTTATTGCTTCCAATAAAAGATTAGTGGGAGAGTAATCTCCCACTAATCTTGTTTTTAATCAAGGAATGCCATAAATTGCATTCCTTTTGCTTTATTTTCTTCATTCGGCACAACTTCGTGCCATTCTCTCAAAATAATCGTTTTATGATCGGGATGTGAAATCCGTCCCCTAACGAATACTTTCATATCACGAGTCATACGATTCCAAAACTGTTTAGCAACTTTGGGATCGTTTTTGACCAACTTATCGTATTCACCGAGGGTAATTCCATTCGGATGATTACGATTTACCATGACAGTGTTACCACCGAAACGGACGAGCTCCTCACATATATGAGGCTTTCCACGACCTCTCCTAATCGGTTCATTATGGAGAGTTTCGATAGATTTAAATTCTTTATCAGTAGGGATGAAAAACCATTCACCCTGCCGACGACGAGCGTCATTATTATGACGCTGAGCTTCTTTTTTGTGCTTTGTTAAACCAACTTTAGTTTCAGCGTCAACAACAGCTTTCGGTTTGAGAGCCTGTTTTGCTGCAGTTACATTCGTAACTCCTTTTACAGATTCAGGAATTGCTGCAACAAACCAATGCGTTTCATCGTGACCGCAAAGGAACTTGTACAGTTCAATGATCTCTCTTCCACATTGAACATCAGTGTTAACTTTATTACGATGTAGCAGAAGGAGATGACGATCTTTCTTGTCAATACTTGAAATTTCAATCGGTTGATCTCCAAGAGTATCAATTTGAAAATACTCACCCTTTTTATCAGTTCTGATATCGATCGAAACGGGTACGCGATTGAATCTTGAAGTTCCAATTTCACCAAATTTAACTCTAGCACCTATTTCTTTAAAGCGTTTCTGGATCAAAGTGTTGTCCATAATCCTCCTTTTAAATAAATTAAAAGAGGCTAGAATTTCTTCTAGCCTCTTTGTTACTTAGTTAACGAGACTTTCTCGAACCGCGCGATGATATCCTTCTTGAACTGATCGAAATCAGTAATGGCTTTCACCATCTGAAGGATCTTACCATCCAGACCAGAGATTCTGACAATCTTTGCCGTGGGTTTGAAGACAGACTTTTGAGCTGGAGCGACATTGATTAACAGGACTTTTCCAGCTAAATGATCTGGAATAATCCTGCGATGTATCTCTATATTAACAGATTCTGCCCATGTGACCTCATCGGTGATGATTATGAACAGATCCATCTCGGGGTTTTGAGACACAGTCCATTTTGCCGCTTCCAGAAGTTCAGTTCCACCATAACATTTGATGGAGGATTGAATATGTCTTGCGATCATATTCGGACCATCGTGAAGATCTTTGAAATGTTCAGTGACATCTACAATAGCGGCTGGTGTTTCACTTTCACCACATTGATCCCATCTACTAGACGCAAATGTGTAGAACTTGTAATCTTTCGAGAACAAGTTATCTACCAGCGCCAAGAATTTGGAACCAGTTCTGTGACCTTCTCCTGCCATCGACCCTGATCTGTCATAGAGAATGACAGGTTTCTGAGCTGATAATTCGAAACTGACATACTTTTTCAGAATCTGATCAAGTATGTTTAGAATCGACTGATTCACTCGCACTTCCGTGTTGTAACCGCGGAAGTGTAAGCTTTCCAGAAGAATTAGATCGAACGGGTTGACGAATCTCAATCCATCGCCGCTTTTGAAGATCGCCTCAAGACGTTCCTTTAACACTGGAGCGTCTTCATCTGTCAAAAACGACAGATTCTTGATGAGGGCGTTAATTGGAATGTTCTTCATGGACTCCTGAACAAACTTCTTCTTAGCTGCATGTGACACTCGATTATCGCTAATTGCTGCAGTCACATGATCTGCTTTCTTAACTTTGCCGGTTTTTTCATCTATTTCGACAGAAAGCTTTGAAGCCTTTCCGTCTTCGATGATTGCCCGATAAAATTTTGACCTTTTCGCGTCCTTTGGCATAGGCTTCAGAATCTTTATCAGATCCTTCAGCTTGAATTCTCGATGAAGCATCTTGCGATTCTTCAGGGTTACTTCATTAAAAGATTCAAGCTGCTTTTTCAGAAGCTGGAAGATATCTCTTGGGAAAGATTTTATCTCTCCCTTCTGATGTTTCCAGTAGCCAAATGCATTGGCCAGAAAATCCGGACGAGTGAATACGTCCTTGATAATTTTCTGGAGCTGATCCCGCCCAGCGTTTCCAGCCAGACGCATGGTCATGATGACAGGTGCGAGCCTGACTCCCATGACTTTTCCGAGAAACCAAGTTAATGCGAGCACGAACTTGATATCCGACACAATCAGTCGATCGATAAGCGACTCGAAATTCATGAGACGATCTTTGGTTGTGTGATAGAAGCTGTTGCGAGGAGTGAAAGAACTAGCCTCGAGAAACAACGCTTGATCGTCACGCATTTTGTAGACCTGATACCCTTCCTCGTTAACGATCTTGTTCTGATTCCATCTGCGCCTGTTTTTATTGAACATTGCTTTTTCTCCTTTCGATTTGAGAAATTAAAATCCACAGGCAGAATTACCCATGTACAAATCTATTATTTCTGTACGAAATTTTTGAAAACAAAAAAATCCCCTCTATTGCTAGAGGGGAAATCACTGAGGATACGAAAGGAGATAAGGAGATAATGTTCCCCGAAAAATTTATTATATCATATGTAATCCTCAGCTGCAATCATAATAAGAGAGGGACAGTTAATGCCCAACTCTCATTTACAAAAATATTATTTCTATATCAAATCTTTGAATATCAGAATTTCTAACTACTTGATTTGATTGCTATTTTTTATTGAGTACGCTGAGAATGAGATTATATCATTGTTACGATTTTTGAAAACATTCAATTCTATCATCTATTTGTTTCTGAATATTTGGAATATCTATAAGTTGTCGAAACAGACTGATTCTAGTTAGTCTACTTGTTTGACATTTCTCATTTTGGATATAATTTTGTATTCTTCTCCAAGATCTTGCCGATTTAATCATTTTGTCCATATCATTTTCACTAATATACTCTTTCCACTTTTTACTATTAAACGACTCTAATAATTTGTTTTCAGAAACATATTCTACTATTTCATCGACCAAATTTAATAATAGTTTTTCATTAATTTCAATTTCTAGTTCAATATTCCATCTGTCATCTTCTGGATACTTTAATCGAGGTAATAGCGGATCAAGAACTTTTAATTTAAGTCTCATATGTTAAAATGAACTCCCTAAGCAATTGATGCAACGAACATATTCGTTGTTATTCTCATGAAGATATATGTTAAACAATTCACAACGAGATAATGATAAAAACCTACATTGTTGGTCACAATTAGATTCATTTTTATCATCAACATCTACTTCAATGATTATGAATTTTTTCATTACGTCACCATGTACCTAATTGAGTTAATGTTATAGTTAGTATCCTCTTTTAATAGCTTCATTTGCCAATTCATCGGCGCGAGCGTTTTTAGATCTTGGGATATGAGTTATTTCATATCCATCACCAAAAAGTTTTAGCAATTCTATTACTCTATTATACAATGGTTCTAATCTTGAATTTCTTACTTTATAAATTCCTTTTAAATGATTTGCTACCAACATTGAATCAGTGTAAATATTGATTCGTGTAACTCCATATTGTTGGGCGAGTTGCAGACCATGTATTAGACCCATATATTCTGCTGCATTGTTTGTAGTTTCTCCAAGATATATCGATTTTTCAACTATGACTGTTCGTTGGTTGGTGTTTAATATGCTCACTCCAACAGCTGCCATTCCAGGATTTCCTTTTGATGCTCCGTCAAAATATAAATCAGCTTCTAGTTTTTTCACAGTGTTTCTCCTTATTAGTTTTAAATAAAAAATTCTCAGGAGGAACATGTTTTGTGTTCCTCCTGAGAATGAAGATTGTTAGCTAATAGAAGCGAGGATGTCTCCGACAAGGCTGTCGACAGCACCCTTCACCTTACCACCGCGAGCTCCACCCTTGCCAGGAAGAGTGTCCTCTGGCCGAGAGAGGTATTCCTTGATGTAAGCTTCAACTTTAGCAAGCTTAGCAGCATCGCCAGCAGCAGCTTCACGGAGCTGCTTCTTGGTGCTCATGAGCACTCTGTTGACCTGGAACTTGGTGACACCAACTTTTTCTGCGATTTCGCTGTAAGAGCTAGTCTTCACAAGAGAGAGGATCTGTTTCACCTGGTCAGAAGTCATCTGAGCAGCAGGTTTCTTACGATCTTCTCCAGACTTCTTCACACCCTTAGTCTTAGGTACTTCTGCGGCGGGAGCAGCAGGAGCAGGGGTAGCCGTCGGAGCGGCAGCGGGTGCATCTTTGGGTTTTGCAAACGGAAACTGTGCCATAATTTGTGCCTCCTAATTTTTTTGATTTTGTTTTAGTTGTTTGTTAACTTCCGTTAAGATGACATCCATCTTAACACTTTCCACATTCATAATTGCTCTTTTTAAATCCGTGTTGGTAATAATACTAACTAAATTATTTAGTTGCTTATCTGTATCTGGCCATTTTACTTTATATTCAAATCCAGATCTAATACAAGCATTCAATTGATTTGGATTCATTTCTCCCAAACCTTTAAATCTATTAATTTTAAAACCACTGTTTTTCAATTGATCAACTTTAGAATAGTCATATACTGGATAGTATTTTGTTCCTTTAGTTGCACCGTACAATGGTGGAATAACAATTGAAACATTCCCAGATTTAATAAAATCTGATGCAAACTTTTGCAGAACTAGAAGTACAAGCACAGCTATGTGCTTTCCGTCTTCATCAGCATCTCCAAGGATCTTTATTGACTTATATCTTCGATTATTGACAGGACCTAAAGCTTCGAGTAAATCTTTAATTTCTTTATTGTTTTTAATCTTATCAAGGGATGCAGATTCAACATTTAGTACTTTTCCTTTTAAAGGATATATTGCTTCTGTTTGACTATTCCGAATCTGTTTAATTGTTCCACCAGCAGAATCACCCTCAACGATGTATAAAACATCTCCAGGGATTTTCTGGCAATCTTTCAATTTATTGCTTGCAGAAACTCTTCTACTAGATCTTGCCGACTTTGTAGAACCATTCACAATTTTTTGGTGCAATTTTCTTTCTAAATTCGACTCAATTGTTTCAATAATTTGGTTTACGAACCAATCAATTTGTCCTTTTAATGGGTCAATTAGAATCTTTTTAACATCCAGAACCATACGAACTTTTGTTTGACTATCGAATTTCGGTTCTGGAATGCTAATCATTATAAAACATCTCAATCCATTAAGATACTCTCTATCATTGATTTTTGAAAAGCTTTTATCAATTTTTTCATTTATTGACTTTTTCAATTCGGTATGAAAAGATGAAATAAACTTTCCGTCACAAGCTCTTAAATTTACATTTCCTAAAGATACAGAATCATCTTTCTCAATATATGTCGCATATATTTTAATATGATTTTTCCCATCTTGAGAACTATATGATAATGAATATAGTTGTTCATTATCTTCAAGAGCAAGTCGTTGTTTTACATAAGATTCGAAATCTATTTTTGGGATTTCTACATCATTAAATGTAAAACCATTTAAATCAAAAATAGATTGAACCGAAATGAGTCTTTCGATGAAATAACGATTATTAAACTCTAAAGTCTCAAAAAATTGCTTATTTGGTTTGAATCCAACAACAGTCGCATAAGATTCTGAATTGAATTCAGTTTCTGATGAAACCATTTCTGAATTTTTAAATGTATATGTAACAACTTTTTTCTTGTCGTTCCTGTCCCTTGTTTTTACAACTAACCACTCCGACAATGCGTTAACTGCTACAAGACCAACTCCATGCATTCCAATTAGTTTGGAATAATCATCAGTATCAAATTTTGATCCTGAAAATAATCTTGTGCATAATACATTAATCGAATCATCTTCAGTTCCATCTGGAAGTTTCATTGTTGTTATTGGTATTCCGCGACCATTGTCACTTACCCAAAACGATCCATCTTCTAGATCATTGAAGATATTGATTTTAGTTGCAAATCCATTTGCAATTTCATCAATTGCATTATCGAGAATTTCTTCAGCAAGATGACCTGGAGTATACACGTCCCCAATAAACATTCCAGGACGTTTTCTGATCATTTCTATATCATCAAGTGCTTTAAGGGGCATGATTTATTCCTTCCAAAAACAAAAATAATTAAAATTGTTGTTTTATAAAAGTATTATTTCTATATGAAAATTTTGAATTTCAAAAAAATAATGGGAAAGTCTTCATGTCAAATATTGTCGATTACCATTGTGCTCGCACTTTGCCATGTTTTTGCACATCCTCAAGAATTTTCGCTTTCATCTGCTCAGCATCTATCAATTTCTGAGAATTTTTTAGACATTCTATCGCATCTTCAAATCCTTTTTGATAAGATATAACAACAGCTTCGGCAAAATATTTCAATGGTACGCCTAAATCATCTGTCATAGTTCCTCCTATTTATATTGTGCTTTCAAGACAACACTTCATCATCTCATAAAAACAGCTCACTAGATGAATATTTGGATACTTTTTCAGATCTACTTCTTCGGAGTATCGGCCGATAATAACCTGTAATGGTAAGAATTTAACAACATCATAAAGTCGCTCAAATATATTTTCATAGTTGATATCAAAGTTATTATGACACAATGTTACAAAAGAAGAATATTCTTTTGCGATAATTGAACTAAATGGAGCAGTCAAGCATATTTTTCTAGTCATCGGATCGGTTGTTGACATAATTTTTTCAATCATTTGAACAATGTTACTGACAATATTATCTTCAATATTCAAATTTTGATCTAAATTTTTAAAGTCAACAACTCCATTATTGGATATAAATTGCACCTGTAAAGCATTTATTAGATCTCTTAGTCCAGCTTTAGAATTTTTATTAACAAAATTGACAAGTTCTGCTGGATCATATTTTGCATGTTTTTGATTCAAAATGAATTCCAATCGTTTCTTAATACCATCTAAATTATCACTTTTAAATTCGATCTGGAATGTGAATCTGGTTCTGAGCGCTGAATCAATCCGTCTTGGATAATTTGTGCAACAAAGAAAACTTACGTATTCTTGATATTTTTCCATCAAGTCTTCTTTTAATTGTGCTTGAAATTGTCTTGAAGTACGATCAATTTCTTCTATATATACAATTTTACATTTACTTGATACAGGTTTTTTGGTGACGAAAGGTGAGATTTTTTCATCAACATCTGATACTGAACGAGTTTTAATTCTGAGATAATCTGCCTGATTCTTAATGATTTTTTTGATAATAATAAGAGCTAATGTAGATTTACCAGTTCCTGCGGGACCAGATAAAAGAACGTTACCCGGAATAGTTTCCGAATCTACCCATGATTTTACTAATCTCTTTTGTTGTTCATCAGAAAACACCATATCATCTATTGATTGTGGTCGAAATTCCTCAAACCAAGATACATTTGGATTGATCACTTTTTCACCTCCTTAATTAGTAACAGTTATATTATTTCTATGTAAAAATAGAAAATTAAATTTGGGGTAGATTGCTCTACCCCAAATTTTATTTCTTCTTGGAAGCAAGCCGCCGCTTGCTTCCGATTTTGATCTTTTCGGCCGCAATAATGCAGCCGAGAGGATCTGCCGATGGGGAGCTTTGGCAGTCGACGATCCTGGGGCCGTTGCCCTCTGGGTCATCGTTAACTGCTCTCACTACGTCCCGGTCGCCCAGGACATAGTACGTGATTGATTCCGCTTGTGCGGACGCTACCAACGCCCACAGAATCATCAGTAACGTTACTGTCATCCTGATAATCTTTCCATTCATATTTTTTCTCCTTTCGAATCATATTCTGCCCATATAATTTCTATATGAAATAGTTGAATATCAGAAAGGAGAATATTAAAATTTTTATTTTTGGGAATCTTTAATAATATCATCTATATTTTCTTCAACAAAATTACTAACTTCATCTAGAAGATCTTCTAATTCACTTGAATTCATGTGTTTGATTGAATCTTGATCACTGCTAAATGATGTATATACTGATCTGTCAGAAGAATCTTGATCGTGCAGATCTGATAGTTTTTCTGTAATTTTTACATCAATTTCTAAATCTCCATTAATTTTGAGTGTAGTATAGAAAGTAGTAATAATGTCAGTTACTATTGTTGACTTAGGTACAACTTCAAGTTTCATTCCTTGCCTCTTAAATTAATTGCTTAACAAAGTTAAAGCAGTTTATTTCACAGTTATCAATAGAAGATTTTGCCGATAATAAATCTGATTCGACTTTTTGAATATCAATAACAGTTTCGATAAGATTTTTAATTGATCTTTTATTACAAACATCAATTATATCTTTATCTTCTATAGTTCTTATTTCTTTTGACCATGTATTATTGTCTATATTAAATATATCAATTTCGATACGAATATCATGAGTTTTCTTTAGTTCTTGATATTTGCTAACGATTTCCTCAACCTTATTAGATTTATACGTTTCAAATATATATCTAATAATTTGTACAATCATCAACTCAACTTTTTTATTAGATAATTTGTTATAATCATCTATAAATTTGAGCTTTACAGCATATTCCCAACAAGTATAATTATTGGTAAGAATTTCATCAATTCCATAAGTTTTTACTCTACCATCATTGTCACAAAATATATTATTAAAGTTGAGATTTTTAATTAAATATTCATCCCATATTTTCTGTCCTAATGTTTGAAGATCTACTCCTCTTTTCTTTGGTTCAACAACAATATTTATTGTTGAACTAGATTCATCTAATAGATTTATTTCTAACTTATCGGCATCTTTTTGCAGAGATGCAAATGATGCATTTGGTGCTCTTCCTCGAATTCGTATACATTTACTTTCTAAATCTCCATGTGGAACAATATTTAATGTTCCAGTTCCATTTGTTAAAATTGAATTCATCTGATTCGGCTCGAGCTCATAGATATCACAATCCTTGAAATTAGGAAATATTTCAATATTGGGAGCTTTCTTTTTTTCTAATAAATATACTAATCTTTTTGCAAGATCGCTAATTTTGAATTTTGGAATGAGAGTTCTATAGAATGATATTCCAATTATTACTCCATGCCCAATTAGTCCTATCGGCAGAGGACATGGTAAATATATTGGTTCAGGATCTAATTCAAATTCTTCGTAAGGAACATAATCAATATATTTAAACGCAAGTTCTTCGACCCATTTTTCAAGTTTTATTTCACTATATCTATATGCTGCTGCTTCATCATCATTTAATCCCGGTGATCCCCAGTTTCCTTGGCCGATGGCATATCCTTGATCAACCAAATTAACTAATGTACCATATAATGATACATCACCATGTGGATGATATTTTGCAAGAGCAGTTCCTATGACTCTTGCACTTTTTACTAGGTCGTTCTTTGCAACTTCATGAAGAGTAAGAAGAAGTCTTCGTTCAACAATTTTCAAACCATCAATGTATGATGGAATTGCTCTAAATCTATTGATATATCTGCCATAATCAGAGTAATATATTGGAATTATTTTTTCCATTTGTTGCTTTCTCCTTTAAGTCAGGGCAACTGATGTAACTCAAAAATTTAATCTCCATATTTTGTTCATACATTTTAGGATATGTTATTGAAAATAAATTGTTATCAAGAAATTCAAATTTTCGATCGCGCAAACTATATGTATCTTGACTCAATTTCAGTTCGTAATTTTTTAATATATGAACATTAACATCAAATAGATTATTCACATGATCGATATATTTTCTTATTTTTAACAATGTCGGATGCATTTGTAGCTTAAATTCATTATCATTTTGTTGATAAAATCTTTGAATCAAAGCAGCAAATACTATTGGGTATAACTCATCATTATTTTCGAGTAGAGTCTTCATAGATAAAAAATCTTCAATACACTGAGAAATTGTATTATCATTAACCGGTGAATATTTTATAGGTTTTTGGATTCTTATATCAACACTCTCAATATTTTGATCTTGAATGAAATCGTAAATATATGGGCTGTAACTTGAAATGAAGTCCAGAATCTTCGGAAAAGCTTTTAATTCAATTCTTTTTACTTTTGAAAATTTTATAGTTTTAGATTCAATGTCTACTTCATTAGGAATAATATTGAATGTTAACCCAGATAAATCTGATGAAAAATCTTTGACACCATTTATTATTGTTTGTTGCGATTTATCATAAATATCTGTACTTGTGACTCGTATATGTCGCACCTCTCTTGCAATATTTTGTAAAAGAGGTGTGACATATAAATCCGACCAATTGATTGTCATTGATGTTGTTATCGACATATTACATCCTTTATATTCTTGTGATTATTTCTTTACTGAGTTTTGCTTCTAAGATATCAAATGTTTTTGATTTATCTAAGAAGTCTGCGCAAAAATCAATAGATGGATGATCAAAGTACTTGAAGACTTTAAATTCTGTTTCATATATCATTGGAATCCCGAAAAAACTAACAGTGATGTAATTTCCAAAGTTTTTTCTAAATTCAAAATTGTTAGCTTTGAATTTAGTTAAAATATTATTATTTTTAAAAATTTCACAGAGATCGATAAATTTTTGTCTAGAATAATTTGTTGGGATTGAAACTTGTTCAAGTATATCAATTTGTTTATTAAACTTGTGAAATTCAAATAATGACATTTTTTGTACTTCTTGTTTTGTGTTTCCATAAAAATTTCTCAGGGATAGACATGGGTATAAGTATTTAAAATTATTTTCAAATTCTTTAATTCTTGATATTATTGTATCAATGTGTATTTCGGATGCTTCTTCTTTTTCAGGAACAGTTGGCCGGATATCTCTATCATCTATATCTGTATGGACTACGATTGTCGGAAGTATTGTCATATCCTCAATTGTTTTTACATGTCTTGAGTAACGTGAAATTATGTCAGTATTTAATAATAGTTTACAGTCTTTTGGAGAGGGAGTTACTCTAATTATGACTTCAGTTCTTTTAAAAGTCGTTCCACTTAAAATATTCAATTGCACCATTGTTTCATTATCATTCACGTTTCGTTTGAAATATGAACTGTTAAGACCACGATACACATATTGTTTGCGTGTAGATTTTGTGAATCTTGCTCTAAGACCTTTAATATTTTTATCATTATCCGTCATAACTGTTTCAATGGTAGCTCCTATTCCCTCACAAATATATCTTTTTTTTAATAGACCTAATACTAGTTCGGTAATTCTAGATAATGGTTCATCATCACTTATGAAGAGTATAATATCTAGGTTAGTTTGATTTATTATTTTTAACATCTTTTCTCCTTCTAGATTTCTTGTACAGCTGGATAATCTCCAACATCTTTTCCTACTAATGGTTTAAATCCTTTGATAATTATATTTTGATTATAATGTTTTGTCAATAATTTTGCTCTATAAAGATACGTTTTATAATTATTAACATCATTATCAAATACTAAGTCTATTTCAAGATCACCAATAAGAAAATCTTCAAGAATTAAATTTTCAATTACACTGTTGTATTTTTTCCCATTTAAAGATATGAAAAAACAATTTTTAAAGAGATTATTATAAAGATATAAATTAATTATATCAAATGGTCCTTCGGCAAGAACTATCTGAGAATATTTTTCGAAGTTTTTCTCTTGAAAATAATATTTTCCCGAAGTTTGTTCATTAAGATGATATCTATAATCTTTATATGACTCAATTAGTCTTAATACTACATCTTCACCTATACTGTTTGTGAACAGACATGATAATTTATTATTGAAGAATGTTGGACTGATTAAAAAATTACTAAATTCGACGAGACCAAGCCGCTGAATTAAATAATTTTTATATAGTTTATATTTCTCAGGTTGTTTTTGTTCGAAATTAATATTTAAATTAATTATATGATCTTTTATTTGTCTTAATTTTGTAACCTTTTTTTTGATTCCATAATAGTCTTTAACTGTCTTATACTTAATGAATGTTCCTAAATATTTAAGAACATCTTCATCATCAAATCCGGTATCGATTAACAATCTAATTAAATTACCAGAATTTGAACATCGAAAACAATTAAAAACCGGAGCAGTTTTAGATATATATAAGTGTCCGTGATCTGCTTTTTGCCGCGTAGAATCATCACAATAACTACAAAAAATTATCACTTCATTATTAGATTCCTTGTAATAGCTCGAAATGCTTTTTAGATGATTTATAATTGGTTGAATTTTTGTCATATCATACATATATCCGTTGCTCCAAAAAAGAAAAATGTGTTTCTTACACTTATATTATTTCTATATGAAAATTGAAAATTTAAAAATTACCGATAAGAGCTTTTTTAAGTTCTTATCGGTAATCTGATCATTTTTCTATGTCGGTTTCGAATAGCTTCAAACCACCGCTTTTATTTCTGTAGTTTAGTTGGTTTTGGTTTATGAATCTCTACTTGATTTGGTTCTGGAACAGTAGAATATGGACAACTAGCTACAACTGTTCCAGTAATAGCTGTATACATTGTAACAGATATTGTTCTATTATATTTTTTACAATCTCTGCAAGATAAATTAGTTTTATATGAATTTAGAATCATGTTATGTCTCTAATTTTAATGTCTCTTTGTAAAATCTATCAATGATTTCATTTTTCAACTTCTGAAATAGTTCAATAAATTGTTTTGCAAATTCTTCATTTGTGAAATCTTGAGTTTGTGAAAGTTCTGCTTCATAATCGAAATTTTCTGTTAAAATTTGGATCAGATCCGTTTTATCTAACCACAATTCAATTTCCTCTTTTGAACTGAAACTTATTGGATCTGTTTCCCATGCACTTTTTAAAATATCAACTTGTTCTTTTATCCACTCTTTTTTGTTTATGATTGATAGTTTCATTTATCCACTCCAAAAATTGGGTTAACATAGTTCATAAGTGTTCTGAAATCTGATAATGTAACGATACTTTTTGAGACTTTGTTACAGTCCGTCATCCTCATAAATTGGTAAATGTCCTTTATTAAAGATTTCATCAAAAGTTCTTTCTTCATAACAAACTTGTCGGTTATCTGTTTTTATTTGAGAATGATCAAATACATAGTCTTCACAGAAACCTAATTTATTTATCAATTTTATTCTCTTATTGAAAATCTTTTTGTTATATTTTGAAAAACACTCTTTTCTTTCGTTACAGCACCAACATTTTGAATCCATCCAGCTATCAGCCAAATTAGCTTTTGAAAGCCCAATAAGTTTAATCTGTTGAACTTCTCCACATTGACTACAAATTTTTTCAACTAAATCATCATTTTCTGATCGCAGTCTTGAAAATCCTAATTTTTCAATATGAATATAATTGCATTTGCGACATATCCATTCAAATGTATCTTGTTTGTTTGGTTTTTTTGACATTTTTTTATATTCCTCTTTTAAGTAAGGAAAAATGGGAGTATCGTGCCCGCGATACTCCCATTTTCTTTTAACTCACTATTAAAGTGAGTTTTTTCAGGTCTGTGACCTGTTACTATTTTTTAGAACTTTTAAAATTTTAGGGTTTGTGGGATATGATTTTCGATTTGTTTCTTGTGTTAATAAATGAATTGAAATCCAAATCCATTTCATCCATATAGATGAATTCTTCGTTGAACCATCTGATAATTTATTTGACATGTGAAGCATCCTCTTCGACATATATAATTGTTAAGGGGGCAACTTCGAAATTGCCATCATCTTGCGTAATTCCCAAAAATTTAAGGAATCTGCGTTGAGCATCTTTGTTAAGATCTTTAAAATAAATTTCAAACTGTTTTTCCATTTTTATCTTTTGCCTCGATCTTAAAGATAGTTTTTCATTAAGTTTTCACTTATTTGGCAGATCTGCTGATGATTTTAATTCTATTTTTCTTCCTTTTTTACCCAGATCAATAAATCGATTAAGGCATCAGTGGGGTTGGTGTTATTCCATCTGTCTGAATACTCACCATATCCACAGAATGTTTTTCCTTCGTCTTTGAACACCCTCAGGTACTCTCCGTTATGTTGTTCCGACAACTCTCTCCAAACCTCGGTAAAACACGGGGCAGGAATGTATGGATCATTTTCAGAACATTCATCATTGAATTGATTATAAGTTGCAAATATCCATACGTCATCGTAAATTGTAGATTCAGGATACCACACACAGTCAGTTTTCAACATAATTCCAGCTTTAACCAGTTTCTCGCTTGCTTCAAGCGAAGCGTAATTAAGTTTGTTCATTTTCCTGCCTCTTTCTTAATTTCTCGTTACTTGTAGCTACCCGTTTGCTCATTTTCATTTGAAATTCATATCATTCAACTTTCACAAATTTTGCCTTTTTATTCTGACAAACACAACACATCATGTGTTTTCTGTGTCCGCTTTTCTTTTTTCCTAACCTATTGATTACTCTAGTAGTACCACACTGTTCGCACTTATATATTTCTTGTAAGATCTTGCCAATCTTAACAGGTTTTTTCATGCAATATTATCACCTCTTTCATTTTTATTTTTTCTATATAATTTATTCCCAATTTCAATAAGTATCTATGGGATAATGCATCTACTTTGCAGCTGTTGTCCACGGCTTCCTGTCCTCAAGACTCTCTTTAAGCCAATATACGAGCTGGTCATTAAATTCGACCTTAAATGAGGTTTTGCAACTTGGACAACTTACAATGCCGTTATTATCATCTGTATTCCAAGTAATAATTCCGCCACACTTACATATATCTCTTCTTAAATCGTCATTTGGTCCTTCTTGAAAATTATATTTAATTCTAGAATCTGGACCTTGAATTAATATTGGGTTTATATCTATTGATGATCCATCATCAAATTTGATCGTAATTCCTTTGTCATATCTTGTATGATCAAAAGCTGTAATTTTGAGAATTGTTTTTCCTTCAATTTCTAATACTTCTTTTCCGATCATTCTTTATTTCTCCTTTATTTTGATGGAAATGTTTCATTCACAAATTTCTGAGCATCTAATCTTAATGTAAATTCTTTTAAAAGAATGGTTCCCCACCCAATGCGTTTTCGAGCTACCACTTGCCAAACGTCTTTGACTTCGTTTTTCACTAATTCAATTTCTGTCAAATCTTTTACAGTGTATTTTGTTGTTCCAGAGATGCCCCAGATCCATTTGTTTCTAGCTGCCATTCTTTGCCTCCTCATATTTCTTAAGGTATTTGGGACAAACGTTTCCAGCTGATTCATGACCAGTTATATCTGGTCGCCAAGTCGACGGATGACATTTACTGCATTTAATATATTTACAGACTTAACAGACATATTCGTCTGCTCCGAAACAACAACTGCTAAAGTGTGGCATTTAAGTTCTCCTTTCTTTTAGTATATTGTGAAATTCTTGGCGATGAGGCATGGACACCTTTCATCATCCTTTTTAATTGTCCGATTCCAAGAATTTCGATTATTTCAACGATCTTCAAATTTAATATTAATTGAGACATTAACATCAAATTTGATCTTATTGTTTTTGAGAAAATCAATAAGATCATTCAATTTTAATGTCTCTTTAACTTCAACTGCTTTTTCTTCAACTACTTTTTCTTCAATTGGAGCTGCTGAAATTTGTTTTGTTTCTGGTTTCTTGTAGTATTTCTTCCAATATTTTGATGCATTTCCCATATACATAGACATAAATGTATCTGCTGAAACATTGCTATCAATAGTCCATGTTCCCTTTTTGCTATTTGCAATGAATTTATCCACAGCTACTTTTGCTGCGGTTAAAAAATTTCTGACAGTGCTTTCATTACCGCCAGGTACTCCCTTCATTAATTCAATTATATCTTTGGTTCTCAATTCCTGTCCAATTAAAAGCTCGACTAATGTTCTTAGAAAGGAGTATCTTTCTTGACTCATTTTCATTTTTGTTTCACCTTCTTTCTTGTATAGCGTTCTCACTGTCCCGTGATGTTCATTTTCGTTATAAAATTTAAATTTTTCCTTGACCCCTTTTCGGATCATTTGACACCGCGTTGATACTTCAGATTTTGAAACATTGTTAATCAATAATGTTTCAAAATTTGATTGTTTCTTTGGTTCTGTAGAATCAGATACTAACCCTATTCTACGAAACTCCGACTGAATTGTTCTCATGATCCCTCCTTTCAAAAAAATGGAAAAGTTCGTTTCTATATTTTTATCTCATAATTTCTATATAAAAAACTCAAATAGGAAAAATTAATCGGCAAGATCTAGTTAAAGATCTTGCCGATTAATTATTTTTACTCTGATGTTTTTAATTCTGGTCTAACTGCTGTTAATGACCAGATAAGAGCAGCAAACCATCCAAGAATGGTCCATCCAGCTAATAAGTATTGCTATTCTATTATGGTGGTCTCTTGCTGCAGCAATTATATGAGGAAGAAAATACAAAATAAAACATATAAGGCCCCCACATTACTGCTTCCATTTTAAACACCTCCTATTTCTCTGATATAGCTGGCTGTGTTTCCAACAGTTTCTGCTACTTCAACTTGAATCTGGCCGCTTTTAATTCCATATTCTTTACACATTACATTTATTGAATTTGCAAATAAATACGCCATATTTTCAGCTGTCACATCCAGTTTAAACGGCATCTTCATGATTTTGCACACATGATCTTTAACAATATCATATAATGGATCATCTTCATGAAGAATTAAAGCATGATCAAAGAACTCGTCTAATTGTTTTTGAAATACTTTTAATTTACCAAAATCAATTACCATGTTTGGATTTTCCATTTGTTTAATATCTTCAATCCAGACACTTACTTTAACTACATAAGAGTGACCATGAATGTTTCTACAGGGATGGTCCTGAGGCATGGTAAATAGTCTATGCGCCGCTTCAAATTTAAAATTTTTAGTTATTCCGTACATTTATTTTTCTCCTTCTTTCAATGTATCAAAATTTTCTTCATGTTTTAGTAATTCTTTTTTAGCATATTTTTCCCAGAGTTCATATGCCCCATAGATACCCAATCCGATTACAGCCAAAACTATTAATATTGTTCCTGTTGAAATAATAAATATAATAGTTAAATAAGCAATCACACCAAATAACGCTACCGATAAAATTTGTTTAAGAGTCTGATTCATTTATTTTTCCACCTTTCTGATGATCTTGTATTAAAAAATTATTATTATATCTTTGTCGGCACTTATCACACCTTGAAAGTAATAACAATAGAGAGTTGTCTCTATTTATTTTATGATTAATTTGATCTTCCTGTAAATAATCAAAAATTGAATTTTCAAACTCTAAAGGAGTATAATGATTATGTTTTCTTTTTAATATTTCGTCGGCGAGAGCATTGTGTCTCTTTTTTAATGACAGAGGTTCTAAAAGATCATTTTTAATATATCCATTAATTGATTTCTTTCTTATCAATGTTCCTATGAACATATGGTGTTCCACATGTTCTCCGAATAGATGTTTGTCACACATGAATCTAGGATCACACATCCATTGTCTCATTTAGTTTGTACCGTTTGTTTTCCAGAATTCATATATTAATGGAAAAAATTCTTTGAATATTTCTTGACAATATTTGGCAACCAAATAAGAGATAAAATATTCAGCATGATTCCTATTGAATTGGTTTACTGTGAGAGCTGCTAAAATATTACGATCGTGAAAATCTGTCATTGTTTCCATTTTATCATAAATTTCTTGAGAAAAGATTTTTTCTTGATAATTTCCTTTTTCGAGATTGCTTTTTAAATCATATATTGTAATTTGCATATAATTTCCATAATTCCATTGTTCAAGCATTATTTCTATTTTTCGACCATAGATCCATATACCTTCATCATCACGAAATTCTTTAAATGTGTTTTTATCTGTAACGTATGTGAATTTTGGATTTTCTTGTTTAAACATTGACAATGGTTTCTTTCTCCTCTCGGCAGATTTTTAATCATTATTTCTATATAAAAATATATTAAAATTAAAAATCGGCCAGATTTGTAAAAGATCTGGCCAAGTATAATTATTTATTTTACAGTAAACCCTTGTGCTCTAGCTTTACCCCTTGGATCATCTTTAACAGCCACACCCCAGTCTCTAATACTTATCTTTACTAGAGTGTTCCCTTCTGGCCAAATTCCG
>Ga0209407_1001194_pt1 | contig 28111 bp, 23 predicted proteins | sample AD_JPNHG3_MetaG_FD_184410 | JGI IMG/M metagenome (GOLD analysis project Ga0209407, IMG submission 184410) | Active sludge microbial communities of municipal wastewater-treating anaerobic digesters from Japan - AD_JPNHG3_MetaG (SPAdes) (version 2) | ecosystem: Engineered > Bioreactor > Anaerobic... | reverse complement strand
GTGCCGAAGCCGCCCACGCGCTCGAGCGAGACGTCGCCCTCGTGGGTGAAGGTGCTCACGGCCCAGCAGTTCGAGGTGCCGGGGCCCACGATCATGCGCTTGCGCAGCCGGTGACAGACCCTCGGGATGAGGAAATTGGCCTCGATGTCGGTCATCCCCAGGGCGACGATGTCCACCCCCGCGATGACGTCGGCCAGCCAGGCCTCGTCGTTTTTCGTGACCCTGCGGCAGTGGGCGATCACCTCGCAGCCGGGGTTGACCGCACGGAGATACTCTTTCCAGGCCTGGGGCTTGCTCTTCCCGACGGCCTCCGGCGTGAAGGGCAGGCGGTTGAGGTTGGTGGCCTCGACGACGTCGAAGTCGATCACGACGAAGTGCTGGAAACCCGTGCGCACCAGGAAGTCCAGAACGACCCCGTTGCCCCCGGCACCCGCCACGAGGACCCGGGTCCGACCGATGGCCTCGATGAGCTCATCGGTGAAGTTGACGATCCCCCTCTGCCGGTCGACGAGATCCTTCCACATGGTTCTCTGTACTTTCCGGGATTCCGACTCCCTCTTCCTTTTTGCCGCTCTTCCTAACTTCCTATCTTCCTACCTTCGTGCGCAACAGCCGGCCGGCATGGATCATGCGGTACCGTCCCGCAAGAAACCGTGCAATCAAGTCTCCGAAGCGCCCGCCTTCCGATACTCCTCCTCAAGGAGGGCGATGACGTCATGGCCGGCCTTGGCGAGGATCTTCGTCCGCTTCGCGCCGAAGTAGTAGAGTTCCTCCGTCGTCATGGGCCGCCTGCAGGAGCGCAGCCACTCGACGGTGGCCGGCTCGTCGTCGTTCTGGAAGAACCAGCGGTAGAGGTTGCGCCGGCCCTTCGCGCGCCCGTAGCGCGCCTCGTAGCGTTCCCGCATCGTCTCGAGGTTGAGCCGGGCGTACAGGACCGGTTCCCCCGTTTTGGGGCTTGTGCGGGGCTCCGGGGAGACCTCGTCGAACAGCAGGAAGCGCGCGTAGAAGTCCCTGTGGCGGGCCATGACGGAGGCGACGATGTCGGTGCAGCCCATCACGCGGGCGGCGGTGAGGTGGGCCAGGCGGTACAGGTGCATGGCCAGCTCGGGCGGGACGCCGGCGGGCTCCTCCGTCACGACGAGCGACGAGATTTCGCACAGCCGCCGACCGGCCCTGCGCAGCGCGGCCAGCGGCTCGGGGAAGATGCGGTCCGTGGGGAGCCCCAGCGCGGAGTCGGGCATCACCGACACCGAGCCCGTGAGCCGGCCCTTCCTCTCGGCCAGGAAGGTCATCGTCCCGGGGTGCAGGTGGTGGATCGTGCACCACAGGCCGCTGTCACGACCGTAGCGCAGGTCGTAGCCCTCGGCGGTGTAGACGTCGTAGACGAGCCGAAAGGCCTTCTCCCGCAGCTCCCTCGAGTTGGCCACGAGAATCCGCCACTCCCCTTGCTTGCCGAACCGGTATTCGAATTCGCCGCTCAGATGCCCACCCCTGCCATGGCGCTGTGGCCTACGTTATGGGAAAGCGGCGCCCCGTGTCAATAGAAGGATTCCGCCGCCCGTCTTTTCAGGGTACCCACGGATGCGGTTTTCATGTACGATGGGCCATCTTTTTTCATCCCGCCCGGGAAAGGAGACCGCCATGGAACTGGAAGCCGCTGTCCGGGGAAGACGGAGCATCCGCAAATTCAGGGCCGACCCTGTCCCGAGGGCCCTCCTCGAGGGGCTGCTCGAGACCGCACGCTGGGCGCCGTCGTGGGGCAACACCCAGCCCTGGGAGATCCACGTGATCACGGGGGAGCCCCTGGAGGCCTTCCGGAAGGCCAACGTGGCCGCCATGGCCGCCGCCGAGCCGCTGCGCACCGATGTGCCGATGCCCGAGTCCTGGCCGGAGACGCTCAAGGCGCGGTACATGGGGGTCGGCAAGTCCGTCGTCACCGCCCTGGGGCTCAGGCGCGAGGACCGGGAGGGACGCCTCCGTCACCAGCTGAACATGGGGGCCCTCTTCGGCGCACCGTGCCTCGTCGTGGTCACGGTGCCGCGGGACGTCCTCGTGGAGTACGCCATGCTGGACGTCGGCCTCTTCCTGCAGACCTTCGCGCTTGCCGCCCACGATCGAGGGCTCGGCACCTGCATCATGGCCAGCTCGGTCCACTACGCCGATTGCCTGCGCCGGCACGGGGGCATCCCGGAGGACCGGCGGATCATCATCGGCGCAGCCGTGGGTTACCCGGAGACGGAAGCCCCCGTCAACCGCTTCGACCGCCAGAGGGCCGACCTGCAGGACTTCGTGCACTGGGCCGGGTGAGGGGGCGCAAGGGATGGCGCAGCCGCGCAGGCCCCGTTCCGGCTACCTGCTTGCCGCCCTTGCGGCCCTGTTCTGGGCCTCGTCGGGCACGGCGGCCAAGTACCTGTTCCTCAACGGCGTCACGGCCTTCGAACTGGTGCAGATGCGCACCACGCTGGCCGCGGGGATCGTCTTCGCCTGGCTCGCCGTCCGCGACCGATCCCTGCTCGCCGTGGAGCGGAGCGATCTTCCCTATTTCGTCACCCTCGGGGTCGGGCTCGCGGCGGTGCAGTTCACCTACCTCTTCGCCATCAGCAGGATCCAGGTGGCCGCCGCCATCCTGATCCAGTACCAGGCTCCCCTGTTCGTCGCCCTCTACACCCTGATCGTCCTGCGCGTGAACCTGCCGCCCGTCGTCTTCGCCGCCATGGCCGGCTCGCTCTTCGGCTGCTGGCTCGTCGTGGGGGGATACAACCTGGACCTGCCGGCCCTCAACCGGGTCGGGCTGCTCTCGGCCCTGGCCTCGGCCGTCACCTTCGCGTGGTACACGGTGCGCTGCGAGTACGGCATGCAGCGCTACCCACCCTGGACGGTCGTCTTCTACGGGCTGCTGTTCGCCGCCGTGACCTGGAACCTCCTCCACCCGCCGCTCACCGGGTTCCTCAAGCCGTCGGGAGCCGCGCAATGGGGCTGCGTCCTCGTCGTCGGGTTTCTCGGCACGGTGCTGGCCTTCATCTGCTACAACGAGGGCATCAACCGCATCGGCGCGACCCGCGCCAGCATCACGGCGACCCTCGAGCCGATCACGGCGGGACTCATCGCCTGGCTCCTGCTCGGGGAGGCGATGGAGCCCTGGCAGGTCCTGGGCGCCGCCCTCGTGATTGCCTCCATCATCGGGCTTCAATGGAGCGGCCGGTCCGAGGGCAAGGGCTGACAGCCCTTCATCCCGGGCCGGGCATCGCCCGGCCCTTTTTTCTTTTGTCAGGACCGGCGCCTTCTGCTATGGTTTCTCCGAAGGGACATTCACCGGAGGATGGCACCATGGGGAAAGACCACAGGGCAAGACGGATCTTCCTGTTGCTGTTTGCCGCCGCGGCCGCGGCCCTTCTGAGCTGTGCGGCGGGACAGCCGGACCGCTCCCCGACTGCGCGGGATGACGAGGGGGCCAGGAAAGCCTTCCTGGAGGCCTCGGCGGTTCTGTTCCACCCCCGCTGCCTCAACTGCCACCCCGCGGGGGACGCACCGACGATCCGTGATGACGGGCAGCCGCATATGTTCAACGTCAAGCGCGGCCCCGAGGGCAAAGGGGTCGGGGCCATGCACTGCACGCTCTGTCACAGGGAGAAAAACCAGCCCGGGGGGCCTCCCGGCGTTGCCAACTGGCACATGCCGCCGGAGAACATGCCCATGGTCTTCCAGGGCCGCACGCCCGGAGAGCTGTGCCGCCAGCTGAAGGACCCGAAGCAAAACGGCGGTCTCACGGGCGACCAGGTCATCGGGCACATCGACAGGGACCCCCTCGTGCTCTGGGGATGGGATCCCGGTGAGGGTCGCTCTGTGCCGAAGATGGGCCACAGGGAGTTTTCGGCCAAGATGCACGAGTGGGTGGCCAAGGGCGGGGCGTGCCCGGAGTGAAGACAGAGGGGAAGAAGGTGAGAGGGTAAGAGGGTAAGACAAAGAAAGCAGGTGGAGGCCGTCCCCACCTGCTTTTTGTTTCCACGATCTTTACGAGATGACCTTCCGGAGGGCGTCGAGGAATCGCTCGACGTTTTCCTTCCTTGCCGTGTGCCCCATGAGGCCGATGCGCCAGATCTTCCCGGCCAGGGGCCCCAGGCCGCCTCCGATCTCGATCTTGAACTCGCTTCGCAGCCGCCGCCGCACGGCCAGCTCGTCGATGCCCTCGGGGCACCAGGCCGTGTTGAGCATGGGGAGCCGCCAGGGCTTCTCGACGACCATCCTGAGGCCCATCTCCTCGAGCCCCTTGACGAGCAGCAGGTGGTTCTCGAGGTGACGGCGGAAGACCGTTTCCGGCCCTTCCTCGAGGATGAGCAGCAGCGCCCGGTACAGGGCGTAGGTCATGTTGACCGGCGCCGTGTGGTGATAGACGCGGTTCTGGCCCCAGTAGTTGGCGATCAGCGAGATGTCGAGGTACCAGTTGGGGACCTTCGTCCTGCGGCCGGCCAGCTTCGCCATGGCCTTCTCGGAGAAGGACAGCGGCGCGAGGCCCGGGGGGCAGGACAGGCACTTCTGGGTGCCGCTGTACAGGGCGTCGACGCCCCAGTCGTCCATGCGCACCTCGATGCCGCCCAGGCTCGTCACCGTGTCGACGAGGTAGATCGTGTCGGTGCCCTTCAGCAGGGCGCCGATCTCGGCCACGGGGTTGCGCACGCCCGTCGAGGTCTCGGCGTGGACCACCGCCACGATCCGCCAGGTCTTTTCCTTGAGCTTCTTCGCGACGTCCTCCACGACGACCGGCGTGCCCCAGGTGAACTCCAGGGCGTCGACCGCGGCCCCGAGGCGGCTTGCCACCTCGCGCATCCGCACGCCGAAGACCCCGTTGATCAGGACGAGCACCGGATCGCCCGGCTCGACGAGGTTGACGAAGCAGGCCTCCATGCCCGCCGAGCCCGTGCCGGAGATCGGAACGGTCAAATTGTTTTTCGTGTGCAGGAGCGTCCGCAGGTGCTCCTTGAGCTCGTCCATGATCTGCAGGAAATAGGGGTCGAGATGGCCCAGCGTCTTTGCGCCGATGGCCCTGTAGACCTCCGGGGGCACGCAGGAGGGCCCCGGCCCCATCAACAGCACTTCCTCGATCCCGTCGAGCAGATTCCTCATGGCATGATCCTCCTTCTCGTTTGTCGTTCCGCGGGGCCTCGTCAATCCCGGGGAACCAGGACGATCTCGATCCGGCGGTTCTTCGCCCGCCCTTCCGGGGTGTCGTTCTCCGAGACGGGGCGGTATTCGCCGTAGGCGGCGGCGGACAGCAGGGCGGGGTCGACGCCGAGCCGCTGGAGATACCGGGCCACGTTGATGGCGCGGGCCGCCGAGAGTTCCCAGTTCGAGGGAAAAGCGCGGGCCAGGGCCGGGCTGATCTTGACGTTGTCCGTGTGGCCCTCGACGCGGATCGCCTTGTCCTCCGCCTGGCCGATGACCTCGGCCACCTTCTGCAGCACCTGCCGGCCCTCGGGCTTGATGTCGGCCTTGCCGGAGTCGAAGAGAATGGCGTCGACCAGGTTCACGGTGAGCCTTCCCTTGAGTTCCGTGATCGTGACCTGCCCCTCGGCGATCTCCGACTTCATCTTCTCGATCATGGCCGCATAGGTCTTGCTCGTCTCCTCCTTGACCGCCTGGACCTCGACGACCTTCTTGCGCTGATCCTGCAGCTGCAGGGCGAGCTCGTCGCGCTCTTTTTCCAGGGCCGCGATCCGGGCGGCCTGCTCGCCGCCCTTCTGCTCGCAGACGGCGAGCGACTTCTCCAGGCCCCCGGCCTCCTCCACTTTCTTGAGGTACGTGCTTTCCGTCACCATGCACCCGGATGCAAACAGGGCAAGCGCCGCACAGCCCACTGTGAGCCAACCCGTTCTGATCATGCGCGATCCTCCCGCTTCGGGCCTTCCAGGGATTGCAGAGCGGCCCGCCCCGTCCGCTGCGGGGTCGAACCGTTCCGTCCCCCCTTGATAGGGAAAGGCCGGGGTCCTGTCAAGCCTCATTTTGCGCTGCCTGCAGCACGGGCCCCGGCGCGCGCCGTGCCCCCGGGGAAACCTTCAGAAAGAACTTGATTTCCCTTTTCGTCTGTTATAAGAGTACAGGTTCAAAAATTTCATACCAGGCACTCCTTGCCCGGACCCCGTGTACGGGCTACAGAGCCGAAAGGAGGTCAAGACTTGAAGCGTTACGAAACCCTGTTCATCGTCCAGTCCGAGCTCTCGAGCGACGACATCAACGCCATCATCGACCGCTACAGCAAGATCATCACCGACATGAAGGGGACGGTCCTGAAGGTCGAGCGCTGGGGCAAGCGCAAGCTCGCCTACCTCATCCGCAAGCAGAGCCGGGGATTCTACATCCTCATCGACTTTGCCGGGAAACGCGAGATCGTCGCCGAGCTCGAACGAATCCTGAAATTCGACGACAAGGTCCTGAAGTACATGTCCGTGAAGCTTGCCGACAGCATCACGGCCGAAGAGATCGAAAAGGAACTGGCCGGGCAGAAGGCCGAGGCGGAGGCTTCCGCGGAACCCCCCGCGGTCATCAAGCCGGCGTCGACAGCGGCGGCGGCGGAGACGACGCCCGCGGCACCCGAAGCCACGACGGAGGGATAACGCCATGAGAACACCTTCAGACAGCACGACGGGAAGCCGGCCCCCCAGGACGGGCGGTCCGGGCGGGAGAGATTCGAGGGGACCGGGAGGCGGGCACGGAAGGCCCCGCGGCGACCGCAGGGTCTATCACCGCCGGAAGGTCTGCCGGTTCTGCACCGACTCCAGCATCAAGATGTCCTACAAGGACGTGGACACCCTCCGTTATTTCGTGACGGAGCGCGGGAAGATCATCCCGCGGCGCATCACCGGAAACTGCGCGCTGCACCAGAGGGCCCTGACGGTCGAGATCAAGCGCGCCCGAAACATCGCGCTGCTCCCCTTCATGGTCACGGAGAGCTGAGCGCCATCACGATCCGCCTGCAGCCGGCGGGCCCGGGGCCTGCCGGCGCGCAGCCGCGCGAGGACGGCAACCCCTTGGAGGCAGGCAAACCCTTCAGCGTCAAGGAATTCGTGCTGGGCACGGCGATCACCACCTCCCTGTTTCTTCTCGTGGTCCTGAGCCCCGTTGTCGGTTTTGTCTTCAGCCTGCTCGCGCCCCTGCCCCTTGCCTTCTTCACCTGGAGGATGGGGCGGGCAGCCGGCATCGCCATGTTCCTGCTGTCCTTCGGCCTGCTGGCGGCCGCCTTCCGGATCGGCGGGTTCGCGGAGAGCCTCCCCTTCTTCCTGGTGCTGGGCTCGGCGGGGCTCCTGATCCCGGAAGTCCTGAGGCGGCGCCTCGGGATCGAGATGACGGTGGGCCTGTCGGTCGCCGTGTTCCTCGCCCTGATCGCCGGGGTCCTGGTGGGCTACAGCCAGGTGCTCGAACGGAGCGTCCCGGAGATGGTCCGGGGTTACGTCGGCGACAGCATCCGCTACAGCATCGCGCTGTACGAGGACATCGGGCTGCCGCAGGAACAGATCGACCAGCTGCGGGAGAGCGCCCCGGAGGTGGCCGCCTGGATCGTGCATCACGGGCTTGCCCTGCTCGTCACGGGCGTGACGTTTTTCATCTGGCTCAACGTGCTGGGCCTGCGGCTCCTGTGCCGGGGCCGAGACCCCGCGTTTCCGGATTTCGGCGACCTGGCCTGCTGGAAGATGCCCGACGGGGTCGTGTGGTTCGTGATCGCGGCGGGGGTCGCCATGATCCTCCCGGACGAGACGGTGCAGATCGCCGGCCTCAACGTGCTGATCGTGGTTCTCTTTCTGTACCTGCTCCAGGGGCTCGCGATCGTGCAGTTTTTTTTCAGGCAGAAGAACATCCCGAGGTACCTCCGGGCCATGTTCTACGCCCTGATCATCCTGTACCAGTACCTGCTGGTGTTCGTCTCGGCCATCGGCCTGTTCGACATCTGGGTCGACTTCCGGAAGATGAACCGCCCCGCGAGCGACACGACGGCGTAACCGGCGGTCCGGGCTCAATCAGTGCCTCTGGACTGTCCCCTATGCCGGAATGAGCGGGGCCTTGAAGCACAGGAAATCAGGAAGTTAGGAAGAGCAGAAGAGCGGCGTCGAACACATGCTTTCCTTGAGATCCGCTCTTCCTCACTTCTGCTCTTCCGCTCTTCGCCGTCATCGGGCGAAAGATACTCGCTCGTCCGACACCGGCAATACGGTCATCATCAAAGGAGGCGAAAATGAAGGTCATTCTGAAGGAAGACGTTGAATCCCTCGGCAGGCGCGGGGATACGATAAAGGTCGCCGACGGCTACGCGCGGAACTACCTGATCCCGAAAGGGCTCGCCATGGAAGCCACCAGCATCTCCGCGAAGGCCATCGAGCACGAGCGCAGCCTGATCGCCAGGCGTGCCGAGAAGGAGAAGAAGAACGCCGAGGCCCTGCTGGCGAGCTTCGCAGGCGTCACGGTGACGATCGCCCGCAAGACGGCGGACCAGGAAAAGCTCTTCGGCTCCGTCACGGCCAAGGACATCGAGAAGGCCCTGGAAGACAAGGGGCTGACGGTGGACCGCAAGCAGGTCGTCCTGGACGAGCCGATCAAGCAGCTCGGGGAGTACCCCGTCAAGATCAAGCTCTACCCGGGGATCGCCGCCGACATCACGGTGAAGGTGGTGGAAGAGGCGTAAACGCTCGGCAGAGGGCATTCGGCGTAAGGCATAAGGCGGGGAAACGCGTTCTTTTCCCCGCTGCCGTTCTTCGATCTTGCGACACGTCCTCTTTCACGGTATGAAGAGCGGCGCGGATTTTACACCGTCAGCCATAAGCTCTTTGCTGTTTGTCCCGAGCCGTTCACCCTGAGCCCTTAGCCGTAAGCCATGATTCCATGAAACCCGTCGACCCCTCCATCCTCAAAGTGCCGCCCCAGAACCTGGAGGCCGAGCAGTCCGTCCTCGGCGGCATCCTGCTCGAGAATGCCGCCCTGAACCCGGTCCTGGAGATCATGGGGGTCTCCGATTTCTACAGCGACGCGCACCGGAAGATCTTCGCGGGCATCCTGGAGCTCTCCGACCGCAACCAGCCCGTCGACCTCATCACGCTGAGCAATCACCTGAGGGACAAGAAACAGCTCGACGCCGTGGGCGGCGCCGTGTACCTCTCCCAGCTCGTCGACAACGTCCCCTCGGCGGCCAACATCGGCCACTACGCCCGGATCGTCAAGGAGAAGTCCGTCCTGCGCAGCCTCATCGGGACGGCCACGGAGATCCTGAACCGCACCTACGGGGCCGGGGCCGACGTGGACAGCGTGCTCGACGAGGCCGAGCACGCCATCTTCGAGATCTCGCAGAACAAGATCCGGCCCTCCTTCTACCCCCTGAAGGACATCATCAAGGACAGCTTCCGGACGATCGAGCGCCTCTACGAGCGAAAGGAGCTCATCACCGGCGTGCCCACGGGCTTCACGAAGCTCGACGAGATGACCTCGGGCCTGCAGCGCTCGGACCTCATCATCGTCGCCGGCCGGCCCAGCATGGGCAAGACGGCCTTCGCCCTCAACATCGCGCAGTTCTGCTCCGTCGAGGAAGGGGTGCCCGTGGCCGTCTTCTCACTGGAAATGGCCAAGGAGCAGCTCGCCATGCGGATGCTCTCCTCGGAGGCCCGCGTGGACTCCCAGAAGATCCGCAAGGGGTTCCTCGGCGAGTCGGACTGGCCCAAGCTCACGACGGCGGCAGGCCGCCTCTCCGAGGCCCGCCTGTTCATCGACGACACGCCCTCCATCTCGGTGCTCGAGATGAAGGCCAAGTCCCGCCGCCTCAAGGCCGAGCACGGCCTCGGGCTCATCGTTCTCGACTACCTGCAGCTCATGAGGGGGAGCGCCTACGCCGACACGCGCGAGCAGGAAATCTCCGAGATCAGCCGCTCGCTCAAGGGCCTCGCCAAGGAGCTCAACGTGCCCGTCGTGGCCCTCTCGCAGCTCAACCGCAAGGTGGAGGACCGCACGAGCCGCAGGCCCCAGATGGCGGACCTGCGCGAGTCGGGCGCCATCGAGCAGGACGCCGACGTGATCCTCTTCCTGTACCGCGACGAGGTCTATAACAAGTCCGAGGACAACCCCGAGAAGGGCTTCGCCGAGGTGATCATCGGCAAGCAGCGAAACGGCCCCGTCGGCACGGTGAAGCTCGTCTTCCAGGAGAAGTTCACCCGCTTCGAGAACCCGGCCTTCGACACGGGCGGCGGCATCTAAAAATATTCCCCCATTTCCCCCTTCACGAAGAGACAGCGGCGCAATCGGAAAATCGAGCGAACCCTTGTCATGCCCGCGAAGCCTGACCTCCCGAAGGCGGGGAGCGGGCATCCGGAAGCGCCTGAACGTACTGGATTCCGCATCGCGCTTCGCTTGTGCGGAATGACAGAATCGGAATGAGGACACAGTCTCTCAAGGAAGAGGGAAATCACAGAAATGGCCTTCGTAAGGGGTCGAAGGGGGATCTGGATGAAAAAAGCCCCCGGCCTGTACGGCCTGGGGCTTCTGATATTCCTTTCTGCTTTTTTCCGACACCCGAGTCCCGGGCCTACGCCCTTGCCGTTTCCGGCTCCCAGTTGCCGATGGCCTGGCGCATCTTGCGCAGGGCCTCCTTCTCGACCTGCCGGGCCCGCTCGCGGGTGATCTTGAACTTGTCGCCGATCTCCTGGAGCGTCTCGGGGTTCTCGGACATCACGCGGTTGCGGATGATGTAGGCCTCGCGGTCGTTGAGCTTCGCGAGGGCCCCCGCGATGTTGCGCTTCACCAGGGCCGTCTCCTCGTGGCGGATGAAGGCGTCCTCCTGGCTCTCGCTCCTGTCGGCCAGGCAGTTGATGTGGGAGAGCTCCCCGTCCTCGTCGATGAAGGCGTCGAGCGAGAGGTCGCGGCTGTTGAGGCGCACGTCCATCTCCTCGATCTCCGTCTCCTTGACGTTGAGCGACTCGGCGATCTCGCCGAACTCGGGGTTCTTCGACGCCATCGTCTGCAGCTTCTTCTTGGCCTGGTTGAGCTTGAAGAAGAGCTTGCGCTGGTTCTGGGTCGTCCCGATCTTCACGAGGCTCCAGGTCTTGATGATGAAGTTCTGCATGTAGGCCCGGATCCACCACACGGCGTAGGAGATGAGCCGGTAGCCCTTGTAGGGGTTGAACTTCTTGACGGCGTGCATGAGCCCCACGTTGCCTTCCTGGATCAGGTCGAGCAGCTTCACGCCGTAGTTCCGGTACTCGTGGGCGATCTTCACGACGAACCTGAGGTTGGAGACGACGAGCTTTTCGGCCGCTTCCATGTCGTTGTACTTCTTGTACCGGACGGCCAGCTTGAACTCCTCCTCCGGCGTCAGGATGGCGAACCGGTTGATCTCGGAAATATATAAATCCAACGTGCTGGTGGCAGCCGGCAGATTCATGTGCATGGCCTTTCCTCCGTTTCTGTGACCGGTTATCGTAGCCGCTAAGAATATAGGCAGACCAAAAGGCTTGTCAAGGCTTTCTTTGCAAAAATCATACAGGGCCAAGGGTCCCCCCGGAAAGAGGTAACCCATTGAATGCAAGCCCTTTCTTGACAACCCGGCCCCCGGTCATTAAGTTACCGTTCGAGCGGACCGGGCCGGGTGGCCGGCACGGGGTTCGCCGACTGTCCGTTTTCACATAACCAATTGATTTTATAAGTTTTAAGAGAGGACCGATGAGATTCGACAAATTCACCGCGAAAGTCCAGGAAGCCCTCCAGGAGGCCCAGGGCCTTGCAGGCCAGTTCAGCCACCAGGCCGTGGACGTGGAGCACCTGCTCGCGGCCCTGATGCGCCAGCCCGAGGGGATCGTCACGGCCGCCCTGAAGAAGCTCGGGGCCGACACCCGGTCGATCCAGCGCGAGATCGAGAGGGCCCTCAACGGCCTGCCGAAGGTATCCGGCGGGGCGCAGACCTACATGACCCCGAGGCTCAGCAGGGTACTGGAGAGCGCCTTCGAGGAGGCCAGGCGCCTCAAGGACGAGTTCGTGAGCGCCGAGCACATCCTCATCGCCATGGCGGAGGACAAGGAAGGCCCCGCCGGCAAGGCGCTGCGGAATGCCGGCGTGACGAGGGACGCGATCTACCGGGTGCTCGTGGACATCCGGGGAAGCCAGCGGGTCACCGACCAGAACCCCGAGGAGAAGTACCAGGCCCTGGAAAGATATGCCAGGGATTTCAATGAGTTGGCAAAGAAGGGGTCCTTCGACCCCGTCATCGGCCGCGACGAGGAGATCCGCCGGATCATGCAGGTCCTCTCGAGGCGCACGAAGAACAACCCCTGCCTGATCGGGGAGCCCGGCGTGGGCAAGACGGCCATCGTCGAGGGCCTCGCCCAGCGGATCGTCAACGGCGACGTGCCGGAGACGCTCAAGGACAAGCGCGTCGTCGCCCTCGACATGGGGGCGCTCGTGGCGGGTTCGAAGTTCCGCGGCGAGTTCGAGGACCGCCTCAAGGCCGTCCTGAAGGAAGTGACCGACGCCGAGGGCCAGATCATCCTCTTCATCGACGAGATCCACACCGTCGTCGGCGCGGGGGCCGCCGAGGGGGCCATCGACGCCTCGAACATGCTCAAGCCGGCCCTGGCCCGGGGCGAGCTGCGCTGCATCGGCGCCACGACCCTCAACGAGTACCGCAAGAACATCGAGAAGGACCCCGCCCTGGAGCGCCGGTTCCAGCCCGTGCTCATCAAGGAGCCCACCGTGGAGGACACGATCGCCATCCTGCGGGGCCTCAAGGAGCGCTACGAGGTGCACCACGGCGTGCGGATCAAGGACTCGGCCATCGTGGCCGCGGCGACGCTGTCGGACCGCTACATCAGCGACCGATTCCTGCCGGACAAGGCCGTCGACCTGATCGACGAGGCGGCCTCGCGCCTGCGGATCGAGCTCGACAGCCTGCCCGCCGAGATCGACACGCTGGAGCGCCGGATCATGCAGCTCGAGATCGAGCGGCAGTCGCTCAAAAACGAGACGGACGCCAACTCCGTCGAGCGCCTGCGGAAGCTCGAGGGCGAGATCGAAAAGCTCTCGGCCGAGCGCGACGAGAAGAAGAAGCACTGGTCGGCCGAGCGCGAGGTCATCAAGCGGATCCAGTCCGTCAAGGCGAAGATCGAGGAGCTCAAGAACGAGGAGCTCAACGCCCAGCGCGCGGGCGACCTCGCCAGGGCCGCCGAGATCCGCTACGGGCGCCTGGTGGAGCTCCACAGGGAGCTGGAAAAGGAGCAGGCGGCGCTCGCCGGAATCCAGAACGGCGACAAGATGCTCAAGGAAGAGGTCGAGGCCGAGGACGTGGCCGAGGTGGTGGCCAGCTGGACGGGCATCCCCGTCTCCCGCATGATGGAGACCGAGGTGGCCAAGCTCCTCCGCATGGAGGAGCGCCTGCAGCAGCGGGTGATCGGCCAGGAGGAGCCCATCCACGCCGTCTCCAACGCGCTGCGGCGGGCGCGCTCGGGCCTGCAGGACCCCAACCGCCCCATCGGCTCCTTCATCTTCATGGGGCCCACGGGCGTGGGCAAGACCGAGCTGGCGCGGGCCCTGGCCGAGTTCATGTTCGACGACGAGCAGAACATGATCCGCATCGACATGTCGGAGTACATGGAGAAGCACTCCGTGGCCCGGCTCATCGGGGCGCCCCCGGGGTACGTGGGCTACGAGGAGGGCGGCTTCCTGACCGAGTCGGTGCGGCGGAGGCCCTACTCCGTCATCCTCTTCGACGAGATCGAGAAGGCGCACCCGGACGTGTTCAACATCCTGCTGCAGATCCTCGACGACGGCCGGCTCACCGACGGGCACGGCCGCACGGTGGACTTCAAGAACACCGTCGTCATCATGACCTCGAACATCGGCAGCCAGTTCGCCGTCGATGCCTCGATGAGCGAGGCCGAGCGGAGGATGAAGATCAACGAGGTGCTGCGGGCGACCTTCAGGCCCGAGTTCCTCAACCGCATCGACGACATCATCATCTTCCGGTCGCTGACGATCAGCGACATCAACAGGGTGATCGACATCCAGATCGGGCGGCTCCAGAAGATGCTGGCCGACCGGAAGATCACGATCGAGCTGACGGACAAGGCCAAGAAGCACATCGCCAAGGCCGGCTACAGCGCCGTCTACGGCGCGCGGCCGCTCAAGCGGGCCCTGCAGAAGATCGTCCAGGACGGCCTGGCCATGAAGATCCTCGAGGGCTCCATCGCGACGGGCGATCACGTGATCGTCGACGTGAAGGGCGACGGCGAGGTCGTCTTCGAGAAAAAGGAGGCATGATCGGGGGGCGGGGCGCGCCCTTGTGCGCGGCCCCGCTTTCCGGTATAATCCGCAGCGAAAACAGAGAGGGTAAGAGGTTGAGAAGGTGAGAACGTTGGCGAAGCGGAAGCATGCGCCAGCTGGAAGCCTGTCCGACCTTCTCCCCTTCTCACTCTCTCAGCGTCTGCATGCAATATGGAGGAAGCAACAGCATGAACTCACTCAAGACGGCTGTCCTGCTCGGCCTGCTGACGGGACTCCTGGTCCTGATCGGCGGCTACATCGGCGGCAAGAACGGCATGTTCATCGCCTTCATCTTCGCCATGGGCATGAACTTCTTCAGCTACTGGTTCTCCGACAAGATCGTCCTGCGCATGTACCAGGCCCAGGAGGTGACGCCCCAGCAGGCCCCGGAGCTGCACCGGATGGTCCACGACCTGGCCATGAAGGCGGGCCTGCCCATGCCGCGGGTCTACATCATCCCCGGGGACACGCCCAACGCCTTCGCCACGGGGCGCAACGAGAAGCACGCCGTGGTGGCCGTCACCGAGGGCATCCTGCGGATCCTGAGCCGCGAGGAGCTCGAGGGCGTCATCAGCCACGAACTGACCCACATCAAGAACCGCGACATCCTCATCGGGTCGATCGCGGCCACGATCGCGGGGGCCATCACGATGCTGGCCAACATGGCCCAGTGGGCGGCGATCTTCGGCGGGGCCCGCGGCGACGACGACGAGGGGGGCGGCGGCATGATCGGGATGCTCTTCATGGCGATCCTCGCCCCCTTCGCGGCGATGCTCATCCAGATGGCCATCTCCCGCTCCCGGGAGTACATGGCCGACGACGGCGGCGCCCGGGTATCGGGCAAGCCCTGGGCCCTGGCCGGCGCCCTGGAGAAGCTCCAGGCGGCAAGCCAGGCCGTCCCCATGAACGCCAATCCGTCGACGGCCCACATGTTCATCGTGAACCCCCTGACGGGACGGTCGTTTGCGAGCCTCTTCAGCACGCACCCGCCCATCGAGGAGCGGATCGCGCGGCTGCGCGCCATGAAGCCACGCATGTAGCAGGCCGTTATAAAACGCCCGTCTGCGGCCTCGATCGGTTAGAAGGTAAGAGGGTTTGAAGGTGAGAAGGTTGGAGAAGCGGAGAGCAAGCATTGACCGCAGGCTCATCCAACATTCTTACCCTCTCACCTTCTTACCTTCTCTTGCATAAGGAATGCGCCACGATTAACAGCCCCAAAGGGGAGGGAACGATGGAAGACGAAAAGCAGGAGAAAGGCTTCGTCATCAAGGACCGACGCCGGTTCGACGACTCGGGCCAGGCGCGCCCGGAGGCGCCCGGGGAGGAGGCCGCCAAACCGCAGGAAGCCGAACCCGGGGCGAAAGGCGCGGCCCCGGGGCCGGAGAAGCCCGGACGGCCGGCGCAGGGTGAGGCTTCGCTGCCCGATCTCAACTTCTCGACCTTCGTCTTCTCGCTCGGCACGTCGGCCATGGTGCACTTCGGCGACTTCCCGGACCCCGTGACGAAGAAGGCCGAGCGCAACCTCGAGGCCGCCAAGCAGACCATCGACATCCTCGGCATCCTGAAGGACAAGACGAAGGGCAACCTGAACGACGAGGAGGACCGGCTCCTCGAATCGCTCCTCTACGAGCTGCGGATGCGATACGTCCGGGAGTCGGGCAAGTGATCGCCGCCTCCTCGCCGGCCAAGGTCAACCTCATCCTCAAGGTCCTTCGCCGCAGGGAGGACGGCTACCACGACATCGCCTCGCTGATGCAGACGGTGAGCCTCGCCGACGAGATGGAGTTCGCCCCTCGGCGCTCGGGCATCGAGCTGGCCTGCCCGGGGTCGGACCTCCCCACGGGCGAGGGCAACCTCGTCGTCCGGGCGGCCCGGGCCCTCTTCGCCGAGGCGGGCTTCGCGGGCGGGGTGGCCATCACCCTGCGCAAGCGGATCCCCACCGCGGCGGGACTCGGGGGCGGAAGCTCCAACGCCGCCACGACCCTCAGGGTCCTCAACGATCTCTTCGGGCTCGGGCTCGACCGGGACCGGCTCATCCGCATCGGCGCCCGGATCGGCGCCGACGTCCCCTTCTTCCTCTACGGCGGCGCGGCCTGGGCCTTCGGGATCGGCGAGATCCTCGAGCCGGCCGTCATCCCCGCCGGGATGTGGCTCGTCCTCGTCAACCCGGGGTTCGAGGTTTCCACGAAATCGGTCTACCAGGGCCTGAATTTGCCGTTGACAAAGGAATCCATCCAGTATAGTATTCCCACCTTTTCAGGGGTGCGGGAACTCGCCGCGGCCCTGACCAACGACCTGGAACGGGTGACCGTGGCACGATTCCCCCTGCTCGACGAGCTCAAGGGGTTTCTCCGCAGACACGGGGCCCTCGGGTCGCTCATGTCGGGGAGCGGGCCCACGGTCTTCGGGCTTTTTGACAACGAATCCGACGCGATCCAGGCGCAAGGCGCGCTGACGGCCTCGTACCCGTACGCGGCGTTCAGGACCCGAACGATCTGACCCGCGGCCATCCCACGCCTTCGCCGCACCGGCAGGGCAATCGGTCGAGGATGGGGCGTCGGCAAGCGGTAAGCCACGGGACTTTGGCTCCCGCATTCGGAGGTTCGAATCCTCCCGCCCCAGCCATTTCACAACCCGCGGCGGAAACCAACACCAGGGTGACGGACATGCTCGAGAGAATGCGCATCTTTTCGGGGAATGCGAACAGGAAGCTTGCGGAGGACATCTGCGCCAAGCTCGGCATCTCCCTCGGCAAGGCAAACGTGGCCACCTTCAGCGACGGCGAGACGCGGGTGGAGATCAACGAGAACGTGCGCGGGATGGACGTCTTCATCGTCCAGTCCACGTGCCCGCCCGTGAACGACCACGTCATGGAACTGCTGGTCCTCATCGATGCGATGAAGCGCGCCTCGGCCGACCGGGTCACGGCCGTGATCCCCTACTACGGCTACGCCCGGCAGGACCGCAAGGTCGCCCCGCGGGCCCCCATCACGGCGAAGCTCGTGGCGGACCTCATCACGACCGCCGGGGCCAACCGGGTGATGTCCATGGACCTCCACGCCGGCCAGATCCAGGGGTTCTTCAACATCCCCGTGGACAACCTCTACGCCACGCCGATCCTCCTGCGATACATCCAGAAGAATTTCGCGGAAAACCTGGTCATCGTCTCCCCGGACACGGGGGGCGTCGAGCGGGCCCGCGCCTTCGCCCGCAGGCTCAACGCGGCACTGGCGATCATCGACAAGCGCCGCGAGGGACCCAACGAGTCGCAGGTGATGAACATCATCGGCAACGTGAAGGGCAAGCGGGTCATCATCCTCGACGACATGATCGACACGGCGGGCACCATGGTCCAGGCCGCGGCCGCCCTGGAAGCCGAGGGGGCCACGGAGGTCGTCGCCTGCTGCAGCCACGCGGTGCTCTCGGGCCCGGCCATCGACCGGATCGACGGCTCGAACCTCAAGGAGGTCATCGTGACGGACACGATCCCGCTGCACGACCGGGCCAGGCAGTGCACGAAGAAGATCACCGTGCTGCCCGTGGCGGGTCTGCTGAGCGAGGCGGTCCGGCGCATCTACTACAACGACTCGGTGAGTTCGCTGTTCATTTGAAAAGCGGCGCAAGGCAAAGGGCCAAGGGCTAAAGGCAAGGAGGAATGTCCGTTCTTTCGAATCCTTTCGCCGTTAGCCGTTAGCCTTAAGCCATATCTTGGAGGTTTCAATGGAAGCGTTGGAGTTGCAAGCGAGCATTCGCACGGAATCGGGTAAGGGGCCTGCCAGGCGACTGCGGGCCGAGGGGCTCGTTCCTGCCGTCCTATACGGGTCAGGGGCCGAGTCGATCCTGTTGACGGTGAGCGCGTCGGACCTGGTCCGGATCATCCGCGCCGAGAAGGGCGAGACGGGGTTCATCAAGCTCGTCATCGACGAAGGGGGAAAGAAGGCCGAGAGGGTCTCCGTCATCAAGGAGCTCCAGACCAACACGGTCACCAAGAAGATCGTCCACGCCGATTTCTACGAGATCCGGATGGACCGCAAGCTGACGCGGGACGTGCCGATCCACATCGTGGGCGACGCCATCGGGGTGGAAAAGGGAGGCGAGCTCAAGCAGTTCAAGCGGGACGTGAAGATCTCCTGCGTGCCCGGCCTGATGCCCCGGCACGTGGACGTCGACGTGACGAACCTGGCGATCGGCGAGACGATCCGCGTGGGCGATCTCCGGCTCGCCGAGGGAATCGAGATCCTCGACACGGACAGCGTGAGCATCGTCACCGTGGCCGCCAAGCGCGGCGCCGTGACCGAGGAAGCGGCGCCTGCCGAGGAGGCCGAGGAAGCCGCCAAGGAACCCGAACTGGTCGGCAAGAAGGGCGCGAAGGAAGAGGACTGAGGCAACCGTACACGCACAGGGCATGGAAGGCCCCGTTCGCCGACAGGCGGTGCGGGGCCTTTTTCATGGCCGCTGGAGTGTTGGAATGGTGGAAGGCTGGAATGATGAGTGAGGAAAAGATGCATTTTTTTCTTTCTTTCTCCCGATGATTCCATTATTCCATTATTCCATCACTCCATTATTCCGGTATGTCTCAAATGAAAATTATTGCCGGCCTGGGAAACCCGGGCGACCCATACCGCATGACGCGGCACAACATGGGCTTCCTCGTGCTCGATGCACTCGCCGAGGATGCCGGCATCGCCGTGCAGAAGAAAAAATTCGAGGCCCTGATCGGCGACGGGCGGATCGCAGGCGAGCGCGTGCTGCTCGTCAAGCCCCAGACCTTCATGAACCTCAGCGGGCAGTCGATCCGGCAGGCGGCCGATTTCTATCAGAAAACCGCGGAGGACCTCATCGTCGTGCACGACGACCTGGACCTGCCCTTCGGGACCGTCCGCATCAAGGTCGGGGGGGGTGACGGCGGCCACAAGGGGCTCCGCTCCATCATGGACCACCTCGGGGAGGGGGGGTTCACCCGCGTGAGGCTCGGGATCGGCAAGCCGCCCTTCAAGGGCGACACGGAGCACTACGTCCTGCAGCCCTTTCCGAAGGCGGACCTGGAGGCCCTGGCCGAGACCGTCCGGAAGGCCTGCGAGGCCGTTCGGGAGATCCTCGAATCGGGCACCCGCCCGGCCATGAACCGGTTCAACAAACGCGAGCGAAACCCCGCCGGGGAACCGGGGAACGCACCGGAATAACTGTTTTTTCTCTTTTCCCGCCCTTTTCGCCTGCACCCCTTCCCGCCTTTTCGCCTCCCTGCCATCCGGTGGACGCCTTTCGATGGCCCACGTGTCGCACCGGGGCAATAAAATCTTTGACAAACGGGACAATATTTGCTATGTCACGGCGGCTTTAATGGTTGGTTCCTATCGGTTCAGATCACCAATTACACATTGGGAGGAGATGGAGAGATGATTAGCGAGAGAGTCAAACGTGTCTTCAGCGCCGTATTCCCGGCGCTCATCGTTCTGCTCGCCGCGGCACCCGTGTTCGCAAGCGAAGCAGACCTGGTCATTCCCCCGCTGACGGCCGCCCAGAACAACCTGCTCATGATCGGCTTCGCGATCTGCTTCCTGGGAATGGTTTACGGCTACTTCATGTACGCCAAGGTCAAGGGGCTGCCGGCCCACAAGTCCATGCTGGACGTGGCGGAGATCATTTTCCAGACCTGCAGCACCTACCTCATCCAGCAGGGCAAGTTCCTGTTCATCCTGTTCGTCTTCATCGGCGCGTGTATCTTCTACTACTTCGGCTTCCTGCAGCACATGGGCATGAAGGACGTCGCCCTGATCCTGTCCTGGACCGTCGTCGGCATCCTCGGGTCCTACGGCGTCGCCTGGTTCGGCATCCGCATGAACACGCTGGCCAACGCCCGCATGGCCTTCGCCTCGCTCGAGGGCAAGCCCATGAAGCTGCTCGACATCCCGCTGACGGCGGGCATGAGCATCGGCGTCCTGCTGGTCTGCGTCGAGCTCATCATGATGCTCATCATCCTGGTCTTCATGCCCCGCGAAGTGGCGGGCGCCGCGTTCATCGGCTTCGCCATCGGCGAGTCGCTGGGCGCCTCGGCCCTCCGTATCTGCGGCGGCATCTTCACGAAGATCGCCGACATCGGCTCCGACCTCATGAAGATCGTCTTCACGATCAAGGAAGACGACCCCCGCAACCCCGGCGTCATCGCCGACTGCACCGGCGACAACGCGGGCGACAGCGTGGGCCCCACGGCCGACGGGTTCGAGACCTACGGCGTCACGGGCGTCGCGCTGATCAGCTTCATCGTGCTCGCGTGCCTGCCCCAGTACCAGGCGGAGCTGCTCGTGTGGATCTTCGTCATGCGCATCCTCATGATCGTGACCTCCATCGGCTCCTACTTCATCAACAAGATGCTCGTCGACTCCCTCTGGGGCGGCAAGGAGAAGGTGAATTTCGAGGCGGCCCTCACGTCGCTCGTCTGGATCACCTCGATCATCTCCATCTGCGTGACCTTCGTCATCAGCAAGTGGCAGCTCGGGCACTACCCCAATGACCTCTGGTGGAAGCTCTCGATCATCATCAGCTGCGGCACCCTGTCGGCGGCCCTGATCCCCGAGCTGGTCAAGGTCTTCACGAGCTCCAATTCGCGGCACGTGGCCGAGGTGGTCACGGCCTCCCGCGAGGGCGGCCCCTCGCTGAACATCCTCTCCGGCTTCGTGGCGGGCAACTTCGCCGCCTTCTGGATCGGCATCTCGCTGTTCGCGCTCATGTTCATCGCCTACTACACCAGCACCATGGGGCTGTCGGCCTTCATGGAGTACTCCTCCGTGTTCGCCTTCGGCCTGGTGGCCTTCGGCATGCTCGGCATGGGTCCCGTGACGATCGCCGTCGACAGCTACGGCCCCGTGACGGACAACGCCCAGTCGATCTACGAGCTGTCCCTCATCGAGACCATCCCCAACCTGGAGAAGGAGATCGAGAAGGACTATGGCTTCAAGCCCCGCCTCGACGTGGCCAAGCACTACCTCGAGGAGAACGACAGCTGCGGCAACACCTTCAAGGCGACCGCCAAGCCCGTGCTCATCGGCACGGCCGTCGTCGGCGCCACGACCATGATCTTCTCGCTGATCCTGCTCCTGCGCAAGGCCCTGGGGATCCAGCCCGAGCAGATCCTCAACCTGCTCAACCCCTGGACCCTGCTGGGGCTGCTCTGCGGCGGCGCGGTCATCTACTGGTTCACCGGCGCCTCCACCCAGGCCGTCGTGACCGGCGCCTACCGGGCCGTGCAGTACATCAAGCAGCACATCAAGCTCGACGACGCGGCGAGCCTCTCCGCCTCGACGGAGAACTCGAAGGAAGTCGTGAAGATCTGCACGGTGTACGCCCAGAAGGGCATGTTCAACATCTTCATCGCGATCTTCTTCTTCGCCCTGGCCTTCGCGTTCCTGTCCGCACCCGTCAAGGGACCGGATTCCGCCTCGTTCTTCATCAGCTACCTGATCTCGATCGCCGTCTTCGGTCTCTACCAGGCCCTCTTCATGGCCAACGCGGGCGGCTGCTGGGACAACGCGAAGAAGGTCATCGAGGTCGACCTCAAGGAGAAGGGAACGCCCCTGCACGCGGCCGCCGTCATCGGCGACACCGTCGGCGACCCCTTCAAGGACACCTCGTCGGTGGCCCTCAACCCGATCATCAAGTTCACCACCCTGTTCGGCATCCTGGCCATGGAAATCGCCATCGCGCCGGACATGAGAACGTCGGCGATCATCGTCGGGGCCATCTTCCTGCTCATCGCGATCACCTTCGTCTACAGGTCCTTCTACTCCATGAGAATCCCCCTGGAGAAGTAGGGCAACCGTTCGCCTGACCGAGAGGGGCCGGCAGAGATGCCGGCCCCTTTTTTTCGCCCCGCCGCTCGAACAATTCCCTTGACAGCCCGCGGCAAACTCAATACCTTCAGGGTGCCCCAACCGGCCGGAAACGGCGATCACGGCAACCCTTCAGGGCTCTCGCATGGGATTCAACTGCGGCATCATCGGCCTTCCCAACGTGGGGAAATCGACCCTGTTCAACGCGCTGACCTGCGCCGGGGCGGAAGTGGCCAACTACCCCTTCTGCACCATCGACCCCAACGCGGGCATCGTCCACGTCCCGGACGAACGTCTCGAGCACATCGCCTCCGTCATCAAGCCCCCCAAGGTCACCTACACGACGATGGAGTTCATCGACATCGCCGGCCTCGTGCGGGGCGCCAGCAAGGGCGAGGGCCTGGGCAACCAGTTCCTGGGCCACATCCGCGAGGTGGACGCCATCGTCCACATCGTGCGCTGCTTCGACAACCCCGACATCGCCCACATCTACGGCCCCGTCGACCCGGCGCGGGACATCGAGATCATCAACATGGAGCTGATCCTGGCCGACCTGGACACCCTCGCAAAGCGCATCGCCAGGACGGACAAGACCGCCAAGGCGGGCGACAAGGACGCCCGGAAGGCCCTGGAGGTCTACCGGCGCTTCGAGGACGCCCTCAAGCGCGGCATCCCCGCCCGGAACCTCGCCGTGCAGGATGACGAGCGCGAGATCCTGGCGGAGGCCCACCTGCTGACCTCGAAGAAGGTCCTCTACGTGGCCAACGTGAGCGAGAAGGTCTTCAAGGAGGACGGCGCCTACATCGCGAAGGTCCGCGAGGCGGCGGCGAAGGAAGGCGCCCGCGTGGCGGTGATCTGCGGCGACCTCGAAATGGAGATCGCCAAGCTCGACCGGTCGGAACGCAGGGAATTCCTGGAGGACCTCGGGCTGAAGGAATCGGGGCTCCAGCAGATCATCCGCGAGGGGTATGCCCTGCTCGACCTCATCACGTTCTACACCACCGTGGGACCGGAACTGCGGGCCTGGACGATCCGCAGGGGAACCCGGGCGCCCCAGGCCGCAGGCAAGATCCACACGGACATGGAGAAGGGCTTCATCCGGGCCGAGGTACTCCATTACGACGACTTCCTCCGTGCCGGATCCATCGCGGCGGCCAGGGAAAAGGGGCTTCTGCATTTCCAGGGAAAGGACTACGAGATCGCCGACGGGGACATTGTCTATTTCAGGTTCAACGTGTGATTCCGCGCGGTTAACCCTGAATATTTTTTATTGACAAGGCCCCCTCTATCAAGTATAAACCGACCCTTGAGAACAACTGCCCGCAAGGGTAAAAAGGAAAAAGGAGGTGAAACAACTGATGAAGAAGGCATTCGCACTGGTACTCGCCCTTTTGCTCGCCGTTTCTTTCTCGTTCGTGGGTTGCGCCAAGCAAGAGGAGAAGAAGCCCGCGCCCGCGCCTGCTCCGGCCCCTGCTCCGGCTCCTGAGAAGGCTCCCGAGAAGGCAGCAGCTCCGGCCCCGGCCCCGGCAGCCCCGGCTCCGGCCCCGGCAGCTCCGGCGAAGAAGTAGTTCCACCCAAAATCAGGCTGTCAGAAAAACCGGGCATCTCTTCACGGATGCCCGGTTTTTTATGTACCGGCTTTTGATCCGCACCCATCGGTTGCGTTCGCCCTGCATCCGAGCGCGGCTGAAAAGCCGGCGGGCCCCTGTTTTGCATTCCTTTGGATCTCGCAGGGGCCGCGACGGATACCGGGATTTGAAGAGGTGCTGCATGAATCGTTTTCTTCGCATTGTGCTTGTCGCATCCATCCTGTCGGCGCTGACGGGCTGCTTCTGGAAGGAGGCGCCCCCGCCCCCCGTTGTCAAGCCGCCGGCCAAGGTCGCCCTCGTCCTCGGAGCAGGGGCCTCGCGGGGGTTCGCACATATCGGCGTCCTCAAGATCCTGGAGGCCAACCGGGTCCCGATGCACCTGATCGTCGGCACGAGCGCCGGCAGCCTTGTCGGGAGCATGTATGCCTACGGGTTCAACGCCTTCCAGCTGCAGAGCCTCTCTTTTCCCGTGGAGAAGGGGGACATCATCGACCTGACCGTGCCCGACAACGGGTTCGTCAAGGGAGAGAAGCTCGAGGCCTTTGTCAACCACATGCTGAAGGACACGCCCATCGAGAAGCTCCGGACCCCGTTCTACGCCGTGGCGGCGGACATCCAGACCGGCGAGGAGGTCGTGTTCGCCTCGGGCAACACGGGCACGGCCGTGCGGGCCAGCTGCTCCATCCCCGGGGTCTTCCAGCCCGTCAGGATCGGCTCGAGGCTCTACGTCGACGGGGGCATCGTGAGCCCCGTCGCCGTCGACTACGCACGGAAGATGGGCGCCGACCTGGTCATCGCCGTGGACATCTCCACGGGCGTCGAAAGCCCGCCGCCGAAGTCGCTCATGGAAACGATCATGCAGTCCGTGGTCATCATGCACTCGAAGATCGCCCGGGACCAGCTGCGTCGAGCCGACATCGTCATCCGGCCCCGGGTAAGCCATATCGGCTCGACGGACTTCACCCGGCGTCACGAGGCGGTCATGGAAGGAGAGAAGGCGGCCCTGGAGGCGATGCCGCAAATCAAGGCGGCAATAGATAAGTTGAGGGCGGAAGGAAGGCTCTGACAGACAGAGACGTTGTGAAGTTTTGAAGTTGAGAAGCTCGGATGAGCCTCCAATCATTCAAACATTTCGGCTTGCCCAAACTGCATACCTGCACAGCTTCTTAACTTCCATCTCGGGAAGCGGGCAAAAAAAATTGGTGGATGACGGACGGCTCATCCACCAATTCTATGGTAAAAAGAGAGGCTGTTCCCCAACCCCCTCCCTTTTCTTTCAGGGGGTCGGCGGATGGAAAGGAGGGAACCAAAAACCATCCGCCGATTCGCAAACCTAAAGCACGATCATGGTTGCTGGGTGTCTATTTTATGAGACCTTTGGAGAGGATCTACCTTTCCTATTCGATAAATTCTTTATCTCTCTTTATGTTAAAGGTCAGTCATCCAAAGGTCTCATCTGTACATTTAGCAATAAGGATGCCATAAAAATAAACACAATGAATACGATATATTGCAAAAACAGGCCGCGACGGCGAAGCCGATGTATGTGCTTGATTCGCACACCTTGACGGGCAATTCCTCAACAGGTCCTGAAAATCGGCGCTTTCCCGGATGTTCTTAATTCGCACGCAACGTGCGAATAATGCACTTTCTTTCTAAGTGACCGTTTCGGCTTCCTTTCCCGCCTTTTTCAGTTCCCGGATCAGCGCGTACCGGGAAATGTTCAGCAGCCGGGCCGCCTTGGTCTTGTTCCCCCCGCTCAACTGCAGGGCGCGGGAGAGGATGCGCCCCTTGATCTTCCCGGTGAGCCTGTCGACGGCCTGCTTGTAGTCGATCCGGTCCGACGCCGACGTGAGCGGAAGCAGCTCATCGAGCTGCACGACAGGGTCCTGGGCCGCCGATGCCTTGATCTCGGCGGGGATGTTCTCCGGCGTGATGAAGCGTCCCACGTCGCGCAGGATCATGATCCGCTCGATGATGTTCTTGAGCTCGCGGACGTTTCCCGGCCAGGAATACCGGCGGAGGATCTCCTCGGCCTCCTTCGTGAACCCCTTGACCTTCTTGTTGAACTTGCGGTTGAACTCCTCCAGGTAGTTGCGCGCCAGCAGCAGCAAATCGTCGCCCCGCTCCCGCAGGGGCGGCAGGATGATCGGCACGACGCTGATGCGGTAGAAGAGATCCTCGCGGAAGGAGCCCTCCGCAACCATCTTCGAGAGGTCCCGGTTCGTCGCGAAGATGAACCGCACGTCGACCGGGATGGACTCGTTGCCGCCGAGGCGGCGGATGTAGCCGTCCTCGAGCATCCGCAGAAATTTCGCCTGCAGCGGCAGGCTCATGTCGCCGATCTCGTCGAGGAACAGCGTCCCCCCGCTGGCGTATTCGAGCAGGCCGATCTTGCGCTTCCGCGCATCGGTGAACGCCCCGGCTTCGTAGCCGAACAGCTCGCTCTCCAGGAGGGTCCCGGGGATGGCCGCGCAGTTCACGTCGACGAAGCGCTTCTCGTGCCTCTGGCTCTGCCGGTGGATGGCGCGCGACACGAGTTCCTTCCCGGTGCCGCTCTCGCCCTGGATGAGGATGTTGGTGTCGTGCTTGGCCACTTCCTCGATGACGTGGAAGATCCCGACCATTTTCTTCGATTTCCCGAGGATGTTGTGGAACCCCAGGAGGAAGTCTTCCCGCTCCTTGAGTTTTTCCACCTCCGTCTTGAGCGACTTGGCCTCGATGGAGAGCATGGAGTGCATGATGGCGCTGTCGTAGGACGTGGCGGCATTGTTGACGAGGATGTCCAGGACGTTGATCTGGTCCCGGGAGTAGACCCCCGCCCTCATCCCCAGCAGCAGCACCCCCTTGAACCGGTCCTTGACCTTCAGGGGGATGGCCACCTCGCAGGGGTAACCCTCGTAGAGCGGCACGGCGTCGTCCTCCTCCCCGCCGGGCTGCCGGACGGTGATCGCATCGCTGTCCATCGCCCTGCGGATGATCGTCCTGCCGACCCGGTCGCCGTATTCGTTCCGGTCGTCGATGAACCCCCGCTCGCCGTCATTGATGAAGACGCGGTTCTTCTCGATGTCGAGGAAATAGATCAGGGCCTTCTCGGCCTTGGCGATCCTCAGGGCGCTGCGGATCAGGATCTCGTGGATGCGCTCGATCGAGTAGGTGGAGTTCAGGCCCGAGACGGCCTCCTGGAGAATGAGCAGCTGATCGATCTTCTCCCGGTTGATCTCGAAGAGGCGCGTGATGTGGATGATGATGCTCACCTGGTTGGCGAAGGTGAGCAGGATCTCGATCTCGTCGGGGGAGAATCGGGATTTCTCCTTGGTCCAGACGGCGATGATGCCGATGACGTCCTCCTCGATCTTCAGGGGGGCATAGAACGTGGAGCCGCGCTTGTAGAAGGCGGAGATCTTCCGGTCCGTCTCCGTCGTGCGGGGGTCCGTCTCGGAATCCTCGAGGGCGATGTAATGGCCCGTCTTGGCCACGCGGGTCTCGAAGCTGTCGTGTTTCTTCAGGTTCAGGTGCACCGAGAAGGCCCTCCGGGCCTCCTCCTCGCTGTAATTCTTCACCACCCGCGTGTAGAGGTTCTCCCGGGCTTCGTCGAGCAGCAGGATGATCCCGCGGTCGAACCCCATGGAGTCGACGACCTCGTCGAGGATCTTGCCCAGGATGTCCTCGACGCTGGAGGGGGCCGTCAGGAAGGTGCTGATCCGGTAGATCCCCCGGATCAGCTTGTCCTTGTCGATGCTGAATGCGGAGGAGGTCCGGACGGGGGGTGCGGGAATCGTTCCGCCTTGTTCAATGATCCGCGACATGAGTCCACTGTCCTTCGGGTCTGGGGTATCGGGTTCGGGGTGTCGGGACGAGGAGGTGAACGCCCAAAGAAGGCATTCCCGCAAATCCCCATGGGGCCGCTCCGTCATGCATGTGCATGCATGCGGTTTATAGCAGGGTGCCGTGCGTTTTTCAACTGATTCCGTGCGGAAGGTGCACACAGGGAAAGCAGGGGCCGGGGATCAGCGTCCACGAGGGAAAGCGCAGGGAAGGGACGGATTGAGCAAACGGGGAGCGGGCCCGGGGGCTTCGCGAAGAGCGCGAGAGACAACACGCAGGAAGTTCGGCATCTCGGAAGAACAGAAGAGCGGAGTCGACATCATTGTTGTTTTTTCATTTTCCGCTGTCCCCCACCTCTGATCTTCCGATCTTCGCAGTCTGAGTCCGCAAGACAAACGACAGGCCATCCGCGCGCCGGCCCCTGTTCCGCAATCAGGCCGTGTCGTAGCGCAGGAACTGCATGGTGAAGACGGCCCTGCCCTGTGTGGCCGAGCGCAGATCCGTCGAGTAGCCGAAGAGCGACCGGAGGGGGACATTCGCCCGGATCTCCGTGACGGGCCCCTTGGGGTTGACGGACTCGACCTCGCCCTT
>Ga0209407_1001186_pt1 | contig 28214 bp, 26 predicted proteins | sample AD_JPNHG3_MetaG_FD_184410 | JGI IMG/M metagenome (GOLD analysis project Ga0209407, IMG submission 184410) | Active sludge microbial communities of municipal wastewater-treating anaerobic digesters from Japan - AD_JPNHG3_MetaG (SPAdes) (version 2) | ecosystem: Engineered > Bioreactor > Anaerobic... | reverse complement strand
ATACAAACTCCGGTCTGAAATTGTATCTTCAAACCCCAGTGTCTTGAGAAGTTCGTCGGGGGTAAAGTCCAGAATCTTATTGATCGATACCGATTGATTGAGTTTGTTGCTGATGAGAAGCTTTACCGATGGTATGAATGACTTGCTTCGACCACCAACTCCGCCAAGAACTGATGCGAAAAAGTTGGTCTCCGAATCAATTTTATCGATTAATGCTATATTACCTAATGAGAAGGTTGTGTTTTTTTGCATGAAATTATATAAACACTACCTTCTCATCCTTCTTCTGGCGAAGTCAGGATTATATATCACAATTGAATAAAGACATACTTTTGTTGAACCATTCATGACATCCGCGTATTGCGGCCTGGGTGCCGCTTTTCTCTTCGGAGTGCTCATTTTTTCCGCCGTATTTGCCGGCGGCTGCCTTAAGGAGAGCTTGTTAGGAGTACAGGGAATGAACGTGGGTGCCCAGCAGGTAAACCCCTCCGTCGTCACTCTCAATGTCACGACAGAGATCGTGAACTTCCAGGGCTTCGGGAGCGGCACCCCGCGTCTTCAGCTCCGTGCGTTCAGTACAGAGACCGGGCTTCTCGAAACCGAACGGACAGATACGATTGGCGGTATCGGCTGGGGTGGAGCTGTTACGGTCAATCAGAACATCGATCTCCCGCGAAAGGGGTCGTACCGGCTCGTAGCCACGGTCTACGAAGGGGAGAAGCGAAAGGCGCAGGGGGAAATTACGGTATACAATCTCGAGCGCATGATCCCGGACAGCCAGTCATCGGGCCTCGTAATCGGGGATATAGACTTCATCGTACTGGGTGTGAGAGGTGACTTCGTGGATATTCAAACCGACCTCTACTTTGGGAACGATGATCCGGGTCCGAGCGGCCCGTTCGATGTCGAAGTGAAGGCAAAAGAGATGGATGCCCACCTGGTTGCCGATAAACAAACTGTGCACGTCGAGAATGTCGATCCGGAGAAGATCGTCGTCACTTCCGTCCGCCTGGCCGTTCCAGACCAGTATAATTACATCGTAGAAGTGCTTGTCTGGAAGAACGGGACGATCATCAGGCGTGGCGAGGGCACGGTCCAGCTCAGGCCCGGGGCCGCCCTTCCTGGGGGGGAGCAGTTTGTTGTAAAGAAGATCGAGACCTCAAAGTTCGTTGCAAAAGAGGGTACACCATTGTCCTATGCCGCACCCTACCCCCCGGAGGGGATCCGTACACCCGGCTTCTCGGCACTCCTGGCAGTGGCAGCGCTGGCAGGAGGCGGGGCGGTCGCCTTCTCACGGAGGAGGTGCGGATGATGGATGAAAGGGCCGGCCCGGCGGGGACGACCGGGGATAAGGAAGGAGGATCAATGATCGGAAGTCCGGAGAGAGGGAAAAAGGAAACGGGCATTGATTTCATGACCGGGCTTCGCCTGATCGTCCTGCTGCTGGTGTTCATAGCAGCCGTCCAGATCTATTTCAGCATCCAGGGCGTGATCGGGATGTGGGTGGCCGACCAGTTTATTCCCCTGGTAAATGCTGTCTATTACCTGGCAGTCATCATCGGGGGGATCTGGCTTCTCAGGGATGTGCTGGCCGGGCGGTGAGGGCACCGGGGGTGGTCACCGGAGATCAGGGAGATCCGGCTCCTCAGTGAGGTGCTGGCTGGGCGGTGAGGGAAATATCGTAAGTCCCCGATCATCGTCCAGGGATGCGTTTTCCCCATCTCCGGCCGGGGACATTCCTTCTTTTTTTTTCTCCCGGGCAATCCCGGTCTCTCCCCACATCTCGCCCTCATCCCCTACAGCTTTTAATCGCCTGCACGACCGTCCCGGAGGACTCCTTCACGTCGCCATAGAGCATCCTGGTATTGTCCCGGTGGAACAGGTCGTTTCCGATACCGGCAAAGCCCATTCCCTTCCCCGCTTGAGGACGATGACGTTTCCTGCCTCCTCGACATCGGGGACGGGCATGCCGTAGAGCAGGCTGCCCTGCCGGTGCGCTGCCGGGTTGACGACATCGTTTGCACCGATGACGAGGACCACGTCGGTCTCAGGGAACTCCTGGTTGATCTCGTCCCGGTCGAACAGGTGATCGTACGGGGGATCCCCGCCTCGGCGAGGAGGACGTTCATGTGGCCCGGAGACTGCCCGTGTTCTCGAATGGAAATGGAGGTTGACGAAATTAAGTTACCCTGTTTGATAGACCCCCGTCAGGAAACCAGCTTCTGCGGACAGGAAATAAAGGGGTATTGTTTGCAAAGCACCTGGCCGGACAGGAATGGGACTATCAGCGATGAGACCCGGCCGTTCCGGCTGGAAAAAACCGGGGAATGGCTGACGCGATAAGGTTCCCCGGGGCGGGATGGTGGTGGTACCGGGGTGAGACACCGCATCCATCACGACACGTGAATGGTGACTCGTCCCCGGGGCGGGATGATGGTGGGTACCGGGTGAGACCGCCATGAAAAGGGATTGCCCGGGGACCTGCGGGCCGGCAGAGCCCGGGTCCCGCGTGGCCGGGGACGGCATATCAGCTCGTTGACCGGTAGTAGGAGACCTTGACCAGTTCTGCCGTGACGAAGAATGCGGCCACCAGGCCGAGGATGATGGCAAGCGAGCCGGGCGGAGGCGGGACGAAGCGGAACACCTCCTGTCCGAAGGCCGTGTAGGGCAAAAGGATGGTCACCGCGGCGGCAACCGCGGTCAGCACCATGACATAGGTGGACGGGCGGCTGGCCCTGAAGAACGGCAGATGGGTCCTGATCGAGAAGAGGAACACGAGCTCGGTCAGGATGCTTCCCATGAACCAGCAGGTCTGCAATACCGATTCCCCTCCTCTGACGAAGATGGTGAAAAATGCAAAGTCAAACACGGTGCTCACCACCCCGAGCAGGGTGGCGATCAGCACGATCTCCTTCAGGTCGTACCTGCGAGGCATATCCCATTCCGCCGCATCCACCGTATCGGTGGCAATGGAGATCATCGGGAAGTCGGAGAGCAGGTTGACCAGTAGGATCTGGATCGGCAGCATCGGTAAAAAGGTGATGAAGAGCGAGGCGAGAGCCACGGCGTAGAAGTTGCCGAAGTTCGAGGAAAGCGTTGCCTTCAAATACTTGACGGTGTTGGCAAACACCTCCCGCCCGCTCTGGATCCCCTTGATGATAACCTCGAGGTCCTTTTGCAGGAGGATGATGTCGGCAGCCTCGCGGGCGATATCGGCGGCACTGTCCACCACGAGTGATACCCCGGCGAGCTTGAGGGCCGGGGCATCGTTGATCCCCTCCCCCAGGAACCCGACCGTGCGTTCCATCTGCAGGATCTCGACAATCTCGTACTTCTGCTCAGGGGTGACGCGGGCAAAGACCGCGTGCCTGGCGACCGCCAGCTCGCGCTCATCAGGGGGCAACGCCATAAGGGCCGAGCCGGTTATCACCCGGCCCGGGTCCTCCAGGAGCCCTATCCGGACTCCCACCGCCCCGGCAACCTCGGGGCTGTCCCCGGTGATGATCTTGAGCTCCACGCCGAGTTCCCGTGCTTTCTCAACGGCACCGAAGGTCGACGGCTTGATGGGATCGGTGAAGGCAAGGGCACCAAGGAACTCCATGTCCTTTTCATCTTCCGGGGCAATCCTGGTGGTCCCCGGTGGCATGGCCCGCCGTGCGAAAGCGATCGTCCGCTCCCCGTCCCGGCCCCTCTCCGACAGCCAGGACAATACTTCGTCGTGACCAGGGGCAGGACAGGACAGCTGGAGGATATCTTCGGGAGCACCGCGGACCACCAGCACCAGCTCGTCCGGGCCCTGGCACAGCACCGCATTACGGCGGCGGCGGGGATCAAAGGAGATCTCTGCCAGGCGCTGCACCCCCTCCGGGACCGGCCCGGCCGCAGCCTCGATCGCGATATCGAACGGCTCGACCTTTTCGGCGCCTTCCGCCACGGTGAGCGCCGCATACCGCAGCAGGCCAGGGTGCGCCCCGGGGGATTGCCCGGTGACGGTCAGGGTATTCTCGGTCAGCGTCCCGGTCTTGTCCGAGCACAGCACCTCGATGCTGCCGATATCCTCGATAGCGGTGAGCCGTTTTACCACCACGTCGTGCTGTGCAAGCTGGAGCGCCCCGCGGGAGAGCGATACCGTGGTCACCACGGGGAGTGCTTCCGGGACCACGCTGACCACGAGCGCGATGGAAAAGACCGCCAGCTCGATGATGTCGACCGACCCGCCCTTGATCAGGATGTTTGCCACGAACAGGAAGACCAGGGTGACCAGGACCATACGCAGGATGAACCGGCTGAACCGCCCGATCCCCCGGGAGAACTCGCTCTCCTTGGTGGTCTCGATGGTCAGCCTGGCGATGCTGCCCATGGCGGTACGGACCCCGGTCTCCATGACCAGGGCCTCGGCTTCTCCGCTGACCACCGATGTTCCACTGAAACAGAGGTTATGGCACTCGTAAACCGACTGCGGTTCTTCCGGGAGATGTCCCGGGTGCTTGGGGACCGGGACGGACTCCCCGGACAGGACCGTTTCATTGACCACCAGGTTTTCCGTGGAAAGGACCCGCACATCGGCCGGCACCACGTCCCCGGTTACCAGTTGGATGATGTCTCCGGGCACCAGGTAACGGGACTCGATGGTTTGCCATCCGGCATCCCGTTTCACCCGGGCCCGTGGCCTGATGTACTGCTGGAGGGCACGGAGGGACTGCTCGGACCGGTACTCCTGGATGAACCCGATGGCGGCGTTGATTCCCACGAACCCGAGGATCACCGCTCCTTCCAGCAACTCGCCGATGACAAAGACTATGGCCGCAGCCACCAGGAGCAGGTAGATGAAGGCCGACCTGAACTGCAGGGCCAGGATCTCCCACCACCGGACCTGGCGGGCCACGATCTCGTTGTGGCCTACCTGTGCCAGTCGTTCCCCGGCCTGGCGGGACGACAGCCCGTCCGAGCGCGATGTCTCAAACCGCGCAAGGATCTCGGGTTCCGGAAGAGTTGCAACGGGATACATGACCAGGGTGAGTGTACCTTAACCTCTCCGGCAGGACAGCCTATAATGGTATGGAACGTTTGTTCCTCCACAAGGAAAACGCGGGGCCTCTCCCCGGCTACGGGCGATCCTCCAGGAACTTGCGCTTCTGGAGCTGCTCCTCCCTGCACCGCCGGGGATCGCAGGCCCGCTTCCGGACCGCCATCGGTCCACGCACCGTAGTCCCGTTCATCAGTACCGCCATATGAGAGCAGGGAACGGCCCTGATGGATACGGTCTGGGACGCTGCATGGGCCCGAACCCTGCCGGCCCGGTCCCGATTCCCGGAAACCCGGGGTCAGGGCAACACCATGACCCGGTATCCCCGGCATTGACAGAACCTCCCGGTTCAACAAAAATATAACTGTGGTGAGCTTTCCGGCACATGCATCGATGCGAGAGAGGCACTCTTCCGCGGGACTGCCAGCACCCAGGAATCGGTGATGAAGGCTCCCTGTGCCGGGACCATCATCACCCCTTTTTTTCCGCGGACGGCCTCATGGAAAGGACACGAGATCCGCCGGCCATCCTTGCACCCCGGGAGAGGGGATCCTGCCCGGGTCCCTTTCCCGCAATCCATGCCGTTTTGCCACGTATCGGGGTGCCGGTGGGGGAGGGAACTGCAGGTCCGCCCGTATTCATGGCAAAAGATCGGGGGGGAATGGGAGAAACGACCTGCAGGCGCCCGGGACCCCCTTTCCCGGGCAGGGGCCTTATGACCAGGTGAGAGCCAGGCCCACGCCCACTTCCTTTACCGGGCAGTACGCCGCAAGGGCGATCTTTGCTGCAAGCGAGGTGCAATGGCAGGCATAGAGGGCCTGCAGGGAAAGCGACCGGAGGTATTCCCCGGTCCCGGCGAGCCGGGAGGGTGACGGGGTGAGAAGGTGAAGGCCCCCGATGATGGCGGCGACCCGGGGCTCGGCGCAGACCTCGCGGGCGTACTCGGTGATGTTGCAGATGCCGGAATGCGAGCAGCCGGTGATGATGACCAGGCCTGCACCGGAGCGAAAGGCGAGGGCCGAATCATCGACAACCCGGTCAGGCTCGACCCGGCCATCGGGGAGCCGGATCTTCCTTTTTCCAGGATCGGCCTCCTCGAACGGGAACCTCCGCGGGATCTCCCCCAGGAAGACCAGGTCCTCGGTGAGCCAGACCGGTCTTCCCGAGAGGTTCACCGGGAACTGGCGACGGACCTCGCTTTCATTGAAAATCGAACCGATATCAAGCAGGGGGAGAGCTTCCCGCGGGCAGAAACAGAGCGGGTGGGCCACCAGTTCCGGGACCCTGTGGGGGATGCCTTCTATCCGTGCTTCCGTGAGGAACTGGACGAGCGGGACCAGCCCCCACGAGTGATCGAGGTCGCCATGGGATAGCACCACGGTGTCGAGGTCCCGGAGATCAAGCCCCATCTTTCCGGCATTGGCCAGGAAAAGGCCGGAATACCCGGCATCGAACAGGATCTTTTTACCGGATGTCTGGACCAGGAACGAGAGTGCAGGTTCTGCCATGAAGTAACGGTTGATCAGGGTGTTATTGTCAACGAGAACGTTCAGCTGCAGTCGGGATGCCATGCTGGAGGGTGTCTTCCGGAGGGGATAAGGGTTGGGTTTCCGGCCCGCGTGTATTCCCGGGCAGGAAAGCCGCGGTTGTGCCGGTGGGGGCTGGTACTCTCCACCCTGGTGCTTACACCATTCCTGTGCCGGGGGAACCTGGTGGATTCCGACGCATCACTCCGGACAGCGATATCCCCCGGTCCCGGGTACCGGCAAGGATCCTCCAGGTGTGAGGACCGGGTTTTTGTTCCCGGACCGGGATGGGCTCCGGGATCCCTAAAGCCACCGATGGTGACGGGTACCGGGGGGTAGCATGGGCCGGTCTCCACAATAACCATCCTGGCTTTCCCGTGATTGGCTCCGGTCTCCACAAAGCCACCGAAGGTGACGGGTACCGGGGGGTTAGCATGGGCAGTTCACACAATAACCATCCTGGCTTTCCCGTGATTGGCTCCGGGATCCCTAAAGCCGCCAAAGGTGACGGGTTCCGGGGAGGTAGCATGGCCAGTTCACACAATAACCATCCTGGCTTTCCCGGGATTGGCTCCGGGATCCCCAAAGTCGCCAAAGGTGACGGGTTCCGGGGGGTAGCATGGGCAGTTCACACAATAACCATCCTGGCTTTCCCGTGATTGGCTCCGGTCTCCACAAAGCCGCCGATGGTTGCGGGTACCGGGGGGTAGCATGGGCAGTTCACACAATAACCATCCTGGCTTTCCCGGGATTGGCTCCGGGATCCCTAAAGCCGCCAAAGGTGACGGGTACCGGGGTTAGCATGGGCAGTTCACACAATAACCATCCTGGCTTTCCCGGGAAGAACCTCCGTGACACGGTGGTACGGTCTTCCCCTCGTTTTTTTACGCTTCCGGGCCATAACTCTCGTACTATGGCCAGGACCGGGCTGGACGCCTGCCTTGATAACGTGCTCGCACTTCCCGGGGACAAGCGGTGGGCCATCGACAAAGCCCATGCCATCGAAGGAGTCACCGCCTACATGGTCCGGTCATTTGACGGCACCGCCCTCATCTTTGCCCTCCCTGTTCTCTTCCGCCGCCCGCTCCTCTCGGAGATCCCCCTCGGCGTGCAGGGCGCTGCCGGGGCTGTCGCCCTCATCATCGAGCAGGTCAAGCGAAAGGCAGGGTCGGATGCCGGGCTGGAACCGCTGGTCGGCAAGGGCACCCGGTTTCCGCACCAGTTTGCGGCGTTCACCGAACCCTATACCATCGTGGCATCACCGGCGGCGCTGGCATCCGGCCTCTGGCATGCCGGGCTACGCAACTTTGCTGACCCGGCAGGAATCCACCTCCTCCTCGGCGGGGCAGTCCCCTGCCCGCCGGACTTTACCCCCGGGGAGATATCCACGGTGGCAGAAACGCTCTCCTGCTTTTTTGAGGCGGTCAGCGCAGAGGTCTTCTCGGTACCCTCACCTGACCTGGAAGCGGCCTTTCTGGCAACCCTCGACCAGCAGCTGCTCAGGGAATCGCTCCCTTCCCGCGGCCTGGTCTCCTTTGTCGGGGACGGTTCACGGCTCGCCCGCCGCTGCACGAGGTTCCGTTGTTTCTTCCGGACGGCCGGGCCGGAGGAACAGGTCAATATCCCGTTCACCTGTCCCCCCGGGCTCGAGCCCTGCGAGATCGAACTCCCGGCCAGCAACCGCACGGTCACCGGCCTTGGGGTCCGGAAGCGCGAGGTGTTCGCGGTTGCCGGTTCGAACGCCCAGGGCAAGACCACCTTCCTCGAGGGGATCGTTGCCGGCATGGACGATCATGCCGCCGGTGACGGGAGGGAACTGGTGGTCACCGTTCACGGCCTGTGCTCGGCGGAAGCGCTGAACTGCCAGCTGACGGGGGCTGACGTCAGCATGTTCTTCTCCGCCCTCCCTCCCGGCATCGGCGGAACCATCCATGCCGCGTCCGGGATGGCCAGCGGTTCGATGTACATGGCCTACCAGGTGCAGAGAGCCATCGCACGGGGTGCCCCGCTCCTGCTCATCGACGAGGATCACGCGGCACCAAACCTCCTGGTACGAAGCTCCCTGCAGACCGGCGAGGTTACTCCCCTGTCCGAGATCCTGTGCCGTGACCGCGGGAAGATGGGGGAGACGGCCCTTGTTGTTGCCGCCTGTGCCCTTGAACGCTGGTTGCCCAGGCGGACCGGATCATGCTCGTTGACCGGCATGTCGCCTCGGCAGTCGACCGCAGCATGTTCCGCAGGAAAGTGGCGGCATCGCTGGAAACGATGGCACGCGACCTGTGGCGTGAGGGATGATGTGGCCGGACCGCTCCATGTACCGGGAGAGATGAAAGAAACGATCAAGGTCCCCTGCCGGGCACGGAACCGGAGAGGTTTCTTCCTGGGGAAGGTGTCATGAAACTATCCTCTCTCCGGGCTGCCGGGTCACCGGAGTTCCATTACGGTTGCTGGAGGAGTGATTCCGGCCAAAGAAAAGGGGTTTTATGTGGTTTTTTTGTGGTTGTAATTGCAGGAAGTTCAGGAACCAGGTCCTAGCGGGATAAGCTTGGAGTCATAAAATTCCTTAGATCCGGAGGGAATGAGCTTGTAATTATACAATTCCTTCGATCCGGAGGGAATGAGCTTGTAATCATACAAGCTTGCAGACCCGGTGGGAATGAGCTTGGAGTCGAAAAATTCCTTCGATCCGGAGGGAATGAGCTTGTAATCATACAAGCTTGCTGACCCCGTGGGAATGAGCTTGGAGTCGAAAAATTCCTTAGATCCGGAGGGAATGAGTTTGTAGTCATACAAACCTGCAGACCCGGTGGGAATGAGCTTGAAATCGGTGAGGGCAGACCCGGTAGGGATGAGTTGGTAATCATCGGTTATTGCCGGATCGGCCAGAACTGCAACACTGCTCAAACCGACCAGAAGGACGGTAAGGATTGCCAGGATACCTGTGTATTTCATTTGAATCATCTCCGATCATTCTTCTTTTCAAAAACCCACCAGATACCTGGTTACAGGACTGGATGAGGGTAACTGATCAAGATTCATATCTCGTAACTATCTTAAATCCTTTTTTGTCATCCCATTACCTACCCGCCTCTCACCTCTTTCTTCTGCCACTGTTTTTTACCCCCGCCAGGTACCGGTGGAAACCCAGTTCCCGGCACCGGCCGGCCTGCCCCTGTCAAAGGCCCTGCGGTCCCCCTCGTGGAGACCGGATATTACCCCTTTTCCACTGCCGCCCGGCCAGGCCGGGGTTGTACCGGAGAGCCCGTGGTGCGGCGCTTCAGAGAAGGAGGGATATACCACTCCCCGCCGGGGAAAGCCATACCAGGGCGTTGCAGTGCTTCAAGGGGGACTAGCCCCGAACACCGGCTCGACTGCCAGGAGCTCTGCCGTTCATGGGACCCCAGAAACAGGGGATTTACCGGCATGGAACCCGTACGGTAAACCTCCGGGCAGGGGAGGACGACCGTGATATCCAGGGCGATGGTTTCCGTCGGAACGGGGCCTGGCAGGAGCGCCGGGAAGCTGCTATGTCGATCGTGCCCTTCCCCGGGCATAGGAGCACCAGATTCCGACAAGTCCGATCAGGAAGAAGAGCGAGAAGGCCAGGGTGATGGCCTGCTGCAGCTCCGGGTAGACCAGGGGTGATATGGTCTTTGAACCGAGGATGATCGAGAAGACCATCATGGCGATAGCCATGCTCACCATCTGTCCGATGGCCCGCATGGTGGACACCATGGCCGATGCAACACCAAGGTCGCGGACCTCCACGGAGCTCATGATGGCGTTGGTATTCGGCGGCGCGAAGAGACCGTAGCCCAGGCCGAGGACCACCAGCCCGGCCAGGATGAAGGACAGCGGGGTTGTCCCTGAGACGAGCGCCATCATGCCAAGCCCTGCCGTGGTGCAGGCCATCCCGGCCGTGGCCAGGACACGGGGCTCGATGCTGTCCGAGAAATGGCCGGAGAGAGGGGAGACCACCATCTGTACAACCGGCATGGACACCAGGACTATCCCGGCAGTCTGGGGATCAAAGCCCCGGTTGAACTGGAGGTAGAGGCTCATCAGGAAGCTGACGGCAAAGACCACTGCGTAGTTGATCAGGGAGGCGATGTTTGAAAAGAGGAATACCGTGTTGTTCCGGAAGAGCCCCAGGTCGAGCATCGGGGCCGGGTGCAGCCGTTCCCACCGGACGAACCAGTAAAGGAAGAGGAAACCTGCCGCCAGCCAGAGGAACGCTCCGGTGGCCGGCAGGAGCGTGAGCCCGTACAGGACGCCGATCAGCGCAAAGCCGTACAGCAACGCACCACGAGCGTCAAACCCGCGGCTCCCCTCATCCGCCCACTCGCCCGGGATGCGGGCCGCCGTGGCGAGCGTGACCAGGATGCCGATCGGCACATTCACCAGGAAGATGCTCGGCCAGCCGAGATGCTGGGTGAGGATGCCACCGAGAAACGGGCCGATGGAGAGACCGGCATAGATCGTGGCCGTGATAATCCCGATCGCCCGGCCCCGTTCACCGGGTGAAAACACCGCGGTCACGATGGCAATCGAGGTCGCAAAGACCAGGGAGCCCCCGAGCCCCTGGACAACCCGGGCAGCGATGAGGACAGGGCCGGACCATGCCAGGGCGGCGAAGAGGGAGCCGGCTGTAAACAGGATGTTTCCCAGGAGAAAGAGGCGCTTTCGGCCGTGTATATCGGCGAGTTTTCCGAAGGGGAGGATGCAGATCGCAGCGGTGAGCAGGTAGGCCGAGGTGACCCAGCCCATGCTTACCGCATCAAGACCGAGATCCTCCCCGATGGCCGGGAGGGCGACGGCGATCGAGGATACCGTGTAGGGGACAAGGAACGAGGCAACCGATGCCACCACGATCAGGTTCCTCTTTTCAGCCCGGGAGGTCACGAAATGAGAGGTGTACTGCGAAGAACGATGAGCCTATGTGTCCCGGGGACTGCCACCGGGGGAGAGCCCCGGTTCAGCGGTCCGTTTCATGGGACCGGCAGGAAGGACGGCCAGGTCCCGGGCCGGTCCGCCAGGGCGGGTTATGCGGGCGGGAAGGACAGGGCCTCCCCTATTATTCCTCGCCGATGTCCTCCTCCCACAGCGCGGGACTGGCAGAAATGAACTCCTCCATCATCCGGATGCATTCCTCTTCGTCCAGCACCACGAGCTCCACACCCCTTGAGCGGAGGTACTCCTCGGGTCCCCGGAAGGTCCGGTGCTCACCGATAACCACCTTCGGGATTTTATAGAGGAGGATTGCCCCGCTGCACATGTCGCAGGGCGAGAGCGTCGAGTACAGGACCGCCTGCCGGTACTCTTTTGCGGTGAGCCTCCCAGCGTTCTCCAGGCAGTCTATCTCGGCATGGAGGGTCGGGCTTTCCTCCTGCACCCGCCGGTTATGCCCACACCCCACGATTTTTCCTCCAATGACCAGCACTGCGCCGATGGGTATGCCCCCCTCGGCCAGGCCCTTCCTGGCTTCATCGATTGCAGCCTGCATGAACGCATCCATGGTACCAGAGAGATGGAGGGGATCTTTTTTCAAACATTCTGATCGATTCTCCTTGTAGACCTCCCGGGTTTGATCTGAAGGTTAAAATCCTTTGGGCGATACGGTGAACGTATGAAAGTCATTCTCTTCCTGTCCGGACTCTGCATCGCGGTGTGCATCCTTGCCGGGTGCGTGGACACCCTTGATCACGGGCTTGCCCTGCCCACCGTTACACCGGTCCCAACGGCCGTGCCGGAAGCGCCGCCACCTCCGGTGACCGTGACCATCGTGCCGACGGTCACCACGTACCGGACCCCGCCTCCCCTCAGCACCATCCCCCCGCTCTATGCGATCAGCATCCAGGTCCAGAAAAACCCGATAGCCACTGACCCCTGGATCTCCGTGCATTACGAAGGGAGCGGCGGGCGGGTCCTCCCGTCGCAGATAGAGGCGGTCGTCATCCGTTCCGATGAAACGATCGAGCAGAAATCGGCCGTTAACCCCGCCAGGGGGACCCGGATCCTCCTGAATGGCACCGTTGGCACCGACCGGGTCATGGTGACGGTCACCTACCTGGATGGTTCGGTCTTTACCGTGAAAGACGAGGTGCTTCCGTCGAAGCCCACCGTCCTCCTGTGACGGCCAGGGTTTCCTGGGGACGTCCCGGCACGGGAAGGGATGAATTGGACCTGTATACCCCGGGTTTAACAGGGTTCAGCGGCCGTAACACGGGAAAGTTGCTTGAAGGTCCCCTGAGGGGTGCCGGTATGAAGGGGAAGGTCTGAGAGAAAAAAAAACTTGCATGACAGGATCTCAGGTTGCATGCAGTGTGGGGTGTGAAGACCCGGGATGGATGAATACCGTTAAAACCGGTGACGATTTGATGGGCTCCCGGATCGTTACCGGTAAAAAAGATTGAGTCCTGCAAACCGGTCTTTTCACCATCTTGAGAACTCCTGGAGGAACAGAATGTTAATGCCGGATTTTAAAGGGAACTTTGGCCGACCCTGGGCGAAGCAGGCTTTCACCATAAAAAAGCCAGTCTTAATAAACCTTCCCCATGATAGTTTTGTTAACTTCGTCACCTTCGCCCGCGACCAGGTGCGGATCTCCTCCTACGCTGACGATGTCATCGTGGGGCTGGTGGAGGCATGGGCCGACACCGTCCCTGCGCTGGCCTGATTGCCACGCGATATGGACCGGTCTCATGGAGACAACCATGGAACAGTCCGTCATTCTCTTTGAATCCATCTCATTTCTCTCCCGGCATTAAATGTCTCTAATAAAGCGAGCTTCTCTGGAGATCACCGTTCAGCAAGCCTCCTGAAATAGACCTCTCTCCAAAGTCCAAAGAAATAAGGATCCAGCACAGGAAGAAGATGGAGTGGCAATGTTATCACAAGGGGAAGAAATCACTGAAGTAACAAATCGATCGGATGATTAACAAACCAGTTTAGGTGATAGAAATTCTCTTATCATCTTTTTAACACTAATCCCGATCATCGTGTGCAATAGAAGGTAGATTGCACCCTCCCTGAATGACAAACCACTCCTGGAGGTTTATGCCGGGCAGCCCCATTGAGAGATTGTTCCCTATTTTCTGGGATGCTGGATCGTAAGCCATGGCAAACCCCAGCAGGAATAGCCCATGTCCCGGGCCATGCTGGCGAAACCTTCGGTTTCGAGGAGATTGTTGTATGGTGCAACAGGGAAGAGTGCTCCGTGGCGATGCACTTCGGCTCGCACGAGGAGCATTGTTCCTCCCACACTGTCAAGCTCAACCAGATCTTCATCAGGAAAGTCACTCAGATAATTACGGCCCCATCCTATAGGTGGCTGCAGGATGCCATCGATAAGGTAAGGTGACCAATCCCAGGAGGCTGCACCAGGCTTTAACTTGAAGGTATTCAAATCAAAAGTGCGTCCATCGGGGAGTATGCAATGTGGAACAATGATGTCCTTTCCAGTTGCCAGCATATGTTCCAGCACGTCTGCCGGATAGGATTCCACATCAACATCGATCCAGAGCACCCAGTCCTGGTTATCAAGCGAACGCATCAATAATGAATTGCGGCTTTTAGCAATTGCAGCGCGCCGTCGCCTTTGCTCGCTTGGGACCCAACGGGCCCAACGGGGTAATGCGCTCTTATAATTCATATCCTCTTTGAAAAGATACGCAGCGTGAAAATCAACCGCCAGTTGCGGTAACGCTGCAGATAAAATCTCATAGGTGTCATCGGTGCTGTCTCCCTCCAGAAAGCCGATGGTAAGTTTGTCATGGGGGTATTGTAATGTGTGTAAATTATGGATATAGCGCGGAATATCGGCAGCGCTGTTTTTGACAGGAGTCAGAATAAGAATACTGGGATAGGAAGCGAGGGCGGGTGAACGTCTTGACCTTCTTCCTGATATTGGATGATCATAGCGGCACTCCGGTTGCCCTTCGATCCATTGGCTCAGGTCGATGTTTAAGTCATTCTGCAGCTGACGGATGGCAATATCATAGGCACCACTTTCATAGATAGCTGTGGCCTTCGCAAAAAATTGTTCAAAATGGGAGGTTTCATGGGTGTTTTGGCTATGGATAACGTAGGTATAGAGTTGCGGATAATCCAGCAGGACAGTGCGCTGATTAAGAGCGATTGCATCGGCAACATGAGTGTCCTCACCTTTGGCTATGTCAGGGTATGGTGGTATGGTGACTTTCCGGGCAAGAAACGAACCCTCCCATAAGCGCCGATGTGAAATGGCGAGGCGACGCTGTTCGGGTGCCCATAGCATCCATCGCTGCAGGAAACAGGCGTCAGCGTTGTGAAGAAGAACAAGTCCAGTCTCAATGGCGAGACGCATTGGGTGAGAGAAGTCGTCATCGTCCCATTGTGCCACGTACTCACCCCGGGCTTCTTGCATAGCGATGTTTCGCAACGCGCCCAGGCTACGCTGATCAGTTGGTAAATTCAAGAGGTGAATTCTCGTGTCAGCCAGACTCTGCACCCAAGTCCGCAATTGATCGTCTTCATCATCATTGACAATGACCAGTTCGCAATGAGGGTAGGTCTGTTTCTGGAAGTTGAGGACGGCTCTCTGTGTTAGTGCCGTGCGTCCTTTGGTAACCATCAATGCCGTGACGAGCGGGGGATGGTCAAGAGTGTTTAGGAAGCGCAACATCTGCTTCACATCGAGCAGGGCACTGGCCACGACTTCATTTTGATGGGTGACCTGGTACCAGACCCCGTTTACCACCTCAGGGAGTATACCGGGAATAATTGGCGAGGAAATTCTTGGTGGGGATCGAGAGGAAGGAGTGTTCCGGGGTAGGATACGCTGTATGAGACTTGATTTCAGGGTTCGAATCCCGATTATTTCACCAGCTCCATTCTTCTTGGTCTGGGCGATGTCAATAGTTTTCGGAGGCCTTGACGCATACCACCTCATCTTTATTTTACGCCACCAGGTTCCCTGCCAGTAGTGAATGCCATACGCCTCTCCGGGCGGAGGTGGTAGTGGTGTCCGCTTTGTCCAGGCTTCCCATACTTCGCTTTCGTCGAAGGGAAAGAGATCTTCAGGGGATATAATGTTGATCTCGGATTTATCGGGCGCCTCCAGATAAGCGCGCGTAAGAAGAAATGGACCCGTTGTATCAAGGGGATTCGGTTCCATGTGCGCACCGACAAAGAATTTGAAAAGATGCTCCCAGAAGCGGTGACCGGGAACCGATGCCATGACAGCGTTGGAGAGTATAAATTCAAATCCTCTGGTTTGAGCCTGCGAGCGCTGTACATGCGAGTGTGGTTCGCAACCGAGAACCAGACCCTTGCCTGCAAGAAGCGTTTCAAAAGGTTTGAGACATTCATAATCAAGGTCGGCATAAATACCGCCGAAATGGTGGAGGATAAAACAGCGAGCGGTATCGGTCCGCATAATCGGTTGAGGATATAGATCATAGATAGGAAGAAACCAGGAATAATGGTCCGCTATCAGTTTTCGGCAGTCCACATCGGTCCAGAGCCGGTATTCCCAGGTAGGATGGTATCTCTTCCAGCTGGCCTGGAATGAGTGTAACTCCTGGGGGATTTCCCTGTCCTTCCATGTTTGGTGGATGATAGAGGGAATCATTACTTATTCTTTTACCAATAATGCAATAAAAATTAGGACTTACGCGGTTGAGTAAACCAGGAAAAGTTGTAATCCCTGACATCAGGACTTAAGAGAAGAGAGTACCTTAAAAAGCAGGCTGGGCGACAAAGAGGATAGTTGCAGATCGCTGAATTGACCGTTTTGATTCATACCAGCTCGTACCCGTTTTCAATCGATTGGATTCCAATCGGAGAAATGCGAGTAAAGCAAGAAAAATATGACCACCTCGGATCTCTTCTTTTCGACCCTGGCACCGCTCAATACCGCAGCACTGTTTAATACCCCGATGATATTCTTCGATATTCCATCCACAGTCTTTGAATGTTCTTCTATCAGATTCTGATGCATCCAGAATATCAGTGGCCCAATATTCGACATCGGAAGCACCATGAACCACTTTGAAGATCTTGATGAATCCATATTGGCGCAAATGGACCAACCTTCCCTCAAGGGGAATCTCTACTTCGGATACCGGCCGGTTAGAGGTGTCATCCGGATTCACCAGTCGATTAGACTTAAGGCGGGTAAACCAGTGCCACTCCATTGAGCGGATCAATTTGAGGTTCTCAATACTCGCATACCAGGAATCGAAGATAACGCATTCGGGATGAAACTGGCGATCGTTGGCTGCCTTTATCATGTCCCGGAAGTGGTCGTTTTTATTTTTCCCATCTTTCTCTGGATGGTAGATCCTGGAGTCAACAGGGACGATCGCTGATCCGTCAGTCCATATTGTCGAAACAAGGTTGATTCCCTGAACAACCCGATGATGTTTTCCACTCCAATGGCGGGTTACCGGTTCGATTTGCCGTGAATATGGTTTGTCAGGGGTACTGTCATCGATGACTAAAACCCCTTCATTCTGCCGTATCAACTGTTTTGCTTCGTTATACAACGCTTCCGTGTGGTGAGGCTGTCTCTCTAACAGGCGCTTGACAGAGTCATGGGCAATGGGATCAGAAGCGGAGGGGAGACACCGGGATGCCTCAGTGCAGGAGCAGGTCTGGAAGGTTGCTATGAGAAAGTTCACAAAATCGTTTCTCGTGCATTTCTGAGGGTTCACGTGCCTTCAATCTCCATTCCGGGTTATCCATTCCAGGATGGGTTTTCTTAGCTTTTTCGGTCGAGGCCAGGTGCGTAAGTCCTAACATAAAAAAATAGAGTTAGAGAAGCCAGGCAGAAGAAGTTGATAGGGGTTTTCTTCTTCCACCAACCTGCCGGGAATATTTAATCGTAGGCCAGGCGGGTCTTCTCATCGGTGAGCGTCGGGGCGATGAAATCGTGCCATGCTGCTGCCTCCCAGGAACCCAGGCGGGAGTGGGTGGTATGGTAGTTCTGGGGGATAGGATGGGTCCCGACCACCACCTCCATGCCGTACTTTTCCCGGATGAACCGGGAGAAGTACCCTATCCGGGGGCAGGGGGGGTAGCCGACCACCATGCCGGTGGCAAGGTGCACGACCTCTGCCCCGTTCTTCTTCATCTCCTGGGGTACGTACTCGACGTTTCCGCCGGGACAGCCGTTGCAGGTGGCAAACCCGACCAGTTCCACGTCCTTTCCCCGGTAACGCTCGAAGGCCCCCTCGCGGTTGCGGAGTGCCCGCAGGCATTTCCCACCGGCGCAGGTCCGGTACCGGTCGCAGATGATGATTCCCAGTTTTATGCTCTCTTCCATGGAAACGTTCTCCCTCGTGGTATAACGATCTGGTATCTCAAGGCAGAAATGGTAACCGGAAATGGCAACCCCCTGCTCGTCCACTGGCGGCCGGCCCGGCTGCTTCCTGAGCGGGCGGGCCTGGACCGCCGTCATGTTCCATGGGTCCCGGGGACTTCTCTATCCACGAGTCCTGTTACCAGGGCGGGGCGAGCCAGGCCCGGGGAGACCGGGGGTCCGTGGGCTCTGTCCTTCCGGCCGCCGTCCCGGGGGCACTCCCGGGCACCCGGGGGTTCTTCCGCGGAACAGCAACCGGCCCCGGACCCTGGTCATTCATCCATTAACAGAGCCGGCGGCCGGGTGCCGGATGGTTACTACCGGGGCCATGACCCCGGTTGCCGGCTCTTCCCCTGGCGATGACTGGCCGGGCCCGGGCCATGACCCTGGTTGCCGGCTCATCCCCTGGAGATGGCTGGCCGGGCCGGGGCCATGACCCTGGTTGCCGGCTCTTCACTGGGGATGACCGGCTGGCCGGGCCTTCAGGGACACCGGCAAAAGTATCATAACCGGTCGCTTCCCACAGGGAATATGGGGTAATCACGGGCGAATGAGACTGAAGTTACTCCGGAAATACCCGTTCTCGTACTACCTGATTGCCGCAATTTTTGCGATCCTGCTGATCGCCGTGGCCGGCCTGATGGGGATAAGCTACCTTGCAACCGAAAAGGTACTCCGGGAGAACGCGGAGACGCTGGAGCTCCAGACCGAAGACAGCCTCGTCACCGTCTTCCAGTGCAAGGAAGAAGGCCTCCGGTTCTACGATGACAGCCTGAATGCCCGCATGGAGGGATCGTTCCCGCTATTCCTCGCAGAATATGAACGGGCCGGGAGAGAACCTGCGAACATGGACCTCGAAGCGGTCAGGCAGGTGCTTGGCGAGGACATGGATCTCTACGTCATCGATGCCAACGCCACCATCGTCGCCACCACATGCGACCCGGACCTGGGCCTGCGATTCCGCGATTATGCCCCTTACTTTGCCGATTACCTGGACCGGATCCGGACCTCGGAAGGCATGCACCCGGACCGGGTCGTCTCGGCCAAGACCACCGGGCAAATGAAGAAGTATGCCTACCACCCGGTCTCGGACCACCGCTACATCCTGGAACTCGGGCTCACGGTAGAGCCCAACCCTGTCACCAGTTTCAGTTACCTGGACGAGGAACTCATCAGCGAGGTGGTACGGGGCAACCATTACCTGGTGAAAGCCCGGGTCTTTGAGACAACCCTCCGCGAGCGGATCAACGATACATCGGTTGATACGGCCGATCCCGCCTCAAAGCCCTGCTTGCCGGCGTCCTTGCCAACAGGACATCCCGTACCATCGCAGACCAGTCCACGGGGATCACCACCCGCTACCTGTTCGTGGATATCGGCAATGACAACTACGGGTCAGACCTCTCCCGCATCATCGAGCTCACCTACACTGATCGGCCGGTACGTGAAGCCCTGGCCTCCAGCGTCTCCTCCTCTCTCACCCTCGGCCTTCTCGCCCTGGTGGGCTGTGCAGCCCTGGCCGTCATCACCGTACGCAGGCTCACCAGGCCAATCGGGAAGATGGTCGAAGATGTAAATGCCATTGCCGGTGGCAATCTCGATCACCCATTCACTCCGCCCATCGGGGAAGAGATGATCAACCTGGAAGAGAGCGTCTCTTCCATGGTCACCAGGCTGAAAGACACCATCACCAGGCTGCGGGCGAGCGAAGAGAACTACCGCACCCTGGTCCAGAGTGCCAACAGCATCATCCTTCGCACCGATGCCGGGGGCAGGGTCACCTTCATCAACGATTATGCCCAGAAGTTCTTCGGGTATACCGCCGCTGAGATCACCGGGAAGAACCTCATCGGGACGATCGTCCCTGCCCTCGACAGCACCGGGAAGGACCTGGCGGCCAAGATCCATGACCTCTCCATGAACCCCGGGAACTACGAAACGAGTGAGAACGAGAATACCCGGAAAGACGGGAGCCGGGCCTGGATCGCATGGACCAACCGGCCATTATATGACACCCAGGGAAACCTGAAAGAGATCCTCTCCGTAGGAAACGACATCTCGCGTCTCAAGCAGGTAGAACAGGAGATCCAGGCCCTCAACAGCGAACTCGAACAGCGGGTGGCCGAACGGACCAGGCAGCTGGTCGATGCCAACCGGAACCTGGAGTCCTTCACCTACTCTGTCTCCCACGACCTGAGAGCTCCGCTCCGGGCAATATCCGGGTACTCCACGATACTGCTGCAGGAACTCCCGGATATCCCTGAAAAGGACCGGCGCTACCTGGAGATGGTGCGCCGGAACGCCCACGGTATGGGGAAGCTTATCGATGACCTCCTCCAATTCTCCAGGCTCGGCCAGCAGTCCCTGCACAAGGTGATGCTTGACCCGGCCCCGGTTGCCTGGGAGGTTATCCGGGATCTCAGGAAGGAACCGGGCAACCAGGGGGTGGAATTCCGGGTGGGCAGTCTCCCGGCCTGCCAGGCAGACCCGATCCTGTTCAGGCAGGTAATAATAAACCTCCTCTCAAACGCGGTCAAGTTCTCCCAGATCCGTGACCATCCCGTGGTGGAGATCGGTTCGGTGACAGAGAACGGCCGGGATGTCTACTTCGTGCGGGACAACGGGATCGGGTTTCACATGCGCTACGCCGACAAGATCTTTGGCGTTTTCCAGCGGCTGCATGATGAAGAGAGGTACGAGGGGACCGGGGTCGGACTGGCCATCGTCCACCGCATCATCGAGCTGCACGGGGGGAGTATCCGGGTCGAGTCGGCCCCGGACAAGGGGACCACGTTCTTTTTCACCTTTGATTGAGGAACGGGAAATACACCTGGTCCCGCGGACCGCTGGTGGAGGGGCGGGCTGTTTGTATAACCTCCAGGTTCAAAATTAATTTATACCCCGTCAGGTACGTAATGACCATGAAAGGCTTGTTCGTGCTCTCCGCCCTGGGCATCACCGTCCTGCTGATTGCCGGGTGCACGATGCCGGAGTCTCCCCTGCCGTCCACCGGGCCCGGTAAGGCTCCGGCCACGGTTTCAGCCCTCCAGCCGCAGCCGACCAGCGTCGTGCCGGCACAATACGAGGTGAGCATACAGGTCCAGAAAAATGTCATTTCCACCGACCCGTGGATATCGGTCGTTTTCGAGGGAGGGGCGGGCCTTGGCTATGCCACCCTGATGGAGGCCAGGGTGGTCAGGTCTGACGGGGTCATCGAGGAGAAAACGGCCTATAAACCGGTAAAGGGAACCCGGCTCCTCTTCAACGGGACCACGAAGACCGACCGGGTCATCGTGACCGTATCCTACGTGGACGGGTCGAGGTACACGGTAACCGACGTGCAGGTCCCGTTCAGGGACATCAACCCCACCTGATACCTTTTTTTGATCGCCACCCGGTTCCACCCCTCACGTTGAAGCAGGCATCCCCGCGTTTGCCCGGGGCAAAAACCTCGCCGCCGTACCGGCAGTTTAATTATTACAACCCTGTAACCACGATCGTGATCCTTATGCGATTTCACATCCTTCTTGTTGCGCTCCTCGCCCTTGCCCTGGCAGTCCCCGTGCAGTGTGCGGTAAGCATCCAGGCCGAAGCGGTGGACTCCCCGGCAAACTTTGTGCCTGTGCCGGGAGGGGAGACCGGATACTTTTCCATACAGTCCAACCCTCCGGGCGCTGACACCTACTTCGACAATATCTTCTACGGCGAGACCCCGGTGACCGTCCCTGTATCCACCACCGGGAACCCGGACCACACCATCGAGATTTACCTGCCCGGCTACGAGACCTGGACATCGTCCTACCAGGGGAACCCCCGGAACGGGCAGACCATCAACATCTTTGCAATCCTGGCGCCGGGTGCGCAGACCGGGAACATCCAGGTTGTCTCGTCCCCGGCCGGGGCAACGGTGAGCCTGGACCGGTCCCGGTCGGCAACCACGCCGTATACCTTCATGAACATCCCGGCCGGCTCCCATGAAATCTCCGTGTACCTCTCCGGGTACCAGACCTTCTACACCAACGTGAACGTGAACCGGGGCCAGACCGCATACATCAATGCCATCCTGAACCCTGCGGTGACCACCGGGGTCCTCCAGGTTGATTCGAAACCCGGCGGCGCAGCGGTATACGTTGACCAGATCTACCGGGGGGTTACCTCGACGGTTATCGGCAACCTTGTCCCTGGGTCCCATGCCATCCGGCTGAGCAAGGCCGGGTACCAGGACTGGTCCGGGGCGGTCAGTATCGGTGCCGGGGTCACGACATTCCTCAACCCGGCCCTCGTCCCTGACCAGCAGCCGAAGTATGCGACGGTGAGCATCACCTCGAACCCACCGGGCGCCGATGTCTACGGTGACGGGGTGTATATCGGCCAGACCAGTGCATCGCACCCCCTTACCTTCACCCAGGTGGAGCCGGGCATCCATACCATCCTCATCTCAAAGTCAGGGTACCGGGACTACACGGCCACAACGACTGTTGTTGCCGGCCGGGACTACAATGTCGATGTCACCCTGTCCGCGGTGCCAAACCCGACCACCGGGTCGGTCTCCGTCACTTCGTCCCCGAGCGGGGCAGAAGTGTACCTGGACAACATCTTCCGGGGCCTGACCCCGGTCACCCTGGACAGCCTGGACCCGGGTTCCTATACCGTGCTGCTGAGGCTCCCCGGGTACTCCGACTGGAACGCGACAGCCATGGTCGTTGCCGGCCAGGTCAACCAGCTGAACGCCACCCTCACCCAGGCACCGGCCACCCCCACTCCGGCTCCCCTCATGCCGGTGACCGTGCTCATCGCCCTCGGGGTGCTCTTCCTGGCGGTGAGGCGGAAGGGGTAAGTTTCCCTTCTTTCACACGAAAGGCACAGGACGCCGCCGGGCCACATGCCCCGTGGTGGAAACCGCCGATGCGGTTTTTCATACCGGCCTCCTGTGACTGCCCTGCCGCCGGGGCACAGAAAAATTATGGCCGCGAAGTGGTCTTCATACCAAGATGGCTCTGCCAGTTTCATGCTTTTTTTGCCGGGCGGCGATGGTCACCGGCAGTTCGCGCGAAAATGGTCCTGCCATTTTCTTCCTGCATGCCGGTCTAAGGGCGTAATCGTGTGGATCGTTTCCTGGAAAATGCCTTGCATGCCGGTTTAAGGGCGGAATCGTATGGATGGTTTCCTGGAAAATACCCCGCATGCTGGTCTTAGGGCGTAATCGTGTGGATCGTTTCCTGGAAGATACCCTGCCTATCGGTCTAAAGGCGTAATCGTGTGGATCGTTTCCTGGAAAATGCCCTGCCTGTCGGTCTAAGGGCGTAATCGTGTGGATCGTTTCCTGGAAGATACCTTGCATGCCGGTTTTAGGGCGTAATCGTATGGATCGTTGCCTGGAAAATACCCCGCATGCTGGTCTCAGGGCGTAATCGTGTGGATCGTTTCCTGGAAGATACCTTGCATGCCAGTCTAAGGGCGTAATCGTGTGGATCGTTACCTGGAAAATGCCTTGCATGCCGGTCTAAGGGCGTAATCGTGTGGATCGTTTCCTGGAAAATGCCCTGCCTGTCGGTCTAAAGGCGTAATCGTGTGGATCGTTTCCTGGAAAATATCCCGCATGCCGTCGCTCTCCAGTTCGGCCTGTCCTTCACCGTCTTTCCGGTATGCTTCCTCCTGTCGCCTGCCAGGGATGGCCCGGGCCCCGGAGGTAAACGGCAGCACATCTCCCGGGCCTGTTCACGTAATCATGGTGAAGCAGCAAAGATGGTGATGTGCTTCACATCCGAGATTTCCGGAGATTCGTCCACGGAAATGCGAACATCGAACGTTTTTGTCTCGTTTGCAAGGTACTCGTAGGTCACGGTCTTTGCGCCGAACGGGACAACCAGTACCGGTGAGACCGGCCTGTCGCCATCATAAATGGCCAGGGTGGCATACCGTCCCATTACCGGCACATCGCGGAAGTCATGGTAGCCGGTTGCAGAGATGCGGATGGTGTAGATGCCAGGGGTGACCGTGACTTCCACCCAGGGGTTCTTCTCGAGGTTGAGCGACTGGAAGAACCCATATGCCGTGCTCGAGATGGTCAGGCTGATCGCATTGATGTGCACCGAATCGGGCGGTGGCGGGACAGGGGTGACGACCCTGAGATCCAGGTCTGTCACTGCGCCGGCAGTGAACGGATAACCAGGCTGCCACGACCCGTTGGCTGCGACATCGCGGACCTCTGCCGGGGTCCCTTCCACGAAGAATGCCAGGAAAGTCCCGTCCTCGACCCGTCCTTCTGCAACGAGCGGGTGGCCGGTCCCGCTGGCGGAACCGTAGGACCCGCCTGGTTGCGTTGCCACCGGGTTTCCGGAAATATCCGGGAGCACCCCTTCTCCTGCAACGGATACCATGGTGTTTCCAGGAGCCGGTTTCCCATCGATAGTCACCGTACCGGAAAAGGCATGGGGGGGTGGACAGGGAGGCTCAACGGTAATGGTGACGGTGGCAAGGCACTCCTGCTTCCCGTTAGTGGCCCTGAACGTGAACGAGTCACCACCATGAAAGCCTTCGTCCGGTGTATAGACAACCCTGTCGCCGATCACTGCCCCTGCTGTCCCGTTCAGGGGACCACTCTCAATGCCATACGTGATCACATCGCCGCCAGGATAGGTTGCATTGAGCGTGATTTCAACCGGGGTATTGGCAGCGGTGGTCACCGCGCTGTCGTATGCTACTGGTAAGCCCGTGGCGGGAACCGTTCTGCTTCCTCCTCCCTCTTCGGGATCCACACCATCGAAGTGGCTGTCGTCCATGAAGGAGCTCCAGATCTCGTAACAGAACCGGGCCTCGTCCTGTATCGAGCCGGGACCGGGACCGGCCCCGCCCCCGGCGGCAGGTGCTGCCGATGGCAGGACCAGCACCGCGAGTGCCAGGAGGACAATGGGGATATATCGCCAACGCGCCTTCATTTCGATTGCTGGAGCGTACACCCTCCTGGTATAAATATTATGAAGATGGCTGGATTCCTGGATTAAGGAGCCATGGTGCAGGGTCCGTGTGCCGGCAGCGCTTTTTCCCCCTCACGTTGGCCACGTGTCCGCCCGGTGAACCAGTGGTGGATGGACGGTGGAGGCGGCCTGGAGGGGGGCGGACGTGCAGGTGATGTAGCCGGTGAACACCAATAACAGGAGTATCTGTTCAGTGAACGAGAGCAAGAAGGTATTCCGATGAACAGATCACACCCGTCCTGGATGAAGATGGGCAGGGCTGCGATCCGAAAAACGGGTCTTAATGGAAGTACATTTGGGTACTCGGGAAAAGAAGTTGGGAAGGTTCTCCTTCCACATAAGTTCTGGATCGCCCCGAAGGATGAGTGCAAGCCTCGGATCGTGCCCGATCGTCTGGTTGCACCATCACTCTATCACTATTTAGTGATATAGTGTATCTGTGGTTGGTGACGTATTGCTATTTACAATTCAACGGCAATAAGTCTGGTTCACAACTATTTTCTATTGGCATTTCTCAACAGCTATGGCATTATCAAGGTAATATTCAGCCAGTTCCACAAGAATCGTTAAATATTATTTCAACCTCATTTTTTTGAGGTAACAAAGGTGGCAGACTTACCTATTGCAGCAGTTATAAGGATTGCAAAGAAGAGTGGAGCCGAGCGGGTCGGAAGTGACGCCGCAGTTGCGCTTGTCGCACAGACCGAAGACTACATTGCATATCTTGTGAAGGAAGCAAATAAGCATGCAATGCACTCAGGACGAAAGACCATCAAGGAAGAGGACATCGAACTTGCGGCAAAATCGATGTAATCCTCATTCTTTTTTTTCGGTGCAGTTTTTCCTTCTGATCCTTTGTGAAAAGAGTCCCTTCGTGTTGTGTTGTTCCCTGGCGCTGGAAGGAGGGGGTCCGCCCCCCGCCGCGTGGGTGCCGCCCCGGAAGTTGATCGTATCCTGGTGACGCTCGGCCAAGACCTCTCCGTATATTTAAGAACCCAGTGTCTTGAGAAGTTCGGATTGATCTGGTTCACCAAATGGAGGCAGGAGGAAAATTTATTTTCAGCAATCACTTAATGGCAATACTATAGCAAATGTTATAATTTCGGATGACGTGATCACTTGCCAAAACCCGCTGGCGAATTGCCGGAAGATTATGCATTGCGAATTAAACAACTACGTGGTAAGCTCGGTTTAAGTCAACAACGTTTTGGCGAGTTGATGGGGGTATCATTTGCATCGATCAATCGTTGGGAAAATTCTCAATCGAAACCCTCTCAACTTGCCTGGAAACAAATTCTTCGGGCAGAACGATTTGGTGAATCGGCTTTTACTGCAATTGAAGGGGGTGTTAATGAGCCTCTCCCTACATATTCCAATAAAAAAACCGACACCGAACCGCTTATTGATTTTTCTGTTTCTCATAAGACAGTAGCGGCAGTTGTTGAAGCTAAACGCCTTAGTTACGGGCATTTGTTTAACCCAACATTCGCAACTGAAACATCTTTCATCGATCCCCTTCCACACCAACGAATTGCTGTATATGAGCATATGCTTCCTCAATCGAGGCTACGGTATCTTCTTGCTGATGATGCTGGTGCCGGAAAGACCATTATGACCGGCATGTACATCCGTGAAATGCTTTCTAGAAGACGAATCAAACGGATTCTTATTGTACCTCCTGCAGGTCTTGTTGGTAACTGGAAACGGGAACTAAACCTTCTAACCCCCTTTTGAGATCCTGATGGATCCAGCACTAAATTAGCATTAATATTCAGAATCAGAGGATAAATGCGTTCCCCGACAAAAAGTACAGTTAATAATCGACTAAAATACAGAAATGAGCAAGATTAAACCGTAAAATTGATCGTACTCAAGGGAGCATTCATATTTGAACACAAATGAACACTCCCATCATAGTAGATCCCGAAGACCCAAAATGGTTACTCCTCGAACAGATCATGAACATGACAAGGTCCCGTGTGGTCAAGCAGGCCATGGCACGGCATGGCGTTGTGCCAGTCGAGAAAGCAGGAACAATATTCCGTATCCTTTTCATTTCGATGTATTTCTCGGTAGATATCACCTATCTTCTGGAAGAACTCACAAAACGAAGCGCATTACGAAGTTTTGCGCATGTGGCACAGGTTCCCTCTGCCGCTGTCATCTATCAATTTATCAGCAAAATGAAGGACGATCAATTAGTCTTGCTGATCTCTGATATCCTGAATTCCATGTGCACACGCCCATCCAGGAGGAACCACAGGAAAATGATTGTTGATGGATCTGCTATCACTCTGGATCTCAATGTTTTCAGGAGAAAGTTCAGAAAAAAGGATCTGTTAAAGAAAGATTACCGGTGGGGCTTTTCCAATACGCGGGGATATTATCTCGGTTACAAATTGACCCTCGTGATCGAATACCCAACATTGTTACCGCTTTGTGTGCTCCTTCATCCAGGTTCACCACATGATTCTGCTCTCTTTGTAGAGATTATGAACGAATTGAGGAGAAGGAGAATCATTCGGAATGGTGACATGATTATTTTCGATAAAGGCTATTTTTCTTCAAAAAATTATCAACTTGGTGTGTTGAACTATAAGATTGTCCCGCTCATATTCCCACGAAATAATCTTCAAAATTGAGAAAGCGTTCAGTAAAATGTGTTATCCGCTTTCTGTGTATTCCCGACATGATGGGAAAAAGATTAAGCGTGAATATGAGAGTATGAGAGTCTTCTTGCCAGGCTAAAATGTGAACTGAGTCAGTGGACTGACTATCTCGGTATTCGCTCTTTGATCGAAGATTTCTTTAAATCGGTCAAAGATGCGCTCTCTCTTCAGAGATTGCACAGATATTCACGGAGCTCTATTGTCAAATTCGTTTGTATTGATGTACTTTTATCCGGGATGATTATTTTAAGCGGATTTCGCTCAAAGAAGCAATTACAGGCCTTGGCTGAATGGTGATCCTGATAGGGGGTTACACAGGTATTTGAACGATATTCAAGGGTGGAGCAGGCATTGGAGAATGCGATAATTGAGTCGTATCTTCAGGGAGTATCCACAAGGAAGATCCAGAATGTGATCTCTACTCTCGGTGTGGAAAAAATCTCAGCCTCATATGTATAGAGTATTGCGAAAGAACTTGATGAAAAGGTCATAGGATTTCTTTCACGTCCCGTTGAATCACATATCCCCTACCTTTTCGTGGATGCTTAGTATTTCAAGGTCAGAGACGGAATAAGGTATGTGAATAAGGCCTTGCTCGTGATTGCTGGCATCAGGAATGACGGGGTCCGGGAGATCCTGGGTGCCAGGATTGCAGACTGTGAGGATGAACTTACC
>Ga0209407_1001176_pt1 | contig 28351 bp, 28 predicted proteins | sample AD_JPNHG3_MetaG_FD_184410 | JGI IMG/M metagenome (GOLD analysis project Ga0209407, IMG submission 184410) | Active sludge microbial communities of municipal wastewater-treating anaerobic digesters from Japan - AD_JPNHG3_MetaG (SPAdes) (version 2) | ecosystem: Engineered > Bioreactor > Anaerobic... | reverse complement strand
GGCTATTACAATACCCGCGAGGCGGCGGTCTGGACGACAAACACTCGCACGTGGGCAAAGGCAACAGCCGCATAAAGCCGTCTCTCCAGGTTAAAAGAGCAGAAAGAGACTTATTCAGCAAGCCCTACTTTAAGCACAGTGTCAGGCATGCGGCTCGCAGGGCGGCCGGCGGGATGGTTGCTGACTTCTCGTCGAACTTGGCCCAGTGCTCTCGGAAGAAATGCTCTTTCGCGCCGTCAGGCCGATTCCCAGAACATGCCACTTCATCACAAAGCGCCTCCTGATTCAAAGCTCAAGGTCTCGGCAAATGTACAGGGTTTGTTCCTTTGAGCAGATGTGAGAATAACCCACTCTTGAGCAAACCGCAATAACCGGTCGGGCAGGCAATATCAGGGCGTTATTCTATCAGACCTGAAGGACGGCCGGTGGGACACGGGTCGGGCGGCACGTTTTCGGCTTGCAGGAATGGGTCACCGCGGCCATAATGCGCACAACATACACAAACCTTGCGGAAAAGGAGTCGACTATGCTCTTGCCAAGACCGATTCGGAAATTCATTGCTGTCTTTCGCGGCGGTGTATCGCCCCTGATGATCGTTCTGTCGATCGTACTGGGTTTCACGTTCGGTATAATTCCGGGCTTCTACGGGGTGCACGCCCTGATACTGATCCTGTTTGTGCTGCTCAACATTCATCTTGGGCTGTTTTTGTTGTCGGGTGCGCTGGGCAAGGGGTTTTGTTTTGCGGCGGCGCCGGTGCTGTATCACGTCGGCGGTTTTGTTCAGGCGCATCTGTCGGGCGTGCTGGACGTTTTGGGGCGCGTGCCCGTTCTGGGTCTGACGGACTTCGGGCGTTATGCGGTGGCGGCGGGACTTCTGATCGGGCCGATTTGCGGGCTGGTGGCGGGTCTTATTCTGGCGCAACTCGTCCTGGCGTTTCGCCGGACGTGGCTGCGGCTCGAAGAAGGGAGCGAGGCCTTTCGCAAGTGGTATAACAAGGGCTGGGTGCGGGTCATTGACCGCATCGTAATCGGTAAGCGCGCAAAGGATGTGCGACAGGCCTTGCAGGGCAAGAGTCCGGTGATTCGCAAGGCGGGGGTCGGGCTGGCGATCGTGCTGGTCATTATTACGGTGGGCGTGACGGCCGTGCTGAAGGACAACCTGATCGCGCAGAGGGCGACGGCGGCCCTGTCGCGAGTAAACGGGGCCGAGGTGAACGTCGAGCGCATAGACCTGTCGCTGAGCAACGGGCGGCTGGGTGCGGAGAACATCCAGGTGACCGACCCGAAGAAGCCGGAGTTCAACCAGGTCGTTATCGGGTCGCTTTCGGCGGATGCCGGGTTATACGATTTGTCCTGCGGCAAGCTGGTCTTCAACGAGATGCTGCTGTCGGAGGTGCGATTCGATACGCAGCGGCAGACGCCGGGCGAGGTATTCAAGCGTCAGGAGCCTGCGGAAGAGCCGTTCGATCCGGAGGATTGGAAGGTGCTCGGCGACCTGGGCAAGCTGGAGTCGTACTTCGAGAAGGCCAAGAAGGTCAAGGAATTCCTCGACAAGATACGGCCGTACCTGCCCAAGCGGGATGAAAAGGCCAGGACCGCGCCGGAGCAGATCCCGCAGACGGTGCTGGAATACCTGCAGGCGCGGGCCGTCAGCAGTCCGACGCCGCGGGTTCTGGCCATGCGGATAGTGCTGGATAAGGTCGAGCTTGCGGACACGCCGTTCGGCACGTGCAAGATCATTATCGAGAATGCCTCCGATGCGCCGGGGGCGGCGGGGCTGCCGGTGAAGATTCAGATCCAGTCGCAGGAGAACCCTGAGGCATTTGCGATGGCGGTGCGATTCGATTCGGCCGAGGCGGCGCCGCCTATCGAGGGCGCCTTCAACAGGATCGACCTGAGCAGGTTTCAGTCGCAGATGAGCGACAAGAACCCGATTGTGTTTAAGAGCGGCACGGCGTCGGGCACCTTCAGCGGCACGGCGACCGTGGAGGGGATTGACCTGAACATCACGGTGAACCTGAACGACATGCAGGCGGACAGCGGCGGCAAGGGTATGTTGGGCCTGGACGCCAAGAACACGGCCGAGGTGCTGGGGGCACTGAACACGCTGCAAACGAATTTGCGGCTCATCGGTCCGCCGAACGACCCGCGCATAGCGTTCGACACAAAGGGGCTTGGCGAGCAGTTCCAGAAGGCACTGGTCGCGGCGGGTAAGGAACGTCTCAACCAGGAACTGCAGAAGCAGCTCGACAAGGCCTTGGGCGATGAGGTCATGAAGCTGCCTGCCGAGGTCAAGGACGTGATCAAGGACCCCGGCGGCCTGATCAAGGGCATTGGCGGCCTGCTCGGCGGTGACAAGAAGGAATAGGTTGCGGCCGGCCGGCCAACAGCGTACCTAACGTCTGCATCGACGGGCGCTGGTAGTCCGCGCTTAAGCCCGCATTGTCGGGCAATCGCTCGGCAGCGGGCCGGGCAATGTCCGGCGTTTCACAATTACCGTAAGCTGTGACGTCGCTTCAAATGGCCGTGCTTCGTCTCTTGCCCGCGGCGCTCCAAGGCTCTCTAAGCGTATCGCCAAGTTGTCAAAGCAGGGCGCTGAGCGTCATTGACTCAGCAGTTGCAGCGCGTCGACCCCCTCGGCACCGGGCGATTCGATCGCCGATGTTTCGACGGGGCCAGCTTCTGCTTCGATGGGGACCGTCCATGTGTCTATCTTGTTGAATGCTCGGCCGGGCATGCCGGAGTAGGCATCGAAGATCACGGCGGTGTTTGTCACGGTCACGTCCAGAAAGGTCATCGGGCGGCCTTGGCCGGTGTTGCCGGTATCCACCTGCCACGTGGTTGCGGGGCCGCCGACGGGGGCCTGCTGCATGCGTCCGTAGAAGTGTGTATGCCCGGAGAAATATGCCACAACTCCCCGCTCGTTGAGCAGTTTCCAGAAGCGATCCCGGTGAGCGGTATTCGCATCGAGGCTGCTGCCGACATGCCGCCGCCGGGGAAACGCGGGTTCGTGGCCTGCGACGAAGATAACCGGCTGGCGGGTCGCCTCCAGGTCGGCCTTGAGCCAGTTGTAGAGGGCGTCGCAGACGTCGCCTTTGCCGGAATGGTCATCCCGGCCGGTGAAGTATTCGTTGAGCACCACGAAGTGCGCCGAGCCGTAATCGAACGAGTAGGTCGTGGTTTCGCAGCCGGGCGGGCCATGGCGAACCACAAAGGGCAGATGTTCGAAGCGGCTGCGTATCCAGGCCATGTCGGCGGGCGTTTCGGCATCGTGATTGCCTACCACCGGATACCAGATAACGTCCTGGCCCAGGGCCGTGCGCAGGTCCGCGTCGGTCACCTGGGGCGGATCGAAATCGCCGACCATGATGAAAAACGCCCCTTCGCCGCCGACGAGGCGGTTCATTTCCTGAAGCGTCCACTGGAAGGCGGCACGGCGCAGCCAGTTGGGCCGGCTGTCCGAACCTACGGTAAAGCGAAACGGCGTGCCGGGGGGCAATGGTTCTCTGTGAGCGCCGGGGGGGTCGGCAGGCGTTACAGGGTTTGCGGTCTTCTGTTCGGCGGGCGGCGGCGCAGCACAACCGCCAAGAAAGATGATCAACAAGAAGATCGGCCACAACGCTTTGATATTCTTCATGCGGTCCCCAATGCGGAAAGATGCAGAGTCCGTTCGCGCAGGCTGTACGGAAGCCCGTGCGTAATCGGATTACGGCTGCCGGGCGGGCCCAGTTCAGGGCAAATTGAACGGCGGCAAGCCGCCGCGCCGCATCAAGGCAGGAACTTTGCGGGGTTCTTGAGCTTATCGGGCAGATACTTGTTGACGACGTAGTCGAGGCCGTGCTTGGCGAAGGCCTGCTGCTCGACACGAACACCCATCTTTAGCATCTGATTGATCGATTCCTGCCAGGGCTTGTGGTGCAGGACGAACGGGTCGTTCTTGAGGGCGTCCTTGGCGCGCTTGATGTCGACGTCCTTCAACGGATGGGTCGGCAGCTTGTAGTCGATGACGTCCTGCGGAGTGACGCCCAGAAACGTGGCCTGCGGCACGCAGAAGAACTCGTTGAGGTGTGCGGCGTTGCCGCTTCCGACCTTGAGCGTGCGGTAGATATTGAAGTAGCCGTACGGATCGCCGTCGACAAAGGCGTAGACAGGGATCTTGAGGCAGTCGCTCAGCCGCCGGATAAACCGCCGGCATGCCCGCGTCGGCACACCCCCCATACTGATGAGAATGCAGTTGTTCTGGCGCCAGTAGTCGTACTTCACGAGGCGCTGGAACATGCCGGCCGTTTCGATGGCCAGGATGAACTTTGCACTGCTCTCGAAGGCCAGGTGTTCCACGTCGATCGGGATGGAATAGGCGCCCGAACCGAACTTGGTGCAGTCGATCCGCAGTTTCTTGCCGGAGGCGTCGCGGTCGATGACGATCAGCTTGCCGGCGACGTCGCCGCCCTTTTCCTCCGGGACGAACTTGAGCTGCTCGCGGTTGACGCCGAACATCGCTTCGACGTCGTCCATAATGGTGTCCGACTCCGGCTGCTCGGCAAAACCCGCCTTGCCCCAGTTCTTGGAGATATAGTAGGCCTCTCTCTTGGTGGCCATGTCATCCTTTTCGATGAGCTCCTTGGAGAGGGCCATCATCTTGAGCGTCTGGGCGAAGGTCTTGACGGTGCTGACGGTCAGCGTTCGCTGCTTAATCTTGCCGCGCATCTCGAAAAAGCCCCGTTTAGGCTGATACTTGACGTTGGCCAGGGACCGCACGGGGGTGCTCATCGTGGGCTTTTCCCGCTTCATGATCTTGTTGTAGACGTTCTGGGCATTGTCGGCGATCTTCCGTGCCACCGGGATGGTCTTGGACATGTCAACTTACTCCGATAACCGTGTTTTCCTTTGAACGGGCAATCTTACCGGCGTGCTCGCCGTGCCGCAAGCACCGTCCGATTTTGTTTTTCTTACGCAATTTACTGATTCGGAGCGGGCAAAAACCTCGTTTTTTTGGCAATTTAGGGGCCTTGGGCGGTTTCGACCGCTTTTTTTTAAATTTCTTGGTTTTTTTTCATTGACCTGGAACCGTTCGTCCGATATAGTAATTGACGGAATGTGAGGCTCAGTTGAGCTTTACCATAGACCTCGGCGAGGCTAACGTGGGACCCCGTTTTCCCCCCCAGACGGACCCACAACCTCGCCATTTTTATGCGCATTTTTCGTCTGTCCGACAGGCGATGGGGCGGGGGGGTTCCCGGATCCCAAGCTGCGGCTGCTTTACTGGCCGGAGCAGTACACCCGCACCTTGCGGCTGCGGGGTCCGTCGAATTCGCAGAAGTAGATGCCCTGCCAGGTGCCTAATGCCATGCGGCCGCCGTCAACAATGATCGTCTCAGTGCAGCCGATCATGGAACTCTTGACGTGGGCGTCGCTGTTGCCTTCGCCGTGCAGATAGCCGCGCCGGTTCTTCGGGACAAGCTCGTCCAACGTCAGCAGGATATCGTGCACAACACTGGGATCCGCGTTTTCGTTGATGGTGATCGCCGCGGTGGTGTGCGGACAACTCACAACGACCGTCCCGGAAGAAATGCCCGCATTCGAGACGACGTCTTCGATGCGCTGGGTGATGTCGATCATTTCGCAGCGTTTGCGTGTGGAAATGCTGAGCGTTTCGATCACGTGCTTCATGAGGACCTCCGTTCACACCGGCCGTTTCGGCCTTACATCTGCTCGACAACCCGAATACCCAACAGCGTGCTCAACCCGTGGGCGATAGTCCGCGCCGTTACGTCGCACAGCAGCAGGCGCGTCGGACGCGACTGAGCATCGGCGCCCAGAACCGGGCACGTATTATAGAAGCCGCTGAATTTCTGCGCCAGCTCATACAGGAAGCTCGTGAGGTAATTCGGCCGATAGTCGGCTATGGTATTTTCGATCACCTCACCATAACGAACCAGATGCCGGGCAAGGTCCAGTTCGGCAGGCTCCACGAGCGTCAAGGTCGAGATGCCGGCCACTTCCTTTTCGATATCGACGTCCCTGCCGGCGGCCTTTCGCTCGATGGATTTGACGCGGGCGTAGGCATACTGCATGTACGGCGCGGTATTGCCGTCCATGGCCAGCATTCGGTCGAAGCTGAACACGTAATCGCTGGTGCGGTTATTGGCGTAGTCGGCGTACTTGACCGCGCCGATGCCCACGGCCCGGGCGATCCGGGCCTTGCGCGTGTCGTCCAGTTGCGGGTTCTTCTCCTCGACGATGGCCCTGGCCCGCTGCACCGCCTCATCCAGGAGGTCGCGCAGCTTTACGTTCTGGCCGGAGCGCGTCTTCAGGGGCCGGTTGTCCTCGCCCAGCACGGTCCCGAACATCACATGCACCAGTTTGACCCCGTCCGGCACCCAGCCGGCCAGCCGGGCCGTGGCGAAGAGCATCTCGAAATGCTGCTTCTGGCGGGCGTCGGTGACGTAAACGATCTCATCGGCCTTCAGTTCCTCGATGCGATACTTCAGGGCCGCCAGGTCCGTCGTGGCATACAGAAACGCCCCGTCGGATTTCTGAATAATGAACGGCAGCGGCTGTCCCTCTTTGGTGACGAACCCCTCTGGAAAGACACACATCGCCCCGTCCGACTCGACGGCCAGCCCCTTCTGTTTGAGCTCCTCGACAATGCCGGCGAGGCGGTCGGCGTAGAAGCTTTCGCCGCGTTCGTTGTCCTGGTGCAGGTTGACCTCGAGGATGTCGTACACCGGCTGGTAGTGCCGGCGCGATTCGTCAACGATGTGACGCCATACCTTCAGGGTCTCGGCATCGCCGACGTGCAGGTTCACCACCTCCTGGCGGGACGCCGCGGCAAACGCCTCATCCGCGTCGCACCGTGCCTTGGCGTCCCGGTAGAACTGCTCCAGGTCGGCGATATGGACCGACTCGGGCCTGTCGATGATCTCGGGGCTGGTCTGCTTGAGAAAGGCGATCAGCATTCCGAATTGTGTACCCCAGTCGCCGATGTGGTTTTGTCGGATGACACTATGGCCTTCGAACTCCAGCAGGCGGCATATCGCATCACCCAAGATAGTGCTTCGCAGGTGCCCGACGTGCATCTGCTTGGCAATGTTCGGGCAGGAAAAATCGACCACGATGCGCCGGGGCGTGTCGGCCTTGTCCACGGCCAATCGCTCCTCGTCGTGGGCGATCTCCAGCAGCCTTGCGGCCAGGTATTCGGGGCGCAATCGAAGATTAATGAAGCCGGGGCCGGCAATCTGGGGCGGGTCACATATCTGTGTTATGTCCAGCGACGCGACGATCTTTTCAGCAAGCTGGCGAGGATTCATCCTGAGCTGTTTGGCGGCGGCCATGACACCGTTGACCTGGTAGTCGCCGAACTTAGGATCACTGGCGGGGCGGACCAGGGCCGGGAACGTCTGGCCGGTGATGTCCTTCAGTGCCCCCCCGATGAGTTCGTCCAGCATGGTGATGACCGGTTTCATCCCTGCTCCCGTCGCTGCGTGACGCGGACGCGCTTGGCGTCGCCCCACAGCATCTCAAGATCATAAAACGCCCGATACTCCTCGTCGAAGACGTGCACGACAACGTCGACGAAGTCGACGAGGATCCAGCGGCCCTGTTCATAGCCGGCCTGGCCGAACCGCTGCAGCCCTTCGGCCTTGGCGCGCTCGCAGACCTCGTCGATCACCGTTCGCCGCTGCCGGTCGCTGGTGCCCGTTGCAATGACAAAGTAATCCGCCGCGGGACTCAAGCCCCGCAGGTCGAGAACCGTCACGTCCTTGCAATGTCGCTCCATCGCGATGTGCGCGGCGGCGATCGCAAAGGCCCTGCTGCCATCTTTTCGCTTTTTCGCCAAAGTACTCCTGCAAATCACTGCCAAAACAGCCCCACCCGGGGGTCATAATAAATCGTCAATAACGTACAATCAATAGAAAAGGGGCGGCCTCATCGGCCACCCCTGATACCTTTAAAAGAGTCTGCGAGTTCGTCCGCAAGGGCGTTATTGGCCGAGCCCCAGCTTTGCCGCGATGATGGGGGCGAACTTCACAACGACGCCGGTGAACACCACGCTGACCATCGACATCAGCTTGATAAGGATGTTCAGGCTCGGTCCCGACGTGTCCTTGAACGGATCGCCGACGGTATCGCCGATAACCGCTGCGCCGTGCACCGGGTTCTTGGTGCCGTCCTGCAGTTTCTTGCCGCCGTGGGCGCCCTTTTCGATGTACTTCTTGGCGTTATCCCAGGCGCCGCCGGCGTTGTTCAGGGTGATAGCCAGCACGAAGCCCGCCGTCAGGCCGCCGGCCAAGAGGCCCATCACGCCCGGTACGCCGAGCAGCAGGCCGGTCACCACCGGCACGACAATAGCCAACAGTGACGGCACCAGCATCTCTTTCTGGGCGCCGGCCGTAGAAATCGACACGCAGCGTGCATAATCCGGCTTGGCCTTGCCTTCCATAATCCCGGCGATCTCGCGGAACTGGCGGCGCACCTCGTTGACCATCGCGCCCGCGGCGCGGCCCACGGCCTTCATCGTCATCGCGCAGAAGACAAACGCCATCATCGCACCGATGAACAAGCCGCAGATCAGCTTGGGGTTCATGATCGTAAGGTCATAGGCGTGCACGAAGTCCAGCACCGTGGCGGTCTTCGGATTAATGGCCCCCTCAACGCCCTCCTTGATCGAGAAGAGCACGTTGCCCACCGTATAGGTGCCGTCATTGGCCGTCGCCAGCTTCTTGATCCAGATGCGGATCTCTTCGATGTAGGCCGCCAGAAGGGCCATCGCCGTCAAGGCCGCCGAGCCGATGGCAAAACCCTTGCCGGTTGCCGCCGTTGTGTTGCCCAGCGAATCCAAAGCGTCGGTCCGCTTGCGGACTTCCGGCCCCAGGCCGCTCATCTCGGCATTGCCGCCTGCGTTGTCGGCGATAGGACCGTAAGCGTCCGTCGCCAGCGTGATGCCTAAGGTCGACAGCATGCCGACCGCCGCAAAACCGATACCGTAAAGACCCATCGAAATATCGCTGAAACCGCCGGCAAACGCAAACGCACAGACGATGCCGATCACGATCGTCACCACTGAAAGTCCCGTGGAGTACATGCCGTTGGCGAAACCGTCGATAATCGCCGTCGCCGGGCCCATCACCGCCTGATCGGCAATGCCCTTCGTCGGTTTGTACTCATCGGACGTGTAGTATTCCGTGATCTGACCGATAATCACGCCGGCCGCAAGACCCGATACCACCGAGCCGAAGATGCCCCACGAAATCATCCCAAACCGAGCCATCAGCGCCAGCGCCACAAGGATGAACACCGAACTGCCTAACGTTCCGAAAAGCAGGGCCCTCAGCAGGTTCTTCTGGCTGGCCCCCTCTTTGCACTTGACCATGAACATGCCCGCGATGCTAAGGATAATACCAATGCCCGCGACAATCATCGGGGCCAGTACGGCCATCGTCCGCTTGTCGGTCGGCAGCGCCAGTGCCGCACCCAAAGCCGCAGTCGCCAGAATCGATCCGCAGTAGCTCTCGTACAGGTCGGCGCCCATGCCCGCCACGTCGCCCACGTTGTCGCCGACGTTGTCAGCAATCGTCGCCGGGTTGCGGGGGTCGTCTTCCGGAATGCCCGCCTCGACCTTACCCACCAGGTCGGCGCCGACGTCGGCGGCCTTCGTGTAAATACCGCCGCCGACACGAGCGAACAGCGCCTGCGTCGAAGCGCCCATGCCGAACGTGATCATGGTCGTGGTGATCTCAACGAGCTTCTGTTCCGGGTCCATCCCTGCGTGCACCAGGATCCACCAGCCGTCCCGCATGTGAGCTTCCGTGTAGACAAGCTTATCGAGAATCAGGTACCAGATGGAGATATCCAGCAGGCCGAAACCCACCACAACAAGGCCCATCACCGCGCCGCTGCGGAACGCAACCTGCAGGCCGCGGTTGAGGCTCTCGCTGGCGCCCTGTGCGGTACGCGAACTGGCGTTGGTTGCCGTCTTCATGCCCAGGAAGCCGCAAAGGCCGCTGAAGAAGCCGCCGGTCAGGAACGCCACGGGCACAAACGGGTTCTGCACACCGATCGCCGCCAGCCCTACAAAGATGAGGACCAACACCACGAAGACGATTGTCACCACCCGGTACTGCCGGAACAGATACGCATAGGCGCCTTCGCGCACATGCGAGGCGATCTCGATCATGGTCTCGTTGCCCGCCGGCGCCGCCATCACCTGATTGTAAAATATCTTGGCGAAAACCAGCGCGACGATTGCCGCAGCCAGTGCTCCAAACGGCGCCAATGCGACACCACCGGCGCCTTCACTGCCGTCACCCGCCAGCACCGGCGCCGCGCAGAACAGTACGCCCAGCGCGGCCGCGACCCATGTGGATGTAGAGACTCTTTTCACAGCTTTTCCTTTCCAGTCACAAAGAATCCAAAACGTTTAGATGAAGATGTTCACATTGGGAGTGAGCAGTCTATCCGCTTCAAATGTATTTTCAAGTGTTTTCCTGCGATTGATGCAAATATCCGCTACGTATGGTAATCCGCGTTGATCGTGACATACTCACGGCTCAGGTCACAGCCGTAACAGAAATCGGTGTGTGTACCCACGCCGAGATGCACCGTGATGGTGTGCTCCTGCCGGCGGATCATGCTGCTTACCTTGGCGCGATCGAATTTTATCGGACGTCCCTTTGAAAAGACGGTTGTATTGTTGATCTTGCAGGCCAGTTTCTGCGGGTCCAGCCTGACGCCGCACGAGCCCACGGCACAGATGATTCTCCCCCAGTTCGGATCGCCGCCGTGGACGGCGCATTTGACCAGGTCGTAGTCCGCCACGGCGCGGGCGGCCCTGGCGGCTTCGGCCTGGCTTGCCGCCGCCGTGACGACGACCTTGAACATCCGCGTCGCCCCTTCCGCATCAAGCGCCATCTGGCGCGTCAGGTCATCGCATACCGCCTTCAGCGCCGCGGCAAACGCGCGATACCGCGGGCAGTCGCGCTCGATGATCGGGTTTTCCGCTGCGCCGGAGGCTAAGACAATCGCGGTATCGTTGGTGCTCTGGTGTCCGTCCACTGTGAGCCTGTTGAGCGACTCGCCCACGGCGGCGGCCATGGCCTTCTTCAGCATGCCGGCGCTGATCGCCGCGTCGGTGGTAATCACCGAGATCGTTGTGGCCATGTTGGGCCCGATCATGCCGGCGCCCTTGGCGGTACCGCCGATGGTGACCTGTTTGCCGGATATGCGTACTGTCTTGACCGCCTCCTTGCATCGCGTGTCCGTCGTCATGATGGCCCGCGCGAAATTGTGCCCCGCGGCCGCACTCGCCGAAAGCTCTCCGGCCGCGGCGGCAATTCCCGCTTTGACCCTGGCGATGGGCAGCGGATGACCGATGATCCCGGTTGACGCGACAAGCACTTCATGCGTATCGGCACCGATGTGCCTGGCGGCCGTCCTGCACATGGTAAGGGCATCATTGATGCCCTTCTGCCCCGTGCAGGCGTTGGCGTTGCCGGAGTTGATGACGACGCCGCAGATCCTGCCGCTTTGTACGTGCCGCCGCGCGATCTCCACCGCCGCCGATACGATGCGGTTGGTCGTAAACATGGCCGCGGCGGTAGCCCCGCCCGGACAGTGCACCAGCGCAAGGTCGCGCTTGCCCGAACGCTTCAAACCGCACGCCACCCCTGCCGCCAGAAAACCCGCCGCCCGCGTAACCGCGCCCTTCGACCCCTTGGACATCAATCAAAACCTTTCAATGAAAACTGGACAATTGCGGCAACACTGATAACAGAAACAACAGCCGAACACAATGGAAATCGCCCCCGCAGACGACACGGCAGACTTCCAGGATTGTGCGCCCCTGCGAGACGACAGGAGGGGATTGTAACCGCCCTATTTCATCGCGAGCACGCCCTGCGCCTCCATCGCCAGCAGCCGCCGCTTCATCTCCGTTCCGCCCACCGCCGAAAAACAGCCCACGCTGCCGTCCGAACGAACGATGCGGTGACAAGGGATGATCAGTGGCAAAGGATTGGCGGCCATCACTGATCCGGCCGCCCTCGCGGCCCTGGGCGAGCCGGCAAGGGAGGCAAGCCGGGCGTACGAGGCCGTCTTGCCGTACTCTATCCTGCGGCATGCCGCCAGGGCGCGCCGCCGGAACGCCGAGACATCGGTCAGGTCCAGCGATACATCCGAGAAATCAACGTAAACGCCTTCAAAATAAGCCTTTACGTGTTCCTGAAGCTGGCGGAAGATCCCCGTATCGTACCGCGAATCCGCCGGCCGGGCGGTGATAAGCCCCAACGCCGTATCGCGATCCCGCACCGGCAGGCTGCTGTACCTTACACCTTCGTCGGCCCCGCACAGGCCGAAATAGCCCCAGGCAGTCTTGAAAACGACATGTCGATACGAATTGCCCATCTTACCCAAAGCTCCCTGGTTATGATACGTCCTGCAAGAACCGCCGGGACACTTTTCCGTAACATAGTAGCCGCACGCGGCACAATGTCAATTTTGTCCCGGCCAATTGAAAATCTGCCGTCATTTTCATTGACTAAAGCCGCGTTTTGTGTTAAATGGATGGGTTTCACTAAAATAGAGGCGGTATCGTTACAGATTGTACAGTTTAAGGATTTCCCCGCACAGCTTTACGTATGTCGCTTGAACATCTGAGAAAACAGATTGACCGCCTCGACGCGCAGTTGGTCGAACTGCTCAACGCACGCGCCAACATCGTTATCGAGGTGGGAAAACTCAAGAACCAGACGGACGAGCCGATCTACGCTCCGGACCGCGAGAAGCAGGTCTTTGAGCGGATCTCCCGCGCCAACAAGGGCCCTCTGTCCGACAAGACGCTGCACGCCATCTGGCGCGAGCTGATGAGCGGCTCATTTCAGCTTGAGCGGCCGCTGCGGATCGGGTTTCTGGGGCCGCGCGGCAGCTTCAGCCACACCGCCGCCATGCTGAAGTTCGGCCAAAGCGTCGAATACGAGGCCTTGCCGGACATCCGCGCCATCTTCGAAGAGGTCAGCAAGCGGCACTGTGACCTGGGCATCGTCCCCATCGAGAATTCCGCCGGCGGCGGTGTACGCGAATCGCTGGACGCCTTCATCGACACCAGCGTCATGGTCTGCGGCGAAATCCACATGGCGATTCACCACAACCTGTTGGCCAACTGTGCGCTTGAGGAGGTTCAGAAGATCTACTCCCAGCCGGAGGTTGTCGCCCAGTGCCGCAACTGGCTGAGCACCACCTTCAGGGACAAGCCGACCATCCCGGTGCCTTCCACGGCAAAGGCCGCCCAGCTTGCCAAGGAAGAACCCAATGCCGCGGCGATCGCCTCTTCCATCGCCGCCGACATCTACGGCCTCAAGATCGTATGCGCCGACATCGAGGACATCGGCAACAACGTTACCCGCTTCCTTGTCATCGGCTCCGAAGACGCCCCGCCGACCGGTGATGACAAGACCATCATCCTCTTCAGCACCGCCCACAAGACCGGCGCCCTCGTCGATGTCCTGAGCGTCTTCAAAGACCATGGCATCAACATGACGAACATCGGTTCAAGACCGAACCGCAAGCGCGAATGGGAATATTACTTTTTTGTGGATTTCCTGGGCCATAAGCAGGACGAGAACGTCAAGAAGGCACTCGAGATCGCCCGCAACCACTGCCTCCAACTGTCGGTGTTGGGCAGTTTTCCGCGGAACACGACATTGTTATAGTCGATACTTTACAGGACGAAGGGAGCACGAGAATGCGCAAGCCGTTTATCGCAGGCAACTGGAAGATGAATACCGACGCCGCCGGCGCGGCCGCCTTAGCCTCCGGGCTGGTCAAGGCGCTGGCCGAGGTCACCACCGTCGACGTGGCGGTCTGCCCGCCGTTTGTCTACCTTCAGACGGTAGCCAAGGCGCTGGACGGCTCGGCCATACAACTCGGGGCCCAGGACGTCTACTTCCAGAACAACGGCGCCTTTACCGGCGAGATCAGTTGCGCCATGCTCAAGGACGTCTGCTGCAAGTATGTCATTGTAGGCCACTCGGAGCGGCGTCACATCATCGGTGAAAGCGACGAGCTCATCAACAAGAAGGCCGCCGCCGTAATCGCGTCGGGCCTGCACGTCATTCTGTGCGTTGGGGAGCTGCTCGAGGAGCGCGAGGCCGGCAAGACCAAAACCGTTGTCGCCGAGCAGGTGAAGAAGGGGCTTGCCGGCGTCACCGCCGAGCAGATGAAGTCCGTCACCATCGCCTACGAGCCGGTCTGGGCCATCGGCACCGGCCGCAACGCCACGCCCGAACAGGCCCAGGAAGTGCACGCGATGATCCGCGGCCTCCTGGCGGAGCTGTACGGCAACGCCGTCGCCGGGCAGACGCGCATCCAGTATGGCGGCTCGGCCAAGCCCGCCAACACCGCTGAACTGATGGCCAACCCCGACGTCGATGGCCTGCTGGTCGGCGGCGCCAGTCTCAAAGTCGAAGATTTCGCCGCCATGGTCAAGACCGTGGCGTAACACTAAGGGCTGAGGATTACGAAACAACGAAAGAAGGATAACGAGGTAGAACCATGAATTACTTGCCACTGGCCGCAGGTGTACCGTTCATCATGAAGCTGGTCGGGATCATATGGGTCCTTTCGGCCTTTTGCCTGATCTTTATCATTCTGATCCAGAAGGGCAAGGGCGGCGGCCTCAGCGGCGCCTTCGGCGGACTCGGCGCCGGCGGCCTGCTCGGCACCAAGACCGGCGACTTCCTCACCTGGGTCACCATCGGCCTGGTCGTGGCGTTTCTCGGCCTGGGCGTGATCATGGTCAAGTTTTACAAACCCTCCGGCCCCGAGATCCCGACGACCGAGTTGCAGCAGCCGGGACCATCCACCGAAACGCCGGCGGAATCGGGCGGGACCGAAACACCCGCGGAGTCCCAGGGGACCGAAACGCCGCCGCCTGCCGAAGGAACATCCGGCAGCGCAGCCCCATCCACCCCGTCCGACACGGCAGACACGCCTGACGCCGCGCCGGCCGGATCAACCAACCCATAATCTGCGAACGAGCCTTGTATGATCAGCAGTATGACCGGTTTTGGAGAAGCGACGGAGGAAGTTGAAGGCATCGTCTACACCGTCGAAATCCGCACCGTCAACAACCGCTATTTCAAGCCGCACGTGCGGCTGCCCGATATCGCCGCTCATCTTGAGGCCGACATCGAGATGGTTCACCGCGAGAAGATCCATCGCGGCGCGGTGCATTACTCGCTGCGCATGAAGAACGTCTCGGGACGGGCCCTCTTCGAAATCGACGAAAACGCATTGGCCGCTTACGCCGGTAAGCTGAAATCACTGGCCGGCAACAACGAGGCCAATTGCCGTATCGACCTGGCGGCCCTGCTGACCCTGCCCGGCATCGTCCAGCCCGTCAGCCCCGGCAGCGAAGAAAGCGAAAGAATGAAGCAGGTCATCCTCCGGCTGACCGACCAGGCCATCGACCGGCTCAAGGAGATGCGCGCCGCCGAAGGCAAAGCATTAGCCGAGGATCTCATTGCCAACTGCGAAGTCATCGCCGAAAAGCTCGAGGAGATCCGCAAACGCAGCGGCGTTGTCGTCGAGGAATACCACGAAAAGCTCAGAAAGCGCGTCTCGCAGCTTCTTTCCGACGGCAACCTGAAGATCGATGAAGAGACGCTGGCCCGCGAGGTCGCCGTCTTTGCCGACCGTTGCGATATCTCCGAGGAATTGACGCGCCTCGCCTCGCACCTGGAGCAGTTCATCAAATGCTGCCGCACCGCCGATCACGCCGGCCGCCGGCTCGACTTCATCAGCCAGGAAATGCTCCGCGAGGCCAACACCATCGGCAGCAAGGCCTCCGACGCCCGCATTTCGCAGGCTGTGATCGATATCAAGTGCGCAGTCGACCGCATCAAAGAACAGGTTCAGAACGTCGAATGAATCATGATTGAACGCCACAAAGGCAAACTGGTCATTATCAGCGGACCTTCAGGCGTCGGCAAAAGCACCATCTGCAGGGCCGTCGTCGAACGCACGGGTGCGCACCTGAGCGTCTCGGCGACCACCCGGCCAAAGGCCCCCAGCGAAGTCGACGGCCGCGATTACCACTTCATGAGCCGCGAAGCCTTTGAGCAGGGCATCCGCAATGACGAGTTCCTCGAATACGCGGAGGTGTTCGGCAATTATTACGGTACGCCACGGAGCGAGGTGGAAGCCGCACTGGCCGAGGGCAGGACCGTCATCCTCGAAATCGACGTGCAGGGCGCTCGCAAGGTCAAGCAGCTCTACCCGGACGTGATCATGATATTCATCCTGCCGCCGACGCAAAAGGATTTGGCCGACCGTATGAAGGGCCGCGGACGCGGTGAGGATGATCGCACCGCCAAGCTCCGGCTCGACACCGCCGCGCGCGAAATCGCGGCCGCATGGCAGTATTACAAGCACATGGTCATCAACGCGGACCTCGAACAGGCCATCCGCGAAGTCATGGATATTATCCAGGGAAATACCGGAGAAGTACAATGATAGAAGAACTCAAGAGTCAGGACATTATCAACAAGGTCGGCGGCAGATTCAAACTGTCGGCGCTGATCCAGAAACGCATGCTCGAACTGATGCAGGGCGGAAGGCCCCTGATCGAAGACACCGAAGGCAAGACCCCGATGGAAATCGTCATCGAAGAGATCAAATACGACAAGATTGCCATCGACACTACGCCGGCGCCGCAGGAACACATGCCGCCGCTGCTCTAAAGGACACCCGATGGCCGACGGGACGGATTCAATTGGCGGACTGCGCGTCCTGCTGGGTGTTACCGGCGGCATCGCCGCGTATAAAGCGGTCGATCTCGCCAGCAAGCTCACCGCCCGCGGTGCGGCGGTCGATTGCATCTTGACCCGCAGCGCCTGTGAGCTGGTGCGGCCCCGCAGCTTTCAGGCCGTGACGCAGCGGCCGGTCTTCACGAAGCTCTGGAGCCGTCCGGAGTCGCACAGCATCGCGCATATAAACCTTGCCGATGCCGCCGATATTGTCGTGGTCGCCCCCGCCACGGCCAACATAATCGCCAAGGCCGCCTGCGGCATCTGCGACGACCTGCTCAGCACGACGCTGTGCGCATGCTGGAACAAGCCCGTCCTCATCGCGCCGGCCATGAACTGCCGGATGTGGGCCAACCCCGCCGTCCAGCGTAATGTTGAAGCGTTGAGGGCCATGAATTTTGAGTTTGTCGGCCCGGAGGCCGGCCGCCTCGCCTGCGGCGTTGAAGGCGTCGGCCGCATGGCCGAAGCCGTCGATATCCTCGCCGCAATCGAGGCTATCGCCGCCCGCATCAACAAATCGTAAACTGCAGCGGCAACGGCCGTCGCGGCCGCGATTCCTGTGGGGCAGGAGGCCCACGCAATTTACATCGACAATTCGGATCGAACCATGCGCATCCTCATCACAGCCGGCGGCACACGCGAATACATCGATCCGGTGCGGTTTATCTCGAACGCCAGCACCGGCAAGATGGGTTATGCCATCGCCCGTGCGGCCGCCGCTGGCGGCCATCTCGTCACCCTCATCACGGCGCCCGCCGCGATCAGGCCGCCGGACCGCGTCCGCGTCGTCAACGTCGTCAGCGCCGCCGACATGTTCAAGGCGGTTCGCGACAACTTCGCTGCCTGCGATTGTCTAATCATGGCCGCCGCCGTCGCCGACTACACGCCAGTCCGAACGTCCCGGACCAAGCTGAAGAAATCCGGGGCAAACCTCACGCTGCAACTCAAGCCCACCCGCGACATCCTCAAGTGGGCCGGCCGGAACAAGAAAGGTCGACTGGTGGTCGGCTTTGCCCTCGAAGACACCGACCTCCGCCAACGCGCCGAAAAGAAGCTGCGCGACAAGAATCTCGACCTCATCATCGCCAACGCGCCGGACTCCATTGGCGCAAGCGCCTCCACCGTTCACATCAAGAGCGTGCACGAGCCGTGGACGACCTTCGCCGACATCCCCAAGACGCGAATCGCCGCAAAACTCCTCGCCCGGATCGAGGGTTTGGCACTCACGAACAGGCAGCCACGTTCAGAACGATCGCGTTGAAAGCGACGCCGGCGGCCTTCCCCCCAGACCACTTCCCTTTTCGCCTGCGAGGCCCCTGCGGCCCCTAAACAGCAAGCCGCCCGCCCCCAGAAGCAGAACGGTCGCCGGCTCGGGTATAAGCACGATGGACGCATTACCGCCAATGGCAAACAAATTGTCGACTGGGTCGCCGTTGGCCAAAGTGCCCGTAAGGATCCCCGCAGAGTCCGTGATGGCGCCATACGAATAGTTGAACCCGCTTCCTTCAATCGTTATGACGCTGTCGTCGTAAGCCGCCAATGTGCCGCCTATCTGCCCGCCTTTCCACAACGTCCTGTTGTCGCCGCGGGCGAACAGGTGGTCGCCGATGGCGCCGCCGGATAGGATGCATGTGCTGTTGCCGCCGCTTTCAAATTCGTCAACAATCCGCCCGGCCAGAAGATTGACTCGCCCATGATGAGCAACCAGCACGTCACTGCCGACCGTACCGCCGTTGATGTTGAGCACACTGTTGCCTGACACGATGATGTCTTGTACCACACTGCCGCCGGCCGTCAGGTTTACGATGGTGGGCATGCCCTGGCTGCTGTCAGCAATATAGATATCGTCTACGCCCGGCACCGCATGGCCAATGTAAACCTCCGTTCCCGAATCATAGATGACTTTGCCGCAGACCTCGCGTGAATCTCCGACCACCAGCATGCTTGCGATCATTAGCGCGAACATTTCCACTTTGACGTTTTCCATCATCCACCCTTTCCACGAACAAGCACGAATAATCTGATTTACACACCATCGGCATGAGCGCAACACGGCCGATTAACCTGCCCATGTCGGATTGAGGACAATAGAAATAAGGCCGGCCGCGACCAGCATGACGCCCACTATGCAAACGCCCCACCCGAATCTTTTCACGATACAACCCCTGAACGGATAGTAGATTTGCTCCGCGCGTCTCAGGGACAAAAACCCCGTCGCGAGCCACCATCCACCGGTGATGACCGAAATTACGGACCATGCGAAAAGCCAGTAGTACAAGTCGTCGGAAAAACCCCAGTCCGCATGACGACGCTCGAGTCCGTCGGCCGCGCTCAGCAGTAGAAGCGGCAGGCCGAGCAAGGCCAATGTCAGCAGGACATAGATGCAGATGAGGGATGGGTACAGTAAATACTTCTGGTTGCCAAGCTTTTCGGCGCCTCCAGCGATGTGAAGAGTCACGCGGGCAAAATAGAAGCTGAGCGGTAGAAACAGAATCGCCCCCGGCCCCGAGATGCATGCCGCAATAAACGTGCCGATAGTGATGTAGGCCAGCCGCCAGTCGTCCGGCCCGGTACGGAGACGAAGGGCCGCCTTGCGGAACCACGACATCTCCTCGGCCGGCAGCCACTGGCGCGGACTGCCCAGACGCGTCAGTACCTTCTCGATGACGTCGACGTCGACCGGTTCGGCCGCCGACTCGAGTTCCTGCGCGATATGTTCGGTGATGTCACGTTCAACCTCCGTGCTGTCGACGCTTCGGGCCCCCTTCAGGCAAAGCTTCACCTCATCCAGGTATGTCTCCAACCGCCGCCGTGCTGCTTTGGTCATGTCTTTCATGTACTCTTCTCCTTCATTAGGCCGTCGGCCCCTTTGCAGATGGTGCGCCAATAAGCGTTCATCTCGTCGAGGATCGCCTCCCCTTTTCCGCTAAGCCGGTAGTATTTGCGCGGCGGGCCTTCGCTCGATTCCTCGATCGTCGTGTCCACAAAACCTTCGCGCTTCATACGGCTCAGGATCGGGTAGATAGTACCCTCGCTGATGACCAGCCCTTCGATGTCGCGCAGGATGCGAACAATCTCGAAGCCGTACAAGCGGGTGTGGCGGATCGCATTCAGAATACAGAACTCCAGCATCCCTTTTCGAAGCTGCGTGGCCCAATTATCGAAGAATCGCTGTTCCATGTATTACACTATACTTCATAACAAGGTACCTGTCAAGACTTCATACAAAATTATTTTCAGGAATTGTTCAAATCCGCGAATTGCCCGTTTAACCGCGTTTTCGGCCGGTTCAAGTGGTGCCCTGGTCGTCTATACCCAGCAGTCGCGCGATCGCCTCGGCGCTGGTCTGTCGCAGCACCTCGTTGGCAAGTGCCTCCGCCTCCTGCAGGTCGATCCCCTCGATCAGCTCCTGAACCTGAGGAATATTCGCCGGCTCCATGCTCAGCGTTGGCACCCCCAACCCGACCAGGAGCGGTACGTAGGGCGGCTGCTGCGCCATATCGCCGCAGATGGACACGTCCTTGCCCTCCTGCGCCGCCCCGCGCACGATGGTGTGAATCCCGCGGATGACCGCCGGATGGTGCGGGATATAGAAACGCTCCACGTTGGCGTTGGTGCGGTCCACCCCCAACATGAACTGCACAAAGTCATTAGTCCCGATGGAGAAGAAATCCACCTCCTCGGCAAACGCCTCGATCAAATGCAGCACCGACGGCAGCTCCACCATCATTCCGATCCCCGGGGCGCCGTTGTGCTCCACGCCCGCTGCCGCCAATTCGTTGACGCACTGGTGCACGATCATTCGCGCCTGCGTGAAATCCTCCACCGACGAAATCATGGGAAACATGATGCGAATATCCGCCCCGGCACCCGCCCGCAGAATGGCCCGGATCTGCGCCGTAAACACCTCTCTGTTGTCCAGGGAGAACCGGATGCTGCGCATGCCCATGCCCGGATTCTGCTCGTGTGCGTGCCGGTAATAGCTCAGCACCTTGTCGCCGCCGATATCGAGCGTCCTAAATGTGATAGGCTTGCCCGCCATTCCTTCGACCAGCCGCCGATACGTCAGGTACTGCTCCTGCTCCGACGGAAAATCGTTTCGCACGACATAGGGAAACTCCGTGCGATAGAGCCCCACACCGGCACAGTTGGCCTCGAGTGCGACATCGATATCGCTGAGCAGGTTGATGTTGGCCATCAGCCGCACCTCGACACCGTCTCGCGTCAGCGTCCGCGTCTTGCCCTTCCGAGCCCGCATCGCCGCCTGCGCACGCCTGCGATCCTCGAACCGCGCGACGATTTCGCCCGACGGATTGATGTAAACGTGGCCCGCGTCGGCGTCAATGAGGATCTGGACCTTCTCCGGAAGATCCATCAGCGCCGGCTGGTTGGTAATCACCATCGGAATCTGCAGCGACCGCGCAAGGATAGATAAATGACTTGTCGCGCCTCCGCTGACCAACACCACGCCTTGTACGTTCTCCGACGACATCTTCAACAGGTCCGACGGAAACAACTCCCGCGCAACCACAATGCAGTTGTGGTAATCGGCCAATTCCTCCACGTGCCCGATCAGATTACCCACGATCCGCACGGTCAAATCCTCGATGTCCTGCACCTTCTCGCGAAAGTACTCGTCGGCGGTCGCGAAGGCATCGATGTATTCCTTGGCGATCTGCAAGACCGCCCGCGGCGCTGCAACGCCGTCGGCGATCAGCCGTTTCATCGGCTCGATGAACTTGCTGTCCTTCAGGATCAGAAGGTGCGACGCGAAGATCAGCGATGCCGCGTCCGACAGCTTCTCCTCCACAGCGTGCTGGAGCTGCTCCAACTGCTCCGCCGTCGCCGCAAGCGCCCGCTCCAGATCCGCAACCGTCTGCCCCGGCGCAAACTGCGTCGCCAGCAGGTCGCTGAATCGCCGATGCGTATCCACGACCCGCCCCTCGGCGTATGCGAACCCTTTTGAGGCAGGCTTGCCCTTGACGAACTGCAGCCGCCCGGCCATCTCCGACGGCGGCCGGGACACCGGCGGCGCCTCCAGTTTCATCAGGAACCGCGCGTTCTCGATCATGTTGGCAAGCTGCGACGCCACCGCCTTGCATGTCAGTTCGTCTTCCTCCGTGAACGGCCTCTGCGCCCGCCGCTGCAGGACCAGCACACCGATCCGCGTCAAACCCCGCAGAATCGGAACCGCCATGAAACTCTCGAACCGTTCTTCGCCCGTGCCGCCGAAGTGCTTATACTGCGGGTGCCGGCTGGCGTTCTCCACCCGGATGCACCGTCGCTCCTGGAGCGCCTTGCCGGTCAGTCCCTCGCCCAGACGCATGCACACGTTGCCGATGGAATGAATCGACAGCCCCTTTGTCGCCCGCAGCATCAGGATCCGGTCGCTGTCGTCATACGTGTAGATCGAGCAGACGTCCACGCCCAGGTGCCGCGCCGCCATCTCGACGGCCTGCTGCAGAAAATTCTCGACGCTCACACTGTCATGGAACAGGTGTTCAAGTTCGTCGATATCGCAAAGCAGTTGGCTATGGTTATGGTTCATCTCGGATCACATGCCTAAGGCGGCCGCGCACAATCGCCGCATTTCTCCCATACAGGATAATATCGGCCAGAACCATCGCCGCGTTAAGCACATAAAACGCGATCACATAATCGCACGTGCCGGTCAGCTTATACGCAATCCCGGAGAGATACCCCGCCTCCACGATAATCAGAAACACCAGGCTCTTGCCCGCCGTGGTCCGAGACACCCACGATTTATAGAGACTCACCGGCCAGGCGGCCCCGAAACACAGCAGCATCGCCGCCTCAAAGACACTGCTCATGGCCTAATCCCTGATGCCCAGGTCGTCCTTGGTGAGGATGCTCTCGAAGACGTATCCGGCGCTTGTGATGTTCTCGCGGGCGCCCTGCCTGCGGTCGATGACGGCGACGATCTTCTTTACCGTCGCCCCCGCATCCGTAATCACCTTGGCGGCTTCAAGCACCTGTCCGCCGGTCGTTGCGATGTCCTCCACCAGCAGCACCACGTCGCCGGGCTTGAGCACCCCCTCCACCATCTTCGACGTGCCGTAGTTCTTCTTGCTGTTCCGCACGATAATCCAGTTCCTGCCCGACGCCATCGCCGTCGCCGCCGCCAGCGCCACGCCGCCCAACTCGGCCCCGGCCACCAGGGTTACATCATTGCTCACATGCTCTGCAAATGCCTCGCCCAGCGCCCGCAGAATGTCCGGACACGTCTCGAACAAATACTTATCGAGGTAATATTTGCTTCGCTTGCCGCTGCGCAGTACAAAGTCACCCTCGAGATAAGCCGTTTCCTTAATCCGCCTGATCAATTCATCTCTTGTCACTTCGCTTTTCCTTTGTCTTTACCAATGGCTCAATGCCGCACCGTGCACGCAACTAAACCTTCAAATCCACTTTTCTGTCAAGCTGATCCTTGTACTTTTTCCGCACAGGCGCAACGCACTGGGCAATAAACTCATCCACCTGTTCGGGGGCGCGGCCGATGTAGGCCGCCGCATCCAGCACTTTGTCAAAATCGACCTTCGCAAATGCCGCGTCGCCTTTGAGCCGTGCGATCAAGTCATTTGCCTTGCCATGTTCCTTCACCTGCGACCCAGCCGCATGCGAGTGCACGCGAATCTTCTCATGCAGATCCTGCCGGTTGCCGCCCGCCTGCACGCCCGCCATGAGAATATTCTCCGTCGCCATGAACGGCAGTTCCGCCTCCACCCGCGACGCAATCACCTTCGGATACACTACCAGCCCGCCGGCCACGTTGATCAAAATCTCCAGAATACCGTCCGTCGCCAGAAACGCCTCTGCCAACACGACCCGCCGGTTCGCCGAATCGTCCAGCGTCCGCTCGAGCCACTGTTCCGACGCCGTCATGGCTGGACTTGACGCCAGACTCAGCACCAGCCGCGCCAGCGCCGTGGCCCGCTCGCATCGCATGGGATTGCGTTTATACGCCATCGCGGATGAACCGATCTGCGATTTCTCGAACGGCTCCTCGATTTCCTTCAGATTCGCAAGCAAGCGAATATCATTGCACATCTTGTGCGCCGATTGCGCAACAAGCGCAAGCGCGTTGACTACCATCGTATCGATCTTCCGCGAATACGTCTGGCCCGTCACCACGCACCGTTTCTCGAACCCGAACGCCGCAGCGACCATCTCGTCCAGTCGCTTGACCTTCTCGTGATCGCCGCCAAACAGCGCCAGAAACGAGGCCTGCGTCCCTGTCGTGCCCTTGACGCCGCGAAACGGCATCGTCGCAATCCGCCGCTCGATCTCCGCAAGGTCCATCACGAATTCATACGCCCACAGCGTTGCCCGCTTGCCCACGGTCGTCAACTGGGCCGGCTGATAATGCGTAAACCCCAACGTCGGCAGGGCCCGGTGCGCTTCGGCAAAACGCCCCAACAGGTCGATCACGCAGGCCACCTTGCCCGCGATGATCTCAAGCCCCTCCCGCATGATTATCAAATCCGCGTTGTCGCCCACGTAACAGCTCGTCGCGCCCAAATGAATAATCGGCGCTGCATTCGGAGCCGCCTCGCCAAACGTATACACGTGCGCCATCACGTCATGCCGGAACCGCTTCTCGAACACGGCCGCCTTCTCATAATCGATGTCCTCCAGGTGTGCGGCCATCTCGTCGATCTGTGCCTGCGTTATATCCAGACCCAACTGCATCTGCGCCCGCGCAAGCTCCAGCCAGAGCCTGCGCCACGTCGAAAACTTTTTCTGCGCTGAAAACAGCCGCGCCATTTCCCTGGAAGCATTCCGCTCCACCAGCGGACTGACGTATGTGTCGGTATCCTTCGTCATCTCTCAGCCTTTCCGCATCACGCGGTCACGCACTCTGTATCTGTTCCTTATGACGCTCCAGCAGTTCATCCACGCGTCCCAGCACCTCTTCGTCCAATTCCCAGTCCCCCGCCTGCACGGTCTCTTCGATCTGCCGACCGCTCCGCGCCCCAACGATGGCCGCCGTTACCTCCTCCCGCCGCAGCACCCAGGCAATCGCCAATTGCGCAGCCGTTCGCCCGCAGTCCCGCGCGATCTCCGTTATCCCTTTGGCCAGCGCCAGGTTCGCCTCAAGGCGCTTGCCGCGGAAGTCCGGATCCCGCAGGCGATGATCATCCGGCGCCAGTTCCGCCACCTTCTCGGCCGTGTACTTGCCCGTAAGCAGCCCCTTCTGCATCGGACTGTACGCCACCACCCCCATCTTGTGCTCGGCACAGTACGGCAGGAGTTCCGCCTCCACCGGGCGACTGATCATGCTGTACGGCGGCTGCAGCGACACCGGCGGCTCGATCGTCGCAATCCGCTCCAACTGCCGCCGATTGAAATTCGACACGCCGATGTACCGCACCTTGCCCTCCTCGCGCAGCCGTACCATCGTCTCCCACGCCTCCTCGATATCAGCCTCCGGGTCCGGCCAGTGCATCTGGTACAGGTCGATCACGTCCACCATCAGCCGCTTCAGGCTCGCGTCGCATTCGGCCCGTATGCTCTTTTTCTTCAGGCATGTCACCTTCTGCCGCTTGTCGTTCCAGAGAATTCCGCACTTTGTCGCCACAATCGGCATCGTGCCCATCTCGCGCAGCACGCGTCCCACGATCTCCTCCGCGTGCCCGCACCCGTACGCCGGCGCCGTATCGATCCAATTGATCCCGCTCTCCAGCGCAGCCCGGATCGCCGCCGCCGAATGCGCATCGTCCTGAGGCCCCCAGCCGTACTCCCACGGTCCGCCGATGGCCCATGTCCCAAGCCCTACCGTCGTCAATTCCAGATCCGTTGTGCCGAGTTTTCGCGTTCGCATAAAAACACCTCCCTTGCATACGTCAGAACGTGCGAAGTGTATCACCCCCAAACCTTATTGGCAATGGCGAAAGGCCAGCCCGCCAAGAGACAGAGGGCCGCCGCTTGACCGCCCGCCTCCCCGCGGGCGCCACACGCCCGGCAGACTAATCCCCAAGAACTGGCCGAACACCCGCAGCCCAGACCCTTAATCCTGTCGGCCGGGCACATCGAGGCCCTTGTTTCGCAGGTATGCCTTCAGTTCCGGGATCGAGATAATGTTGAAATGAAAGACCGACGCGGCCAACAGGATTGTCGCCCCGGCCTCCGCGGCCTCATAGAAATGCTCCATCTTGCCCGCTCCGCCGCTGGCAACGATCTGTGCCGATGTCGCCTCCGACATCATCCTGATAATCGGCAGGTCGTAACCCGTCTTCGCCCCGTCGCCGGCCTTGCTCGTCGGCAGAATCACCCCGACGCCGTAGCCGTCCACCTGTCTGGCCCACTCCAGCGCGTCTCGGCCTGTAGCCGTCCGCCCGCCGTCGATATAAACCTCATACCCCGACGGCAGCGAGGCATTCCGATCGACGTCGATCGCTACGGTCACCTTATCCGGCCCGAATTCCTTGACCATCTCCGCGATGACTTCCGGCTTGCGAAACGCCGCGCTGCTGGTGCTCACGCGGTCCGCCCCCGCCTCCAGTACGGCCGCTGCCCCTGCAACATCCGCAATCCCCCCGCCCACGGTAAACGGCACTGTCACTGCTTTGGCGACTTGCCGCACCACCTCCAGCATCGTCGGCCGGTTCTCCACCGTCGCCGTGATGTCAAGAAGCGCCAGTTCGTCCGCCCCCGCTGCACAATATGCCTTGGCGCATTCCACCGGGTCTCCGGCATCCGTGATATCCACAAAATGAACGCCCTTAACCACCCGCCCGTTCCGCATATCAAGACAGGGCATAATCCGTACCTGCTTGTGCATTCTCAAACCTTTCAAGAAAATGTCGTTGGCAACCACCGAGCCTGTCAGTATTGCCGGAGAGCTTTCCATGCGTGATGGAACATCTCGCGCCACGACGTTTGATAAGCCCGCGGAAGTACAATAATAAATAGGATATGCGATGGACGACGAGATATAAACAGCCAAGGTTCAGATGCACGAGCTTGCGGACCAGAGGCAGTATCTTGGGAAACCGCACGACCACGTACGCAAATTTCTGCAGACGGACGATCTCGTCAATTTCGGGCTGTTCGAGAGGGCTCCCTGTATGCATCTCAAGAGGGGCATCGATGCTAATGGCATGTTTTAAGTAACCATGATCCAGACAGTATTGAGCAAGCTGCGTTCCTGGAAAGGGCTGGAACAAACTCACCCAAGCACAGCGCGTTCCAATCTCGATATTTAACTCCAGCGTCTTGAACGCTTGCGCCAGTGTTTCTCCCGGCAAGCCCATCATATTGGTTGTAAAGAATGGAATGCCGGTGCGCCTCAAAATCGCCGCGGCCTGACGAATATGGTCGTCCTTCACACCCTTTTTCAACATTTCGTTTCGGATTGTCTCGTCGCCGCTTTCAAGTCCAAAACTGACCCGAGCACAGCCCGAATCTTTCAAATCCTTCGCCACTTCCTCGGTCACCAAATCGGCACGTACCTGACAGGAGAAGGGCAGTCCGATCCTCTGCGCATAGCCGGCCAGGAATTCTTTAAGCCACTTCCGTCGCAAAGTGAATATATCATCATGAAAATCGATAAATCTGAGCTTTCTTGCGGACACAACCCGCTCAATCTCCGAGAGCAGATTTTCTGGGCTGCGAAAGCGCACCCATGTCCCACACCCGCGGGTGAGATTGGTCATTTCACTGTTGAAGCAAAATGTGCACGAATAGGGGCAACCGCGGCTCGCCATAAAAGTGGCATTCCTGCGCGACTTATGATAGGATACTCTCTATAGATTTCACGGTCTGGAAAAGGGAGAGCGTCGACATCGACAAGGGGCCTTAGTGGCGCCATCTCCAATCGCCCATTTCGGTTGAAAGCGAGATTCAGGATGCCATCGATAGGCTGTCGCTTATCAACAGCATCCAGAATTTCTTCAATCGGCCCTTCTCCTTCACCTCGACAAACCACGTCAACCCCGTCCTCGAGTACAACGGCCGGGAAAAAGGTCGGATGCGGACCGCCGAACACAATCATCGGCGGATTGCTCAACGTGTCCTTCAGTCGCTGACCAAGGGACAAATAGCGGCGCTGATACCCCGTCGTCACAGAAAAACCGACAACATCAGGAGAAACATGTTTTGCCACGGCCAGAACTTCGCTATCCGAACCAATCGCCACTTTCACCTCGTGACCACGAGCCTTGGCAACCGCTGCCAACGACATCACTCCAAATTGTTCAACAAAAAAGGGCTGGACAAGGAGAAGCCGTGCCATCGCAATGTACCCTCTAGTTTACGTTAAAGTAGTCGACCAATGTCTTCTCTAAACTGCAAATTGTTTTCACGCTCTTCCTGGACGCGGCCTCCCCGCACCCAGTCTTATTATACGCAATACCGGAGTCCGTTGCACGCACAAATTCTTGAGAACAACGGGCGAACGGGTGTGTGCGAGACCAAATCCTGGCATGCTCAACCTGTCTTGCGTTCGGCTTTCCAGTATGCCTGCCAGAGTCTGCTGTGATATATGGCCCCCAGGGCCATCATATTTTCGGCGTTGTCTTTGTCCCACC
>Ga0209407_1001173_pt1 | contig 28475 bp, 26 predicted proteins | sample AD_JPNHG3_MetaG_FD_184410 | JGI IMG/M metagenome (GOLD analysis project Ga0209407, IMG submission 184410) | Active sludge microbial communities of municipal wastewater-treating anaerobic digesters from Japan - AD_JPNHG3_MetaG (SPAdes) (version 2) | ecosystem: Engineered > Bioreactor > Anaerobic... | reverse complement strand
CGAGAAAAGTTTCTTCCAAGATAGTTTCTTCCAGGCTGCTGGCAAAATTGCTGGCCGCTTCTTCATCATCGGCCAGTATCTGACTCAAATTGAAATAGGAATCCTCGTAGGACAGTATCAAGGGAAGAGGCATTCCCTCCTTTTTATCTTGCCTTATAAATAATATAAGGAAGAGGGTTGCCGCCATAACCGCCAGCCAGCTTGCCACCCGTCGGGCATAAGGCCTAAAAGCCCGGAACCTGCCTTTTTTATTATTATTTTCATCTTCCTTTATACTGGCTGATACATTAGCTGACAAAACGCTTATCGCTTCTTCCTCCGAGGTGCTATGAATAAGTTTCTCTTGAAGAGCCTGTTCAAACTGCTGCCACCATTCTGGCGGGCAGTCTACTTTTTCTATCTTGAGGGCTTCCCGCTGAATTACTTCCTGGGCTTTAAGATAGTCGCGGCACAGCTCGCAGGTGGTAAGATGCCTGGCCAGCCTTGTTTCCTTCCAACGGCTGAGCTTGCCGTCAAGCCGGTCAGATATCAATTTTTGCGCCTGTTCACATTTCATCTTCGACCTCTTATTTTTTACTCAGAAAAGGCTGTAATCTCCTTTTCAGCATTTTCCTGGCCTCATGCATTCTCCAGGAAACAGTGTTTTCAGAGCAGCCGAGAAGCTCCGCTGCTTCTTTATGACTCATTCCCTCCTGAACGACGAGGGAAAAGGTTGCCCGGAAGGCCGGTGGCAGCTCTTCTAACGCTTTTTCCAGATTTGTCTTAAACTCCTCAGACAGCCAGGAATCTTCAACTGAAGGTATTCCTCCGGCCTCTACCAGCTCTCCTCCCCGGCCCTTTTCTTCCAGACTGTCAAGATCTTCCAGAGGATTACTCGCTCGCCGCTGCTTTTTGAGAAAATTCAGGCCGAGATTAACAGCTATCCGGTGAAGCCAGGTATGAAAGCTAGAATTTCCTCGAAAAGCCTTTATCCCCCGGAAAGCCTGGAGAAAAGTCTCCTGGACAAGATCAGCCGCATCTTCGCGGTTTCTGGTGAGATGGTAAGCCAGCTGGAAAATCCTGTGTTCATATTCTCTGACCAGCTGCATAAAAGCCTCTACCTCGCCGCAGCGGGCCCGCTCGATTAGCTGTCGTTCTTCATCAGCTTTCATCATGCCATGGGCCTATCTCAATCGAGTCTATCTGCCTCTGCCCTCTGCCTGTCAAAACTCTTTCCGCCTGCATTAATTTAGACACATATCAGGATAAAATCTTTGATATTTTTAAGAAAAATATTAGAATTCAGCAGCCTCTCCTATCAGTTCATGGCTGACGCCTGTCAATTGACTGCTATCCTGTTAATTGATAAGATGATAGCCAAATTAATTTGCGAGGAAAGGAACCAGCCATGATCGAAAGATATACCCTGCCTGAAATGGGAGCTATCTGGTCTGAGGAAAACAAATACCGACAGTGGCTCGAGGTGGAAATTGCCGTCTGTGAAGCCTGGGCCCGCCTCGGACAGATACCAAAAAGCTCTCTCCAGAATATTAAAAAGAAAGCCAATTTCAATGTCAAACGGATTGAAGAAATCGAAAAGGTCGTCAAGCACGATGTCATTGCCTTTTTAACTTCGGTCGCAGAGTTTGTCGGTGAGGATTCACGCTTTATCCACATGGGTCTTACCTCTTATGACATTGTTGACACGGCTCTTTCTCTTCTCATGGTTCAATCACTCGATCTCGTGGAGAAAAAACTCCTGGAACTGCGGAAAATTGTTAAAAAGATGGCTCTTAAATACAAGATGACCCCCTGCATCGGCCGGACTCATGGCGTTCATGCTGAGCCGATCACTTTCGGTTTCAAACTTCTGGTCTGGTACGAGGAGCTGAACCGGCATCTGGATCGCCTGGAGCGGGCGCGGGAAGTCATGAGTGTGGGCAGAATATCCGGTTCGGTTGGAACCTATATCCACCTTGATCCACGGGTAGAAAAATATGCCTTAAAAGCACTCGGGCTCGAACCGGCTAAAGTGTCCACGCAGGTTCTCCAACGTGATCGCCATGCCGAGGTGATGAGCCTCCTGGCTCTTATCACCACTTCTCTGGAAAAATTTGCACTTGAAATCAGACATCTCCAGAGAACCGAAGTGCTTGAGGTCGAAGAGCCATTTACCAGAGGTCAAAAAGGTTCTTCCTCCATGCCCCATAAACGAAACCCGGTGCGTTGTGAACGGGTAGCCGGCCTGGCCAGGGTGGTGCGCGGCAATCTTCAGGTGGCGCTGGAAAATATTCCCCTCTGGCATGAACGCGATATTTCCCATTCCTCAGCCGAGAGAATTATTTTCCCCGATTCTTTTACCATCACCGATTATCTTTTAAAGGAAATGACCGATATCATCACCAACTGGCAAGTTTATCCCAAGAAAATGCGGCAGAATATCAATGCCACTCATGGCCTGATCTTTTCCCAGATGGTTCTCCTGGCTTTGATTCGTAAAGGGCTGACGAGAGAAGAAGCTTATGCCCTCGTCCAGAGAAACAGCCTGAAAGCCTGGGAGCAAAATCTTGATTTCAAAGAACTGCTCAAAGCAGATCCGGATATTAGCGGGCACATGAGTGACGGTGAAATTGATAATTGTTTCTCGCTCGATCCTTTTCTTCAAAAAATTGATTTTATTTTTAAGAGGGTTTTATCATGAAAGTCAGAATTCTTGTCTCATTAAAACCGAGTGTTCTTGATCCCCAGGGACAGGCCGTGAAGAATGCCCTCCTCACCCTTGGCTACGAGGCGGTCAAGGATGTGCGCCAGGGAAAGGTCTTTGAAATTGAACTTCAAAACATAGACCGCCAGACAGCAGAAAAGCTGGTGCCAGAAATTGCTGATAAAGTTCTGGCCAACCCGATTATTGAAAAGTTTACCTGGGAAATAATCGAGGGCTAAAAAGAAATGCTTAATCCCGGAGACGGGAGAAAGGATAATAAAAACCATGAAATTTGGAGTGGTAGTTTTTCCCGGTTCAAATTGTGATTACGACACTTTCCATGTTTTACAGAATGTCATGGAGCAGGAAACTGTTTTCCTCTGGCATAAAGACAGCGACCTCAAGGATGTCGACTGTGTTGTTCTGCCGGGTGGCTTTTCCTACGGCGATTATCTGCGCTCAGGCGCGATTGCCCGCTTCTCCCCCATAATGACTGAGGTCAAGAAATTTGCTGAAGCCGGCGGGTTGGTTCTGGGCATCTGCAACGGCTTTCAGATTCTCCAGGAAGCAGGACTTCTGCCCGGAGCCATGCTGAGAAACAAAAACCTGAAGTTTCTCTGCCAGCACGTCTATATCAGGATTGAAAATAACAAAACCGCCTTCAGCCGCGCCGGAAGAAAAAATCAGGTGCTGAATATGCCCATCGCCCACTTTGACGGAAATTTCTACGCCCCACCAGAGATGCTGGAGGCACTCGAAAAGAAAAACCAGATTGTCTTCCGTTACTGTGATGAGCAAGGCCAGCTCACCGAGGAAGCCAACGTCAACGGCTCACTTCACCATATTGCCGGTGTCAGCAATGAAGAGGGCAATGTACTGGGCATGATGCCCCATCCGGAAAGAGCTTCGGAAAAAATCCTGGGGAGCGACGATGGCCGGGTGATCTTCGCCTCCATGATTGATTATCTCGAGAAAAAAGCGCGAAGAGGGAAAAAGCGAAGCAGCCGGAAGGCGAAACCGGTTGTTTCACCTCTGCCACCGCTTATCGGGAATTTATAATAGATATAATAAAAAGGTATAAGGACAGAACCATGATTGACGATAAAACTCTCTCCGATCATAACCTTACCCGAGACGAATATAACTTAATCGTCAAGCTTATTGGCCGCGAGCCAAACCTCACCGAGCTGGGAATTTTTTCTGTCATGTGGTCAGAGCACTGCGGGTATAAAAGCTCCAAAGTTTATTTAAAAAAGTTCCCGACCAAAGGTAAATATCTGATTCAGGGGCCAGGCGAAAATGCTGGTGTGATGGATATCGGCGATGGCCTGGCTGTCGTTTTTAAAATTGAATCGCACAACCACCCCTCTTATATCGAGCCCTATCAAGGTGCGGCCACCGGTGTGGGCGGCATTCTGCGTGATATTTTCACCATGGGCGCCAGGCCGGTAGCTGTCCTGGATTCGCTGCGCTTTGGACCACTCGACGAACCGAAAAACAGGTCGGTCGCAGAAGGTGTGGTAAGTGGTATTTCGGGCTACGGCAATGCTTTTGGCGTCCCGACTGTCGGTGGTGAGGTTTATTTTCACCCCTGCTACTCCCAAAATCCGCTGGTCAATGTCTGCTGTGTCGGGCTGGCTGAAAAGGACAAACTCTTTTTTGCCCGGGCCCAGGGCGTGGGCAATGCGGTAATCTATGTCGGCGCCAAAACCGGGCGCGATGGGATCCACGGAGCAACCATGGCTTCCGCCGAGTTTGGCAAAGACACCGAGCAGAAAAGGCCTAACGTTCAGGTCGGAGATCCGTTCAAGGAAAAACTCCTGCTCGAAGCCTGCCTCGAAGCGATGGCCAAAGGACTCATCATCGGTATCCAGGACATGGGTGCAGCTGGACTGACCTGCTCGACGACGGAAATGGCGGCCAAAGCTGACACAGGTATGGAAATCAATCTCGATCTCGTGCCACAGCGAGAGGAAGGCATGAATCCCTACGAAATCATGCTCTCCGAATCGCAGGAGAGAATGCTCATTGTGACCAGCGAGGATAAGGTTAAGCCACTCCAGGATATTTTCAGCAAATGGGACCTCGAGGCGGTGGTCATCGGCAGGGTAACTGCTGACGGTCAGCTCAAGGCTTATTTTCAGGGCGAACTGGTCATTGATATCCCGGTCAAGGCGGTGGTTGATCTCTGCCCGGCTTACCGGCGGCCGGTGGAGGCGCCGGCTTTTGTCCGGCGGCTGGCGCGTTATAAGCTACCAGAAATGCCGGCTGATCTGGATTTGAACCAGGTTTTTTTACAGCTGGTCGCCTCACCTGATATAGCTGATAAGCGCTGGGTTTTCCGGCAATATGATCATATGGTGCAGATAAATACGATTGTTCTACCCGGAGCAGATGCCGCCGTTTTGAGGCTTAAAGGGAGTAAAAAGGGCCTGGCCATGACCCTAGATGGAAACTCTCTTTATGCTTACCTGAATCCCAGAAGAGGCGGAGAAATCGCCGTGGCTGAGGCCTGCCGCAATTTAGCCTGCGTCGGAGCCGCACCGATGGGTGTCACGAACTGTCTTAATTTTGGCAATCCGGAAAAACCGGAGATCATGTGGCAGTTTAAGGAGGCGGTCGAAGGCATTGCCCGAGCCTGTCGGAAATTTGATATTCCGGTGACCGGCGGCAACGTCAGCTTTTACAACGAGACCGAAGGACAGGCCGTTTATCCCACGCCGGTGCTGGGGATAGTCGGGCTGGTGGAAGACGTAGCGACAATTCCAGCGGCCGGTTTTGCGGGTGAAAAAGAGAGCATTATCCTCCTTGGAGAAAATAAAGAAGAACTCGGCGGCTCGGAATATCTGCGGCTGGTCTATGAGGAAGAAAAAGGCGCGCCGCCGGAGCTTGACTATACGCTCGAAAAGAGCGTACAGGAAGTCTGCCGCCAGGCGATAAAGCAGAAGCTGGTGAGAACGGCCCATGATACATCCGAGGGCGGGTTGGCCATTGCTCTGGCAGAGTGTTCAATAAAGAGCAAAAAAGGCATTGGCTTTGAAGTCAGGCTGAAGGATGCGATGCGGACTGATGCCCTGCTTTTTGGTGAAAGTCAGTCGAGAATAATCCTCGTGGCGAAGGACAAAAATGTCGGGAAAATCCTGGCTCTGGCCAGAAAAATGAAGGTTAAAGCCCGGGTTATCGGTAAAACGGGTGGAAAGAAAATGGTCATCTGGCACCGGAAGAAAAAAGTTGTTGACCAGCCGGTCGAGCTGGTGAGAAAGGCTTTCAAAAATTCGATTCCAGGATATTTTAAGACTTAATGCAAATTGTAAAGTTTGAACGCCTGTTTTAGAGTCTGAAGGTGATGTGCTAAAGAAAGTGGCTTTAAAGCTGACAAAAAATAAAACCGGCGGAAAACCAGAAAATAATTAGTTGCTGAAACACGCGAGTTAAGGAAGGAAGGAAGAAAAGAAGGAAGAAAAAAGGCAGGCTTAAATAAAGAAAAGATAGAGATAAAAGAAGATAAAGAAAGAAATATAAGAAAGAAAGCAAAAAAGAAACAAGATAGGCAGGAAAAAATAGAAGTAAGAAAAAGAAATACGAAAAGGGGAAAAAATGGTAGAAGAAAAGATTTTCAGGAGTCCAAAGAAGAGGGGTCGGGTGGCGGTGCTTCTTTCCGGGCGCGGCTCAAATTTTAGAGCCATCCATGATGCCATAAGGGAAGGCCGGATCAATGCCGAGCTGGCACTCGTGGTGAGCAATAGAGCCGAGGCGCCAGGGTTGCAGACGGCGAGAGAGCGAGGGCTGGAGGCACTTTTTCTTGATCCAAAAGCTTACCCCTCAAAAGAAGCTTATGATGAAGCCATCGTCGCCGAGCTCAGGAAAAGAGAAATTGATCTCGTCTGTCTCGCCGGCTATATGAAAATAGTTACTCCCCTTTTCTGTCAGGCTTTCCGCCACCGGATCATGAATATCCACCCGGCGCTGCTGCCGTCGTTTCCCGGGCTTCATGCCCAGAAACAGGCGGTAGATTATGGCGTGCGCTATTCCGGGGCAACGGTTCATTTCGTCTCGGAAGAAGTCGATGCCGGGCCAATCATTCTGCAGGCGGTGGTGCCGGTCTATCAGGACGATACAGAAGAAACGCTGGCCAACCGCATCCTGATTTTCGAACACCAGATTTACCCCGAAGCGGTGCGCCTTTACTTTGAGGGAAAGCTTGAGGTCAGGGGAAGAAAAGTCTATATCCTCGACTAGCGGCGCTCGCCAGCGCACGGCTGTCAAGTCTTGCAATTCAGACCTGATTAAGTCATATTTATAGTTCAAATTAAAGAGATAAGACGATAAAACGAGGTTAAATTCATGTTCAAGCCTGTCGAAGAACAGATGAAGCTTCTGAGGAAAGGAGCCGTTGAGATTATTCAGGAAGAGGATCTCATCAAAAAGCTGGAAAGATCCAGAAAAGAAAATAAGCCGCTGCGCGTTAAGGCCGGTTTTGACCCAACTGCCCCCGATATTCACCTCGGGCATACGGTGCTGTTGCGGAAGATGAAACATTTCCAGGAACTGGGGCATGAGGTCATTTTTCTCATTGGAGATTTTACCGGACTTATCGGTGATCCAACTGGCCGCTCAGCCACCAGGCCAGCCATGACGCGTGAAGAAATCAATAAAAATGCCGAAACCTACAAGCAACAGGTTTTTAAGATTTTAGATCCGGAAAAAACAGTCATAGATTTTAATTCGCGCTGGCTGGGAGAGCTGACCAGTTTTGAGATTATCAAGCTGACCTCCAAATACACAGTGGCCAGGATTTTAGAGAGGGATGACTTTACCAAAAGATTCAAAGCGGGCCTGCCGATTTATGTCCATGAACTCCTCTATCCCCTGATGCAGGCTTATGATTCGGTAGCCCTCCAGGCTGACGTCGAGCTGGGCGGAACTGATCAGAAATTTAATCTGCTGGTTGGACGCGAAATCCAGCAGGAATACGGGCAGGAGCCACAGGTCGTGCTGACCATGCCGCTCCTCGAGGGGCTGGATGGTGTGGAAAAAATGTCCAAGTCACTCGGTAATTACGTTGGCATTAACGAGCCGCCAGAGGAGATGTTTGGCAAGCTCATGTCGATTTCTGATGAGCTCATGTTTCGCTACTATGAGCTTTTAACCGATGTCGAGACCGAGCAGATTGAAAAGTGGAAGAGAGAGGCGAGAGAAGGCAAGGTTAATCCAAGAGATCTGAAGGCGCAGCTGGCCAGGATGATTGTGGCTGATTTCTGGAGCGAGGAGCTGGCCAGAAAAGCAGCTGACGAGTTTGACCGCATCTTCAAGCACAAGGATCTCCCGAGCGAGATGGAAGAAAAAGTGATTGAGCTCAGTTCGGAAGGCGGGGCGGAAGTGTCTGGTTCGGAGCTAGTGTCAAGTTCAGAAGAGTCGGCGAAGAAAACCGAGGAGATGGAACGGCGGGAGAGCGGCCCGACGGTCGGGTTGGTTGATGCGCTGGTCAACCTGGGAATTGTCCCATCGCGCGGGGAAGCCAAGCGGCTCATCCGGCAGGGCGGAATTTATCTGGACGGCCAGCGGATTGATGACATCGAGTACCGGCTCGACGGGAGCAAACCCGAGCAGATTCTCAAAATCGGCAAGCGCAAATTCTACCGCCTGAAGTTCATGCTGAAATAGTTTGGGCATCTATTAGAAATTGCTTCTGCCTTTGCCCGATAGTCGTTGGTTGATACATGGTATCCAGGTAGGGGGAAGATTTTCTGATATAGGTCAGTGAGCTTCTCTAGCTGGATGACTGGGAAGATGGTGACGAGCTTTGAGATTTGCCTTTCCATCCGGAGCTTTCTCCACGGTGTCATGCCGAGAGTCGAATGATAGCGTTTAATATTATACATAAACTCTCACCTTAGAGCTCTGAAGAAAAACTCTTTCAGCTCCCCACAGCATTCTATCTGGGGTATATAGAACTCGTTATCATCGGTCTGATAGGAACGTTCGACGAAGGCCTGATACTCTTTCTTAGCGGTTCAGATACTCTAACTTCTCCACTGATTTTCCTCCAAACTCCTCTCCATTATCAGTCTGAAGAGTGATCTCATGTTCGACTCCAAAGCTTCTGAGGAAGTAGATAAGGGTTAACATGAAGAGCAGCCCATTGGTGAAGGTCTTCTCCGAGGAGTAGCTCAGGAATCTCAATCTGGTCTTCACATCAATGGCTGTCCATTGATAGGGAGGGATATTAAGCTTACGAGCCCAGCGCAGAGTTTCTTCTGACAGAGTGGCCGCATCGTAGACCTCCTTGAGGTCAACCTGGAAGTGAGATAAAGGGTAGAGTGATTCAAAATCATAAAATCTGTTCCGACTTCTGTATCTCGACCTTTTATACTTAGCAGTGAGCTTGTAACGTTTAAGCACATAGCGGACATTAGAAGGCTTAACCTCAACTCCCCGTTCGTGAAGTATCCTGGCCACCCGGTCTCGGCCAAAGCCAGTCTTCTTCCTGTCGGCTATGATCAGAGCTTCCACCGCCGCTGACGTTCTCCGCGGCGAGCGTTTTGGCCTTCGAGACAGCGGCTTCAGCCCAGCCTCTCCTCTCTCCTCCCACTGCCTTACTACCTTCCTCACTGTCTTGCGAGTCGTTCTAAACACCCTGGCTACTTCTGAGATATTCCCACTCTCCTCATAGGCCTTAATCATTGCCCTCCTGGCTAATTCCACTGACCCCTTGAAAGGCTCACAGTAACTGAGGTATAAAGATTCTGTCAGGCGGGGCTTACCTCCTTTCTTTTAAGAGTTTCAATAACGCTTTTAATGGAGGGATCCCTGCTTTTTCAAGTACCAAGCTTATAAACCTCCGACCTTCGTCTATCCCCGTCCCTACTGCCGGCTGTCCAGCACGTCTGGACCAAACCTCCTTACTTCTCCATCCACCCTGGATACTAGGTCTGAACCTGAATGAGAAAAACTCTTGACAAATTAAAATTGTTTAAAATATTATTTTTTTTAAGATTGATCATTAAATAAAAAGGGTAAAAGGCAGGTGTCGTTCCTCCAAGAAGTGGATTTTTCCTTAGAAAACTTAATAAAACTTTTTTGTGATAAGGCGGGTAATAATTGCAAAAGAAGGAGGCTAATATGAAGGGCTTCAAAAAAAGTGTTTTAATGGTATTTATATCTTTACAATTTGTTCTGTGTTTGAATTCACTTGGGGCAACTTTAAAAGAAAAATTCAATTGTACTAAGCTAATTACATTTAAATGGGGCATTCAAGAAGGTACGGTCGGACTGCTCAAAGGTCCAGATAGATTTTATGGTCCAAGAAGCTTAGAAATAGATGAGACTACAGGGCGGATATTAATACTCGATTCTGAGAATGAACGAGTGAGTATTTTCGATAATAATGGTAATCATATTCATTCTTTTGCCATAGATGAGCATGCTGATGAACTTTTGCTGACAAAAAAGCAAACTCTTTTTATTTTAAATTGCTCAACTAAAACTATTAAAGAATTTAATCTTAAGGGGCAAGTTATATCACATTATATCTTCAGCGATGTTACCGAACCGATTACAGGGATCAATCTTATAGATAGCCACCCAGCATTAGAAACTGCTGATGGGAAGACGATTAAATATGATGACTCTCACAAAGAGATACAAAATAAGACTTACCAATCTGCAACTAGTATGAAAAGAATTATAACAGGGAGAATTAGAGGTAACAAAACTTTTATTGTAGAAAGGCAATTTCCTCAAAGAGGAATATTGAAACTTTATAATGATGAAACTCAGTTAGAAAAAGAAATACCAATTTTACCTCATGAAGGAAATAATATAGAAACAATAAATTTATTGGGAATAGATAACTTAAATAACATTTATTTGGTGGTAGAAGAATCGATAAATCCAGGTTTCAAAATAAAAAGATTGCTAAAAAAAATGAGCCCAAATGGTGAACTGCTTGCAGAATCTGTAATACCTTACAGTTGTTATGCTTATATATTTAAAGATTTAAAGTTAACTGCCTCTGGCAAAGTTTATCAAATGCTCCCACTGGAGAAAGGTCTGGAAGTTTTAGAGTGGTCTCCGATCTCCATATCAATTGAAAATGAAAATTATGAAGATTTGATTTTTTTTTCAGGTTCTTTAATTACCGACAAAGAAAACAACCAGGAAGCTATATCACTATTAAGGCTTATAGATGTTGACAGCTACAGCCTAGCTGAAGCAGCTATTACCCCTGATAATATACTATATCGGGCTCAGCAATATGCAAATTTAACCTTTAACGTTAATTCATCTAATATAACTCCTCTTGGAGGCGTATCATGCGGCGGGAAAACAGTCGAAACGAACATAAGGACTTCAGGCACCTATACGGGCGTTCCTTATAAGTGGGGAGGATTTTCGGGAATAATAGGAGTAACTTCTTATACAGATTGCGGCTATAATTTTAGTCAAGGCTTAAATGCCGGTCTTTATGCAGGCGACAAAAACTGCGACACTTCTTTCGGTTCGTGTTGTGCTGTAGGTGTAGATTGTTCTGGCTTTGTATCTCAATGTTGGGGATTATCTACAAAATACAGCACATCTACACTCCCTCCCGTCTCATATCTATTATATTCATATGATTTCCTTGAACAGGGAGATGCATTAAATAACCTTAGCAGTCATGTCATGCTTTTTTTTAGAAGAGAAACGGACGGAAGATTTACAGTATATGAATCATCCGCCTTGGATTGGAAAGTATCATTGCGTTCTTACTATGCTTATCAGATTTCTGGATATTCTCCATATCGCTATTGGCAATATTCAGCGTCCAACAAATTCAGTGTAGGAACAAGAGTTCAGGTAGCCACTACCGAAAACTTACCAGTAAGAAACTCTTATACTCGCTCGGCGACTCAATTATACTCAGTCACCTATCCGGCCACTGGTACAATAGTTGAAGGACCTATAGAAAATGAAGGATTTCTATGGGTAAGAGTTCAATGGGATGGTCAGTCTACGCCAGGCTGGTGTAATTCTGCACCTCTGGCCAAGGTGCAGACTTCCACCGTCACGATAACTGTAGCCACAGTGCCCACAAGCTTACAGGTAACAGTAGATGGTGCCAACTATACCACACCGGTGAGCTTTCAGTGGACCCCAGGAAGTCAGCATAGTGTCTCGACTTCTTCCCCGCAGAGCGGCCCATCAGGCACCAGATATGTCTTTTCTTCTTGGTCAGATGGCGGAGCCCAATCTCATACTATTACTACCCCTTCCACCAATACCACCTATACTGCTAATTTCACCACTCAGTATTCACTAACCACCTCAGCTAATCCAACTAACGGAGGTACGGTTTCTCCTTCTGGAACTAATTGGTATAACTCCGGGCAGACTGTAAGTGTTCAAGCCACACCTAATACTGGATACAAGTTTAGTTCCTGGTCAGGCGATGCTTCCGGCTCCAATAACCCTATCTCTATCACCATGAATACCCCTAAAAATATTGTGGCTAACTTTAACACTAGTACAGCAGTTACCATTTCGTTTGCCAGCTCTCCATCCGGCTTACAGGTAACAGTAGATGGTGCCAACTATACCACACCGGTGAGCTTTCAGTGGACCCCAGGAAGTCAGCATAGTGTCTCGACTTCTTCCCCGCAGAGCGGCCCATCAGGCACCAGATATGTCTTTTCTTCTTGGTCAGATGGCGGAGCCCAATCTCATACTATTACTACCCCTTCCACCAATACCACCTATACTGCTAATTTCACCACTCAGTATTCACTAACCACCTCAGCTAATCCAACTAACGGAGGTACGGTTTCTCCTTCTGGAACTAATTGGTATAACTCCGGGCAGACTGTAAGTGTTCAAGCCACACCTAATACTGGATACAAGTTTAGTTCCTGGTCAGGCGATGCTTCCGGCTCCAATAACCCTATCTCTATCACCATGAATACCCCTAAAAATATTGTGGCTAACTTTAACATAGTTTCGCCCCTTATCCTAGCCCTTTCTGGCCAAAGGCTAGAAGGCAGAGCCTGGATAATTAAAGTTGAATATGCGAATCTTAGTTTGACTGTTTCGAAATCAGGTCCAATTGATGTAAATAGATATACACTGATCAGGAAAGTGGCAAATCAATCTTATGTGAGCATAAAAGAATTTAGCGATTCAGAATTAAAGAACAATAGTTGGACTTTTAATGATATTAACCTTAATAGATCGGTGACTTACAGCTATCTAGTAGAAGCGAGAGCTGCAGACGGATCGGTCATTGCTCGATCAAACGAACTAACTTTGCCAAGTAATAAGACAGTTACAACTTTAGGAACATCTTCTAAAGAAAGGACCAAAAGATGAACATCAGGAAGCATGTATTATTATTATCCTTATTCTTGTTCTTTTTGCTTTCATCTTCTCTTTCAGCTCAAAAGAGATTATATGTGGAGGGGGGTGCTAGTTTTCTTTGGCCGGCGGATAAAAATTATCAGAATGCTTATGGTAAGAGCACTTTGCTGCCTGAATTCAATATAGGTGTAAGGTTGTTCTCGAGATTTTGTCTGTTTGCAGGATATAGTTCTCTTAGCGACACAGGTAAAATTCCTGATCTTGACATTGATGCAAAGTCAAAGCAGAAATTTTATACATGTGGAGCAGGGTTTTGGATTCCCGTTGCAAGCAAATTATCAATAAGAGCTGACGGGGGAATCGCATATATAAATTATTCTGAGGAACTACTTGATATAAAAATAAATAGTAATAAGATGGGCTACTATCTAGAAGGAAGCTTACAGGTGTCTATCAGCAAAAGTTTTTATCTTGGTGGAAAAGCTGGATATATCTTTGGCAAAGATAAATATGAAGATGTTGATTTCAAGTTGGGCGGTCCTAAGGCAGCCGTATTTATTGGCATGGCACTTCTATAAAATTTCTTATAAAAAAATGGGGTGTAGCTCTTGACATTCTTTATTAAATTCGTATAAAGGCAACTTAGAGGCAAAAAGATGAGGCATGAAAGCTATCCCAGGTAGAAATGCGAAGCTATTCCCGTTGTTCAAGAAACAGAATAACATTGTTGTTGCAAAGATCCTTTGCCTTAACCGAAAAGAAGCGAAATAGAGGAGGGCGGTGACATAATTTATTTTGTGGAACTGAGGTCAAAATGAGGAATTCGGAAACCTGTATATATTCAAGATCTAGGTCGAAAGCTGTGGAAATCTCTGCGGGAACCGGGAGGTTCTGAATTTGTTGCTTGCAATTCATCTTCAGTGTCATATATAAGGCAGAGTCTAATGTAGACATAGGAGAGATAAGGAGAGAAGCCTTTCGAAAATTTTATGGAGGTTAGCATGAAAAAAATCTTTAGTTTGTTTTTGGTTTTTGGTTTGCTTTTTGGAACTGCTCTTGCCCAGAAAAAACAAGAGGAGTATCCCTGGAAATTTGAAGAGGTAAAAGGGAGTACAGGAAGCAGAATCGTATCTGTGTTAGGGAATAAATGGGAATCTGAAGGAGTTAATGTTATTTGGGATATTGAAAATGTAAAAAAAGAAGATGTTTTTGCTATTTTGGTAGAATGTTGTTTTTCGAGCAAGGGATGGAAAGTTAAACCTGATGAGGCCGCCCTAGCAATTGAGATGAAACGGCCAGGAGCTACGGCAAGTATAGCAGTGATTTCATTCAACAATAAAGCTGAAATTTTGGGCAATTGGTTTTGGGTTGAGGGAGAGACAGCAAAATATTCATTCAAAAGCCCTCAGACTCACGGCAAAAATTTCTTTAATGAACTCTTTGGGAGAGTGCAAGACAGATTAAAGCAGCTAAATTCAGAAAATCCTGAAAACTAGCTTGAGATGGTCTATCTGCGTGGGAAATAATATGTTAAATGTTCAAAAAATCCGAAAACTGGTGGATTTAAACAAGGCCAGTCATCTATTTTAAATATTCGGAAAGGAGGAAACTTTGAGAACAGGTGCAATGGTATTGGGAATTATCGGAGGTGTTATTGCTTTTCTGATGGGTTTGCTTGGATATGGCTTGGGAGAACTTGCAGATTCGACGGGTTTTAAATTAATTAGCTTGCTCATCCCTATTGTTGGGTTGATTGGAGCAGGTATTGTAAAGAGCAAGCCAAAAGTAGGAGGCATACTTATGCTCGCCAGTGTGATTGGTATTTTTATTGTGCTTAAGATAAACATATTAAGCCTGCTCGCTGGAATCCCCTTGTTAATTGCAGGGATATTAGGATTCGCAGGAACCAAAGAGAAAGTCTGATTTGGTGCTTATCTTTTGTTTTATCTGATCTTCAAAACATGAGCGGGTACCATCAGCTTTGTGTCACAACCGAAGTTACAGTAAGTATAAGGGAATCTTTTTGTCTCCGGCTATCGATAAATCTATGCCCAACCGTGTGCTATGCAATACCGATACAATCAGAATACAGTTCTTATCTCCAGAAAAAGTCAAAACTTGGCTTAGCTTAAGAGCTTAGCAAGGAAGAGCTATAAATACCTAAGCTATAAACCTTCAATGGAAAAGAGACCAAAGATAGAATGCATAATAGAAAAATCTCGATAACCAATGGACTATTTAGGCACTGAGTGAGATTACCTGAACTATCTGTCAAGATAACATAAAAGCTATGTCTAATACTATGATTGCTAAAATAACAGATGGGCTTTGGTACATTCTTAGTAACATGATGAAGGCAGAGGCATACCGGGCTAAACCCACAAGACGAAACAATGGTTTATGTTCCCCCTACCAGGATGACTGGCGGCATAGGGCAGACTCTTCTGAAGGCTCTCGGGTCCGGGTAAAATGGAGTTCTTCCGCCTCATCGCTTCTATCTTATTTTTTCTATAAGCTATTCATAATATTTACTACGGCTAGGAGGTGCTTAAAGTGTTAAAAAAGAAAATGGTATGCCTATCTCTTTTGCTTCTGTGCATTGGTATAGAAGCATGTAATAGTAATCAACAACAATCAAAAAGTGGCGAGCCTGCCCAGTTATCACTAAATGAAAAGGAGCAACGTTGGGTTACCATTTTTCCTATTTATACTGCAGTCGATAGAATTATCGCCGACCCACGGGATTCAAATGTTATTTATTCACTTGCCTCATATGGAATATTCAAGAGATCAATTAAAGAAAACTTCTGGGAGCCCATTTGGAGGCAAATGCCATACTGGTCCGTTAACGCAGTGGCACCCAAGGTAGTGAGGCGGATTGTTAAATTTGACCCGTTAAACCCAAACGTTATTTATATAACCGTCTCCATATACAAACAAGGAACAGTGTATTTCCCATCTGAAAACCCTATGTCGAGGCTTCTCCGATCAGAAGACAATGGTCAGAGCTGGGAAGATATTACGAGTGTTCTACCCTCTGAAAGTATAATTCTGAGTTTCGATTTTGAGCCTAAATCCCCCACAATTATGTATGTAGCTACATCGAATGGACTATTTAAAACTTTGAATGGAGGAAAAAGTTGGGCCAAGATATCGGAAGCAGCCTGCTACCAAATATTTTTAGACAAAGAAATTCCAGGGCAGATATATGCTATAGCATCCAATAGAAGACTTTATTGCTCTAAAAACGGCGGCGCGAGCTTTAATGATATTACTCCTTCCACTGAGAATATAATAGTGCATTATTGCGTTTACAATCCACATGATCCTAATGAGTTATTTGTAGTTGGGCAGCGGGAAGAAAGAGGGTCTGGCTTATCTATGTTCGACGTCTACAGGACAACTACTGAAATTTTTAAGTCAACTGATAAAGGGCAGTCTTGGCAGAAGACATCTGTACGTGATTATTATGGACGGTATCATGACACCTCACTAGTCGTTAAAAACTTAATTTTTCATCCGACAAAAAAAGACGTAATTTATACGGTTGAAGAGGCTAAAGACGGTTTTGATAAAATTGGCGATATAATCCTAAAGTCTACTGACAGCGGCAAAACATGGGAACAATTACGCACACCAATCTCGGATGAGATAGCCAGCATAATTAAAGCTCAAAATGATAAACATTTCGAGTATTTAAATGATAGACATTTCGAGTATTTAAAAATAAGTGATATAGCGGTACCTCTTCCTGATACCATTTATATAGCTACGAATTATGGTGTTTATAAGACTCAAGATGAGGGAAAAACATGGCAACTGGACGGATTCGGTCTTCCACAGGGCAAAAAAATGGATTTATTATGTATTTTCCCTCACAATGACACCATATGTATAGGAGAAAAAGAACTATTTGCTGAATATCCTTATGAGGCCTATCGGGGTTATTGGGCTGGCAATGAAAAAAATGGGGCAACATTTATATGGAAATGGAATTTTGGTCCCAATAACTTTAATATAAATCAAATAGCAACTGCTCCTGATGGGACCACTTGCTTTGCATTTAGGAATATTGACTGTTTCTATAAATCTAAATCAGATGGAACTGGTTCAGAATTAAAGCTTCCATTTAGGTTAGGCTATATCTTTCCAGCACCGTCTAACCCCGAAATAGTTTATGCTGTGGCTCTGAATGGCGGCAAAAGGGGATATCCTTCTTGGTATGGGGAGCTTTTTAAATCTGAAGATGGTGGACTTAGTTGGATTAAAATTGATGTAAATAAACAAGAGCTATTAGATGCAGCTAAAAGGAAATGGCTTCGAAATGAGAGCCCATGGTGGCGTCCAATAAATTTGTTAGCTATTGATCCTCAGTCACCAAACACGTTTTATATTACGATTGGCAATCCTGACTATAACCCCGTAGCAATTCTCAAGACTTTAGACGGAGGAAATAGCTGGCTTGATTTAACTGATAATTTGGGTTTTGTTCCTTCTTCAATCGCAATTGATCCATTCAAACCTAAAGTTCTGTACGCACATGATTTACGTTCAACCGACGGTGGATTTACTTGGAAATCTATAAAACCTAATGTTGAAAATTTATCTGTAAATGATGTCGCTGTCCACCCTTTAAACCCAAATATCATTTATCTCGCAACGAATAAAGGTATTTACAAAAGTTCAGACTCTGGAAAAACTTGGAAATTGCTAAATAATGGGCTTTTAGAAACTGATATACAGAAAATTAGAACTTCTAAAGGCATGGTAATCGCAGTAGAAAAGGCAACTGGCATTTATAAACTTATGCAATGATTTTTACTGATTATTTGATTAATTAAGCAGGAAGATCTAATTTCATGAGAGATTAGACTGAGAAGGTCTAGTAGCCAAGACCAAATATAGCTCTCATTTAAGGTATATTTCCTTTAACATGCCGCACTCACTGGTAGCTGATAATAAGCGTATCATATGCCCCTAAGCTCTGATGTAACCTCTCTTCATTGTATTTGCGGATAAACTCCCCGATACTGGCTCTGCACTCAGCTACCGTCTCATAGCATTTGGTATAGACTTCCTCATACTTTAGTGTCCGCCAGAACCTCTCAATGAAAATATTATCAATCACCCGACCCTTCCCATCCATGCTGATCTTTATCTCTTCCCCCTGAAGTATGGAGAGAAACTCAGATCTCGTAAACTGGGCTCCCTGGTCAGTGTTGAAATATTCCGGACAGCCGCTCTCCAGAGCCTCCTTTAAGGCCTCACAGCAAAAGCCAGGCTCCAACGTATTGGCTAGCCGCCAGGAGATTATATAATGGCTGAAAACATCCATCACTGCCACTAAATTGCGTATTCCGACGCAAGTCGGCCGGGCATTCCGGTGGGAAGCCGGCCACTTTTGGGTAATGATTGGAAACGTTGCGGTGCTGGGTAATCTCAGGTGAAAGGGGTATTCTAAGCCTCGAAAGGAGGCTTGGATGCCAGCGGAGAGATTACCGATGCGAAGGATTAAATAGACCATACGATTGAGCTTGGGCTGTGGGCTATCAGCTCGTCAGGTATCACGGAGTTTAAAGGTAGCGTGGAGCACTGTGGCGGAGTACTTGAGGAGGGCGGGGGCAGCGGGGCTGAGCTGGCCTCTGCCTGAAGAGCTGGATGAGGAGGCCTTAGAACGGAAGTTATTCCCGGCTCTGCCTTATATTCCTGTCTCAGAGCGACCACTACCCAACTGGGCTAAGGTTCATCAGGAGCTACGGCATAAAGGGGTGACACTTTTTCTTCTCTGGGGAGAGTACAAGTCGAGATATCCTGAGGGACTTCAGTATAGCCGGTTTTGTGAGCTTTATCGCCGGTGGAGCAGGGGGTTAGAGCTTTCGATGCGTCAGGAGCATAAGGCCGGGGAGAAGATGTTTGTAGACTACTGTGGCCAGACCGTATTGGTGGTGGACAAGGAGAGCGGCGAGAGCCGGGAGGCCCAGATATTCGTGGCCGTGCTTGGAGCTTCTAACTACACCTATGCAGAGGCGACCTGGACCCAGACGACACCAGACTGGGTGGCCTCACATGTCCGGGCCTTTGAGTATTTTCAGAGGGTCACGGAGCTGGTTATTCTGGATAATCTGAGAAGCGGAGTAACCAGAGCTTAATCCGGCTTATGAGGATATGCTCTCTTATTACGGGAAAGCCAGTCTTCCCACACGGGTGAGACGTCCGAAGGATAAGGCCAAAGTAGAGGTCGGGGTGCAGGTAGTGGAGCGCTGGATACTGGCCAGGCTTCGTCATCAGAAGTTCTTCTCTCTGTCTGAACTCAACTCAGCTATCAGTCAACTTTTAGAGGAACTTAAGCACAGGCCATTCCGTAAGCTCCCTGGCTCAAGGCCGGAGACTCTTTCTTCGGCTTAAGAAGGCTAAACTGCGGTTAAATGCCTCAGTAGAGGATATTGACTATCGCACCTCCCGTGGCCTGGATAAGGCTCTGGTACTTCAGTTTGCCTCCTGTCGGTGGATTGAAGAACATCTCAACCTCCTTATCACCGGGCCAACTGGAGTAGGAAAAAGCTTCCTGGCCTGTGCCCTTGGTCAAAAAGCCTGTCGGGAGGATTATCGAACCCAGTATTTTCGTCTCCCGAGACTCCTTCAAGAACTGAACATCGCCCGAGCCGATGGCCGCTATGGCAGAGTGCTCGCCACCCCGGCCAGAACTGAGCTCCTCATCATCGATGACTGGGGGCTTCAACCACTCGATGACCAGGCCGGCATGATCTCCTGGAAATACTTGAAGACCGCTACAATGTCCGCTCCACTATCGTCACCAGTCAGTTGCCTGTCTATAACTGGCATGAGGCTATCGGCGACCTCACCCTGGCTGATGCCATCCTCGATAGGCTCATCCATAATGCTTATCAGATCAACCTTAAAGGAGAGTCCATGAGAAAAAGATTAAAAACTCTTGACTTAAGCCGGCCACTAGGATAAAAAAATTATGCCCAGCGTCGCTACGCTCCGAAAGGTGGCCGACTTCGATTGGATTGGGTGGCCGGAATCATCGGATTACACAACTAAATAAACAAACCCACGTTTCAATCTGATATAGGTAATATCAGCTGCCCAGACCTTGTTTGGACGGTCTATCTATACCTCCCGAAGTAGATAAGGATAAATCTGATGCCCTGTGGCTGAAAGACTCAATCTCTTTCGTGGATAAATCGCCTCTACCCCCCAGAAGCCTCATCATCTTCCTCACCTTGAGACGCCCTGCTCTGTATCCGCGTCGCCTCAGCTCCCGACCCATCCTCCGGCTCCCATAGCTCGAAAATTCCAGGTAAATCTTATCCATCTCCTCCAATATCTGTTGCTCCTCTTCTGACAGCCCCACCTGCTCGTAATAAAGAGAAGAACGGTTCAACGCCAGAAGCTCACACTGCTTCCGAACACTAAACTTCTTGTTCTCCTTCTCCACCATCTCCTTCTTTACAGGTTCTGGAGCTGCTTGTACTTTTTTTTAAAAACTCAAGCTCTATGTCCTGCTCCCCAATCTTCTTGTACAGCTCATTTACAAGACTCTTCGGTTCTTCTACCTCCGCCCCTGCTTCCTCGAAAATACACCCGCTACGTTCTCTAAAAGCTGCTTCTTCCACTTCACTATCTGGTTGGGATGAACCCCATACTCACTGGCTACCTGGGCAATAGTCTTCTCCCCTTTGACCGCCTCCAGAGCCAGCCTGGCCTTGAACTAGTCATCGTAAGTCTTCCGCTTTTTCATCTGTGTTTCCTCCTATCATATTCTAAGGAAACACACCTTATTTTGCGACCATTTTTGGCCTGAATTTCCTAGACCATTATACTGGCGGACACTAAAGTATGAGAAAGTCTATACCAAATGCTATGAGACGGTAGCTGTGTGCAGAGCCAGTATTTGGGAGTTTATCCCTAAATACAATGAAGAGAGATTACATCAGAGCCTGGGCGTATATGATACGCCCTTCGAGGCTTATTATCAGCTATCAGTGGGTGCGGCATGTTAAAAGAGATACACCTTAAAATAAGGCTATATTTGGTCTTGACTATTAGACCATCTCATATATTATAATAAATTATAATTCTAGCGATTCTTAAGGGCAAATTATAAAATTGATTAAAAGAAGCCTCTTGGAGAAGGAAAATGAGAAGGTTCTCTTTTTTAAATGACCTTGGTTTTGTTAAATCAAGAAGCTTCTTATCTATTATCGTAGCATTGATATGTTTTAAATCTCATATGTTAGGTTTTTCCTACAGAACAGAAGACCAGACTTTAATAAAAAATGTTCAAAATTTAAATTCTAAAAATACCTTCCATACTTTATCTCTTAGTGTCAGCGAAGTTTTAGAAAACTTTATTAGCATTGGAGATGATCAAAAAACATTTTTCAATATAAATGGACAATTCAACCTTGGTGAACAAATTAGTCCCGATGGTAATATTATTGCTGCTATAACATCAAGGGCGGTATTTGATAAGAGATCTATAGGTAATCAAAATATCCCCAGCTATCAATTAGATTATTACCTATATGTCTATGATAAAAACACAAAAGAAATATTTACAGAAAAAATTGCTTGGTGCAAATTTTCAAATACCAGGGGTGAAGTACCAGACAGTTATTTATTGGCCTTTGGTTTTACGAGTTCAAGTCAAATATATGTAGTTGGTAACGATAGAATTATGTTTTTAAAGTTTGATAAAAATAAAATTGTAGATAGCTTTTATGTGAAGACAAAACAAAAGTTATTAGGTTATCACTCCTTTACTATAGAATTAATAACAGAGGTAGAAGGATCGTCGGAATTGTACAAACCAGCCGACTTGAACACAATGGCCCGCTATTTCCCAAAAGATGATTTAATTTTACTCATCCCATGTGGCAATGTCCTTGTCTCCAATCATTATGAAGACTTAATCTTTGTTAACTATGAACAAGGGCAAAATACTTATCTGAACATCGAAGACGGAATCCTTGCCTATGAGTTTAGCCCGGATCAAAAATACATGGCTATTTATTCAAGAAAATACGCTGGAAATTATGGCTTATTAAATATCATTGACTTTGATACTAAGCAAATATCTTGGTCCTTTAATATCGAAAAGGCAAAATTTGTAAGTGGGGCTTCTATTTTGTGGCTTTCCAATAGAACAGTTGCAACTTTCAGTTTGTATAATCCATACTTGGCATTTGGCGGCAAAGCAGTCTTAATGTCTATATTTGATCTGGAATTGAATTCTGAAGTTTTGTCGTCTAATTCTATTCTTAATTTAAGAGCTAACTTCACCAGGTTATCAGATTTGTTAAATATTCTAATTCTTAAGTCGGAATGTTTTAAACCACAAAAATATGAATTAGAGACTGAGCGTGAGTTCCAGCAAAGACTGTCCAGTATATTAAGTAGATGCAACGAGCTACAGAAAGAGGCTTTCAAATATTTTCAAAATAGGACTATTCCTGTTCGATTTCCTGCTTCTTTGGGACAATATTCTGCGGATAATGAGGAATTTATAATGAATTTCTTAAAAAAAAGTTTTAAATTGAAAGTCAAAAGAGATATAGCTCCTATTTTGATTAAAAAAAGAGATAAAGATAACGTTTTCTATGTAAATGGAGAAATTAAATTAGATAATCGGGGAAATTTTATCTTATTAGATAGCTACTTTATTTCTCCTGATTCAGATATTAAGATTCCAATATTTGATTAAATCGTTTATGCTATTTATTCTGCTAAATCTTTTCAATACAAGTAAAACTTGCAAAGTCTAATACTGGGCCATGTCAAGTTTAGTTTGCAATTTGGCCATCGTAAACTCTCCATTTATTCACCTTAACTAGCTGCTTGGGCTTGCTCTGACTCTAACAACTGCCCGAGCTTATCCGCCCTGATGTAAGCATACTCATTGGCCCAGTCCTCTGAGTACTCTATGAGGTAGGAGGTAATAAGCCTCAGATAAGACTCAACCGAAGGGAAAACTCCCACCACTCTGCTCCTCCGCCTTATCTCTCGATTGGTCCTCTCCAGACCATTGTGAAATACTCCCCAAAAACTGGACAGGGTAATAAGGTGGAAAAAGGCCTGCCATAACTCTGGAGGAGGTATGGTAAAATGGCCAGTAAGAAGAGACGACAGTATGAAGCGGCCTTTAAGGCCAGGGTGGCTCTGGAGGCAGTCAAAGGGGAGAAGACTATTGCCCAGGTAGCCAGTGAGTATGGGGTTCATCCCAACCAGATAGTGAAGTGGAAGAAGCAGCTTTTAGAGAATGTAGCGGGTGTATTTTCGAGGAAGCAGGGGCCGGAGGTAGAAGAGATGAAGGAGTTGATAGATAAGCTGTACAAGAAGATTGGGGAGCAGGACATAGAGCTTGAGTTTTTAAAAAAAAAGTACAAGCAGCTCCAGAACCTGTAAAGAAGGAGATGGTGGAGAAGGAGAACAAGAAGTTGAGTGTTCGGAGGCAATGTGAGCTTCTGGCGTTGAACCGTTCTTCCCTTTATTACGAGCAGGTGGGGCTGTCGGAAGAGGAGCAACAGATATTGGAGGAGATGGATAAGATTTACCTGGAATTTTCGAGCTATGGGAGCCGGAGGATGGGTCGGGAGCTGAGGCGACGTGGATACAGAGCAGGGCGTCTCAAGGTGAGGAAGATGATGAGGCTTCTGGGGGGTAGAGGCGATTTTTCCCCGAAAGAGATTGAGTCTTCCAGCCAAAGGCCATAAGATTTATCCTTATCTACTCCGGGAGGTAGAGATAGACCGGCCAAACAAGGTCTGGGCAGCTGATATTACCTATATCAGGTTGAAACGTGGGTTTGTTTATTTAGTGGCAGTGATGAATGTTTTCAGCCGTTATATAATCTCCTGGCGGCTAGCCAATACGTTGGAGTCTGGCTTTTGCTGTGAGGCTTTAAAGGAGGCTCTGGAGAGCGGCTGTCCGGAATATTTCAACACTGACCAGGGAGCCCAGTTTACGAGCTTTGAGTTTCTCTCCATACTCCAGGGGGAGATAAAGATCAGCATAGATGGGAAAGGCCGGGTGATAGATAATATTTTCATTGAGAGTTTCTGGCGGACCTTAAAGTATGAGGAAGTCTATACCAAATGCTATGAGACGGTAGCTGAGTGCAGAGCCAGTATCGGGGAGTTTATCCGCAAATACAATGAAGAGAGGTTACATCAGAGCTTAGGGGCATATGATACGCTTATTATCAGCTACCAGTGAGTGCGGCATGTTAAAGGAAATACACCTTAAAAGAAGGCTATATTTGGTCTTTAATATTAGACCATGTCATAAGTCTTATCTCAGACAATGGGTCGCAGCCAACCTCTGTAGCCTTTATGACAGAGACAGCTGGGCTGGATATTAATCAGATTTTCTGTTCATATGACAATCCACGGGGTAATGCTGAGACCGAAAGGGTTATACGGACCATCAAAGAAGAGCTGCTGTGGTTAAATGAGTTTGGCTCCTTTGAGGAAGCTGAGGCCAGAATCGGCGTCTGGATAGCTCAAGACTATAACCGGCTCTATGTCCACTCAGCTCTGGGGTATCTAAGTCCCGAAGAGTTTGCTCAGCAATGGGTTCAATCACAGGAAGCTGCGTCGGAGGGAGCTCAAATATGAACCGGGTTAAAGCCACAGCCTGTAATCCAAACGATATGGATTATTCTTTTGAAAAGAACTCTATCTCTCAAAGCGAGAAAAAGTGTCTTGCCTTTCGGGGTTCACTACAGTTTTGTCTACTTAGTGGTGGTAATGGACTGGTATAGCCGTTATGTTCTCTCTTGGGAGCTCTCCAACACGTTGGATTCCAGGTTTTGTGCGGGGGCTCTCGGGAAAGCCCTCTGGACCTCCAGACCTGAGATCTTCAACACCGATCAGGGAGTGCAGTTTAGCAGCCAGGAATTTACAGGTCTTCTTCAGGACTGTGAGATAAAGATCAGCATGGATGGTCGTGGCCGGGTTTATGACAACATCTTTGTCGAGCGGTTGTGGCGGACAGTCAAATATGAAGAGGTCTATCTTCATGAATACCGGGCGGTCAGTGAAGCCGGGCAGGGTTTGGAGAATTATTTTCTCTTTTACAACATGGAGAGACTGCATCAGAGCTTAGGCTATCGAACGCCGTCTGAGGTCTATTTTGGAGGCTTTAAAGCCTCACATCAGGTTGAGGCAGGGTCACGAGATGGTTAAGATAAGTCGAAACAGGCAGGTCAAAAGTGCAGCTTATACAAGCCCTCTTTCTGTCCAAACTATGGGGAGCGCCTCATAATTAGTTCACTTTTCAACTTTTGCGAACAATCGTATACAAAAGGCTTGACACGACAAAAAATTTAGAATAATATCTCACTGAAAAAAAGTGTAATAAATTACGTGAGAATCAAAAATTCAAGTTAGATGAGACAATCTGATCATTTATTTTTGACAGGTCAACTCACTATTTTTCCTATGCCTCTTTTAAAATGTATGATAAACAATTTCAAGTTAAGGAGGTAAAGCATGCGTCTATCTAAGGTTATTTCATGCGTTTTATTAGTACTATTTGTGTCGTCTTGTGCGACAATATTTAAAGGAAGCAAGAGTAATTTAGCCCTTGAATCAGATCCAGCTGGTGCCCAAGTTTTTATCGACGGCCATTATATGGGTGATACACCTCTAAGGTTAAAGTTGGAATCCAAGAGAGACTACGCTATTGAGTTCAGAAAAGAGGGCTATCCAACCAAGACTGTCAATGTCCAGAACAAAGTGGGTGCAATGTGGATTGTGCTGGATGTTTTGGCGGGCCTAGTTCCAGTAATTGTCGATGCTGCAACTGGTTCCTGGTATGAGCTGAATCAAGACAACGTCAAAGTTATTCTAGATGCGAAAGGAATTACTCCTGTTCCGGAGAGTAAGCCATAAGTAGATCCTCGTCAATACTTATTATAAAGTGCAGTTGCTTGAAAAAGCGAGAGCAGAAGTAGTCGGAAATAGGGGCGGAGGGTGTTTGTATCTAGGTAATAGGTAAATAGATAATCGTAGGGATCTATAAGTAGGCAGCGGGAGGATTTGATATCGGATAGGGGCTGAATGATAGGCAGTTAGCATCTGTGCGACAAATCTCGTTTTAGAATAAAAGGCGAAGGAAATAGAACATTTACTGCATGAGTGCTAGGGCGGAAGAGCAAGTAAAGGAACGATAGTGTCTGTTGTGATTTTCAAGAGTACGGCGCTCTTTTTATCTTGAAGATTGGTATAACCGGACATCGAATCTTTGGTTGGTAATGCGTTTTGTTGACTGGGAAGTTAACAGTTTATAATGCATAGCATATTCAGGCCAAGGGCAGTCGCAAAATAAAGTGTGTTTCTCTAGAGTATGATAGGGGAAACACAGATGAAAATGTAGTGAACCCCGAAAGGTAAGACACTTTTTCTCGCTTTAAGGGATAGAGTTCTTTTCATAGAAATAATGCCTGCCGTTTAGCTTACAAGCTGTGGTCGTAGCTTGACTCATATTTGAGCTCCCTGCGATGCAGCTTCCTGGGATTGAACCCACTGCTGAGCAAACTCTTCAGGACTTAGATACCCCAGAGCTGAGTGGACATAGAGCCGGTTATAGTCTTCACATATCCAGACACCAATTCCGGTCTCAGCTTCCTCAAAATAGCCAAACTCATTTAACCACAGTAGCTCTTTATACTGACCCCCTGAGGAGGTGGACACCTCAAAGAGATAGAGTTTATACTGGATAAGGAGGAGGTGTCAGTGCGTATTCCAACGCAAGCCGGCCGGGTATTCCAACGGGAAGGCGGCCACTTTTTGGGTGATGATTGGAACAGGTGGCCGGGATGGATTGGGGAGGTGGTGGCGCTGGGTAATCTCAGGTGAAAGGGGTATTCTGAGCCTCGAAAGGAGGCTTAGATGCCAGCGGAGAGATTACCGATGCGAAGGATTGAAGAGATCATACGATTGAGCTGGGGCTGTGGGCTATCAGCTCGTCAGGTATCACGGAGTTTAAAGGTAGCGCGGAGCACTGTGGCGGAGTATTTGAGGAGGGCCCAGGGCGGCAGGGCTGAGCTGGCCTCTACCTGAAGAGCTGGATGAGGAGGCCTTAGAACGCAAGTTATTCCCGGCTCTGCCTTATATTCCTACCTCAGAGCGGCCACTACCGAACTGGGCTGAGGTTCACCAGGAGCTACGGCATAAAGGGATGACACTTTTTCTTCTCTGGGGAGAGTACAAGTCGAGATATCCAGAGGGAGTTTAGTATAGCCGGTTTTGTGAGCTTTATCGCCGATGGGCTCGTGGTTTAGAGCTTTTCGATGCGTCAGGAGCATAAGGTCGGGGAGAAGATGTTTGTAGACTACTGCGGCCAGACCGTATCGGTGGTGGACAGGGAGAGTGGTAAGAGCCGGGAGGCTCACATATTCGTGACCGTGCTGGGAGCTTCTCACTACACCTATGCAGAGGCAACCTGGACCCAGACGACACCAGACTAGGTTGCCTCCCACGTTCATGCCTTTGAGTATTTTCAGGGAGTTCCGGAGCTGGTTATTCTGGATAACCTAAAAAGTGGGGTGACTAAAGCCTGTCGTTATGAACCCCAGCTCAATACGAGCTATGATGATATGCTGGGATATTATGGGACCTCCGGTCTTCCTGCCAGGGTGAAACATCCGAAAGATAAGGCCAAGGTAGAGGTCGGGGTACAGGTGGTGGAGCGCTGGATACTGGCCAGGCTTCGTCATCAGAAGTTCTTCTCTCTCTCTGAGCTCAACTCAGCTATTCGGAGACTTTTAGAGGAACTAAACCACAGGCCATTCCGTAAGCTCCCTGGCTCAAGGCATAGCCTATATGAGAGTCTCGACCGCCCAGCTCTGAGATCTCTACCCACAGAGCGTTATGTCTATGCCGAGTGGATACCGGAGCGGGTTCTGGACTGGACAACCTCGGCTGGACCATTTACCAGGAAAGTGGCAGAGTGCATCCTGGCCTCCCGGCTTCACCCCCAGCAGGCCTTCCGGTCGTGTCTTGGACTGATGAGGCTGGGTAAAATCTATGGACCTGAACGGCTGGAAGCAGCCTCAAGAAAAGCTCTCTACTACCAGGCCGTAAGCTACAGGAGTATCAACTCTATCCTCAAAAACCGACTCGATGAGAAGCCACTGGGAGAAGAGTCTCCGGTCTCAAAACCCATCAGCCATCCCAACATCCGTGGTTCTTCTTACTATGAGGGAGAGTCATCATGTTAGTTCAGCCGACAGTGGAAAAACTTAACTCCCTGAAGCTCACCGGTATGGCTAAAGCCCTGGAAGAACAGCTCCAGACGCAGGACATTGATAGTTTAAGTTTTGAGGAGCGTTTTGGGCTACTGGTTGACCGGGAGATGACGGAAAGACAGAACCGGAGACTTGGTCTCAGGCTTAAGAAGGCTAAACTGAGGTTAAATGCCTCGGTGGAGG